>Ga0114993_10000218_pt1 | contig 65546 bp, 92 predicted proteins | sample ArcticOcean_MG_C_FD_87042 | JGI IMG/M metagenome (GOLD analysis project Ga0114993, IMG submission 87042) | Marine microbial communities from western Arctic Ocean - ArcticOcean_MG_CB2_150 | ecosystem: Environmental > Aquatic > Marine > Oceanic | place: Arctic Ocean: Canada Basin | collected... | reverse complement strand
TATTATTTAATTTAACTTTTTTCTAAATCTAATGACGCTGAGTTTATACAATATCTTAGTTTTGTAGGCTGTGGTCCATCATCAAAAACATGTCCTAGATGTGAACCACATTGTTTACAATTAACTTCAATTCGTTCCATACCATAATTTTCATCTTTTATGTATTCTATATTCTCATCATTTATTGACTTGAAAAAACTTGGCCATCCACTACCAGAATCAAATTTTGTATTTGACGAAAAAAGCTTTACTCCACAGCATAAACAATTGTAAATTCCTTTTTCTTTACAATCATTATAGATTCCAGTGAACGGTCTCTCGGTATCTTTTTTTCTACATACTTGAAATTGTTTTGATGTTAATTGTTCTTTCCATATTTCATCTGTTTTAGAAATTTTATATGTCATTTTTTCTTCCTTTTTTCTTCAGTTCGTTTTTCTGATTCAAATCTTTCTAATTTATATTCATTTAAATCAACATATTTCATTATTTTGGATAAAATAGGGTGTTTCTTTTTAATTAGGTTAAACATCTTTTGTGCAACTATACGGTAGTCAGAATGTCCTTGAGGTACTGTTCTAAGCTCAATTAGATGTGTTGCTTCACGTAAATTCATATTCATGAAATATGGATAGTTGTATGCAAAATTAACAACGTATTGCCCTTGAACTGGATTTTTTTTCCTTATCAAATTAAAAACATCTTTTGTCAATGTCATACACTCCTTGAAATCTTTACTAATTCCTAATTCTATTACTTCGTTTGGAGTATCAAATCCATTATCAGTTGTCAATAACTGTCTCTCTAAAGTTAGTGCTCTATGTCTATGGAAATCTCTAAACATTCCATAATTTGTAAGCAAATCAAATGTATAGTTTATCATTTCAAATGCACGCGGTGGTCTATGTCTTCTATTTTTTCGTATTTTTGCTAAATCATTAATAATTCTGATTTTTTCATTAGAACTAATTTTTTTAACATTTTTTTCTATTTCTGCAAACGATATACTATGAGACTGTTCATAGATCAATCCTGTAATTATACTGTTAATACAATCTGATTCAGTTCCACATTCAACTAATTTTACGTTACTTCCACGCCTAGGAATTCCAATTGCATGTTTTTTAGCTAATTTTTGTGAAATCTTTCTAATGTTTACAAGATATTCTTGTAGTGCTTTACCATATTTGTCATTGGCTCTTCTAACAAAAGACTTGACTGTTTTGTCTAATTCACGCTTGATTTCTACAGCTAATTTCTTTTCTTCATCTAATTCTGAGCTAAAAAGAATTGAAAGAAGATATTCAAATGCTCTACCATTACCAGTTATACCAACATTCGTTAGTGTTGACGCAGGTAATAAACTTCTAAGTGCATCAAGTGCTTTTGCTTTTGTTGCTGCATTATAGATCCTGCTAGATGATTTTATATTATTTTGATCTTTAAGTTGTGAGAATTTCTTTTCGATTCCTGATTTATCTTTAAATTTATAATTTTCAATTGAATCTTTTTCACGAATTAGTTTTAACATAGGCTGAATATTTTTTGTGTAAATTTCAAAATCCAAATTACATGCATCCAGATATTTATCACCATAACGTGATTTCATAATAGTGGGTTCACGATAGAATTTGTATTTACCATTAATTTTTTTTTCCCATGATACATATCTTGAAGATTTTTCTAGATATGAAAAACCAATTCGACGATCCTCTATTTTTTTTACTGCAATGTTTGAAAGTCCTTCTATTGCGATCTGTGCACTACCTAATTCTGCAACTGAATCATCTCCATATTCAAGTAAAACTCGATTATAGAATTCTTCTCCCCTGTTTTTATTTTTTAAAAATTCATCTAGAAAAATTCTTCTCATATCTTTGTCAGTTCTACTATATCTTGACATCAGTGCACCACGATCAACTTGTTTTTCTGTTGTAATTGCAAAAACAGATTTTTCAGTGTTAGAGAAATGTTTTATCAGAATATTTTTTTCATTATTAGAAAACTTTGACAATATTCATTAAGTCAACTAATTGGTATTAATCTTATCCTCTTTTAATTTTAATTAGATCGGGTGATTTCTTTGGAAGTTCTGTACTTGTTTGTTGTCCTTTTGTTTGCCAGCGTTTCAATACTTCTTTGAATGCGTTATCCATTTCTGGATCTTCTATATACATCAAAGTTGTAATCCATCTACCTTTTAGTCCATCTTTATTTCCTACTGGTCCTCCAAGAGACTTCATCCAAAATTTACTTGGTAGCATTTTCAATGCTTCATTTTCTGGCTCATTTTTTAATTTATCCCAATACTCTGAAACAAATCGTAGTATCTCTGCTATCTCATCTTTTTCAATCAATACCAAGTTTAGTTTTTTTATGAATTTTAAAATTACGATCGTGCCTAGAGTGTAAACTTTGTTAATTTCTTTCTACTAAAAATTCGAAGCTTGTTAACACTTTATTGGTTATATGAATCAAGAAATTGTTTCTTATGAGTGAAAGCGACGCTGTGATCATTGGGAAACCTGTAAAAGATATGTATGGTGCACCAATGGGTAAAATTTTAGGTACTACCACTGATATTGATGGTTCAACTCAAACTGTTGGTATCAACTGTGGCTCAGGTTGTCTAAAACAAGTACCTTATTCTCAGCTCGTAATTCAACCAGAAGTAATAATTTTCATAGCAAAATGGCGATTGGACTCACAACGTCTACTCCGAGAAAAGGAGCTTACTGTCCGACGTCTTTCTGCATTAATGGAAATTGTCTCTGACAACGATAAGATGAAATCTGATGCAGAACTAATCCATGAAAAATATAAGAGCAAATTAATGTCGCTCAAGGAAACTGAAACTGCAATTAAATCAGAATTAGAAGAACGAGTCGTTGAAATCGATACAGAAGTTAAATCTGTAAAAGTTATGCTCTTTGATGCAAAAGTTCAAAGTAAAAGTAACGAGATTTCTCAAGAGATATTCGAATTAGTTAAAAAAGAAACTGACGAAATACTTCAACATATGAAACACGAGAAAGATGAAATTTTCAAAATCAAATCTAGATTGGAAAATCTATCTCTTGAGGATATAATTCCTACAGAACCTGAACAGGCTCACCCAATCCAGGATTCTGCTGTTTCGTATTTATCCAATACAACTGAAAATGAAGATACACAAACACGATTGCCTGAACCACCATGTGAATCAAAACCTGAAAAGAAAATCTCATCTACATCAATGATAGTTAATTCTAAAAATCAAACCATAGATTCTAGTTCTAAACAAGAGCAAGAAACAGAATGGTTACATAGAATGCATTCACAAAAACCTTAATTAATTTTTAACATTTACTTACCACTTTATCCTAAAACTTTTGTATGGAATCTTCAAAATTTGATATAGATCTTGGTAAGTCATCACCGGAAATTCGTAAATTATCAGAGCAAAATTTTATCACTTTTTGGGAATCAGAGGCAAAATCTCTAAGTTGGTTCAAACGTTGGGATAGTGTATTAGAATGGAAACCTCCATTTTCTAAATGGTTTAAGGGAGGTTTGATCAATGCATCATTCAATACACTTGATATTCATCAAAAGAAAAAATCTGATAAATTGGCTATATTATGGGAAGGAGAAGATGGCAGTCATAGAAATTTCTCATATTCTCAATTATTTCATGAAGTAAAAAAATTTGCAAACGTACTCAAATCACTTGGAATAAAAAAAGGTGATAGAGTAACAATCTATTTACCAATGATACCTGAATTGCCAATTTCTATGCTTGCATGTGCACGAATTGGGGCTATTCATACTGTAGTTTTTTCAGGTTTCAGTTCTACTTCATTAAAAGATCGTATTGAGGATTCTAAGTCAAAGATTGTCATAACTGCTGATGGAGGATTTCGTAAAGGTAAAATCATTAAATTGAAACAGATTGTGGATGATGCAGTTTCAGAAATAAATTTTATTGAACATGTAATAATTGTTGAAAGAATAAAAAATAAAACAGTATTAAATAAAAAAGATCATTTATGGTCAGAATTAATGAAGCATGCATCTGATGTTTGTAATGCAGAACCACTTGATAGCACACACCCACTTTACATTCTTTATACATCAGGAACTACCGGAAAACCAAAAGGTGTTTTACATGGAACTGGCGGCTATCTTACACAGTTACATTCAACATACAAATGGGCATTTGACATAAATGATTCAGATATTTATTTTTGCACTGCTGATATTGGTTGGGTTACAGGTCATAGTTATGTTGTATATGGACCATTACTTCATGGTGCTACACAAGTAATGTATGAAGGGGCACCAGACTATCCTAACATATCTAGAATGTGGGATATCATTCAAAAATACAAAGTTACAATATTTTATACAACACCAACTGCTCTACGAATGTTTATGAAATTTGGTAACGATATTCCAAACTCATTTGATTTATCAAGTTTAAGATTACTTGGAACTGTAGGTGAACCAATAAATCCTGAAGTATGGAAATGGTATTTTAATATAATTGGAAAAAAACTATGTCCTATAATTGATACATGGTGGCAAACAGAGACTGGTGGAATGATGATTTCATCATTACCTGGAATAGAATCATTTTCATTAAAACCAGGTTCTGCAACACTTCCTATTCCAGGTGTTAGTATTGGAGTTGTTGATGAGGATGGAAATGATGTTGGCACAAACACAAAGGGTTTATTGATTATTAAAAATCCTTGGCCAGGAATGTTAATGGGATTGTGGAATGATGATCAAAAATACAAAAATGTTTACTGGTCAAAATTTGAAAATATGTATTACTCAGGTGATTATGCAATGCAAGACTCTGATGGATATTTTTGGTTGTTAGGTAGAGCCGATGATGTACTAAAAATTGCAGGACATAGAATTGGTACTGCTGAACTTGAAAGTAGTTTAGTATCTTTTCCTGACGTTGCTGAATCTGCGGTATGCACAATACCTGATGAAATTAAAGGTGAATCAATTATTGCATTTATTGTGTTAAAAGAGAATGTGATTACACCACAAAATGAACTGAAGAATGAATTAAAAAAAACTGTTAGGAATAGTGTTGGTGCGATTGCAGTTCCTCAGGATTTTTATTTTGTCTCCAAACTTCCAAAGACACGCAGTGGAAAAATTATGAGACGATTATTAAAAGCAATTGCAAATAAGGACAAAATTGGTGATGTTAGCACTTTAGAAGATGTGGCGGTTGTAAGTGAAATTCAATCTACATTTGATGAATTGCAAAAATCAATTAATAATTAAGATCGCTGATCTTTTGTAGTATGATGTTATAATGAATTACATGAATGAATTTATTTGTAATTTATGTTCCAGGAAACTTTCAGAACATACTTATCAAGAATCACTTGATTGTGCAACTAAATTAATCAAAAATGGAAAGAAAAAACTTGGTATGAACCAACATCGATTAAAACAATCAACATCATAAAATTATCATTATATTGATATTTCAGTAGTTTCTAATAGATTAATGCCATATGGTTATGATAAAACTAGAACTGAAAGACGTTGCGAAAAATGTAATAAAATGCTTTATGTTTTTGAAGTAGGGAAATTTTGTATTAAATGTTCAGGAACTTAGTTTGAAAAATATTAGATAAATGGTTATTTACTAAAACAGGTTTAATCTACTATTGAATTTATTCTAATACTACAAAACAACTTTTGTAAGTATTTGGATTTGTTTTTATCTGTATTTCCATAATCCAGTCTGTAAATTTATGCACAGTTTTAATATGATCCGTCATATCATTGCATTTAGTTTTACAACTTTTACACATGTATTTCATTTCTTTTTTTGGTTATTTATTGGGGGTATAGATACTTTGTCGTTTTAAGACCAATTTTTTCTATTTAAACCATTTTTCTAGTGTTTGGCTTTTTCGTTCTAGGCTCTTTTTTAGCCTATTCAATGACGAATTTACTCGATCACGCGAAAAACTTCTCTCATTTGATAAATATTCAATAATATCATCATATCTAACTTTACCAAATTCAATCTTGTCCACTTTTGTGGTCTCTGACTCTAAGAAAATTTTTCTTATTGACTCATAATCAATTTTTTCTAGTTCATTTTTAATCTGTTCTATATCTTCTAATCGTCCATGTTTTTTTATCATTTTAATTGCAGTTTTTGGACCAATTCTTTCAAATCCATCTGGATTAAAATCAGTTCCAATTAATATTCCAACATCAACTAGTTGCTCTCGTGTAATTCCAAGTGCATCAAGATTTTTTTTGTAATCAATTATTTCAGGTTCAATATCGACGTATGTATTTCTGTTTGGAAGTTTTCTTCTTCCACTATTTGTAAAATTCCTAACCAATTTTTTTGCACCAAATAATATTGAATCAAAATCCTGGCTTGCTGCAACATCTGCTTGACCAGTCGTAGTCAAAAATGCAGCTGTTGCTTCACCTTCAGATGGTGCTTGGATGTGTGGAATTCCAAATAAATCTAAAAAATGTTTTGAATCTTCCACCATCCCATCTTTCATAGAAGTTGTTTGCTGTGCATATTTTCTAGCATCTTCCATATTTCCTTCAGATAATGCTTTTTCATATTTTACAGTTGCTTCTTTTTTAATTTGTTTTCGATGTTCAATTTCTGCAGATTTTAATGATGGTGACTTTCCATCAAAAACATAAACTGGTTTTATTCCTAATGATAAGAAATTGATATTTCTATAAAATAAACCTGTAAGATGACTAGTTACACGACCATGTGCATCTGTAAGATTTAATCCGTCTGGACCACGAATAATAGCGAGAAATTGGTAAATTGCATTATATGCATCAATTGCCACAATCTTATTTGTGAATGATTCCAGATTTGTTTTATCTCGAATTAAAAGTGGTTTTAGATCTAATCCCATATAATTAATATAATAATTAGGCTTTTTTTGTTTATCTATACAATCGATTCACTATTTTAGGACAAGATAATTTTGTAAGTTGTCGGGATAGCCAAGCCTGGTTACGGCGGACGCCTCGAAATCTCAATACAGGATAGCGTCTGTGCGTTGCACACGGGGGTTCAAATCCCTCTCCCGGCGTTAATTAATTAAAAATCTGCTTTAATTTTTTCTTTTTTCAACCAGAGTGTTTTTTCTTTATGATCCACCAGAAAAATTCCCATGCATGAAATTTTGTCTCTTATGGCATCGGCTTCATCAAATTGCTTATTTTTTCTGCAAATCTCTCTTTTTTCCAGCAATTCAAATATTGATTTTATTTCTTTGTCTGTTGTTTTTTCTAGATTTAGACCCAAAATGTTAATCATTTCTTCTAAGATAGGCATTGCAATAGATGCAGTATTTTTTGTAATTTTTTCTTCTGCAGCTAAACCATTTATGATTTTAATCATATTGAAAAATTCTGTTAACGCTAATGATGTGTTAAAATCACTTTCTAGCGCGGTATCAAATTTTTGTTTTGTTTCTGAAACAATTGATTCAATATCATTAAAAATTCCCTCACCATCTGCTAGTCGTAGCTCATAGTAACAAGTTTCTAATTGCCTCCATCTTATCAAATTCTCTTTTAGTAAGTCTTCTGTGTAGTCAATTGGTTTTGAATAATGACCTGAAAGACAGAACAATCTGATAACATTTGGACCCCAGTTTTCTAATACATGTTTTATTGTTTTTACATTGCCAAGTGATTTTGACATTTTTTCACCATTAATTGTAATCATACCAGCATGCATCCAAATTTTTGCAAATTGTTTTCCTGTATATGATTCTGATTGTGCTATTTCATTTTCATGATGAGGGAAAATAAGATCACGTCCACCACCATGTATTTCAAAATTTTCACCAAGGTACTTTATACTCATTGCAGAGCATTCAATATGCCAACCTGGACGTCCTTTTCCCCATGGACTATCCCATACAGGTATATCATCAGAAAATTTCCATAGTGCAAAATCAAGTGGATTATCTTTAGATTCGTCTATTTCTATTCTTGAACCACTTTCTAGATCATCAATTTTCTTTTTTGAAAGTTTACCATAATCATTAAATTTTGAAACTCTAAAATATACACCATTTTTTGTAACATATGCAATATCCTTTTTGATCAAATTAGAAACTAAATCTAGCATATCTTGTATGTGATCTGTTGCCTTTGGATATTCATTTGCTCTTTTAATATTCAGTTTATCAAACTCATCAAAGTATGATTGAATGTATCGATTGCTAATATTTTGTGCTGTTTCACCAACATCATTTGCTTTTTTAATTATTTTATCATCAACATCCGTAAAATTTTGAATCAAATTGACTTGGATATTTTTTGATTCAAGAAATCGCCTTAATGTATCAAAAACTATTATTGTCCTTGCATGTCCTATATGCGAGTCATCGTACACTGTAACCCCACAGAGATAAATTCTAACTTTGTCTGAAAATTCTAGATTTTTTTGAGTGCTGGTTAATGTATCAAAAATCTTCATCTAATTATTAACAAATAATTACGTATCATTTATCTGATATGTATGAAAGGATTAGAATTTGTTTTTCTTGGTTTAGGTGGTATTTTAGGTACGTTTTTGAGATATAAATTACTAGAATCACAATTACTGTTTAATTTTATTCCTCTTAACACACTTATTGTAAATATATTGGGTTCTTTCATACTTGGAATTTTTATTGTGAGTTCAATTCATTTTAATATTGATGGTAAGTATGCATTATTTATTGCCGTAGGATTTTGTGGGTCATTAACAACATTTTCAGCATTTGCATTAGACAATTCAGCATTATTAGAAAATAATCAATATGGTATAATGTTTGTAAATATTATTGCAAATGTAGGACTAGCAATTGCAGCATTATTTGCTGGAAAAACATTAATGAATGCAATTTTAAATTAGAGGATTTTAGCAGTTACTCTTTTATGTTCACTATTTTTGTAAAGTTGATAAATTTTTTCTACAATAGATGATTCAATATGTGTTTGATTTATTGTTTGTTCCTTTGAGAATTTTTTTTCCATAATACAATATAAAATCGAATCAATTTCTTCATAAGTTGCACCAATTTCAGATTCGGCTTCATGATTTAACCATAGGTTGGGACTACTCTTTTTTTGAATGATTTTTTCTGGGATTCCAAGTAATTTAGCTATTTCTCTAATTTGTGTCTTGTAAAGACTTGCAATTGGAAGTATATCTGAGGCACCATCACCAAATTTTGTAAAATATCCAATAAGATACTCACTTTTATCACTAGAACCTAATACAAGAAGATTTTTTGAATTAGAATAATAGTATAGAATATTTGTTCTTATACGTGCTCTAAGATTACCTAGTGCAAGATCTTGTGGTTCTAGAATTTTATAGTATTCTTTGTGTATTTGACTAATATCAATTAATTTATAATTTAATTTTAATTCATCTACTATTTTCAATGCATCTTCGGTTTCTGATTCAGGTGAAATCTTTGAATCAGGCATTATGATTGCCGTTGTTTTATTTTTTATTATATCTGCACAAAGATATGCTATAACTGCAGAGTCTATTCCGCCACTAAGACCAAATATTACACCATTTGTATTATTTGTAGATATTGTATGTTTTATTGAATCTTGTATTCTTTTTAAAACTACACTATAATCTTGATTTTTAATTTCATCTAATATTTTTTGTTCCACAGTTTTAGTTTGTAATTTTAATCATAAAACTGTATCAATCTAAACATCAAGATAAATTCCATCATCCCTAACGTCAATCTCATACTTTTTGAGTTTAACACCCTTTAGATAATCTAGTAGTTCACCTGTTTTGATATTATAATGCCAGAAATGTAGTGGACATTCAACAATATCTCCTTCTATTTTTCCTTCTGGCGCAATTGAGCCGTCTTGATGGACACATACTGAATCTAATGCATGATAACCATCTTGATTAAAAATAGCAATTTTTTTCCCATCGATCTCAAATTCTTTACTTTTTCCAATTTGTATTGTACCTTTGTCAGTTACTTTTTTCCATGTCAATTTATTATTTGACTCATGGTTGATTATTTATTATTATATTTTACAAAAAAATGATTATATTGATATAAAAATTCAATTTATTCAAATGACACAGAATTTACTATCATCTATTATATTAGATATTTTCAAAATAAATAGTAAAATTCGCTTTGTAGCTATAATTAATCTAAATGGGAAAATCATAGCATCTGAAATGAGACCTGAATTAAAGTCACTTTTAAAGAATTCAAACGAGGAAAAATTTTGTGGAGATATTGCAATTAGGCGTAAAATGCGTCATGAATTTGATAAGAAATTAGGCAAAGTTAGTTATGTACATGTTGAACGTGAAAATATAACACAACTTGTAGTTTATTCAAAATTGTATTCTTTTTTTATTACTGTTGAACCTGAAATAACAATTTCTACAAAAAGTAAAATTATCATTAAAATAAAAAGTATTATTTCAGGTTTAAAATAAGAATACCAGAGTGTGCATAGTGGTAATTAAAATTTTGATCGATGAAATGGATGATGGAATGGATGAAAAATTATGTGAATTAGGTTATGATGCATTAAGTGTTAAAAAATTACGTATTGCTGGTAAAAAACTACATACAGATTATTCAATAATTAATTATGCAAAAGAAAATCAAATGATTCTTGTAACTAGGGATACAGAAAATGGTCAGGCATGTGAAGAAAATAATTTACCATGTATATTACTTGATAACAATGAAATTCTGAAGATTGTATTAGAAAAATTAAAAAGTTTTTGAAATTTATTTTTTCATTATGAAAAATCTGTAGTATATACAGGTCTTGCACCATTTGGAACCTCTGCAGCAGCTGATTCTGATACTGGTTCTCCTCTTGCTTGATAAACTCTGACTTTATGAAATACATTATGTGATGCAAATATAGACAATCCTGCAACAGCCACTCCTATGAAGTTCCGTACTGTCACATCTAAATTAGGTTGTGTTCCAATAAGCGAAATTTGGAATACTACGTAAAAATTTATCTTCATTGATTGTGGTCTTTTTGTATGTTAATTGTTAAAACAATTTCAGGTAATATTCATAATAATACAATTAAAGAAAAAATTGAAAAAGCCGAAATTAACGGTAATCTACAAAAATTATTTTTGTCCAGAATAGAGCTAGAAAAATTACATACAAGAAAAATAACTAATGATGGATTAGAAGTTGGTTTATCTTTTGAATCAGGTGTAAAACTTCATGATGGGGATATTTTAGATGTTGGTTCAGTGTTAATCTTAGTAAAGCAAACTCCAGAAAAAATCATTCGTGTTAGATTCAAAAATGGTGATTTTTCATCAAATTTATCTGTGTTAGTTGGACATGTAATTGGAAATAGACATCGTCCAATTTCTACCTTTAATGACGGTAGTATTGCTTTTCCAATACATGATGATTCTGAACTTGAATTATTTCATAAACTGTTTCAAGATACAAATAAACATCTAATACTTAACATTGAAGAAACTATATTTGTTCCCAATGAAACCATGAATGTACATGAACACTGATTTTTCTGATCTAAACATTATGCAGATGTCTGATTCTTTTTTTCCAATTGGTCTATACACCATGTCAAATGGTTTAGAAACACTTTTTGATGAAAAATTAGTACAAACCACTGATCAAATTGAAGAATTTATTTCAACAATAATAACACAGCAAATTGGTCCAGCTGACTGCGTAGCTTTATCAAACGCATATGATTTTGCAGTATCAAAAAACATTGAAAAAATAATTTATTGTGATAAAATGTTGTATTCAATGAAACTTGTCAAGGAACCTCGTGATGCAATGTGTAGAAGTGGTTCACAGATGATTAAATGTGTAAAATCATTTCTCAATGATAATTTAATAAATTTGTATTATGATGCCATTCATGAATCAAATTCACCTGCAACTCATCCAGTTGTAACTGGAGTTTGTTCTAGTGCTCTTGGAGTAAAAAAAGACAGTGCTGTAACTATGATGCTTTATGGATTTTCAGTAAGTACTATTGGCGCAGCATTAAGACTTGGCATAATAGATCATATCCAAAGCCAGCAAATTCTTCATAGGTTAAAACCTCGTATTACACAATGTGTCAAGCAGTATCTCGCAATTTCTATTGAAAATATGTGGCAGTTTGCACCAGAATATGATATAATTCAGATGAAACATGAACAGAAGTTTTCTAAAATGTTTATCACGTGAATAAATGGTAGAATTAGAATGAGTTCAAGAATTTCACGAATTGGTATTGGTGGTCCAGTTGGGTGTGGTAAGAGTATGTTAATTGAGAGAGTAGTGCCATTGTTAGCAAAAAAAAACTATCGTGTATGCATTATTTCTAATGACGTTATTTCAAAAGAAGATGCTGATAGAATGAGACAAAATCTTGCAACTAGTCAGGGTTTATTGCCAGAAAACTTGGTCATCGGTCTTGCAACAGGTGGGTGCCCACATACTGCGATTCGTGAGGATCCATCGATAAATCTTGCAGTTATTGAAGAAATAGAATCAAAATATAATGATTTAGACTTGATAATAATTGAAAGTGGTGGAGATAACATTACAACAACTTTTAGTCCAGCATTGGCTGATTATTTTATCTACATTGTAGATGTTTCAGGTGGTGACAAATATCCAAGAAAAAGAGGTTTAGGTATTGAAACTAGTGATCTTCTTGTAATTAATAAAATTGATCTTGCAAAAATGGTTGATGCAGATTTAGATGTAATGGAACGAGATGCAAAAATTGTAAGAAAAAATAAGCCACATGTATTAGTAAATTGTAAAACTGATCAAGGAATTGAACAAGTTACAGAGCATATAATACATGATGTTTTGTTTGATGAGCCGCCAAAAAAACTTGTTTCTGGTGTAAAAAATTGAGTTTAGAATTTTGCTCTCCTGAGGAAATTCCAGGCGAAATAAAATCATACGATAAAAAAATTTTACAGATGGGTGTTGGTCAAACTGGAAAGGTTGGGTATCTAAAAATTAATTTAGAACATGATTCATATAGAAACAAAACAGTCATCACACATCAAAAATCACAAGTTCCTCTCTATATTCAAAAAGCATTGTATTATGATGAAACATTTCCATCAATGTCACATCTTTTTGTTCTTTCGCCATCTGGTGGAATTTTACAAGGTGACAGATACAGAATTGACATAACATTAACAAAAAATGCTATTTCTCATATTACAACACAGGGAGCAACTAGAATTTATAAAATGAATTCAAATTATGCAACACAAATCATCAATCTTAATGTTGGTAAGAATTGTTACTTGGAATTTATCCCAGAACAATTAATACCATACAAAAATTCTCGATATTTTCAAAAAATTAATTTCAATGTTGATAAAACTGCAACACTTGTCTATTCAGAAATTATTGTTCCTGGCAGAGTTGCTATGGGGGAACTATTTGATTATGATATATGCTATTTAAAATCTGTCGCAATGTCCAAACAAGAAATTTTATTTAATGATTCATGTATTTTAGAACCAAAAAAACAAAAAATTAATCTTTCATCAGTTCTTGGAAATAACACTGTTCTTGCATCTGTTTATGTTTTAACTAAAAAAGAGAATATTTCAGTTTTAAAAGAAAAAATTAATTGCTATCTAGAAGAAAATGGTGAAGTTGAGGGAGGAGTTAGTATTTTACCTAACAATTGTGGAATTGGTATCAGAATTCTGAGTAATTCATCGGAAGATACCAGAACAACAATTTATCAAATTGCAAAAATTGTAAGAAAAATAACTTTTACAAATGTATAATCTTTAATCACTGCATCATTTTTAATGTGTCAGATGCTGTTATAATTCCAAAAATTTTTGAATTTTTTGTAACAAGAATACATTTTGAATATTTTATAATTGGTACCAGTGTATTTGCAGGAGTCATGTGATCAATTATTGGTGGGGATGGCTCCATAATATCCACCAGTTTCTTCTTTTTGGCAATTTCAATATTTCCAATGGAATATTGTTCTGCAAGCCCAGAATCTGAAATTACTCCTATTAGTTTTTTACCATCAAAAATTGGAATCTGACTAATTGACGATTGATTCATTTTTTTAATTGCATCATCTAACGAATTATTTGGTTTCATAGTTACAATATCCTTACTACATAGCTCTCCTGCAGTATGTGATGACATTTCACCTTCTCTACTTGCAAGAATCTGAAAAATTTTTCTTGCAGTTTCATAACTAGGTTGACTTCTACCTGATTCAATTTGATTAATCATCGATGTACTAATCTGGACTGATTTAGCAAGCTCCTTCTGTGTTATCTTAAGTTTAAGACGTTGTTGTTTAATACTTTGAATAGATGGTAGCATAGAGTAACTAAATCATTGTTCTTTTTCTAGTTTTTCTATTGAATTAGCATTATGAATATACTATTCCAAACTATTTATCAACTAGAAATTAAAATTCTGTATATTGGTTGAAAAATCGATCAAAATTAATGATAATAAAATCCGATATATCATAGAAGGTGAATCTAAGCAGAATCTCCTATTAATCCATGGCCTAGGTGCATCATCTGAGAGATGGGAGAATGTAATTCCATATTTTGCAAAGAATTATCGAGTAATTGTTCCTGATCTTATTGGTTTTGGTCTTAGTGACAAACCAATGGTTGATTATACAACAGATTATTTGGCAGATTTCATATCAGAATTTCTCAATGAAATTGGTGTTGATTCACTCAGTATTATTGGTTCTTCACTTGGTGGACAAATTGCAGCTGAATTTGCATACAATAATAGTGAGAAACTAAAAAAATTGGTTCTTGTTTCACCATCTGGAATAATGAAGCATACAACTCCTGCTTTGGACGCATATATCATGGCAGCATTATATCCAAGTGTTGATAGTGCATCACATGCATTTCAAATGATGTCTGGAAGAAGAAATATTGATGAAAAAATCATAAATGGATTTATTCAACGTATGAAACTTCCAAACGCAAAGATGGCATTTATGTCTACATTACTTGGTTTAAAAGATGCTGAAATAATTTCGAATAAATTGATATCCATCAAATCCCCAACCATGATAGTTTGGGGAGAAAATGATCCTGTAATCCCAATCAAATATGCTGAATCATTTGTATCTGCAATTAATGATTGTAGATTTGTTAAAATGTTAGATTGTGGTCACACACCATACGTAGATAATTCTGATGCATTTTCCAATATTGTATTAGAATTTCTAGAATAAACGATCATTTATTTATCATTAATTCCACTAATTACCAATGAAAGACAAAAAAAACCAATTTGATCCAACTGAGTTATACAAGCAATGGATTGAGAATGCATCTAGCGCACAGGCAAATTTCATGAATTCAATGAATCAGTCACAGCCTAATATGCAGAATCCGTTCACTAATATGCAAAACATGATGCCAAATTTCCTACTATGGGGAGCATTCAAAACCAATGTTGGTAGCAGTGGAAGGATCTCTATTCCAGAGGCGGAAAGAGATGCATTGGGAATTGAAGAAGGTGATCTTGTTCAAATAGTAATTACACCACTAAAGGTTACCCCAAACAAGTAATTCCACATATTGGCATTCATTGGTAATCATTACCAATACGTATATATATGAACACCAGTCATGTGTAATCATGAGTAATTCAAACAATGTAAACTCTGGTAACAACGAAAATGTCAACACAAAAGATGTTTTTTCAACATGGAAACAAACAAGCGACAAATATTTTAACGCTATTGAGAAATCAATTCCAAGTTATCATCAATCTGTAACCAGTTTACAACAAGAATACATTCAAGCATGCGATAATGCTATTGAATCCACAATCGAGTTTCAAAGAAAATTTGCAAACAAGACAGGAATCAATACTAACGTTCCAGAGGCAACTTTGAAAGCAGTTCGTGATACAAACGAACAAGTAGTCAAATCCTTTGATGTACAAAACAAAATGGCAATTGCAGCAGTAGATGCAGCACGCCAAAACGTGAAAACATTTACTAATAATGCAAAAGCATTTGGTGACCTAAACAACAACGTAATGCAATCTTGGATTTCAACATTCACACCAACAAGAAACTAAGTGTGAATTAACTTCTTTTTTCTTATGATCTTTTTTTAAGCCATTCTGTGAGTTTAGGTAAAACATTTTTTTGACTGAATGAACTTGCAATCATACCTACGTGACCAGTAGGATAAATTTCCAGATTTTTATCTTCAGAACCTACTGCATAATGTAGTGGCATGCTACATTCAGGCGATACCAAATGGTCACCTACTGCCACTTGTGTAAATAATGGCATTTTAATATTTTTTAGTGATACATGTTGATTTCCAACAAACATTTTATTTTGTACAAGTAGGTTTTCTTGATAAATTCCTTTTATCCATTGTTTGAATAATTCACCTGGTATTGGTGGTGTTTCTGCAAGCCATTTTTCAATTTTGAGGAAGCTATCAACATATTTCTCATTATCCATATTCTGGAAAAATTTCAAATATTTCTCAATTCCCTGTTCAAATGGTTTTAGTATAGAAAAGCAATAGTACATGAATTCAGGTGGCATGTTTCCTATCACATCTACCATTTTATCAACGTCAAAGTTTCTTGCAATATTACTAACTACTGTAGTATCCTTCCAGCCATCAATTACAGGTGCGGTTGCTATCAGATTTTTCACTTTTTCTGGATGTAATGCTGAATATACAGTTGCAAGTGTTCCTCCTGTACAATATCCTTGTAGTGACACTTTATCAACACTTGATTGATCACATACATATTCTACACAATTATCAAGATAGTCATTTACATACTCATCAAATCCTAGAAATTTATCCATACTAGTTGGCGATCCCCAATCAATCATGTAAACATCAAAACCACTTTCCAGCATATGTCTAATCCAACTCTTTTTTGGATCAATATCAAATATTTGAAATCTATTAACTATTGCATAAGAAATTACTAATGGAATTTGAATTTGTTTTGAGGTTAATGGCTTATAGTGAAGCATTCTTATTCGATCTTCTTCATAAACAACATCATAAGGACATGAACCAATTTTCACTTCATGTGGGACTGTAATTTTTTTTGGTAGTTCAACTAAATTACGACTAAAATTTAGAAAATCCCCTATTATAGTTGGGACAGAATCAAATTCCTGAGTCATTTTTTCTTACACGTGTCCTTTTTTGAGGATTAATTTTCTTGATTTGTTTTTTTAGTGTGAATAGTTCTTTGTAAATATCATTAATTTCTTCTTTTGTTGGCATATTTGCAGATTTGAGCATGACATCCATAATTGTATTCCATCTTTTTAGTAATTGTAGTTCAGTTGTAACTAGTTTATTGTAATTTTTTGAGAATGATTTGTTATCAAACATTTGTGTAAAATCATTTTCAAAAATATCAATCCATACTCTTTTGTATGCCTCTATTGATTCTGCATCTTGTGGTATTTCAGATATTTTTGCCATTACTTTTTTTTGTGCCCCAATCCATGTCTCTCCTAAATGTTGATAATACTCAACTAACTGTGTATTGAAATCAACAATTTCTTGATTTGCCTCTATCAACTCCTGAGAAATTTTTTTAATATTTTCTGTTAAATTTCGTAATGGTCCAACTGCCATCAATGAAGATGGTTTTGATGACATCATGGCAATCATATCATTCCAGAACATTGAGGTGTGTTTGTAATATTCAAACATGTCATCAGATTGTGGTTTCATAAGAAATTACTGTATAATAGTGTGCAATAAATAGATCGATATTATACAGATCTGGTGGACGAAAACGAACTTTGTGTAAAAGTATCAAAAATTGATCCAAAAATCAGATTTTCAGGCTTGATTAACAATAAAGGACGCCTAATAGCAGGTGGAATGATAGGCTCGGTTAAATCACTTGAAGACGAAAAAGAGGATGAAATGTTATTCATGGAACTTGCTCTTCGTGTAAAAATGAGACAGGAATTTGATAAAGATTTTGGCAGAGTGAATTTCACTCTATCACATAGAGAAAAATTAATTGTGATGAGTTTTCCATTTGACAAGAATGTGCTTTTTGTTTCAATGGATAAAAGAAAGGAATTTGATAAAATTCCTTTTAAAATTTTGAAATTAATTGAGAAACTTGACTAGATTTTATAATTTTTAAAGTTCTATTTTTTCTTTTGTTCAATAACTGCTTGTGCTGCTGCAAGTATTGCAGTGGGAATTCTATATGGGGATGCACTGACATATGATACATCTGCGGTATGGCAGAACTTGACTGAATTTGGATCCCCTCCATGCTCGCCACATATTCCAATTTCTAAGTTTTTCTTTATTGCTCTTCCTTGCTTAATTCCAATTTTCATTAGATTTCCTACACCATTCACATCAATTGATTGGAATGGGCTTATTTCTACCAGACCCTTATCCATGTAATCTCCGAGGAATTTTCCTTCTACATCCTCTCTACTAAAGCTAAACACACCTTGTGTCAAATCATTTGTTCCAAAACTGAAGAATTCTGCGGTGTCGGCTAATTCATCTGCTGTCAGACATGCACGAACTACTTCAAGCATTGTACCAAAGTTAATTTTAAATTTCATTTTGTATTTTTTCTGCATTTCTTTTTTTACATCGTCATAGATGTTTTTTATGTAATTTAGTTCTGTAATACTTCCTACTTGTGGAATCATAATCTGTGGTTTTGCATCAACTTTACTTTTTGCAAGGTAAGCAGATGCTTCAAATACTGCTTTAATTTGCATTCTATAAATTTCTGGATATGTTATTCCTACTCTGACTCCTCTATGGCCCATCATTGGATTAGTTTCTGCCAATTCACGTGCACGATCTAAGACACGCATTGTCCTTCCACTTTTGTCTTTTTTCTTGTAAATCTTATCCATCAATGTTTCTGGGTTAGGCAAAAATTCGTGTAGCGGTGGATCTAATAGTCTGATTGTGACTTTGTATCCTTCCATTGCTTTTAGAATTCCTATAAAATCAGATTTTTGTAATTTTTGTAGTTTTTCTAAAATTTTTTGTCTTTCTTCTAATGATTTTGCCATGATCATTTTTACAAATAATTTAATTCTGTCTTTTTCATTGAACATTCTTTCTGTCCTACACAATCCAATTCCTTCTGCTCCATACTCTCTTGCAAGTTTTGCGGCATTTGGTGTATCAGCATTTGCACGTATTCCTAATTTTTTTATTTTTTGAGCCCAGCCAAGAATTGTTTCAAAGTCTTTTGTCTTCTTTGGTTTTACTGTTGGTACATCACCGATAAAGATAGCACCAGTGGTACCATTTATTGTTATTATATCCATTTCCTTTACAATTATTCCATTTGCCTTGCATCTGTTATGTTCTTCATCAATCTTTAATTCGTTACATCCTACGATACAAGATTTACCCATTCCTCGTGATACTATTGCGGCATGTGATGATTTTCCACCAAGACTTGTTAAAATTCCCTCTGATGAAAAGAATGCTGGAACATCTTCAGGTTTTGTTTCTTTTCTAATCAAAATTACTTTTTTACCCGATTCACCTAATTCTATTGCTTTTTTCACATCAAAAATTGCAATTCCATTTGCAGCACCAGGTGATGCGGCAATTCCTTTTGCTAGTTGCTTGAATTGTTTAATCTTTGATTCATCTATAGTTTTATGTAATAATGCCTCTAATTGCTCTGCAGGAATTCTTATTAAAGATCTATTTGTGTCAATTAATTTTTCTTTTATCATGTCTACAGATGTTTTTACGTAACCTTGTGCAGCCATTTTTGCATTTCTTGTCTGAAGTAAATAGAATTTGCCCTGTTCAACAGTAAACTCTATGTCTTGTACTTCTTTGAAGTGGTTTTCCAATTTTGTACATGCATTATTTAATTCCTTATACGATTGGGGCATCTCTTTTTTTAACATCTCAATATTTTTACCAGTTCTTACACCTGCAACAACATCTTCACCTTGTGCATTTATCAGATATTCACCTTCAAGTTCTTTTTTACCATTATGTCCATTTCTAGTAAATACAACACCTGTTGCACTGTCATCTCCCATGTTACCAAAGACCATCGTAACCACATTAACAGCTGTCCCATTTGCAATATCTCTTGTAACTTTATTCTGTCGTCTATAAACTACTGCTCTTTCACCCATCCAGCTTTTGAAAACAGCTTCGATTGCTAATTCTAATTGTTCATTAGGTGAGTCAGGAAATTTACGTCTAGTATGCTTTTCACAAATTTTCTTGTATTCTAAAACAATCTTCTTTAATGATTTAACATTTAGTTTACTATCATCTTTCACTTTCTGTTTTTTCTTGTATCTGTCTAATACATAATCAAACTTTTTGTCATCTACTCCAAAGACAACTTTTCCAAATAATTGAATGAATCTTCTGTAAGAATCCCATGAGAATCGATGGTTGTTTGTTTGTTTTGCAAATCCTTCTACAGTTTTTTCATTTAATCCTAAATTCAAAATCGTGTCCATCATTCCTGGCATAGAAATTGCAGCACCTGATCTAACTGAGACTAATAATGGATTCTTTGTAGAATTCCATTTTTTACATGTCTTTTTTTCCATTTTAGCAATATTCTTCATTACTAATGGCATTACGTCTTTTGGAAGTTTTTTTCCATTTTCATAGTACTTGTTACAAACTTCAGTTGTTATTGTAAATCCAGCTGGAACTGGTAGTTTTAGACGTGTCATCTCACTCAGCCCTGCACCTTTACCGCCTAGAAGCATCCTATTTTTAAAATCCGCTTCTTCAAAAGTGTAAACTGGTTTTAATTTTGCCATTTAGAAAGATTCGATTTGAGCTGTTTTTAAACTAATGCCCTTGAAAATTCTTCTATTATTTTTTCCCAGTTTTTTGCTTTTACAATTCCGCTTGCAACTAGAATTCCTTTTGAACCAAGCTTTTTTGCACGTGTGACATCTTTTCCAGAAACAATTCCAGCACCACATAATAATTTTGTAGAGTTTTTTGCTAATTTTACACTGTCAACTGCTTTTGTAATAAGATGAGGTTTTTCAGTTGATATTGCTCTACCTGTTCCAATTAGTTCTGGTGGTTCTATTGCAATAAATGTAGGATTTAATTTTGCATATTTTTTTGATTCGTTAACATTTTTTACGCAAAGTATTGTTTTTAGTTTTAAACGTTTTAATCGTTTTATCAAATTTTTGATTTCTTTTTCAGAAATTCTATGTTCACTGTGATTGATTAGTGACCCATTGATTTTAGATCTTTTTGCAATTTCAGGAATCATAAATCCTGTTGTACTTCCAATTTTTTTATCATCAAGATGTTGTGCAAGAACGATGACATTGAATTTTGTTACCAATGGAATTTGGTGGTGTGGTGGTGCTATGGCAATTGGAATTTTATATTTTTTTGATATTCTTTGTGCGATTTTTGCTAATTTGATGATTTTATTTCCTGATATCTCATCATAGTTTTTACAATTTATAATAAACATTACTTCTCAATTTGTTTGTATTTTCTCTCATATTTTAATTTCATACAAAGAACTGTCATTGTCAGAAACATTGCTGCGACATTAACACCTATTATGTATATGTCGTCTATTTCAATTCCATAAACTAGCCACAATACAGCTCCTGCAAAAATACAGACCATTAGATATGATGAAACATCATTCAACCGCTTTGTCTTATACCCTTTAATGATCTGTGGAATCCATCCAGATAAGATTAGAACTCCTGCAAGAATTCCTACAATACCTAAAGTAAAATCATCAAGATACATTTCTGATTAATTCCAAAAGAATTGATCTAAACCTGTCTGTTTTGGTTTACCAAGTATTGTATCAAAATCTAAGTCCATTGTAGATGTTATTTGTTCCAACGTCCTTTCCATAAATTCCATGTATTTTGATGAGTCAATCTCATTTTTTGTTGCCAATTCTACTGGTTTTACACCTGGTTTGTTTAGTATTTTTACATATGAAATATTATCACCTTTTTTAATTTCACGTATATTTTCAAGCTGTTTTGCTGCACGAATATGCTGTGGTATAGTTTTAACATATTCTGATGGGGCTTTACTAATTCTAACATTAAACGCTAAATCTGTTAATGGAATTTCTTTACCTTCTATCTTTTTTGCATATTCAGCAATTTTTTTAATTATGCTATTTTTTGCTTGAGTAAACTCTTCCTTGTTTTGAACTTCAGTTAAAATATCAATGAGTTCATAGAATATAGTTTTAATGAATTTTGGTGTATGTGATTTTTTCCCAGTTAGTCCTTTTACATCTGCCTTTCCATCCTTTGTAACACCAAGATAATTTTTCTTTCTATTACTTAGCAGAACATAACGAAATTCCTTATCTACTTCTAACTCAACATTATGATCATTTTTTGCTCTACTGATTAACATTTTAGTTTGTTCAATGCTTAGATTTTTTACAAATATAGAATCAGTATCTCCATATAACACATCAATATTATTTTCTTTACATTTTTCAATTGTGTCTAGAATGATGTGTCTTCCTATACCAGTAGTTGATTCTGCTGCAGGAAGAAAATAAAGTGGAAATATTTCAGCCCCCATTACTCCATAGCTTGCATTTAGTATAACTTTCAAAGCTTGAGTTACAACAGTATACAGTTGTTTTTCTTCTTCAGTATTATCTTTTTTTCTTGCCTGATTTTTATAATAATTTACACGTAAATCACGGAGTGATCCAATTATTGTTGATGTTAATCCATTTCTTTTTGTACAAACCCAATGATTTGTTTGAGGAATCATATTTTTCTTACATTCTTCGTGTGGACAGCGTACTGTTTCATATGAAAGATTATTTACTTTTATTATACTTGGGTATAGACTTGCAAAATCCATTACTGTTACATCAAAATGTATACCTTCTATGGGTTCTACCACCATTCCACCACGATATTTTTTATCTTTGATTATTGCATTATTTGCATTACCACTTGATTTTTCATCTAGTTCTGCACGACGTGGTATAAGAAAATTATTTTTTCGATGTTCATAATACATTAAACTTCTAATCCATTGTGATACACCCATTCTTGCGATATCATCAATGGGCATTCTTGCTATTCTTGTTATGACAACTAACAAACCCATTAAGAGATCATTATTGAAACTAGTCAAATTGTATGTTAAACGAGCATCATTTTGACAGTATTTTGCAATTTGATAGTATGTCATATCATCAATTTCTTCTTCATGTTGAATCTTCTCTTCACCCAAAAGTCCTTTGCATACACTGTTAAGTGAAAAATCAGTATATTTTTGGCTAAAGCAGTAGATTTGGAATGCTCTGTTTGAAAATGTTTTGTAAAGATCCAAATGAACACCTTTTTGCAATGTTGCAGAATCACGCATCATATAAAATGGATTTTTTTGTTTACTTATTCCAAGTCTGTTTGCACGATTGTAAAGATATGGAAGATCAAATCCATCACCATTGTATGTTAGCAGTACAGGGTATTCTTCAACTAAAACAAACGAGTCTTCAATTAGTTCTTTTTCACTATCATAAAATTTCAATTCTATTTTTGGGTCTAAATCATTTGTACCATCTTTGATTCCATCCCTTCTTAAGACAAATATTTTTTTTAATCCATCACTACCTTCAAATCCAATGGCGGTGACTTTTTTTTCTGCAAGCTTTGGATCAGGAATTCTACCAATCTCAGATTCTACCTCTATGTCAAGACTTAATCTTCTAATTTTTGGAATTGGCTGATTAAGAAGTTGTGCCCAATCTGATACTGCGTTTTGAAATTCTTTTGTATCTGCCATTCCTGAATTTTCCAGTTTATCCCATAGTAGAGTTTTTAGTGCAAGTTTGGTATCATTTGAAATTTCTGAATCATCAGGAATAACTTCATCATCCACAATTTTATAGTATTTTCCAACAATTAGCTTATTATCATACAGATAATTTTCATAGTATTTTATGTCAGACTCCCAAGTTTCAATTTCATTTCTAATACTTCGTGTAGTTTGTGTGCCACCTATTGCTAGTGGATCATCAACAATAATTTTTGAAACTGAAATAAATTTATCATTAAGTATGTCTCGTTTTGTAACTTCTTCAATTTTAATTACATCTGGTCTTTCTGAAAGAAAATCTAATTCATCACAAGTTCTCTTTGAATAGCAATATGGCTTATGATTAGTTTTATCAGTCCACAATAAAATTTTTTCTGATTTAGGTTCATAAAATTTTAAAACAGCTTTCTTTTTTTGTCCGTTGTATGTTGCTGATATAAGCATTGAAGTAGGAATATTTGATGCATTATCAGATTGAATTGTTTGTTGTTCTTCTTGCATAATCAGTCATCTTTTGAAAGAATCATTTTTGCCCAACTTTCAATTTTATTTTTGTCTATTATTTCAATTATAACACCTGCTTCTTTTATTAATTCATGATTAGTCTCTGGATATTCATCAAGACAGACAAATTTCTTAATTCCAATTGTAATTGCCATTTTTGTACATTCTAGACAAGGAACAAATGTAGAATAAAGTATTGCTCCTTTTGTTCCTGCCTCAATTCCAAGTATTGCACAATGCATTATGGCATTTGCTTCTGCATGATTACAAACACATCGATCAAGTGCCTCACCAGATTTTATTTTCCCCTCCATTCTATCCGCGCATCGTTTACATCCACCCTCATAGCAATTTGTTATTCCTGGTGGAGTTCCATTATAGCCAGTGGCAAGTTGTCTATGATCTCTTGTAATAACTGCACCAACTTGTCTTGTTATGCAATTGGAACGTAATTTTGCCAATTCTGCCTGCAACATAAAATATTCATCCCATGATGGTCTTTTGAAATCATTATTCATAGAAAATAACCAATCCTCTTCAATATAACACTCATGACGTTTTGAATTAATCATGTTACACAAATAGACAACAAATTACATATAGAAAGCATAAAACACATCGATCAGTAATTTTCTTTATTGTCAGAGGAATACTTCAAACACAAATTCGTAAAACCTAATGCAATAGAATTCAGAGAATATCAATTATCCCTATCAAAAGATGCAAAAAATCAGAATTCACTTGTTGTGTTACCAACAGGTCTTGGAAAGACCACTGTCGCACTACAAGTAATTGTTGATTATTTAGAACAAGGAAAAGGAGGTGTTTTGTTTTTGGCACCAACACGTGTTTTGGTTAATCAGCATTTTGAATTCCTCAAAGAAAATCTACTGTTAGATGATATTGGAATTATCACAGGAGAAGATTTGTTAAGTAAGAGAAAAAAATTATGGGTGAACAGCATAATTTGTGCAACTCCAGAAGTTGCAAGAAATGATTTACAGCGAAATATTGTACCTACTGAACAGTTTAGTCTTGTAATTTTTGATGAAGCACACAGGGCGGTGGGTAATTATGCTTACACTGCAATCGCAAGCCATTTTCAGGAAAATGTTAGATTTTTGGGGATGACTGCTACACTTCCAAGTGAGAAGAAAAAAGCCGAAGAAATTGTAAAATCATTACGTATACAGTCAATACTTCAAAAAACAGATGAAAGCCATGATGTAAAACCATACATTCAAGAAACAAAAACTGAATGGGTATACGTTGATCTTCCATTAGAAATGAAGGCAATACAGACGTGTCTCAGACTTGCATTAGATGAAAGATATACACAAATGAAAAAAAATGGGTTACAACTAACAAAAAATAATAAATCACTTTCTGCATTACTGCGGATTAGAACATATGTTCTCACACAAAATCGTAGATCTGCAAAGCCACTGTTCACTGCAATTAGAATTACATATGCATTAAACATATTAGAGGCCCATGGTGTCACATCGTTTCTTAATTTTTGTGACAGAACTCAAAAAAAGAAGGGTGTTGGAGTCAAAGAACTTTTTGAAATTGACCCAAACTTTACACGAGCGATTCATCTTGCAAAGGTTGCACAGTCAAATGGAATAGAACATTCAAAAATTTTAAAGCTTCAGGAAATTCTTGCAACTGTAAAAGGCAAGGTTCTAATTTTCACAAGCTATCGTGATTCTGTCAAAGTCATAAACGAAAGATTAGTTGGGATGGGAATAAAATCTGAATTTCTTATTGGTAAGGCAGGTGAAAGTGGTTTAAAACAAGAAAAACAAATTCAAACTATACAGCGTTTTCATGATGGAGAAACCAAAGCCCTAGTTGCAACTCGTGTAGGAGAAGAAGGACTTGATATCTCAGAAGTAAATCTTGTGATTTTTTATGATAATGTTCCAAGTTCTATCAGGTTTATTCAAAGAAAGGGAAGAACTGGAAGAAAAAATGCAGGACGTCTAATAGTGCTTATTGCAAAAGACACAATTGATGAGGTCTATTATTGGATTGGTAAAAGAAAAATTGAATCTGCTAAAGCAATGGGTTCAATACTTTCAAAAAAACTAGAAAAAGATTCCACATCAGAAGAGTCACTTGATGAATTTTTCTAGGACTATGAAAAACGCTTGATAATGTGATATCCAAACTGTGTCTTTACAGGCTCAGAAATTTGACCAATTTCAAGTTTGAATGCAACCTCTTCAAATGGCTTTACCATCATTCCTCTAGAAAAATATCCAAGACTTCCGTCTCTTTTTGCACTACCAGAGTCTGTAGAGTTTTCTTTTGCAAGCTTACCGAATTTCTCACCATTTTTTATTCTCTCAAGTATTTGCAAAGCTTGACTTTGCTTTTCAAGTAAAATATGTGAGCATTTGATCTTGTTTGCCATTTTATTACTCAAAAATTCTTTCACGTATTTGTGGCACAAGTTTGTATGCCATATCACGTACCTTCATCTGATCTTGAGGTGTTGGAGTTCCCTGTCCATCCTGCATTTTCATTTGTGCAAGTGCAGCCACACCAAGACCCAGTATCTGTCCCATGATTAGTCCAAAAACAAATTCCTTTTGGTCTTTAATTTTTAGAATGTCGTTGCTTGCCTCTATTTCTTTGAAATATGCATCTTTTTGAGTAATTGCAAGTTCAACTGTTTGATTAATCATTGCCTGAAGGTCTTCTTCTGCACCCATGAATAAGCATCATATTATCAATAAATAAATGATATGCAAAATCAAGATATCTTTTAATTTAACATATTTAGTCTCACATTATGTTTACGTATTTTACAATCAAAAGTGCAAATGAGGCACTACCAAGTATAATAGAAAAATTTAACAGTTTAAAAAAACAAAAAAATGAAATCATAAAAGCAGAACAAGAACTTCAAATTACAATGTCATCAACAGGCAATTTCGAGGAATATATAACAAAAAAACAAAAACTAAACTCAGAAATGACAAAGTTTTATCAATTAATTGAGGATATTGAGGCAATTGGTGTTTCACTAAAGGGGTTAGATCAGGGATTGCTTGATTTTCCTTCAAAACGCTTTGATGAAGATGTTTGGCTGTGTTGGAAGGATGGTGAAACTGAAATTAAATTTTGGCATGATATGGATTCTGGTTTCAACGGAAGAAAGCCAATTAGTATAAGTGACGAATCGCTTGTATAGAGCAGTTTTTTATTTTTACTCTAGATATAATTTTAATATGAATCAGGCTGCCAATCGTATATGATATCTTATTGGCTTCGAGCTATTCGTGTCAGATTTTTGTTAGCATCAGTGATAGCAGTCTCTTTGGGTCTTTCTATAACTTGGTGGAATTCTGGCAGCATTGATATCTTTCAGGCTATACTTACAATGGGTGGTGTCATTGCATTGCATGCAAGTGTTGATCTTTTAAATGACTATTGGGACTTTAAGCGCGGAATAGATACAAAAACAAAACGCACTCCAATGAGTGGAGGAACTGGTGTTCTTCCAGAAGGCTTACTAAAACCAAAAAGTGTTTACAATGCTGGAATTTTATTTTTAGTGATAGGCGGTCTGATAGGCAGTTACTTTGTCATACTTCATGGTGTTGTAATTGGTGTGATTCTTGCGTTTGCAATAATATCAATTTATTTCTATTCTACAAAAATTGTCAATTGGGGTTTGGCTGAAGTCTTTGTTGCAGTAAAAGGAACATTAATTGTAATGGGAACATATTACATACAAAATTCCGATCTTACTGATGTCTCTGTTTTGAGTGGAATAGTGATAGGTGTTTTATCATCCTTGATTTTGTTTGTTACGTCATTTCCAGATCACGATGCTGACAAGGAAAAAGGCAGAAGAACATTGGTAATTTTACTTGGAAGGCAAAAGGCAGTATCAATCTTCTACATCTTCCCAATTGTTTCGTATGGAATAATTATTGGATGTGTGGGAATGTCCATGATTCCAGTTTTCTGTTTAATCTCACTTGCTGCAGTACCTATTGCAATTAATTCCATAAAAAAATTAAGATTATCAATTTCAGATGAAAATACAATCATTTCAGCAATGAGATCAACTCTTATGTTTAGCAGAATTACAGGTACATTGTTTGTCATTGGATTCTTGATAGGATATTAGACAACAGCATAATAGAAATACAGTTTAGTTTGAATATTATTCATGATTAGTGGTTTTGCAACATCAGAAGGGACAAAAAACTTCATGGCAAAGCATGATTCTATACCAGATAAAAATTTCAATGTGTTTGAGGAATTGTTCCTGTCAAATGTTGGAATTGGAACTTATCTTGGAAATCCAGATTCTGAGACTGATACTGCCGTAAAAGACGCAGTGAAAAAATCTATTATGTCAGGAGTAAATGTAATTGATACTGCAATTAATTATCGTGCACAAAAAGCAGAGCGCTCAGTAGGAAAGGCAATTGTTGAGCTTATAGAAGAGAAGAAAGTATCAAGGGATCAAGTTTTTGTTTCCACAAAAAATGGCTATGTTACAAATGATGGAGATATTCAAGAGGATTTTATGCAATACGTAATGCGTGAATTTGGAAAAACTGGTATTGTAAAGGAAGGTGATATTTCATCTGGATATCATTGTATGACAATACCATATCTTGAAGATCAGCTAAATAGAAGTCTCAAGAATTTAGATTTAGAATGTATCGACTTGATGTATTTACATAATGCAGTAGAAGGTCATCCTGAATTATCAAAAGAAGAGTTTCTAGAAAAACTTACATCTGTTATAGAATTTTATGAAGAGAAACGAAAGGAAGGAAAAATTCGTTTCTATGGAATGGCGACATGGGAATGTTTTCGCACAGATGAAAGCAATAGCATGTTTTTGTCATTAGAAAAAGTTATTGAGATTGCAAAAAAAATATGTGGTGAGAATCATGGGTTAAGATTCATACAATTACCATATAATTTTCAATTTGATCAGGCATATGTTAAGAAAAATCAATCGGTGCAAACAGAACAAGTTTCAATTTTAGAATCTGCACAAAAGTTAGGGGTTGGTGTATTCACAAGTGTTCCATTAATGCAAGGCAAGCTGTTAGAATGGATAAAAAATTCAAATGTGTTTGCATCTTTTGCACCATCTGTAGCTGCATTACAATTCATTAGATCAACACCTGGAGTACTGGCTCCACTTATTGGGCAAAAAAATGATACACATGTATCTGAAAATTTAGAAGTGATGAAAATTCCTCCATTTTCTGAAAACGAGTTTCAAGATATGATAAAAAAACTAATGTCATAGAGTAATTTTTGTTTTGTAGTTTGCTTAGAGATAAATACGTCAGAATTAGTCGTGAATTATGTCAGTAACTGATCCTGTTTGTGGTCTTGAATTTGATGAAAGTTTAGCCATAGTTCATGAGCATAATGATAAAAAATACTATTTTTGTTGCAATGGATGCAGAAAAATATTCATAAAAAAACCAAGAAAATATAAGAACTAATCAATAGGAAATTTACCACACATTCTACAAAACTTTGAATTTTCATCAATTTCTGATGTGCAGTCAGGACAAAGTTTTTTGTTTGAATCAGATTCTTTACTCAGATCAAAATTTTCTTTAAAAATTTGATAGTATTGAAGTGATTCCTTACTTCTAATTGTTACATTATCTTTTTCTTTAATTTCTTTAGTTTTTTCAGAAAAAGCAGCATCTGTTATTATGGTTTCAAAAAGATTTGTTAGTCCTGAGGTTCCTGCACCTTCCTGCATTGGAGATTTTTCTCTCCAAACAATACTTGTTGGTAAATAGTCTTCAAAGGTTTTTCTAAGAATATATTTACCAAAAACTTTTTGGTTTTTTTGTTTTATTTTCATTGATAGTGGAATTGATTGTGCAAATTCCATTACTCGATCATCTAGAAATGGAGATTCAATTTTTATTCCAAAATTTTTTGCAATTTCTTGAGAAGAAAAATGCATTATTTTTTTAATTCGCTTTAGTTCATCTGTTAACTCGGTTTTTGATTTTTTTAATAGAAAATTATATCCTGCAAAAATTTCATCTGCACCGTCCCCTGTTAAAACAGACTTAACACCTTTTTTATTCAATGCATCTAGTGACATATACATCACAACAGAATTTCTAATTTCAATATCGTTAAAATTTTTCAGGATTTTTATCGTATTTTCAATTCCATCTAAAATTTGTTCTGTCCTAACATTATGAATTTCAAGTGGTATACCCAAATGTTTTGAAACTATTTGCGAATATGATAAATCACTTGCAATAAAATCTTCAGTGATCACCACAATGGCTTTAGGGGATCTATCTTTTATGAAATGTCCAATTATACTACTATCTAGTCCTCCTGATAATGATATCCAATCTGCCTCACATTGTGAGATCACTTCATCAAGTATTGCATAAATCTGTGTTTCTTCCTCAGTCATGATTTATCAATATTTGAAATCAACTTAAATTTTGTTTTTTTACGTATTTTGTTAAGCAAAGCTAATTTGCTAACAATTTAAATCTGATAAGACATAATTTTTTTCAATGTTATTACCTGCAGAAATTGAATCAAAAACTCTAATTCCTGCACTACGTGCAATTTTAGCAAAAACACTTTCTGAAAAACATAGTATAAGAGAAGATCAAATATCAAAAATGTTAGGAGTAACACAAGCTGCAGTAAGTAATTACATTCGTGGAACACGTGGTGATCCTGAGCTGATAAAAAAACTTCTTGGTGAAAAACAAGTCTCTGAAATGATTTATGAAATAAGTGATGATTTATCTTCTGATAAAGCATATTCTCCATCAAGTCTTTCAAAATTCATTGGTCTCTGTAATTTCATTAAATCAAGTCTTCTTATATGCGACATTCATCATAATCTTGAATCAAATATTGATGAAGCAGTATGCAAAGAATGTGAAAATATGTTACTAAAAGGACCTGGAAGTGTCTATTAATTTTTCAAGAGTGTAATTTTAATATTAGAAAGCATTAGATTTTCGTTATTTATTTCACTATCAAGTAAAACATCATCAATTTTAGAATTCCCCTTTAGCATATTTTCAGTAATAATATTTGCAACTGCTACAGCATTAGGAATTTGTTCGCCTTTAGCAACAAGTATTATTTTCTTCGTTGTTGAAAATTTATTTAAAAGATTTAGAGCAGTTTGCATTATGGGTTCATTTCCAATATGTATTACATTACTATCATATCCTTCGATCGATGCTGATTGATGGTTTTCTTCAGAACTCATGTTGATATTTTATTCGAAATTGATTCTCTTTTAACTTTTATAGATCATTGATCCATTTAGTTAAAATTGGATAGTGGAATATTCTGAAAATCTCCATTAGGTTGAACTCTTCTTATTGAAATTGGTATCACTCTTTGTTCAAGTTCTTCCATAGCTATTTGTAAAGATGTTGTGGCATTTTTTGGAATGTCAACAAATGGAGGTGCTCCTAATGATAATTGTAATGCACGTGCTCCCATAATTCGAGCTTTTTCAAATCTTGTTAAGCCAGGAGGTCCCATCAAAATTTTACTATCATTTACTAATTCTACTGCGGTGTGTTGTGTGTCATTTACAATAATTTGTCTGTTTCTAATTACTTCACAATTTTTGTCTAATGCGGTAAGTTCACTTTCTGATAATTCATGATCCGCTTCTTTTATTTTTCTATAATGATCAATAGCTTTTTGTAAACTGGCATCGGCAGAAATATCTTCATCACCTTCAATTACAGATGGTTCTTCAGAAACTGGTTCTGGTAATTCTTCATTAATATTTTGTATTTTTTTAGGTATTTCTTTAATTTTTGATTTAGACAAGCAATTCATATCAAAAATGCCATTATATAATCCAAACATTTATCCAAGTAATGAGTGAAAAAACTGTTTCTAAAGTAAAAATTCTATTAGAAACTAATAACAATCAAATCATAAAATGTGAGTTAAAGCGACATCTATCTCCAAAAACAGTTGGACAGATAATGCGTGCACTTCCACTTGGTGGCCATGCTCATCTATTAGGCAATAGTGCAGTTTATTTTGAAACATCCATAGATTCTGGAATTGAACGTAAAAAAAATGAATTCAAAAAAGGTGATATAGCATTTTTACCCATTGGTGGCTTGATCTGTTTTTTTTATTCTGACGTAAAAGTTGGCAAGGCAATGACATCTATAGGAAAGATAACTGAAAATATCGATACACTTAGTACTGTAGAATCTGGTACTGATTTAAAATTTTATTATGATGTAGGAGAATAGATATGGTGGCCACTAAATCCACCAACTCTTTTTACAATTCCACTTTCAAGTGATTTAATCAGAAATGCATTGGCAGTTGAGATTTTTACGTTTGTTTGTCTTGCAAGATCATGTACTGTGATTACTTTTGAATTTTGAATGATTTTTGTTGCATTATCTTCATTAATTTGAACAGAAACTTCTCTCTTATCAGAACCAGGTCTTTTATCTTTTTTTGTTTTAGAATCTTTTCCTTTTTGATTTTTATCATTTGACGACACAGATTTGTTTTTGCTTGCCATGTGTTTCGAGAAAATGAGCTATTTATAAACGAACAAAAATCTAATACTTTCAACTTTATTAATAGTCAAAAAACATAGTTTACATGGGAATTATTAGTAAAGGTGCAAAATGTAATGTCATTGGGTGTGATAATGATGCATCTCGTTCCTTAAACACAGGTAAGGTTGAGGATGCAGGATTAAGTGTTTCATCCAGTGGAAAAAAAACAGCATTGTGTAAAGATCATTATAAAGAATGGAAAAAAGAAACTAAGGATAATAGAGATCTAGAACGTGCTCGTTACGACCGTTTTTAATATCATTCACCTTTACATGCACTGATACTGTAAAACTGCTCTGCTATTTTATCAAGAGCTTCTTCGTCATCAGTATTTGCTATTTTATCAATAATATTTGCAAGAAAATTTTTTTCAAATGAATTAAAATGAATCCCACTACCTCCTACTGTATTTTCAGTAACACATTCACTAATTTCATTCATTATCTGGGCTTTCTTAGCAGATGTATTATCAGAAATTTCATTGAATCCTGAAATAATATCATTTTGACTAAAAATATATGCTGATGCAGAAAATCCTACTACAGCTATTATAATTACAACTATTACAAATGATTTTCCCATAAATCGATTTTTTTCATACTCTTTTTATTGTTTTACAATAGAAGCGTTTATCAATTGATATTTTTTAAGATTGATATTGGCAAAAAGAAAAGATGGAAAACATATGCGCTTTGCAGATCAAAAAGCTGCACGTAGAAAAACAAAAGTGAAAAAGAAATAGTTTTTTTGAGATTTTATTTAGGAACGTATTTGCCTTGTATCATCATTTTCATCTGATTTGACATATTTAGTGACAATTTTTGTTACGTCAGTGATAATATCACATGGATGTGCATCCACTTCCGTACTAAACATTAGTAATCCATGTTCACCACATCCCATTGTTATACGATTAACTTTTCCATATTTTGTCATTGAATATTCTGGCTCACCAATTTCATCAGCAAATGCCTTTCTAGTCTTCCATCGCATGATAGCTTGAGTCATTGATTTACGGGTTTTTTCTTTATCAAAGTGTCGTGCTATACCATTTTGCATTTTTTCGTAAACATCTCCACTAAAAGAATTATAGACACCGACATATCGAATTTTTTCATCAAGTTTTAACAACTCTGTACATAGCTTCCCATAATCCATAACAGAACAATTACTGAATTAATCTGTTATAAGGTTTTATGCTTATAACAGTCATTATATTCATCAACACGGAATGTCATCATGAAAATAATTGATATTCCTGATTCTAAAATTATCAAGTCAAATCCTGATCAAAAAATAATTCTTTTGTCTAATGGTGATGTTATTCAGAACGGATTTAAAATAATAAAATTAGAACTTAGATTATATTTTAACACTATAACTCAAAAACCAACTAGAAATTCCATCATTACCGCATATCTTCAAACTGAGAATCATTCAATTGAAGCAATTTATGATGAGGGCGATTTAGGAATTGATGAATTAGAAAAATCAGTAAAATTACTCACTAATAATCTTGGTTTATCTGGATTGATATTACGACTAATCATTTCATTAGAGAATATTCTGGCATCTAAAAATTGAATAGTAGAATATTTCATATTAAATTATCTAAGGATGATAAAAAACCAAAATGTGCATTATGTGAACATTCATCATTATTCTACTGTAATCTGAACGATCTGTATTATTGTGAAAATCATGTTTTAGGTCACGATGAGAATGAATCATGAAACATTTGATTTTAAATAGTTATTTAAAATATATTTAGTATGGATGATTCAAAGCGAAATTCATTTATTTTAAAAATAGCTAAGATGATTGAAAATGATAACATTTCTCTTGATGAACATGATCCAAAAATTTTGGAAAAATATTATGATATTTTAGGTAATGAAGTTGAAACAACTGGTAATCATATAATGGATAGAGAAATTACCAGAGAAATTGTCAACGAGGCATTTCTTTATCTTAAAATGCAGAATACTACAGATATTGATCCTGTGAAAGAAGGTGATAGATTTGCTGCAGGTTTTAGTTAGTTGAATTTATCATCATAACACTTAATTCAATTAACACAACTAACTCAATTCATGCGTATATTACAATTACACTGTGATAGTATCAAGTATACACCAACTAAAAAAGAAATTTCAGTAGCTGAAGATATAGAACCTAAAACAGTTCAATTGAATGAATTAGTTGTTTGTTTTGTCGCTATTGAAAAAAATGATGATGAAAGTATAGCACAGAATGCTATTTCACAAATACAGGATTCTATGGAAAAAATAGGTTCTAAAAAATTACTTTTATATCCATATGCACATCTTAGTGCAAATCTTGCATCACCTAGAACTGCATTATCGATTTTAACTCACATGCAAAATAATTTTGATAATATTGAAGTCACTCATGCACCATTTGGCTGGACAAAGTCATATGAGATTAAAGTTAAAGGTCATCCATTAGCTGAAAGTTCAAAAATAATTACAGGTGATTTACAAAAAGAGAAAACTTCAGATGCTCTTGAATCTGAATCTAAGATAAAATCATTTTGGCATATTATCACTCCTGATGGAGAAATTGAGGATGTTGAAAATTTTGATTTCTCAAATTACCCTAAACTTGAGGTTTTAGCAAAATATGAATCAGCTAAAAAAAGAACCGTTGATGAACCTCCACCACATGTCGCATTAATGAAAAAATTAGCAATTGCTGATTATGAACCCGCATCAGACCATGGAAATATGCGTTATTTTCCTAATGGGCGTCTAATTAAATCTCAGATTGAACAGTTTGTTACTGATAAAGTTAGAGATTATGGTGGTTATGAGGTTGAAACTCCAATCATGTATGATTCACATCATCCTAGCATGGAAAGTTATTTCAATCGTTTTCCTGCAAGACAATACAACATTGATTCTGAAGGAAAAAAATTATTTTTACGATTTGCTGCATGCTTTGGACAATTTTTAATGGTTAATGATTTTCAAATATCATACAAAAATTTACCATATAGACTGTATGAACTTACACGTTATAGTTTTCGACGTGAGCAATCTGGTGAGTTAGTTGGTTTAAGAAGACTTAGAGCATTTACAATGCCTGATTGCCACGCATTTTGTAAAGATATGCCACAAGCAATTGACGAATTTAGAACACGATTTGATTTATCACGTGATGTGCTTAATGGTCTTGGAATTATACCTGATGATTATGAAATGGCAATTAGATTAACTGAAGAATTCTATAATGAAAATAAAGATTTAATCACTGAATTGGTGAAAAAAATTGGAAAACCAGTTCTTGTTGAAATGTGGAAAGAACGATTTTTTTATTTTGTATTAAAATGGGAATTTAATTATATTGACAATTTTGGAAAAGCATCTGCACTATCTACTGATCAAATTGACGTTGAAAATGGAAATAGATATGGTATAGAATTTGTAGATGAACAGAATAAAACAAAGAATCCAATTATACTTCATAATTCACCTAGTGGAGCAATTGAAAGAATAATGTATGTACTTCTAGAAAAAGCAGCAAAGGATGCAAAAGAAGGGCGTAAGCCTCAACTTCCTTTATGGCTTGCACCAACTCAAGTTAGAATAATTCCACTAAAAGATGAATTTCTTGATTTTAGTAAAGACATTGCAACAAAATTATCAGAGAAAAATATTCGTGTTGATATTGATGATCGTAATGACAGTATTGGTAAAAGAATTCGTGAAGCTGAAAAAGAATGGATACGATATATTTTAGTGATAGGTGAAAAAGAGGTCAATTCAGATAACCTAAGCGTACGTGATAGAAATACATCTAATGTAAGAAATTTATCGTTTGATGAATTTACAGATGAAATAAATGAATTTACAAGTGACAAGCCATTTTCAAAACGAAACATGCCTCTATTATTATCAAAACGACCAATCATACAGGTATGAGTTTATTTTTGGGTTGTTTTTCATTTTCAAATGAGTGATATGAGTTACACTGATTTGTATTTGACACAATCTCCTTTAATTATCAATCCAGATGATAAATCAGATCCTGTGGCAAATATCTTTGGTGTTCCTTTTGATTCAACACATTCTTACAAACCTGGATGTCGTTTTGGTCCAGATGTTATACGTGACGCATTTAACAATATAGAAATATTTCATCCTAATCTTCAGGTTGATCTAGAAACATCTAATATCAAAGATTTTGGTAATATGCAACATACTGTAGTTGCAACAGAAATGTTAAACATGGTAGAAAAAATTACTAGTGAATTAAGAAAAAAAAATAAACTAATAATTGTTCTTGGCGGTGAACATCTGTTAACATTAGGTTCATACATGAGTTTTCCAAAACAAACAGGTTATGTTGTTTTTGATGCACATTATGATTTACGTGATGAATATGCAAATACAAAATTAAGTCATGCTGCATATCTAAGAAGAATTGTTGAAAAACGTGGAGCAGATAATATTATCCATGTTGGCGCACGTTCGTTTGTAAAAGAAGAATTAGAATTTTTAACAAAAAATAAAATTAATTCAATTTCTGATAAAGAAATCAGATTAGGAAATGCCGCAAGACTATTGAAAGATGCTGTATCATCATTTGATGAATTGTATGTTAGTATTGATCTAGATGTGCTAGATCCTGCATTTGCACCAGGTGTTGGAAATCCTGAGGCAGTAGGAATAACATCCAGAGAATTATATGATATGATTATTTCTCTAGAAGATAAAAAAATTATTGGCACTGATGTTGTTGAACTAAATCCTTCCTTTGATAATGGTTCTACTGCATCATTAGCTGCAAAAATGATTTCAACTATTATCGCTATGAATATTTGATGAAAAAATTTCTTTTAATACATTTGCAAAATAAAATTAGGTGTATAGTTTGCTGAATAATCTTCGCAACTCATTAAAACCATATCTTCAAACTATTGGTAAAATATTTGCATCTACTGGTATTTCTCCAAATGTATGGACTGCAGTTGGTTTAATTTTTGCATTCATATCATCATTAGTTTATGGCATATCTTTAGAATTTTCATTGATTTTAGGAGGAATTTTACTTCTAATTTCTGGGTTTTTTGATATTGTGGATGGACAAGTTGCAAGATATGCAAATAGAATTTCAAAATCTGGTGGGTTTCTGGATTCTATATTTGACAAAATTGCTGAAGTTGCAATATTTTTTGGTATTTTGTTAGGAGGTTATGTAGAACCATATCTAGTTATTCTTGCAATTTCATTGTCATTACTTGTAAGCTATACTCGTGCAAAAGCCGATACATTGGGAATAAAATTACAAGGAATTGGTATTGGTGAAAGAGCTGAAAGATTATTGGTTATAGCAATTGTTGGTATGATAGGTTTTATGGAAGCTGCAATAATAATTGTTATAATAATTGCTGCTATAACATTAGTTCAAAGAATAGTTGTACTAGCAAAAAATGCTAATAATTCTTAACGAAGTTTTGTATGTTCTCTTCTTTTCGAAGCTGATCTAATTTTTAGAACTTTGAAATGAATTGCACATGAAATACAATACCATTTTGTAACCTTTGGTGCTGCAATATAGGCACCTTGTGCACGTAGTTCTTTTGCTAATTGGTGTTCAACTAAACTAAGTCTTGAAGTAACTTTCTTTGCTTTATCTTTTGGAACTGTACCACCGCAGTTTACACATTGAATAGTTCCCGATGAACCTTTTCCACCTTTTCTTCTACCTCTACTAGCTCGTTTTAATGGCATGAACCTTATCTAGATATTCTATATATAAATGAGATATTAAAAATTTAAAGAATTTATGCTATAATAGGTAATAATAGATATGAATGGATTATGTCACAAATGCTTTAGATCAAACATAGAAGTCTTTTTAGTGTCAGGAAAAATACTCTGTAAAGATTGCATGAATGAGAACCAAAATGCTAAATCAACATAGATTTTTTATAGATTATGAAAATTGGAATAATAGCACACTGCACAATTGATACCATAGTACTAGACAATCTTCAATATGATGTTGCTGGAGGACCTGCATGTTATTGTGCATTTACTGCAAAAAATTTAAAATTTGATGTGGAGCTTTATACAAAATATGGTAATGATTTTCCTCTTCAAGAACAATTAAATAATTTCAAGAATCCAAAATCTGATTTATTATCAGAAGACAAAACAACAAGGTTCAAAATTCAATTGGATGGTTCTGACAGAAAATTATTTTTACAAGAAAAATGTGCTACAATAGATTTTGTTGATAGTAAAACAGATGGTCTTATAATTAGTCCAGTTTTTGATGAAATTTCATCCGATGTTTTTTCTAAAATAAAAAATAATTCTAATTTTATAATATTAGATCCTCAGGGATTTTTAAGAAAAAAAACAGATGAAAATAAGATTTTTCTGGAACATAATGATATTGATTTATCAAAAATATCTGCAATTAAGACAAATTCTGATGAGATGAAAATACTTACTGGACTAGATGGTGATGATGCCATGAAATTTTTACAGCGTAAAGGAATAGAAAATGTAATTTTAACAGATAAACAAAAAATATCACTTCTTGTAAAAGATAAGATTTATTCTATAAATTTACCAAATCTTACTTTACATGATACAACTGGAATTGGTGATATTTTCTGTTCAACATTTTGTTGTACAATGCTAAAAGAGAAAGATTTTCTCTGGGCATTATGTTTTGCTGGAGGTGCAGCACAAGCAGCATTAGAAAATAAAAAAATTGGTTTAGAAAAAATACCACAAAAAGGATCAATTGAAAATAATGGTGCATATTTTTACAATATGATAAAATTCAGAACAATAATTTGATTATCATATCAAAATTTTGTACTTTATACATATTTGAATTAAGATTTTCTCTGATAATACAGATCTAAAATATATTGTACGTTGAAAAATGATACATCTATGAATGTTGGAATCACTGGCACTGGATTAACTCCTTCATCTCTGAATAATCTTAAAAACATTTTAGATGATTCAGAAATAGATAATTTTCATATAGGGACCAAATCAAAAACAAAAAAACCTGATTGCATAATCGTATTAGGTGGTGACAGAGGGGTTAGAAATTATTTTCATAGAACTTTTGACTCAACTCTACCAGTTTTAGGAATCAATGAATCTGAATCCAATGGTTTTTTAGCTCAAATTGATCTAAAAGAGTTTTCATCGTATGTAAAAAAATTAAAAAAAAATAATTATAAAATTGAGGAAGTAACTAGGCTTGGAGTAAAAATTGATGGTAAGAATGTTTATCCTGTATTAAATGACGTTGCAGTATTTTCATCTAGAAGTGCAATGTTGATGGAACATACATTACGTGTTAATGGTGATGAAGTTTGGCATGATAGTAGCGATGGAATTATTGTTTCTACACCAATAGGTTCATCAGCATATTCAATGTCAGCTGGTGGACCTGTGATCTTTCAAGATTCTGCAGTATTTGGAATAATATCTGTAAATTCACTGGATGTAATTAGAAGACCATTAATTGTTTCAAATGATAGCATAATTGAAATTGATGAAATATCTGCACGTTTACACTGTGAAGTTATTTTAGATGGAATAGATAGATACAAAGTTAACAAAAAAGTTGAGGCAACAAAATTTATACCTACTGCAAAAATTATCAGATTAAAAAAAGATTCTACTGCAATATCAGCATTGGCAAAAAAAGTTCAATTGGCTGAAGATTTACTTAACATGCCACCAAGTTCAAAATTATTATTAAAAATTTTAGAATATGAAGGTTCAATGACACAAAAAGAAATAACAAGTAAAACTATGCTTCCAGATAGAACCGTAAGAATGGCAATGAGTCATTTATTAGAAAAAGGCTATGTAAAAAGAAAAGTTTCAATTCGAGACTCTAGGCAAAAAATCTACGAGATAAAAAAACTTGAATAATTAAAAAAATTAACTAATAATCTATCTTTTATACAAATTTTGTTAGTATTATCTACCTGGATTGTGTGTGATTTTACAAGCCTTCTGCAGTAGAACGCATCAATCCAAGGTAAATTAGGTTAAATAGTAAAATTGCAAGTACAAAAGAATGAATCTGAGATGTACTTCATGTGCAAAATATTGCTGTGATGGCAAGAGATGTTCATGTGCATGCCATAAAAAATCATTTAGCCGTTCAAATCAGTATCTGGCTAATATTATGGATAATCTAATAAAACAGAAAACTATTCCAATGAAAAAATTGAATGTTGGATGGCAAACTAATTTTCTTGGCTCTATGATGCGTGTAGAATAACTAAATTACCATCGAATATTTGTTTAGTATTAAGAAAATCTCTTAAAGCAAAGTAATGATTATTACTTTATTGACAAATTCAAAATTTATTCTATTAGGCATTATTTCTGCAGTTGTAGCAGGGGTTTTAGCTGTAATTTTTCTACTTTTTCCTACAAGTACGACATTTGGTGAATATGCATTAATGGTGGATCCTACAAAAGAAAAACAAAGTCTTTTCATTATAGCACGTGTCTCAATTGCAAATACCGGATCTCTCCCACTAACCAATGTTAGAGTTAATTTTGGTGATGGGCAAATATTACCACTTGGAACACTAAAACCAGGTCAAGACATCATAGTATCACCTCCAGATGGTAACTCTCTACAATATGTTATTGTGACTGCAGATGGAGATATCTATGTAAGCAAAGCATATCGTGAACCTATACCAATGCCTGGAATGATGGGTTCATGATAGAAAGGAATGTGGAATTAATATGAAATTTTTAACTTCAGGAAAAGTCAAAGATGTTTTTGAAATTGATGATGAAAATCTATTATTCAAATTTAGTAATCGTGTATCTGCATACGATGTAAAATTCAATGATGAAATTCCAAAGAAAGGTCAAGTACTATGTAAATTTGCAGAATTTTGGTTTAATGAATTGGATGTACCAAATCACTTTGTAGAGACAAAATCAGACACAGAAATAATTGTAAAAAAAATGCAAATGTTACCGATTGAATGTGTTGTTAGAGGATATTTCTATGGTAGTATGGTTTCTAGATGGAAAAATGGAGAGATATCTCTATCTGATGGGGTATCAACTGAATTAGCAGCAAAATTAGCAACTCCTATTTTTGATCCTACAACAAAATCTACACACGATATTCCAATAAATCGTACACAAGCAATAGCACAAAATCTTGTTACAGCAGATGAATTTGATTGGTTATCAGAAAAATCAGTTGAAATTTATCAAAGTATGTCTAACATTGCTAATAATGCTGGTTTCATACTTGCTGATTTAAAATTAGAATTTGGAAAACTTGATGATCAAATAATTTTGGGTGATTCAATAGGTCCTGACGAGTACAGATTATGGCCTTTAGATTCGTATACACCAGGAAAAATACAAGACGCATATGATAAACAACTTTTACGTGATTGGCTTACAGAAAATGGATATCAAAAACAATTTGAAGATTCACGATCATCTGGTAAGGAACCAATTGCCCCAAGCATTCCTTCTCACATCATAGAAAAAATGACACAGCGATATGTTACTGCATATGAACGCACTACTGGCAGTATAATTTAACTCGACTCTATTTCCAAATTTTACATTACAGAAGGCATGTTTTTACTATATTTCCTATATCATTCAAAATTTTATAGTTTTTTAATTTATTTAATAGTGATACTATAATTATCATATTACTATAATATTCTTAGTAGTGATCTAAAATAATATGATTACACTACGAAAATATTCGTAGCATAAAAAAATTAATGCTAATGGACAAAAAATTCTGATACAGTTAACTTTTAGCTGACAATTTTATTGTAAGCATAATGTCAACATTACTTGAAAAATCAATATCAGTTAACAGAACACTTGCTACAAGTCTTGAACATGCGAAAGCAATTGATGATCCTGCAAGAGCTAAAATTTTACAAATGTTATATCGAAAAAATCTTAACGCTGAACAGATTACAGCCCAACTAAAAAAAATTGGTCATAAGAAAGCACTTACTACAATAAGGCATCATTTAGAAATATTGAAGGTTTCAGGTTTGATTGAAATAGTTAAAATTGAAGAAACCAGAGGTGCAATTACAAAATATTATGGTACATCTACGAAACTACTTGATTTTGAAGCCCCAAAAGACTTTGAGAAGAAATATTCAGTATTGATTAAATCAACATCATCAAAACTAGAAAAACTCGTTAATAATATGTCTAAAAAAACTAAAACTACCAATTCTCAAAATAAACAGGGATTTAGTCAATACATTATGATGGAAATAGTAAATCGTGCCATGACTAATGTTTTAGAAAAAAAGTCATAATTAAGAAGAAACATCTATAGTTATTTTTCCTCTAGTTTCAGGATTTTGTAGTATTTTGACAAAATCTCTTGGGATATCACTTGATGCCTTATCACAGTTTATTGCAACTGTTCTTGAACAAGTAAAGGCACTTTTTCTTAAAACAATATCTTTCACATGTTTGAGTGTTAATTTTTCAGAACCATTACCATGAATAATGAATTTCTTTCCTTCAGCTTCAATTGAAAATGAGATTTTAGATTTAGGATTTTGAATATTTTTCTTCATTTTTTCTGGTAAATCAATACATGAAATTGCTGCATCAACACCAATTATACAATCTCCATTAGTTGTAAGATTTCTATCTTTTGTAATTTCAATAGTTTTTTCATGTAATGACATCACATTTTTGTGGCCTGAAAATACTATCTCAATTTTCATATTTCCTATAGATTAAGGAGAAATAAATATTAGGTTTTGAATATTATATCATGGATTCTAAGGCTGAAAGACTACTAAATGGGAAAAATCTTGTTTTTTTAGCTACAATAATGTCAGATGGTTCACCACAAGTTACACCAGTCTGGGGAAATTATGCTAATTCGCATATTTTAATAAATACCGCAGAAGGTAGACTAAAACACAAAAATATTCTTAATGATAGTAGGGTTGCTGTATCTGTAGTTGATCACAATAACCCACTTGATATGACCACAATTAGGGGTAAAGTTGTTGAGATAGTATCTGATTATGAGTATATTCATGCTAATCAATTAACAATGCAGTATATGGGAATCAATGAGTATCCGTTCAAACGTCCTGGAGAAAAAAGAATAATTTTCAAAATCAAGCCTGAAAAAATCTTTGTTCTTCCTGAATTACAAATGAACCATGACTAACAATAAAGAATATTTCTAAATTCGAATTTAGAAACATTTGTTATCTAAACTAGTACTTTATCGCATTCCTTAAACGAAATTAATGCGTAAAGAACACATGAAAGCAGACAAAAATGAGAACGGAATATTTTCAAATAATAAACCAAAAAGAATTCCAAAATTCTGGTACCCATTAGTTTGTAGTGTGATATTAACATGGATTATTTTCACATTTTTTATTGTGAATTAGGGGGGTAATGCATCAACGCCTAGATCAAACATACGTCGATAAATCATAATGTTATCCTGGTCAATGAGGGTGTTTTGATATTTGATTATCATATTTACGAATAAATGTTAAACCCCCCGTCTTTTTACCATTTTTTGAAAAAATCATCTAGCCACAAAACAATGTTCATGTATTGGGGGTTTAGCTTTTACGAATAAATTAGAAATTACAGTTTAAAATGCTTTGATCAAAAATCTATTTGTTTTTTCACTTATCTCTGTAATTTCCTGCAGAGTTTTAAGAAAAAATGGCTGGTTTAATTGTCCTGCTTTATCTAAAATTATGTAGACACCTGCCTTTTTTTTACCATCTTCATCAAGAAATTTGTAAACAGCTTTAATTGAATAGCAAAAATCTGCTATCTTTGATTTTATTTTTTCTTGTTCACTTTCATTTAGTTCAAGAAATCTACGAATTAATTTATGATGAAATGATACTTTTACACCAATTACCAGGATATTTTGTTGTTGTTTTGGTTCAAAGACCTCAATATCATTACCAAGACCATCACCATTTTTGATTAGTATTTTGAATGTACTATCTTTTGATTTAGTTTCTTTGAAAGGATAGTTTTCATGTATTAACCAACGCTCAACATTATCACGTAAATTAACCATAATGGAATTTTATCATTTATACTATAACTATGTTTTACATGTTTTATTTCTAATATTTCTAAATTCGAATTTAGAAATATTCAATATCCTGGGTTGAAATCTTGCTCAAATGGAAAGACCGCAGATAACGAAATTGACACAACAATGTTAATTATTGTTAGAATTCCGCCAAGTATAAGGCAGTTTTTTGCTTTATGTGGATCATCTTTTCTTAGTGCAAAGTATCCAATTACGCCTCCAACTAAGCCAAACAAGATTGGTACTAAATACCACCATCTACTTCTAATGTTTTGATTGTAATCTCGTTCCAATTGTTTAAACATCACTTTTTTCGTTATTTATTTTTTCCAATCTTTTTTCTCACTTGGTTTATTTCAATTTCCACAGTCTCAAGTGGTTCTTCAACAATATTTCGTCTAATTGAAAACATCTTTGGTTTTTCAAAATCATCAGTACAGTCTGGGCAAGCATATACTAAGACTCTATGTTCATTTGGGGCTTTGGGATTTGATAATCTTGCATAGTAAACTAATCTGGCACTACAATCAACACAATATCGATTTGCCCTTCTAGTTCTGGCCAATGTAGACCTCCTGCATTATTACAATTCTACGATCACATATTAGATCGCAACGGTCTAACGATCTACACTATTTGGTTAGATGAATTAATCCATGATAAATTGAAGAATAAAGAACGCCGCCCATCAGATTTGAACTGATGACCAATCGATTAACAGTCGAACGCTCTACCAGGCTGAGCTAGGGCGGCTCAAATTAAAACCTAATAAAATAAGATTTAATCCTTCCCATTGGTTATATTTTCAAGTTTTAATTAAATTTAGAAAAAAACTTGATTATATCATCCGTATGATTTTCAACAATTTCAACAATCTCCATATGCTCATCAGGTGTGGGCTCTCTTTTATGAAATAATTGAAATGCACTTAGTGCTGAACCAACCATTTCTCCTACAAAAAATCCACATAGAAAATCTCCAGTGTTTTTACATTTCCAAACATCACTTATTCTTGGTGATGCACCTGCATTTTCATAAAGTGATAATGTATCTACAATTAGTTTTTCTGTTTGTTCTTTAAATTCAGGATCTAGTGTCAATGAAAATCTTATCTATGAATTATTTTTCTATTCCTTTCTTTTTTTCAAATTTATAAATTCCATCTAGAAATACTCGATGATCCTTATTTTTTACTCTGGATTTAATTTCAATTTCTGCTGCTGTTTGCGATACATCTGTTAATACATGTCCTGTAATTACCACATCGTCGCCTTTTGGTACCACTTTTGTATTTCCCCAAATTTTTGTAACTCTTGCGGCTCTTTCACCTTGGAAGTTTTCAATTAAAACTTGTTTTTCATTAACTTTTACTGTAATAGGAAAATGAGAAAACACAATTTTCATTTTAATTGTATAGCCTTCAACTACACCTTCACAGATATTTCGTATTATTGATCTAGCTGTATTCATGATAGCAAAATCTTTATTTCTTTTACCATCTGCTTTCAGAGATATTTTTCCATCAGAAACTATAATACTAACTGGAATTTTTTTAAACGATTTATAGGTTTTACCAAGTGGTCCAGTTACTTGTAATATGCGTGATTTGTATGTAACTTGTACATTCTCTGGTATTTCCAATTCCGTTTGGAATTTCTCTATCTGTTTAGTAGACATATCCTATCAAAAATCCTCCTAGTCCTTTATTTACAGCTTCATGATGTGACATTACACCTTGGTTTGTGGTAACTAATAACATGCCTCTAGCATATGATGGTAAAAATTGTTGTTCCCATTTTCCATATTCTGATTTTTTAACTTTAAACCTAGGTGAAATTGAACCACATTTTGAAATTTTTGCCAATAATTTAATTTTAAACTTTCCACCTCGATTATCATCTATATGCTCATAATCTTCTATGTAACCATCTTTTTTTAATGTATTCAAAACTTCAATTGCAATCTTAGATGTAGGTAAAACTACACATTCTGATTTCCTTCTGGATTCAGTATTATCTATAGTGACAAATAGGTTTGCTAAAATATTCATTGCTGGCATTTCTATCACCTAAATTTTTTGAATCCCAATCTATTTGCAACTTCTCTAAAACACTGTCTACACAAATGTAAATCATATTTTCGTATATTTGATGTAAAACAACCACATCTTTTACACCATCTTGAGCCTCTACCAAAGCTTTTTTCTTTCCTTGGTGTAAATCCTGTTCCACGGTCTCCCCATGATCTATTTTTTGCCATTAGTTAACGTTCACTCCAAATTCTTTAGTTAGATAATCTTTTGCTTCAATAGGCGTAATTTTATGGGTTTTACCAACTTTTGCCTTATGCTTACTTCTTAGTTTTATACGATGACCAGGTCTTGAAAGATTTGCTGTTACATTTAGTCCTAAAATTCCAATTTTTGGATCATATTTTATTCCTGGAATATCTATATGCTCCAAAATTCCAAATGAGAGATTTCCATCTCTATCTATTGATTTTCCATTTACAGTATTTCCTTTTGCCTCAAATAATTTTTTTAATAAATCTTTTGCATCTTGATTTCTTATTGTTACTGCAACACCTATTGGTTCATTTTTTCTAACTCCCCAGTCACGTTGTGGTTTTTTTGCATTTCTTGGATTAGATTTTTTACCAGATATTTGATCTAATGCTTTTCTTGCAATATCAATTGCATCTCCTGATTTACCAACACCCATGTTTAAGACTACTTTTTCAAGATTGATCTTTTTCATTACGTTTTGTGTTTCTTCTGACATTTTAATTACCTAATTTGTATTGGAGGTTCTCCTTTACCTACTGGCATGACAAGAGTTGAAGGAATCTCAATTTGCCTATCTCCTATTTCTATATTCACTCTTTTTGGAAGAATAAAAGTCCCTTCTTTAATTTCATTAATTTTACCAATTTCTCCTGCATTTGTTCCTTGTATAATAAGTCCTTTAGTGTCTTTTTCTAATTTTATAACTTCTAGTATTTTTTGTTCTGGTATCTGCATCAAACATGTATCACCTACATTGACATCAGTTTCATCAATTATTGTACGACCATCATTAAATCCAATCTGAGTTTTTCCATTTTTAATTGTAGTTTTAGATTTTACAACAACTAGTTTTTTTGTTTTTTCTGAATCATTAATTATTAGTGGTTTTAATAAAATGCCATTGCTTGGAACTAATCTATAGATTTCTTTTACTCCTTTCAATTCTACTACATCCATAAGTCCAATTCCACGATGTAGTGATTTAATTTTGGCTCCGTCCACAGAAACTTTTCCAGTGTATATTGCAAATTTTGCTTCTCTAAGTTCTGAGACAATTTTCAATGTGTCACGTAAGAAAACTGCTGTAGGAATTGAAAAATTTCTTTTATGTGAACCAGGTTTAACGGTTACAACAAATCGTTTATTTTTACGTGTAATACCCCAAAAATTAGGCGCCATTTGTCTTTTTAGTTTTTTACTTCCTACAATTTTGACCAATTAGTTTACCTCCTTTTCTGTTTTAGTTTTATTTACTTTTTGTTTCTTAGTAGTATCTTTTTTTGTTTTATTTTCATCATTATCATTTTTCTTTTCTATTTTGTCTGTTTTTGGTTTAATTCTTACACTTCTTGGCTTTTTGCCTTCCAGTCTATTCATGCGCCATTTATCATCTGTATTAATTCCAGTGATTACAATGTTTGTAGTGTGGATATAGACGTCAAATTTATCGCCTTTTACTCGGTCTTTTTTCACACCTTCTATGTTTATTCCATTTTTTATTAATGAAACTTTGGTGACTTTGCCATCTACACCGCTAAATTCACCACGAATTACTTTTACTGTATCACCTTCAAGTACTCTTATACTTCTTTTACCATATTTCTTTTTTAGATCATTTGAAAGCTCGCTTGAAAGTTGTGCACTAGCAGTTTGATGTGTTGCATAGTAAATTTGACGATTTCTCATTTTTCTAGCGTTCATATTATACCACCATCGATGCCAAGTTTGCAACTCTTGGCCATTTTTCTGTTGCCTCAGCTGCTACTGGCCCTTTTATGTCAGTTCCTTTAACTTCACCTTCAGGTGTAATTAAAACTCCTGCATTATCTTCAAATTGAACACGAACTCCATTTAGACGATTAATAGCATATTTTTGTCTAATAATTACTGCACCATAGACTTGTTTTCGTAATTCGGCTGGTCCTTTTTTTACTACAACATTGCAAAAATCTCCAACTGCAGCTGCTGGTAATCTGGATACTCTTGTTTTGTATTTATGTACATTGATAATTTCTATAATTTTTGCACCAGTATTATCTGCACATACAATTTGTGCTCCAACTGGAATTGATCTAGTAACGTATGGTCTAAAATCTACTACTCCTTTTGATGCTTTAGAACGAGCACCTCCCATTATTTTTTAACCTCCACTACTACAAAAGATACTGATTTTGATAATGGCCTACACTCAGCTGCAATTACTATGTCACCTTCTTTCACTTCAATATTTGATGGTACGTGTGCATGAATTGAATTTTTACTTCTTGCATATCTTTTGAATTTACTATAATATGTAGGAGATTCTTTTTCTAAAACTACTGTATCTTTTGCTTTTGCTTTTACTACTTTACCTTGGAACAGTTTTCCACGTACCGATAATGTACCATTAAATGGATTTTTTTCATCATTTTCATCTGCATCACTGGTAGGTGCTGGAACTTTAATTCCTATATTTCGTGTCATGAATAACACTCCAATCTTTCATGTGATCTTTTAATTAATCTATTTCCTTCAACTTTGATTTTTTTACCATCATTTTCAAACATAAAACTACATATTGTTTTTGGGATTTTTCTTTTTTCATTACCTATCTCCATTTCTATCATGTTCTTTGTTTCAAAAATTATCTTTCCATATAAACCGATTAATTGTTTGTTTTTTGAATCAAAAATTGTGGTTTCTAATCCTATAATCTCATTTAGTGGTGTATTTGTCTGATTCATTTTTTCTTCATCTCATTTAATCTTGTTAAAAGTCTTGCAATGTCTCTTTTTATTGATTTAATTTTACCAGATTCCTTTCTTAACGTTCCTTTAGCATTTTCTACTACAAGTTTTGTTAGTTCGGTTCTCATTTGAATAACTCTATCTTTCAAATCATGCTCATTAAGTTCTCTTATAGATTTCATTTTAAGACGTGTCATTATTTTAATTCCTCTTCTCGCTCTTCCATAGTATCAGGCATTTCTTTCATTTTTTCTGCATCTAGTTTAATTTGTTCTGATTCTGTTTTTGCTTTCTCAGATTCCTCTTTTTTACGTTCTTCTTCTACATGCATTTCTTTACTTTTTTCTGCATCTAGTTTAATTTGTTCTGATTCTGTTTTTGCTTTCTCAGATTCCTCTTTTTTACGTTCTTCTTCTGCAATAATTTCTTTACTTTTTCCTTTTAGTTCAAATTCTGGAATAAGTTTTTCTTTTAATGCAATTCTAATTCTTACCCCGATTAATCCCATTGCTGTTTCAACATGAACAATATCTTCAGATACAATTACATCTGCATGGTGACCAGCTCTTGGCAATATACCAGCACTATGTTTTTCAAATGCAGATCTATCACCTCTTAATTTTCCTGAAATTGTAATTTGTGTTCCCATTGCACCATTATCCATTATTTGTTGCATTGTCCACATAGTTGCTCTTCTAAACGCAGTGCCACGTTCAAGATGTGACGCCATTCTATTACACATTACGTTAGGTGACAGTTCTGGCTTGAGAATTTCTTCTACTGCAATCTGTGGATTTTTTAGATTAAATTCTTTTTCTAAAATTTCTGTTAAATCTTTTATTCCACTTCCTTTTCTTCCTATAACTATTCCAGGGCGTGTAACATGTAATGTAACTCTAGTACCAGTTGGGTTTTTTGAGATTTCTACATTAGAAAATCCTGCATCTTTTATTTTTTCACGAAGAAAATCATTTATCAACATTGCATTATAGTTATCTTTTATTACATTTTTTGCAGATGACAAAATTATATCTCCTGTGCCACAACTTCCATGTGTGTCATTGTATCATTTTTTGGTGTTGCACGACCTTGTGCTCTTGGAATAAATCGTTTTATTGATACACCTTTATGACTAGTTGCATTAATAATTTTTAATCTATCTAAATCCATTCCTTTGTATTCTGCATTAGATTCTAAATTATCTAATAATTTTAGAACTTCAGTCGCTGCTTTTTCTGGATACCTTCCTGCCATGACTCCAGGATCACTTCTATGACCAACTTGATTTTTGAATCTGCCAAAAGGAACACATCTTTTCTTTTCTATTACACTCTGAAGATAGTCTCTTGCTTTTTCAATGGTTAGTCCTTTTACTGCAACACAAATTTCTCTTGTATGCTTATGTGAAATTTTTTTCTCTCTTAATGAAGCTCTAACATGTTTTGTTGAATCATAATTTTGAAATGCGTAGTCGTATCTTCCCATTTTAATCACTTTAGTGGTACATACAAACTTGATCTTGATGAACCTACACCTGGTGCACCATGACTAACTCGCTTATTGGTGATTACATATTCTCCTAGGTAATGTCCAATCATTTCTGTGGTAAGAGTAATTGGCGTAAATTCTTTTCCTGAAAATACGCTTAGTGTCACTCCGACCATATATGGTAAAATTATGATATCTCTTTGATGTGTTTTAATTACATTCTTACTAATTCCTTCTTTCAGTGCTTTTATCTCTGCGATAATTTTCTTTTTATTATCTGACAAACCACGCTTTAATGAACGACGCTGTCTTGAATTAAGTAACTCAAATAATTTCTCATTAGGAACTTTTTGCAAGTCTTCTAAAGCCATTCCTTTAAAATTAAATTTCTTTACCAATTTCTTTCTCCATCATTGTTTTTTTGTTTTTTAGAACCAATTTATAGCATTCCTATTTTCGTGGCTAGATCTCTTGCTTTATCTACAGATTCAAATTTTACAAATGCTTTTTTCCCATATACTGTTCTAGCAGTTTCAATTTGAATAGCATTTTCATTATACAGTATTTTTACTGCCTCAATAATTCTTGGTTTAGTTGATTCTCTATTGACTAAAAAGACTATTTTTTGTTCATTTTCTACTAACGCGAATGTTTTTTCTGTAATATATGGTCTAATTACAATCTTATTTGCTTCTTCTATATTCAACTTAAAGTCACCATTAGTTCTAAATGTCTAGATTTTATCTTTGAAATTTCTTCAATTGCTTTTTTAGAATAAACTGTTAATCTAATTAAATTTGAACCAGGAGCCAAATCTAAAACGCTCAGACCATTTACTGAGCATACATCAACACCAGGTATTGAATTGCATGCTTTTTTGGTAATTTCTGAATTTGATAAAACAAATAATACACTTTTACCTGTTTTTGTTGGTCTTCCACGAAGTACCACTTTACCTGAACGCCTTTTTCTATTTTTTAATCTCTCAACGTCTTGAATTAGATTTAGGTCTTCTAGAATTTTCATCATTTTACTAGTCTGTGTTATTGATTCTATATCATCAGTTACAACTAATGGAAATGAATCAATTTTTTCAATTTTATGTCCTCTTTGTATAATAAGTTCTTTTGACTTAGTTGCAGCAATTGCAGAACATAATGCAAGTTTGTTTTCTTTTTTGTTAATTTTTTTGAAAATTACCTTTTCTGCTTTTGGTGGATGAGCCTGTCTTCCACCTCTAATAGAAGCAACTTCACCAGCTTGACCTTGTCTACCACCACCTCCACCTTTCATTCTAGCAATTCTTGATATACCTCTTCCAGTAGGTGGATCATTTGAATCTGCAACAACATCTTGTCCGGCAGTAGCATGTGTTGAGTGTTTTTGAAATCCATGTGATTCTAAATTAATATACGCTTTGTGAATTATGTCTCTTCTAATATCAGTTTCAAAAATAGGTGGTAATTCTATTTCCCCTTCTTTTTTCCCATCTAATGATAGTGTTATTGTTTTCATTATGGTAATACTACCTCTAGAATATTTGGTTTGATAATTTTTTTTGGTTCATTACGAATTTGATGTCTTAATTTTATCAGTCTTCTGTATGTACCTGGAACTGAGCCCTTTACAACAATAAAATCCCCACTTACGTTACCAAAATGCTTGTAACCTCCATCTGGATTAATTTGAAATTCATTTTTTTCTGTGTTACTCATTATCATTATGCGTTTATCATATTCAATTCTCTGATGAAAACCAGTTTGTCCTGCTCTTGGAACAGTGTACATTACACTTTGTGGTGATATAGGACCTAACGAACCAACCTCTCTAACAGTCTTTCTTGATTTGTGCTGTTTTCTTTTTACACCCCATCTATAGATAACACCTTGCCATCCTTTTCCTTTTGTTATAGCTGCGGCATCTACTATTGAACCACTCTCAAACACTTGATCAATTTTAATTTCTTTACCTAATAGTTCCTTCACAAATGTAAACTGCTTTTGTATATCTCCACCTTTAACTGCAATTTCAAATACATATGGTTTTTTCTGTTCTAATCCTACTAATCTTGGTGTAATTGTTACTATTGCAAAAATCTGTTTAATTTTTCTAAGTGACTTTTCTGCATTTTCAATACCTTTATCATTTACTTTTATTTTAAACGCTTTTTCCACATTTTTTGGTGTATCTTTTGCATATACATCAAATGAAGCATGTAATCCATTCACATCTTTACTATAACCTCTAATCCCAATTACAACAAATGGTGGTGTTACAATCACAGTTCCAATTGTTACTAATTGTTTTCCATGATTGGGTGTATGTTCATGATCATCAATGCTTACAATTTGAATACATCCTGCTTTGAAACCTGCATGAGCTAGTAATCTTGGCTCATCTGATTTAATATCAGGCCAAGCACGAATACGTGCTTCCATACTTTTGGCACGTCCTCTAGGTGAATATGCCATACTTCCTCTTCTAGGTTGACTATGTTTTCTATGTCCCATCGATAATCGAAAAAAGTCGTTAACCGCTTAATAAATTAACAGATTTTTCCAAAAAATCAGGCTGATTTCTATAAAAATTGCTTATTGGGTTGGAAACTTTGTAACCATTGAAAAAATAGTTGCAGTACCTATTACAATCCCAGCTAATCCTAACAAAATAGCCAAAATTAGAAAATTTTTTTGATTCTTCATGTGTTTTCTGTATTTTTTTTAAATTTAATTTATTCGGAATAATTCTTGGAATTTAAAATTGCAAGACATCCTAAAATTGCCTCTTCCAGTCTTACTGTTTCTGTTCCTTGATCTGGAAAGAAATTCCACGTTTTAAAATTCTGAATAGCACTGATCTTTTTGTTTAACATTTCATGTATTCCTTTATCAGTTGTACCAAAAACTATCAAAATCTCTTCTTTCGAAGTAAGGATTTTTTTCATAGACTCGTCATTGATTTTTTTTGATTTTCTACTTGTGAGTATTTTTGGACCTCTCCATTCAGTAAGAAGTGAAAATAGATTACCTCCATGTTTAACATTATAACTCCAAAAATTTGACAATTGATTTTTTTCTACTTCATATACTGTAAAATTTGGAAATCCATCCTTAATTTTCACAATAATTCTTTTTCCTATTTCTTTTTTTCCATGATACGGTATCGAATGATCAGTTCCTATATCTAAAAATTTTTTTCCATTAGAGGTAATAACAACTCCTTCTCGTATATCATTTTTTTTGATCATTTTAGGATCTGACGTTATAATTTGATTTGGTATTTTTAATGGAGATAATGCACCTACAAACTGTAGTAAACCTGATTTAGGATACAATCGTTTTCTAAAATGCTGTGGTGTTTCTAAATATCGTAAAATTGTAGATAGTAATTTTGAATCACTTTCAAACTCCTTTCCATCTTTGTAAATTATTATATTATTTATTTGAAATATCCCTGCGGCTCGTGCAATTTGAAAAATTTTTCTTGTTTTGTTTTCATGTTTTTTTTCATCTTTTAATGATGAATCAGGTATTGCGATAGATAATTTCATTTTAGTTTTTATTTTAAATTATAGAATTATTTATCATCTGATGGATATTTTGACTTTGAATTATCTAGTAGTTTTTTTATTTCGGCATCTTCAATAAATTCAAATATTTTAGTTTCTGAATTTATTTGCGATATTTTAATATGTTCTGAACCTTCTTTTACATCACTAACAAGATTAATAACTGCAACTGCTAATAATTTTGCATCGTCAAGTGTTAGATTATCAGAATAATTTTTCTCAAGAAATTCTGTTGCTATATCTGAATTAGCACCAATTGCAACAGCGTCATACAAGACATATGCACCACTTGGGTCAGTTAAGTATAATGAAGTGCCAGAACTATCTACTCCACCAATTATTAACGATACACCTAGTGGTCTAGCTCCTGCATATTGTGTATATTGTTGGCATTGATCTGCTAAATGTTTTGCAACTGTTTGTACTTCTACTGCTTCATCATAGACAAGTCTGTTACTTTGTGAAAAGAATCTAGCATTATCTACTTGTGCACGTGCATCTGGAATATATCCTGCAGCTGCTGCACCAATATGATAATCCACTTGGAATATTTTTTGAGGGGTTGTTGAGATCTGCAGTCTTCGTGGTTTCTCTTCAACTGCAATAATCACTCCTTGCTTTGTTTTAATACCAACTGCCAATGCACCTCTTTTTACAGTCTCAATAGCATATTCTACTTGATATAATCGTCCATCTGGAGAAAAAACTGTTATTGCCCGGTCATATCCTTGCTGTGATGGCATCATTGTAATCAAAAATGATTCGAATGGTTAATTTAACATTTTGCTATTAGTTTTGTTAATGGGTTACAAAGAAAAAGCTGTAATTATACCTCTTGCCATATGCGCGATTATAATATTTGGTTTTGGTGTTTATAATACAGCCTGTAATCATTCATATTTTAGCTTCATTGGCTGCTAATTTACAATGTGAATTGTTGAATCAAATTTAGCATGATTTTATTATTCACAATTCCTAGTAATTTTTTATGAATAAACTAAATTCATTTTCTATCAGCGGACAGTTTTCTGAATCAGAAATTAAAGAAATTAGAACATATTTTAATCAAATACCAATTAAAGAAATTCTGATCGGTCTAAAATTTGCAAAAAATAGATGGGTCGCAAAAGATGCTGGAGTATTAAGAGTAGGTAGAAAAAGCATAGTTCAAAAAGAGATTCATTCTGTAACATCTGAACAAGCAGTATGGAGACTAAAAAATTGGAAAATGATGATTACAAATTATAGACGTCGCGGTTACAGCTATCCTACAATATCACGTATAAAGAAAAAATTAATTGAAATCAGTAAAAAAAAATCTAAATAGTTTTTTCTTTTTCTGCAAGAATTGAATCTATAGTTGTATTTGTTACTGGTGGTTCTGGCATATTATTTCTTATATTACCTTCAACAATAGATTGTGCTTCTTCAAGTATAGACATGGCATCTGAGTTTGAGGTTTCTATAATTCCAATTGAGTCATCATGTGTAAGTGATGATCCTGTAACTATGTCACCTAACATGTTTGAAAGATCTTGCATTGATGCTGCAGCACTTGGCATCATATCACCTAATGATGTACTAAGACCCTTTATCAATGACATACATGGGCTTAATGTAACTACAACGTCACCAAGTTCTGAAACTGTGTTTAATCTAAGTTGAACTTGTTCCATGGATAATTTTGCACTTCCAACCATATTTTTCATTTTTCTAAGTTCAACTAATTCATTTGCATAGACTTTTGCATAATTTTCATTATTAGATTTTTTTGCATTTACAATCTTTTCAAATATAACATCGTGTTTACTTTTTAATTTAGTATCAATTTCTCCTAACCTAGAAATTTGTAGTTGTAATTTTTTTTGGGCTGTATCTATTCTATTTTTTAGTGGTGCTTCAGGTTTTACTCTACCCATGAATTTCTGTGATAATGCATCACCATTTTTTAGTATATTCCATTTATCAGATAATGATATCATCAGAGTTTACTTTTAAAATTAGTTTTTCTTATTCAAACTAAAAAAAAATGATCTAATTGGACAATTTTTGTTATAATATTTCTAAATCCGTTCATAAGTAATTATTTTTTAACCAAATGTGAATGTAAAAATCGCAAAATCTGAATTATTTACATTAATTGTAATCGTATGTGTTTGCCCATTTGGAGTTTCTATAATGTTGTATAATCTTGGCTCTACTATTCTAATTTTACCTAGTTCTATGTCTGATCCCGCAATTTTTTCTGAAACTTGATTACCATCAATTAAAATTTCTAGTTCGGCATTACCATCTGCAACTATGTTAACTTGTTTTGCATGGTATTCTAAAACAATTTTTCCTGTATTTGAAACAAGTTTCATACCATCTTGATTATTTTTCCATTTACCATCCAAATAGAAATAATGCTTTCTAAGTTCACCTGGGAGTTGATAGTTAACTATTTCATTATTTTGAAAACCTTCACTATTTCCTAACTGATCTCTGCCATTAGCAAATTTATAACCAAAATACAATTCAGGTGTTCTTAAAGATGAATGCACATACTCATCAATATCAACTACATCTGCATTGCTAATTGATTGACCACTTTTTTGTAAACGTTCTTGCAACAATTCCTGAATAACTTTTTCTGTTTCTTTATACGCACCTTCACCAATATGATCAAATCTAATATATCCTTCATGATCAGCAATGTATTTTCTAGGCCAGTAGTTATTCTCAAATTCATTCCAAATTTCTTTATCATTGTCTAATACAACTGGATAATTTATACTAAATTTTTTTACTGCTTCAATGACATTTTCTTTATTCTTTTCAAATTCAAATTCTGGCGTATGTATTCCAATAATTACTAATCCTTGTTCACGATACTTTTCATCCCATGCTGTAATGTATGGAAGTGTTCTGATACAATTTATACAGCTATATGTCCAAAAATCATACAGCACAACATTACCATCAATTAAATTTTTGAACTTATCTTCTGATGTATTTATGTATCCTTTTATTCCATGTAGTTCTGGTGATTTTTCTAGTTGTTTTTTATCCTCAACTTTCATTTCATTAGTTGTATTTTTTTTTAAATCAATTTCTGTATAAAATATATACAATGATGAAACTCCAACTGTAATTATTATACTTAGAATTATTGCAGTTTTAATTTCGGGTTTCATATTTTATTCCAGCATTAATATATTATTTAGAAATGGAAAACTTGCCATCATAGATAATTGATTTGTGAAAACAAGAATACCCAAAATGATAATAAATGAGCCTAATATCAGTGTGGTATATTTTAGATATTTGCTTATTCGTGCAACAAATTTTGTTGATTGTGTAATCAAACCTCCCATTATGAGAAATGGTATGCCTAATCCTAATGAATATGCAAGAAGAAGATTGAATGCTACACTAGGTGTTGTTGCTGCAAGTGTTAGTATTGTACCTAAAATTGGTCCAACACATGGTGTCCATCCACCTGCAAATGCTAGACCAAAGATAAACGACAATGGAAAACTTACGCTTGAACTTCTAGGGAAGATTTTCTTTTCAAAATTTAGTTTCTTAATTTTAGTACTTAGCAACATGTACAAACCAAATCCAATAATAATTATTCCTCCAATTTGAGTAAAATTTGAAACAATATCCATTGCTGAAGAGGTAAAAATTGAATTTATTGTAACTCCTAATATAGAAAAAACTATTGAAAATCCTAAAACAAAAAATACTGTATTTAACATGACATTAGATTTATTGATCAAAACTTTTGACTGATCTTCTGATTTAGATAAACTGGAGATTGTAGTTCCTGAAATATATGCTAAAAATGCCGGAACTATTGGAAGAATACATGGTGCAAAAAACGATCCTAAACCAGCAATTATTGCAACAAAAATTGTAACTTCATTCATAATTATATTTCATTTTTGAATTAATAATCTTGTTTAAACATACAGTTACTTTTTATCTAAGGCATATTTTGCGTATATTATGAATAAAAGATTAATTGCTGTTGGCATTGTATTTGCCATAGTTATTGCAATTGCTTGGATTGTTGGTACACCTGCTGGTCCATTTGCCTTTGATGCTCACAGATAATCAAAATATTTTAAATTTCTTATTACATTTTTCTAATATTGAAACAGTATCATTAATTTGCTTTTTAGTATGCCATGCTGTTATTGAAAATCTTATTCGTGCACTATTCTTTTTAACAGTAGGGAAACGAATCGGTTGAACAAAAATACCATTTTTTAACATAAATTTTCCAACATCAAGTGTTTTTTTTGATTCTCCAATGATTATTGGAACTATTTGACTATCTGATTTTACATCATATCCAATTTGTTTTAATCCATTATGAAACAATCTAATACTATTCCAGAGTTTTTTTCTTCTTATTTCTCTGTTTGAATTAAATCTCTTTAAGGTGAATTCAATAATAGACGCTGGTAATGCTGATGTGTAGATAAATGATTTTGAACGATTAATGCATAATTCAATGATATTTCGTTGTGATGATACATATCCTCCAAAACTCCCCAATCCTTTACTTAAACTGCTTATGTATAGATCAATTTTCTTGCTTACTCCAAGTTTATTGGCAGTGCCCTTTCCATCACTTCCAAATACAAAATCTCCATGTGCATCATCTAAAATTGTTATAGCATTATATTTTGACGATATCTCAGTCATTTCTTTTAGATTTGCAGTATCTCCATCCATACTGAATACACCTTCAGTTATAATGAATTTTTTACCAGTTGTTTTTTTTATTTTTGATTCTAAATTTGTCATATCGTTATGTTTGTAAATTTTGATTTTTGCATTTGTTAATCTACATGCTTCTATAATGCTTGCATGATTCAATTCATCACTAAAGATTGTATCTTTTTTTTCTACTATTGCAGTAATTGCTCCTAAATTTGCCATATACCCAGTTGGATAAACCAGTGTTTTTTCTTGTGATTTATGGGCCGATATTTTTTTTTCTAGTTCAGAGAATTTAGTGTCATTACCTGTAACTGATCGTGAACTTGATTGAAATTGTTTAAACTGAAAATTCCCTACATTTAATCCCAAATAATCATTCGATGATAAATTCAGTAATTTTTGATTTTTTTTATATATGAATTGTTTTTCTACTGTTGTATCTTGTAATTCCCTTAATAGATTATTTTTTTTTAATTTACTTAATTCAGAATTAACAAAATTTAGTCTATACTTCAAGATTAATCTCTTTTATCATTTCTGTATCTTTATTTATAGAATTACCACCAAGTGTTAAGTAACCAGAACTGATTATTCCATTTGCACCACTTAGAAGTAGTTCTTTTCCATCATCATTAAGATTGACTTCTCTACCTCCAGAAATTTTTATTATTGATTTTGGAAGTAAAAAACGTAAAATTGCAAATACTCTTAGTATTTCTTCTAATTCTAATTGTTTTTGAATTTCTAACGGTGTTCCTGGAAATGGAACTAATAGATTGATTGTAACTTCTTCAGGATTTAATTCTGCAATTTGTATAACAAACTCTTTTCTTTGTTTTCTAGTTTCTCCCATACCTATTATTCCACCAGTACAAAGTTCTAATCCTGCCTGTCTTGCAATTTTCAGTGTTTCCAGCCGGTCATCAAAACTATGTGTAGTACATATTTCAGGAAATTTTGATCTACATGTTTCTAGATTATGATTATATCTTTTAACATTTAATTTTTTTAATTTACTTGCTTGTTCATAAGTTAAAAAACCTAAACTACACTCTATGTTTATTCCAATTTTTAAATTAATTTCTTTAATTATATTGCATACATTTTCAAAATCATCATTTGATGGCTCTCTCCATGCGGCAACAAGACAGAATGAATCAGCTCCATTATTTTTGGCATCTCTTGCTTGCTTGAGAATTTCTTTTGATGGTTGGAGTTTATAATTATCAATTTTAGTATTAAAAAACGCAGATTGACTACAAAATGAGCAATCTTCACTGCAGAAATTTTTCTTTATGTTAGTTAATTGCTCTACATCAACTTTTTTTCCTTGGAAAAATCTAGTAATTTCATTTGCGGCATCAGATAGATTCTTGAGAAAACTATCATCCAAATTAAATAGTATATCGATCTCATTTTCTGTGATATTATTATCATCTAAAACTTTTTTCTTACAATCCTCAATTGCTTGCTCTTGAGAAATCATTATTTTTTTTAATTTATTTCTATAATTAAGCGTTAACCATTAATTTTTTCCTAGTTAACTATTATAATAATACGAATGAAGTATTTTCATGAAAAGTCATATTTGGCATCCTAATACACAAATGACAGAATGGAATAATTTTCCAGAAATTTCTCACGCAGATGGTGTATGGTTATTTGACAATCAAGGAAACAAATTGCTTGATGGGGTGGCAAGTATGTGGTGTAATGTTTGGGGACATTCAAAAAAAGAATTAGTTAATTCTATTCTCAAGCAAACAAAACATCTTCAACATTCATCCATGTTTAATCTTACAAATGCCCCATCTGAAAAACTGGCTAATAAACTAGTAAATATCTCTCCAGGAATGAATCATGTATTTTTTTCAGATAATGGTTCAACTGCCATGGAAATTTCGATTAAAATTGCATTACAATATTGGAATAATCTAGGCATAAACAAAACAAAAATTGCTACATTAGAAAATGGTTATCATGGTGATACATTTGGTTCAATGTCAGTTGGCTATGTTCCAGAATTTTTTTCAAGATTCAAATCTAAATTATTTTCTTGTATTAAATTTCCAGTTCCAAATAAGTATAGACTGCCAAAAAACTATACAATCTCTGATTATCAGAATCTTTGTTTAGAAAAAATTGAAAAAAGATTGTCTACTGATAATTCTATTGCTGCATTCATAATGGAGAGTGGGGCTCAAATGGCTGGAGGGGTGATAATTTACCCAAAAAATTTTCAAAAGCAGATAAGTAAAATCTGTAAAAATAATGATGTCTTATTCATTTTAGATGAAATCGCAACAGGTTTTGGTAGATTAGGTTCTATGATTGAATATGAATCACAGCATTCTAGACCAGATATTGTATCATTTGGAAAAATGCTTACTGGTGGATATTTGACTTTTGCGGCTACACTAACTACAAAAAAAATTTATGACGCATTTCTTGATAATTTTCATGAAATGAAACATCTTTTTCATGGTCATACATATACTGGAAATCCAATTGCGGCTTCATTATCATTGACAAATTTAACTTTATATAAAAAATATAATTTAATTCAGAAAATACAAAGAACCGCAAAAATTTTTCAGGATCGAATGAATGAGTTTTATGAACTAGAATTAGTTGGTGATGTAAGAACTAAAGGAATGGTTATGGGCATTGAATTGGTTGAGAATAAAAGAAAGAAAATCCCATTGAAAACTAAAAAATCAATAAATAAGCTAGTATTTGAAGAAGGAAAAAAACATAATGTCTATTTCAGAACATTAGGTAATATTGTAATGCTTGTACCACCATTATCAATTTCTAGAAATGAAATTAATCTATTAATAGATGGCACACTAGAAACTATCAAAGGAGTTACATCTAGTTTAAAATGAAATCCATATTTATTACAGGTACTGACACTGATGTTGGAAAAACATGCGTTACAGCTTCTATTGCACGATTAATGCATGAGCAAAATATTGATGTCGGTGTAATGAAACCATTTGCTAGTGGTGTAGATTCCAGTTCAGGTGGTATTTCAGATGATGTAAAAATTTTAATTGAATATTCAGGCGTATCAGATAAAGCTGAGACTGTAAATCCATATTTTTTTGCGATACCTTCTTCACCATTTGATGCTTCAAAACAGCTTAATGTTGACATTGATCTTTCATTAATTTATGACACATTTAAAGAACTGTCATCAAAACATGATCTTGTTTTGGTTGAAGGTATAGGAGGAATACTTACTCCAATTTTAAATAATTTTTTTCTTATTGATTTAATTAAAAAACTAGATTTAGAGACTCTTATAGTAACAAATTCAAAAACTGGAAGTGTTAATCATACGTTGCTTACATTTGATTCCTGTAAAAGATTAGATATTCCTATGTCTGGTTTTATTATTAATCAAATTACAAAAGAAGGATACTCAATAGAAAATTTAACAACTCAAATTGAACAACTAACATCTAAGCCTGTATTAGCAACGACATCATATATCGAGAATTTCTCTTTTGAAGAATATTTTAAAAATTTTAAGAGGAATACAAATCTATCTAATTTAGGTTTTAAAGATTTTTAATTCACTATCTTTATTATTTTTCATAAATTTTTTTATGTTTTTAAACAAATTTGAAAATGTATTTTTATTTTGATTTAGTATGTAATTTCTACACAAAATGTTTACTTCCATATATGAAACAATCCAAATATTATTTTCATATGGTTGAATTTTTTTTATATCATTAATTTTTTTTTGAATATATTCACTATCATCAGTTTTAGCAAAATAAATTATAATCACATTTTTAGGATCAGTTTTTAGTTTTTTCTTATTTGGAATTATAATATCAATATCAATACTTTCATGAATTATCTTTCGTTGTGTAGGGATTAGCATTTCAGTAAAAATATAATGTGTCAAACCTTCAGCTAGTGTTCCGACTTTTTCAAAGATTTTTCCATCTATAGTCTCAAGTTTTGAAAATACATTTGTAAGAATATTATTAATTAGTTGATCGTATTTATCATTATAGAGTAATTCATGTATTTGTTTTTCTGGAATTTTCTTAATTTCATTATATAAAATTTCCTTAATTGGAGAAATTTCTTCCATGTTAATTTATTCTGTAAACGAATATCTTCTTTCCCCTCTTCTATCAGAGGATTTACTTCCAACATGTTCAAGAATAAATTCCTTTTTTGTGTTAAGCAGTGATTCTTCAGGTGCCAATTTATTCTCGTGTAATTGTTCGTATTGGTCTAAACTTAGTTTTTTTCTTTCACCTATTTCAGTTTCTAGATTCATATCTTTTACCATTTCTTTATAATCTGATTGAATTACTCCACTGAATACCATTGCACTGCTACCACTTCCATATGATGCAAATCCAAATCTTTTTTGATTTAGATCAATACCTTTTTGAAATTCAAATTCTAAACAACTTCTGAATCCTAAATAAAGTGATGCTGTATACAAATTACCAATCATTGTTGATGCAATTAATGAGCTAGCAACTTTGTTTTCATACACATCTTGATATTCATTTGTTTGAGAAAAACGTTTTGTGAATTCATGATCTTTTGCCATAAATTCTGAATCTGCAAGAATTGACTCAATTGTTCCACGAGGATCTTTAGGAACTGGTTCTTCCATTCCAACTTGCTCAATAATTTTTTTCCATCTAGGAGTACTTCTCCATTCATGTCGTACAAGATATGCTAATGCCTTCTTACCCATATTGCTATATGGTAAATGCATGTTAATGTAGTCCATATGATCCAACATACTCTCACCTTCTGCCAATTCAATTAATCCAGTTTTTATTGCTTTTTTTGTATAGTCTATTAATGCATTTTTAACTTGTATTAGATAAAGAAGATTAGAATATTGTCCATGTACTACAGGAGTTTCTTTTCCAAATGGTCTGTAGAAATCATATTCGTTTTTAATTGACGTAGATGTAACTTTTGCATCAAAAGCTAATAATCTTGGTTTATCATTTAATAGCATTGCAATTGCACCTCCTCCTTGAGTCATTTCACCACTAGAACCTAAATCATATTTTGCAATATCTGAAACAACAACTAATGCATGTTTATCTTCTGACTCTCCTGCACGAATCCAATTTGAATTATCATATAGTGCATATGATCCACTTACACATGCAAATTTGCATTCGATTCCTCCACAGTGTTGAAATGAACCTGCACCGTAAACTTGTTCTAACATTCCAATAACATAAGAATTCATTGCTTTGGATTCGTCTAAAGCTGATTCAGTTGCAACGTACAATCTTCCTACTTCTTCTGGTGAAAGTTTATTTTTTTGCATTATTTTTAAACAAGCATTTGCAGCTAAACAAGCAGGATCTTGATTTGAATCTACAATAGCCATTTTGGATATACCTAAACCACGTACTAATTTTTGAGGATCAAGACCTCTAGCTTCTGCAAAATCAGACGCATCTACATATAATCTTGGAATATATACCGAAATATCATCAATTCCTGCTGCCATAGCTATGCCTTTCTCAAAGAGTATATAACGCTTCTAGAATAAATTAGTCACCTTCATTAGAGAAAAAAATTGCCGATCAGTGCTCAAAAT
>Ga0114993_10000215_pt1 | contig 66000 bp, 45 predicted proteins | sample ArcticOcean_MG_C_FD_87042 | JGI IMG/M metagenome (GOLD analysis project Ga0114993, IMG submission 87042) | Marine microbial communities from western Arctic Ocean - ArcticOcean_MG_CB2_150 | ecosystem: Environmental > Aquatic > Marine > Oceanic | place: Arctic Ocean: Canada Basin | collected... | reverse complement strand
TGCTGGCCTCCAGACAAACGATTTACAGATTCGAAAACCTTGTCGCTTAATCCAACAGCCCTGATTGCATCTTTTGTTGCTTCTTGTATTTCCCTACTCGGTAGAGAAAGAACTGTTTGCAAAAATTTTGCTCCTGGTAAGGCCCCCATCAGAACATTATAGCCAACGGATTGATGTTGGATTAATCCTAATCTTTGTGGGATGAGAGCAATAGAACCGCGTTGTGCATTCATCGTCAAATCACAACAGCATTCCACACTACCAGAAAGTGGAGATAATAATCCGGCAGCAGTTCGAAGTAAGGTAGTTTTACCAATTCCTGATCTACCGATCAAGCCTACAATTTCACCAGCATTAATAGTTAGATTAACATCTTTGATGAGGGGTTTTCCTGTTTCAAAACCAATCGAGGCATTTGAAAAATGCAGTCGAAGTTGATCATTGTTCAAGTCAACGTCTCCTTTAGCATATTCAACTGTCGTACTTCTCATCGAAAAAATTAGCGATTCCAGGGATTGTACCTATCGCATCGCTATAAGAGCCAAGATGACTTTCGGTTGTCACTTCAGAAATCCCTGGAGTATTCAAAACACCTTCTAGAATCTCAGAACCACCTTCTGCATAATTCAAAGCCAAGAATGTATCAGCAATAACATCTATTTTTTCTTGGCTCATAATCTCCATATTAATCATTATCGGATGACTAGGAACACGTCCGAATGCCGGTGAAAGTAATCTATATTCAGACCGATCTAGACACCAAGCATTACCTTCACAATGATCTTCATACGAAGTTGATTTTACGAATGCAATGTCGCCCACACCTTCAGTCATACAACGGAATCCACCGCTGTATCCGTAATACAAATCGCCCTTTTCTGGAATTGTCGCTGTTCCGAAGTGGTTCTCAATTATTGTCCTAAGACTATCGATATCATCACTTTTTTCTGAAACTTCTATCAATCCGTTATTGATCATATAACCCATCGGCATCAACATTCCAGCAGATTTTAACCAGCCAGTGTGGCAAGAGTTTTTTCCTTCTAAGTCCTCAAGTGATTGTATTGAAGAATTCTTCAAAACCCAAGCTTGTGCTGTATAGAAAGTTGAGCCATCGCTGTTTTGATTAGCGAGAATTACGTCTAATCCATGTTGCTTCCAAGCAATGAATGCTGCACCTCCGTCGAGGAATGCGATATCGGCGTGCCCAAATCGCAATGCTTCAATCGCTGCAATATCAGATGAAATAGGATAGAGTTCGACAGTAAATCCTGATTGGGCAGTAATAAAATCTGCCAATAATTGAGGGTTTGCAGACGCGTCATCATAATCGTCTTGAGTTTTGTATGCAATCTTGATAATATCCCCCTCATCTTGATTTAGACATCCACTAAATGCAGTTGCAATAATAATTAATGTTGCCACAATAGATAGTAATTTTGTCATTTCCTTCAATTCCCACCTAGATTTAGGGTTCCCTAAACTTTCGGAAAGTACTGGCACCTATGAAGTTTAGGGCACCCTAAATCTGAAAGCAAGTAGGCGATAGTATCATGTTGCTATGTCTGTGTCGATAGACTGTGAGGGCTATATACTCCAAGCAAGTATTGTCTGCGATTGCAATATTAATGTTGTTATCTATAATGTTTCCAGTAGATAATGAATCTTTGATTTTGGAGAATGATAATCGACCAATGAATCAGTTAGGCGGTGGTGGGACTTTAGAAGAACAATGTAGTTCAATAACATTTGAAGATTTATTTGAATATACTCATGCACATTTCGATATTGTAATTAACGAAGATTGGGATTCAGCAGAAGTTGAAGCAAGAGCTTGGGTTAATGGCAGCATAGTTGACACATTAAGAGAAAGTCTAGATTCATTTCTTGATGAATTATATCCAAGTGGAGGTGATGGTTGGATTTCGACAGATGAAAGATCGGCAGTTGAAGCCGTTGCTTCAGAATGTATAGAATATGCATTAACAAGAATAGGGATAAGAGAATCGTCTCCACACAGAGGGGGAGTTGGCTTGGATTGGAAGAATGCTACTTGGGAAGATAATGGTGTACTGATACAAGAGTGGAATTTAGTTCCCCCTAATCATGCAGAAATAAGAGACTGTACAACTATTGGTTCAAGTAGTGATTGTGTAGAAGTTCCTGTATACCCTAATTCTGAAAGAGACTGCGATATTCTTATTGATAATTCAGAAGGCGTTGATGAATGCAGACTTGAATTATGGATGAATGCAACAATGGTAATACCTAGTGTTAATCAAGGAAATGAATTTACTCTTGCATTTAATGCATCGAATATGACTAATGCTGTTTTAGAATTTACATTCCCAAATAATCCTGATTTAAGGCTGGATATGTGGGAAGAGTGTGAAGGGAGAGAGGTTGGATTCGAACCTACGACGCACGCAGATGCGCCATTCAGAGGTACATGCATTGGAGACAGTTCGTCGACTTACATCTTTGAAAATATAGAAAATGAGAGGGCTAAATACATTTTAACACCACATAGAAGTAGAGATATTTGGCCTAGTGGTGAAGATATATTTGCTGATTTTACAACTTCGCCAATACCTATTGATGAACCCCCTACTTGGACTGAAAATGCCCCGGATGATGGCTTCTGGTTTCCTTCATTCGAAAGTGGAGAAAGAGTATGGGCCGATTGGGAAAGTGTATCATCATGGTTTACTGATGAAAAACCTATATCTCAATTACAAATCAATTGTGAAGCTGATGATACAATGAATATATATCAAGCAGCAGATAAATCATTTTGGGGAATAATACAAGAAGAGGAAACAAAAGATGTCACATGTGAAGCCATAGATAGTTTAGGCCAAAGTTCTGGAAATAGAACATGGCATCTAGGGATACCGATATCTGTATCTACTTCTTCGGATTCTTTATCAAATCCTCACCCAATAATAATTAATCTAAACCAGGGGTGGCCGGAATTAACTGTAGAATATGGTTTTACGCAAACTCAAAATGTACATTCCGAGAATATTGGTACCACTTCGATAATATCTGAAACTACATTAATGGTTGAATCAACAGGAATGGTTCCAGGGTTAGTACACCTTTGGATTAGGACTTATGGAGAAAACGTATACTCAATAGATAAGATATTTACACTAGGCATTACAAAGGAAAGTTCACCTCCTCTGATTAGTATATCTGAATATGGATGGGAAGCTGATACATGGAAAGCACAGGGCCAGTTTAGTGATCCCGATGGTGAAGAGGTGGTATTTTCGTTATCTATTGACAGTTTATCAACAGGTAGTATTTCAGTTTCGGGAAATTCTTGGAGTACACCGATAATAAATTTCGGATTATGGGATGAAGGAGAACATGAAGTAAAAATTGTAGGTTGTGACATTTCTATGAAATGTAATGAAGTTATTGTAATAGTAAATAATACTCATTTATTTGAAAATGAAGTGCTGCCGTCGTGCCATCCTTGCCCTTCCCCCGATGAAGAAACTGGAATTTTACCGGCTCCAAGCATTGTTCTAACAATTTTATCTTTAACTATCGGTCTCATATACTCAACCCGTCGCGATTAACTCATGAGTTTCTCCGGGAAAGTCAGCCAGTCCTCGCATGAAGGAGGTTTACTCGTGTCTTTCGAAGGCAGAGCTCCTGGACTATACACAGGCATAAGAGTAGTAGGGGGTAAATTCCTAGGCAGAGTAGATTCGGTGATTGGAGCTGTAGATGGGGCTTTCATTCATATCAAACCATTAGCAGAAGGTGTGGTAGCGAAACATGCAGTTGGTTCGCCAGTAGAAATTGCTCCGAGAGACAGAAGGCCTCGCAATGATAGAAGAGGAAATGAAAGAAGAGGAAATGAAAGAAGAGGAAATGAGAGACGCAGTTCTGACAGAGATGTGCATATGAAACCGGGCGATTGGCGTTGTTCTAAGTGTAACAATCACAACTATGCCAATAAGCAATTTTGTAATAGATCCACTTGTAATGAGAAAAAACCAAGTGGAAATAATAATTCATATCAAGATAATCGAGGAAGAGATAATAATCGGGGAAGAGATAATAATCGGGGAAGAGATAATGATCGGGGAAGAGATAATGATTCTAATATTAAGCCGGGAGATTGGATTTGTTCTAAGTGTAAGAATCATAACTATGCGAGTAAAAATTTCTGTAACCGTTCAGGGTGTGATGTTAGAAAACCAGGAGAGGCTACAAGTTCCAAAGGAAGTAGAAGTACACCTGCTAGATCAAGAAGGCCGGACAGAAAGTCTCCGGAAAGGCGTGCAAACAGCAATTCAAACCGAAGACAGACAAGTCGACAAAGTCCATCACACTCAAGAAGCGATAGAAGATCTAGTAACAGCAGAAGTAGTAAGAAATTCAATTCACGAAGATAATCACAGATAAAAGAGACCTTCCCGTACCCGAGGCTTAATTTCTTAGGACACTTACCGCTGTTTATGGCGAAGAGTGCGGAAATGATTTGGCTTGATGCCTTAGATTCCAGAGACCAAAGAGACTTTGATGCCGCAATTGAACTGGCTAAAGATGTCGTGCATATCGATGAAACACATTCTGATGCTTGGATGGGGATCGCTACATGGTCGTTACCACCACCTACCAAAGGAAAACCAACACAACCATCTCTTGAGCAATCCGCTAAAGCTATGGCGGCCCTAAGAAAAGTAATATTGTTTGAACCAAAAAACATAGAAGCATGGAAAATAGGAGGGTGGCTATTAGTTGACAATCTTGGTATGCTCGAAGATGCTTTGCAATGGTGGGAAGAATATAGAGATGAATATCCAAATGACGTCACACCGATTATTGAGCAAATATCTATATTAGTTAGGCTTGGATTATATGAAGAATGTGAAGGAAGATTAACTGAATTATATAGCGAAGATATGGATGCTCCTTCTCATCAACAGTCGATGAGAATGGATGGAGTAAAAAGAATGGTCGAAAGAGCAGCAAAAATGGAGAAAGACGAAATATTTAGGCCTCAAGACCCAGAGCATCCAAGGTGGGAAGTCATTGAAAGAATGAAAAAAGTCAAACCACTCACCTCGACATTTTGGTTAATTGCATTTATAGCACCGATTGTTTTTCTTTTGGGGAGTATATCTATGACTTTTTTAGGAGGATCGGTATTTGGTTTCATAATGGTTTTCATAATAATTCTTGGTGCCTTTGGATTCCTTACAAGAGCATCAATGGGTTTGTTGCAAAAAAGGAATCGACATGCTTTGGATATAGATAGGGCCATAGATTACGAAACTTCATCGGGAAAATTATGTATCCCTGAATCTATCAGAGGAAGCGTGGTGTATAATTCAATGCTTAAAAATCGAAGTCAAGCAGTAACTTTTAGATTGAATTTACTAGTTGAGTCAAGCGAGAGAATGAATCCTAAATTCGCATTGAAAATGCCAACTTGGAGCGTAAATCAAACACCTATAATAATTAATGAAGAGGACGAATTACAATCTCTATCCTAAGTCCCTGCACTATAATCAGTTGAGTATCGGACTTGAGCATCTGTAAGTTCATCAATAATTATTCCAGTAGTAGATAATTTCAGAGTAGCTAAATCACGATCTTGTTCGGTTGTAATATCATATACGGAATTAGAATATGAAGATCCTTCTTTGGCAAGTCTACATAATGCAAGAAATTGATTCGCAAATGACATGTCCATCACTTCACTTGGGTGGCCTTCCGCTGCTGCGAGATTTACAAGACGGCCGCGAGCAAGTAAATGGATTGTTCTCCCGTCAGTTAGTTTGAAAGCTTCATTATTGTCACGTATTGTGAACACTTCTACAGACCGATCTTCCAAGTCAGGAATATTGATTTCGCAATCATAGTGGCCAGTATTGCTAATAATTGCTCCTTCTTTCATTGAATCTATGTGTCTACCTACAATTACATCTTTCATACCAGTTGCAGTACAAAATATATCACCAATTGATGCTGCATCATCCATTTTCATGACTCTAAAACCATCCATAATCGCTTTTAGTGCACAAATAGGGTCTATTTCGGTAATAACTACATTAGCGCCTAATCCACGTGCCCTATTAGCAAGACCGCGGCCACAATGACCATATCCTGCAATAACAAATACTTTACCTGCAAGAAGAACACTTGTTGCTCTTATGATTCCATCAAGAGTAGATTGCCCCGTACCATGTACATTATCAAAGTCCCATTTAGTTTCTGCATCATTAACCGCTATAACTGGGTATAATAATTCACCAGCATCTGCCATTGCTCTAAGCCTATGGACGCCAGTTGTTGTTTCTTCTGTTCCTCCAATAATTACATGTGATAAATCGGGATATTTACTATGTACTCGGTAAATTAAGTCAGCGCCATCATCAAGAGTCAAAGTAGGTTTGAAATCTAAAGTTCGATCAATACATTCGTAAAAACCATCATTACTTTGACCATACCAAGCATGAACGCCATAACCTTCTCTTGCTAACCAGGCTGCAACATCATCCTGTGTAGATAAAGGATTACATCCAGACCAAGAAACTTCGGCGCCAGCAGCAACTATTGTTTCAATCAATATTGCCGTTTCTTTGGTGACATGAAGACAACCGGAAACTCTCTGGCCTAGGAGTGGTTTGTCAACTTCAGCTTTCGCTTTAAGCGCAGCCAGGGCTGGCATCCTACTCCTTGCCCATGCAACTCTTTTTTCACCAGCGTCTGCTAATGAAATATCCGCTACAGTATAAGGTCCTGAGGTATCCATGCACTAAGGCGTCCGCAACTCATTCTTCAAGGTACGTTTTAACATACCAGTTAAATTCCGGGTGCGTTAATTCCCACCTTTTTGCTGGGCATAATAAGAAGCATAGTACTGCTCGGCATATTGTCTTGCAGTTTGTTCATCGTAACCTGATGCAACCATCTGTTGAACATAAGCTTCCACAGGATCCATTTGTTCGACTCCTCCGAACTGTTCCACTACATCAGAATCAGAGTCTTTGCCGCCCCGACCCCTAGCTACAAGAGTCACGCCAACAATTGCTAATATAGCAATTAGACCACCTATTCCGATAAAGAGTGGGTTTATTCCACCACTCTGAGAAGCACCACAGCCGGATGAACTAGGATCGAGATCACAAGTATCCTTAGGTAATAGATTAATTACAACTTGATCAGTTAATACATATCTGCTTCCATCGGCCTCAGTAATTCTGAAGTAAAGTGTCGCACTAACACCGCTAGTTGAGTAAAGTTCAGATATGTCCAAAGTCATTGAAAAACCATCTCCATCGCCTAAGTTACTGGAAACATTGTATTTCCCTATAGATTTTTGAGTAATCTTTTGAGTAGGGGTATAATCTAAAATTAGAGGGTCTAAAGAAACTTCGACCATTACATCACTATTCTCAGCACCACCTACCATATTACCTACAATAATTACATCATCCGCAGATTGGGAATCGCTAGGCCTAGGAGATGAAAATGACCATACTGGTTCTGCATCACCATCATCTTCTCCGACTATTATGAAATACATACGATACTTATTTTGAGTTTGTTTTCCAGCCATATCATATACAATTAACTCGATACGAACATCTTTCTCAATTGTTGAGCTTGCAGTAATATTTCTGAAAGTATAACTCCATTCGTCAGTTACTGCAGCAGGATTCTGCCAAACGTGTTGTTCATCATTAAACTCACCAACTGGCATATCATTGATTACTCTCCATTCATAGAGAGCAATTCCTGACTCACCTGGAGGAGCGTCTGGATCAGTACTATTCTCACCAGTAAATTGAATTGTTGTTTCTCCCGTATCAGATAATCTAACTCTGTAAACTGGCCAATTAACTCCTGCGATTGGTTTTGTACCAGCAGGGGTAATAAATTCAGAGGTTAGAGGGTTATGAATAATAGTTGCATTGGAGATAGGATAGAAATCATCAGCGAGGGTATCGTTTGTGATTAAACGAATATAGGTGATTCTAGTATGTCCAGCATCATCATGGAGATAGAGGGTTAACAACCACTCTGCACCAATTCTACAAGGTTCATCAACACCGGTTGCACAGAATGATCCCAAGGTTGGTATTGAGGGGTTAATCTGGTTAGTGTGGCTAACTAGGCCTGCATCAAGAATATCTCCGTCCCATCCTGTAACTGAATCATTGTTTCCAGACTCAAGGTCCCAATCTGCAATTAATCCAGGAATAGTTGATACATAATTAAATTCTAAATCTGCATTACTCTTGATGTACTTATCGCGATATGCAGCAGTAGTTGGATTTATATCAACCGATTCACCATTGATAATTAAATCAAAATCAGCACCTGCAATACCAAAATCAAGAGGGTATGGAGTTAGATGATAAGAAAGCATATTCGATAACAGAGGAATGTTTTCTCCACCATAAGATTCAGAAACACTAGGATTCTCTACATCAATAGTTGTAACAATTAAGCCACCTGCTCCTTTGTTACAGAGAGACATGAGAGAATGTCCTTGGTCAGTATCTCTCAATAGAGTGTGGAAGGTTCCTCCTGTAACACTAATTCGACCTCCGCAGGTAGCAGGTATTTGGTGAGGTTGAACTTGAGATGCAACATCTATTCCTGCAGACGCAACATACTCACCGGCATGAATTCCAGAAAAAGTCACCTTATCGATACCTAAGAGTATTGGATGATATGGGTCATCAATTGAAAGATCCTCATAATTAATTCGGTTATCTGTGGAGAAATTAAATTGATTTCTATCTTTAATAGCCATATCAAAAATCAGTTTACCAGGATCATATTCGTTTTGATATGGACCTAAGTGCATTTGAACTGTTCCTCCGTGGACCATGAAGTTCTCTAATACGTCAACAACACTTAGACCGTCACTTTCTCTAGTAGCATCCATTATCTCATAATAATCGCCATAAACTACGTTATAATCAGTTTGCCAAGGAAGTAAGACCTTGTTGTAATGCTCGATCCAATCTGGGGTTGCATAAGTATCCCAATCACCAACTCTTAATTGAGTATAAGTCATATTCATAGCATCAAGATCTTTCTTTACTTGTTGAAGTCGATTTTGATCAGTTGGATTGGATAATATTACAACATCTATTTGATCATAGAATCCGATCTCAAAAAATCTTTCATTACCTGAATTATTACCATCATCCGTGAAAGTGGCAAAGAAACTAAGGTTATACTTATGTCCATCATACCAATTAGAATAAGGCGCGGACCAATTGGCCCATGATCTCTCATGGGGAGCTAAGTCAAACGGTCCATTATCAGAATTTTCCTCATATACAATTTGTCCTGTTTCGTAATCCACAATTCGCATAGTCAACTGATACTCAGCATCTATAACTCCATTCAATAATGGCAAGACAAAGTCATGTGATGATGCCCCAGCACCCTGTTGGTTCTTATTTGTAGAATATACACATGCATAAGTTATGTCAGTAGTACAATCCAGTATATCCGGTTGCATCAGAGTGATATCTGCACTAGCGATACTGAACATTATCGTAGTAAAATTGTTTGCTAAATTAACTTCAGATTGATTATACCAGTTTTCTAAAGGATCTGTATTATCGAATAAAGTCTTAACATCAATTCGATAAATACCACTTTGGAAATCATGATTAGCTATTGTAACGATTTGCCTATCTGATGCATCCATACCTATGACATCGACAGTATAAGTGCCATCATCCTCAAAAGTGAATTCTTCAACCCTTATGTTATCTATAGCGAATCCAGCAGAACCTGCATTACCATTTACACCATCATCATTAGACAAAAATCTCCAAGTAAGAGAAACATCCGAACCAGAAAGTGACGTGCACTCATCCTGCCATTCAAAAGTACTCTCACTAGATTGATTTTGTAAGAAAATATTTGACATATCAACGGTTATAGATTTGACAATTTGTTCAGAATCAAACCAAACGACTGAATTATATTTATCAGAAAAATCTCCAAAGTACTCGACCTCATCATATCCATTGCCATCGAAATCTTCACATCTATCAAAAGGACGTGGTCCATTTTCATTAAGGTCAGTCCAACTACCAAATATTATGCCGTTGAAATTTTCGCCATTCTTTGTCCACGAGACTTCTAACTGAGCTGCATCTCTAATTGCAAGAATATTGCCACTACTATCTTTCAGATAATCCCCTTCCGCGTAATAATCAAATGTTAGATATGTGAAATCAGCTCCATCGGCTCCGACTGGTATATCTGCAATTGTTAAGGTTTCATTCCAATTATCGCCATAACCGGTATCTGGATGACCAAGCCAGTAAGCATGATTATTGAAAACTCCTTGATTTTGAGGTAACATGCCGTTAGAACCCCCCGAGTCATCAAGACGACTGCCATTTTCATTGCCATCGTCTTCCCAAATTTGATCCGCAGAAGCCCCGAAGGAGAAATCTTCGATAGCAACTAAATCTGGAAGTGCATTTCGAACTCTAGCTTCAACTTGGAAATCGGTAACAGTATTACCATAATTCTGGACCTTGATATTAATATCTCTAGCGCCTGAGGCGTATCTTACTCCATTTTCTAAGTCAATCCATGCTTCTTCTGCAACTCCTGGGTCGTAAAGGTTGTTAACTGTTAACTGAAATTTAACTTCATCATTTGTCGCATCGGAATTTTGGAAACCAGTAGGGTTTTCTAGAGTTGTGGAAATGTAGTAAGTCTTATTGTCAATAAAATTTGAGGTTAATGATACATCACGTGTAGCACCTGCACCTAAATCTGTGAATGATATTTCTTGACTTACTAAAGCTTCAGTTCCGAAAGTAACGTCTACCTTTCTGATAGAAATATTATCGAAGGCGAAACCATCCAAACCTGAATCGTAAGATGCTCCATCTGGACCTACGGAACCCATAAGTCCGCTTCTAAATCTAAATCGGATGTCAATGGTTTGGCCTGCATAAGGCGTTAAATCAATAGAATTTATTGCGTATGGATCTTCAGAAGCAGTACCATCTTTTGTGAAATTCAACCAACTAGTAAGTGTGTACGGTGAGATATCCCCATTATATGTATTATATTCAGGATCAACACCTTGTTGATATAATCGGTAATATCGGTCATTATCCCATCCGCCTGCAAAGAATACTTGTTCCCATCCATTGCCATCGCTCCAGACTTCTATACTGCAAGAATCTTCATACAACCAACGTTCAACTACATCAAATTGTTCGGCCAAAAATAATTGGAAGAATGATGCACTACACATTGCCCACATGTCAAGATAAGCTGCATCAGCACCCGACAAGTCAACGTTCTCAAGAATTATAGCCTCATCTTGATGGTTGTAATATCCTGAATCTGATTCATTAGTACCCTGATAATCAAGACCTGCCCAGTAATAATTTGTGGGGTTTGAATCTGCTTCATACCAAGAGGCATTTTGTCCTACTGTAGCATTTGTTTCTTCATGCCAAGAAGATTGGCCTTCTGGAAATTCGCCGGTGTAAGAATATTTTACCCAATTACAGGAACTACATTCGGATTTATCTTCATTACCATCAAAGTCGTTGGCATATACAATTGTATCTATACCTCCTAATACTTCTTTAACTTCTAGATCCACATCAATACTACCTGAAATGGGGTTTAATCCTGTATTCTTAATTGTGACATTAACGTATCTATTACCTTCACCAAGTTGAGCTGCTCCGGTGGCGGGATTGTATGATGCTGGAGCAACACTCACCTCAGTAATACCTACATCCTCGTTATCAAGTGACAAAACAGAGAGGAAATCTCCAGCACCAGGCCAACCTTGAGTATCAAGCCACATTGCATTGTTAGCAAATCTGTAAGCGTAATCGCGCTGACCTATTACAATTTCAAATGCACTATCATCTCCGCCCTGTAATTGCCCAGGTTGGGCCATAGTAGGCCTTCTACCAACATCAAAAGATAACCCTGGAAGATATCCTGCGCCATTGGGATTACCAAGAAGGATTTCCACAGAATTGATTTCTCTCAGGTTATCAAGTAAAAGGAAAGTTTGATTCTGAGAAGAGGAGTCTTGAATTCTTGTCAGAGTTAACTCTGTTGGGACGAAAAAGTCATATTCTCCATCATTATTAATATCTTCAATTGTAATTGATGCTCCCTTAAAGTCACCTAAATACGCATAGTTCTGAGTTGCCCAAGAAGTTCCTGAACCGATTGCATACGAAACATTACCAGTCAAACCGTCGATCGCAGCGATCAAATCGATTTCTCCATTGTCATCAGTATCTTTAATGTCAATTCCATATAATGGTTCATTATGTTCTGCATCTAGCTTGAACTCATGAACACCTTGTGACGGCACCATTGGATTAGGATATTGACCCTGAAGACAGTCGTATTCGAGAACAGTCATATTATCATAATGTCCAATTGATGTTCCGACGCCTGTATTGTATGGAGGAGTTCTTAACAGCCAAATATCAAGATCTTCACAATCACCAATTCCACCGCCGCCTGGGAATCCACCACCAGTTACTGTTTCACCATAATGTCCAAGCATTAGATTAGTGTACATTCCATTAGTTAGAGGGACTGCAAGTGTTTGTTGAGAAGTTAGTAAAGTTGGATCTGGTCCTTTGTATATCTGGATATATTGATTTGTGGCAGTAGAATCTAAAACTACCATGATAATATCTGCATTACCATCTCCATCAATATCTCCTACAGCCATATCGGAAAGATAAGGATTTGAGACTGTTATTTCTGAACCAGACCAAATATTTACTCTATCATCACAATCGCCCCAAAGAACTGTGAGATTTCCTGGCCGTACAAATGACTCGCCGACAAACCGAATGTTTTGTTGATAGTAAACAAGATCGTTGACACCATCACCATCAATATCTGCAATCTCAACACGTGTTCCGTCGGCTGTATCAACGAAACCTGCTCTTCTTGAGTCATTGTTTGATATGAATACGTCTTGCCTATCTGCAAAACCGCCGGAACCATCATTGTACAGTACAGTAATGAATAAACCCATTGTACTAGCAGAGGCAATATCATTATCGCCATCACAATCAAGATCTCCTATCGAAATATAAGAAGGGTCTCTTTGTACCGCATATTGTGTAATATGGGACGCTGATACCGCAGGAACGAATGATACGAACAGAGAACTCACAAATAAGAAGACAAGAAGTAAGGCTTTCCGACTCTTCGCGGATTGATTAGGGGCGTTCTTTGGACTATACAACATACTCCTTCGGAGTTTCATTCCATTCTTAGCACTTATCACCGCTTGATTCCTTTTTTGAGACCTAATAATGGCTTTGACAAAATAAGAATTCTTTTGACATTAGGCTGAAATTCAATTCAATTATTGAGATATTAACCAACTAGGATTTGGTGCATAATGGACTTCTGCGCCACCATATATCAATTCTAATCGCCCCATCATCCACAAGCGATTTAGGAATAATTCCAAGTCTTGACCCTCTCTATTTATTTTCTCACCAAGAAGTTCTTCAATTGCACTAATTGAAATAGATGTTTGGCCGTGTTCACGTACGACAAGAGTCAGTAAAATTTGCAACCAAGCCTCCGCCATAGGGTCGCCTGAGAGATTATTAGACAATGGTTCGGGTGTATCTATTGATTCAAGAAATTCTCTAATATATTCTAATTGAGGTTCGGTTCTAGAAGGACCATCTAACTCCGATATTTTAGCTTGAATATCAAGATCTCCAATACGACGAACAACGGCTGGAATACTAGTAGGGTCAGGGGGGGGGCCTGGTAATTTATTAGCGTCATCTAGAGATTCAGATAAGTCATCGCCGGAACCCATAGTAGTCTCAGATGAAGGTTCTTGGCCATCAACCATCCCAGATGAAAGTGGTTGAACAAAACCTACTCTGCCTTGTAATCCTAGTTCTTTACGTAATGAATTAACAACACTAGACTCTCCTTCAATAATGACGTCTATACCGTTTTCAGGTGAACGAAATCGGAACCTAACTGTACCTCTCATCTGCATATACCATTCTCCGCTATAATACTCACAGGTAAAACATCATGTTTCAACATCACTCTTTCATCAAATTGCGCAAAACGGTTTGTAAAATTCCACCATTGTTGTAATAATCAACTTCAACAGGAGTATCTAAACGTACCACTGCACTAAAATTTACTACTTCTCCATTTGTCTTTTTTACTTCGACATTTATGGAAGAGAGAGGTAGAAGTTCACCGTCAGCAGGGATACTAAAACTTTCAGTTCCATCAAGACCAAGAGTTTCTGCACTCTGACCTTCAATGAAAGTTAATGGAAGAATGCCCATACCTACAAGATTGGAACGGTGAATTCGTTCAAAAGATGTTGCAATGACTGCTTTGATTCCGAGTAAAAGTGTCCCTTTGGCAGCCCAGTCTCTACTGCTACCAGTCCCATACTCAGATCCTGCTAGAACAATCAAATCAGTATCTTCAGATTGGTACCTCTGACTTGCTTCAAAAATTGAAAGCACCGAACCAGTAGGAAAATGTGTTGTCCATCCTCCTTCTGTATTTACAGCTATTTGATTCTTAATTCGGATATTTGCAAAGGTCCCTCTCATCATAACTTCATGATTACCTCGACGGCTACCAAAAGAATTGAAATCCCTAGGTTCTATCCCATTATCAATCAAATATTTTCCAGCCGGACCGTGGTGCGGAAAGGCTCCAGCAGGAGATATATGGTCAGTAGTAACTGAATCACCTAGTTTCAACAAGACTCGAGCATCCTTAATCGGTTGAATTGGAGAAGGGGTTGCTTTAATTCCTTCGAAAAATGAGGGAAGGCGAATGTAAGTGGAATCCTCATCCCATGGGTACAAGGCTGAGGGTTGAGTGGGGATTGAATCCCACCTTGGTTCTTCTAAAATATCAGAATATCTGTCCCTAAACATCTCCGGAGTCAAGGAATTGATTAATGTGTCATGTATTTCCTCATCCGTTGGCCATATATCTGAAAGCATAACAGGTTCATCTTCAGATGTATATCCTATAGGATCATTTTGTAAATCTATGTTCAAAGTCCCAGCTAGTGCATAAGCGACAACTAATGGAGGACTTGCCAGATAATTAGCTTTGATTTTTTGGTGTATACGTCCTTCAAAATTACGATTACCGGAAAGAACGCTGGCAACAACAAGATTAGCATCATCAATTGCTGCTTCAATATCTTCATCAAGGGGTCCAGAATTACCGATACAAGTAGTGCAACCATAACCAACTACATTAAACCCTAAAGCAGATAAATCCTCAGTCAATCCCGCTGCATCAAAATATTCAGTAACTACTCGACTACCTGGGGCTAAACTAGGCCTCACCCAAGGTTTTATTCCAAGACCTTTTAATCGAGCATTTCTTGCTAAAAGGCCTGCTGCTAACATAACACTAGGATTGCTCGTATTTGTACAGCTTGTTATTGCTGCAATAACGATATCTCCGTGTTGTAATTCTACTTCGCGTGCCTCGATATAAGCAGAGTCATTATTTTTACTAGATTCAATACCATGACCTTGATGGCCTGAAGGAGAATTAAGACTTGCAAGCCAATGTTCTTTCATATTTGATAAATCCACACGATCTTGAGGCCTTTTTGGTCCGGCTAAAGCAGGTTCAACGGTACTCAAATCTAATGAAATTGAAGAAGTAAAGTTGGGAACTGGTGTTCCACTAGTATGGAACAAACCTTGAGCAATTAGATATCTTTTAACATTCTCGATATGTGAGGCATCTCTACCAGAAAGATGCATATAATCAAGAGTTGTTTGGTCAACTGGGAAAAAACCACAGGTGGCTCCATATTCAGGAGCCATATTAGCAATGGTGGCTCTATCAGGAAGGCTAAGATTAGCCATACCTGAGCCATAAAATTCTACAAATTTTGAAACTACGCCATGCCCCCTAAGCATTTCTACAATTCTTAAAGTCATATCAGTAGCCGTAACTCCGGGATTTAATGAATTTGTTAACTCAAAACCCACTACTTCAGGTAAAAGCATGTAGATAGGTTGTCCGAGCATTACTGCTTCTGCTTCTATTCCTCCAACGCCCCATCCTAAAACTCCGAGACCATTGATCATAGTAGTATGAGAATCTGTACCGACAAGAGAATCCGGTATCCATAAATCATTTTCTAAACGAGCTACACTTGCAATCCATTCCAAGTTTACTTGATGAACTATTCCTCTTCCCGGTGGAACCACACGGAAGTTATCAAGACTCATTTGCCCCCATTTGAGAAATTTATACCTCTCCATATTACGCTTATACTCAATCTCAAGATTACGTTCCTTGGCATCTGGGAACAATCCTGAAACATCTACTTGTACTGAATGATCTATCACTAAGTCAACTGGGACTTGAGGGTTGACTTTCTCGGGGTCACCACCTAATTCAATCATTGCATCCCTAAGTGCAGCAATGTCCACTACTGCTGGCACACCTGTAAAATCTTGAAGAATAACCCTACTAGGATTGAAAGGAATTTCTTCAGGCTTCATAGTTGGAGACCAAGCAGCGATCCTCTTCACGTCATCTTTAGTAACAAGAAATCCATCGCATTTCCTAAGCGCTGATTCTAATAATATTCGGATTGTGAATGGAAGATTATGTAATTGGCAAAGTCCTTGATTTTCAAGAGATTTAAGAGACATAAATGAGGCTTTATCTCCTGAGAATGTGTCAAACTCGGACCTTGCAGAGAACAAATCTCGGGCGACCATGTTAATAGGCGCTAAGATAGAGCACAAGAATATGTCTAATCTATGACTTCGAGTTAATGCTTAAATCAAGATATAGTGACACTAAGGAGGCGTACTTCGTATAATGGTCTATCCTCTCCATCTGTTTTTACATCACTGATCTCAGTTACTGAGTCAAGACCGCTTGAAACTTTACCAAATACAGTATGGACACCATCAAGGTGACTAGGATTACTATCTTCAGGAATTATGAAGAATTGACTACCGCCAGTATTTGGAGATGCAGTCTTAGCCATAGATAAGACTCCTGGCTCATGGGTTAATCCGTTATTCGCTTCATCACCTATAGTCCAAGAGGTTTGAGAGCAATCATCTGAACTTTGACTCGCTGTACCATCACAATAACCATACCAATTGTACGCATAACCTCCTGTCCCCGTTCCGGATTCAAAATCTCCACCTTGTATCATAAAAGCATCAATTATTCGGTGGAATATTGTTGCATCATAAGTTCCTGAATTAGATAAGTCTATGAAGTTCTCAACATGATTTGGAGCTTCTGCAGAATACAAATCAACAACAATAGTAGCAGTAGTTCTACTAGATTCATCCATTCCATTGGGAACATAAGAAATCTGCATTGTAGCCTGAGAGCCAGATGCAGGCTCATCCCAAAAGTCTGCTAATACCTTTACAGAAGCTAGTAGTAGTAAAGATGCGACTAAAACAACCACCAAACCTACTGGCGTAGGGCTACCATTATCCAACAATTGGAAACTTTGTCCGAAAGAAATACCTTCCTGATCCATGACTGAAGTAAGTTTTCCTCGCTCACGTCGAGTTTCTTTTGATTTAGGATCAAGTTTTAGAGCATTGGAGTAGTTCTTATATGCACGCTTTAAATTAGACTTTCGAGATGATATATCATGATCAGCTTTAACTACATAGATATTAGCAGCTAAAGAAAGTGTTTTCGCTCTCTGTACAGCGTTTTCACAAGAATCCCAAGCAATGGAACGAAGTAGTGATAATGCTGCATCCGGATTATCATTTTTCACTAATTCAGTATCTGCATTATCCCAAGCATTTTGCAGAGTTTCGGAGGCAGGCATGGTGCCTCGGACAACAATCTAATAAAAAACCACAACGGGTGCTGTTTAGTCAGAAATTTCGGATTGTTGAACGGGAATACATAAGACCCAAGCGCTACGGCAGTTGACTCAAGCAAGCACCTAAGGGGCGACGGAAACAGCGGAGAATGTGAAGCAATGACCCTGAGAGTTAATGATTTTACAATTAATATATCAACAGCAAATGGAACTGGTTCACAATCAGCGAATCTAATAATATTACATTCAATGTATGAAATGGGGGTTCCAGTTAGTGGTAAGAATTTATTCCCGAGCAATATTTCAGGATTGCCGACTTGGTTCATAATAAGGGCAAGTGATGCTGGTTATCAGGCACCAGGAGACTATACACACATTCAAGTAATGATGAATAAAGACACATGGGAAAAAGATTTGAATAATTTGGAACCAGGTACTATAATTATTTACAACCAAGATTTGAAATTGCCCGTTGAAAGGGATGATTGTGTAGTTCTCCCCATGCCGATGACTAAGATGGCTAGGTCTATAAGCCCGAAAATGGCTAAACTTATGGCAAATATGTACTACGTAGGAGCATTAGCTCATATCTTAAAAATTGATGAGGGAGCAATAAAATCCGCAGTTTCTAATCAATTTGGAGGGAAAGAAAAAGCAATAGAGTGGAATTTACAAGCTATTGCTGAGGGTAAAGCATTTGCTGAAGAAAATTGGGATTATGAATCAGAGTATCTGATTGAAGCAAGAGAAAAAAACCCAAACACGTACCTCATAGAAGGCAATGAAGCCACCGCACTAGGAGCAATATACGGAGGAATTAACATGCTCTCTTGGTATCCAATTACTCCTTCTTCATCAGTAGCAGAATCTGTAATCAGTTGGATACCTAAACTACGTGAAGCCGAAGACGGTGGTGCTACTTGCGCCGTAGTACAAGCTGAGGATGAGTTAGCGGCAGCAGGTATGGTATTGGGTGCAGGATGGGCAGGAGGTAGGGGTATGACATGTACCAGCGGTCCAGGTATATCGCTAATGTCAGAATTTATCGGACTCTTTTACTTCTCGGAAGTACCAGGTGTTATTTGGGACATTAACAGAGTTGGGCCGTCGACAGGTTTGCCAACAAGGACTCAGCAGGGAGATTTGTCAATGCTTTATGAAGCAAGTCATGGAGATACACAACACATAGTTTTGATCCCAGGAACTGTGGATGAATGTTTTGAATTCGGTTGGAGGGCTTTTGATTATGCGGATAGATTTCAAACTATGGTATTCGGGTTCGGAGATCTAGATTTAGGAATGAATAGGTGGAGTACTGCTGGATTCGAATATCCAGATATACCAATGGATAGGGGCAAGGTTATCAGAAGCCAAGAGCAAATGGATGCAATCACTAATTATGGACGTTACAGAGACGTAGACGGTGATGGCATAGCTTACAGAACTTTGCCGGGTAGTGGTTTAGACCCTATTCTCTATCGAGGTACTGGTCATGATGAAGATGGAATATATTCAGAAGACCCTCAAGTATATCTTGCCACAATGGAGAGACTCAAAAGAAAGATTAATGGCGCAAGAGACCTACTTCCTGCACCAATAATTAGAGAAGAAAAGGAAAAAAATATTGGCATCATATTTTATGGTTCAATGGAAAATACGATTGTAGAAATTGATGATATGTTAGAAGAAACGGGACTTTCTGTTAGTACTTGTCGTGTTCGCGCTTTACCTTATCATTCAGAAGTAGAATCATTTATTCAAGAACACGAAAAAATCATAGTTCTGGAAATAAATCGTGACGGACAACTATTTGGCATCTTGAGAAAGGAGTTACCAGCACACTTACTAACAAAAATACAAAGTGTTGCTTATAGTGATGGACTGCCACCAAGAGCAAGGATTTATACTGATTTGATTCTTAAGACTCTAAATGGGGTGAAATTATGAGTATTTTGAAATTAAATGTGATAAACTTAGAAAAATCTGAGTATACTGGTGGTAAATCTTCACTATGTCCCGGTTGTGGGCACGACCAAATCTCAAATGTGATTATTCAAGCCGCTTGGGAGAATGGAATTAATCCTGAAGGAATTGCTAAAATGAGTGGAATCGGCTGTTCATCAAAAACACCTGCGTATTTCCTTGGTAAAAGTCATGGTTTCAATACAGTACATGGAAGAATGCCATCAGTCACAACTGGTGCTAACATGGTGAACAAAGACCTATCATTTTTAGCAGTATCAGGAGATGGTGATACTGCAAGTATTGGTATAGGGCAATTTATTCATGCAATTCGCAGAAATTTAGACATGGTTTATATTATCGAAAACAATGGTGTTTATGGATTAACTAAGGGACAATATAGCGCGACCGTGGAGAAGGGATCAAAGAAGAAAAAAGGTGCTATGAATGAACAAGCGCCTATTGATTTATGTGCAATGGCTGTTAATTTAGGGTGTAGTTTTGTTGCACGATCATTTTCAGGAAGTAAAAAACAACTAACGGCATTATTGAGAGCTGCTATGAGTCACAAAGGAATGGCAATTATCGATGTTATTTCGCCATGCGTAACATTTGCTAATAATGATGAATCATATAAATCATATAATTACGTTAAGGCAAATGACGAGGTATTACACATTGTAGATTATATCGCACATTTTTCACCAATAGAAGCTGTAGAAGTTCCAGCAGGTGAGTTCAAGGAAATAAAACTCTTCGATGGGTCGACATTGAGGCTAGAAACCGTAGGTAATGAGCATGATCCAACCGATACTGTAGCTGCTCTTAGAGCAATACATGAAGCAGATAAAGAAGGTAGACATGTTACTGGTTTACTATACTACAATCCAGATAAAAAAACTGCCACTGAGACATTAGGACTAACGAAGACTCCTTTAATGGCCCTGTCTGAATCTGAGTTGAGACCTAGTAAAGAGAGTTTAGTACAATTAAATGATGGTTTTAGAACTAACTAATTATTTATTATAGCATTGGATTTCTTGAAATAGAGGTGCCTTCTCGGAGAGTCATTAGTCCCTTAGTGTAGTGGTCCATCATGTGGGGTTCTGGATCCCATGACCCTGGTTCGAATCCGGGAGGGACTACCAATTACAAATCTAGTGAACGATTTAGTAACTGAGATACCCAACTTAACATTATTACAATCATAAACCAGCCTAGAGCAATTTTACCCCAAGGCTTGGATTCTTTAATTGGAGGGAAAGGGTCGATACCCGCCTCTAAGGCAGCAGCTATTATCTCTAATTCTTCTTCAATCGTTTCAGGTTGCTTCATATTATCACTCAAGGTTCAGTAGTAGGATCCCATCCAGAGACATATGATTCTTCAAGTGAAGAAAAATCATCATTGAAATCTGATATATCGAAATTTAAAGACTCTAAATTCTCAGTTATTCGTCCATGATTACTAGACTTAGGTATTGTTATCGAGCCAGTGTCATAAACCCATTTTATAGCAGCCTGAGCAGACGTACAACCTACGGACTCAGCTATCTTTAAGATACCTGAATCATTGACTTTTTGCCCTCTTGCTAATGGTGAATAACCCATTGGTATTGCACCAATATCAATCGTAGCTTTCCTTAACTCAGGTCTTTGTAACCAAGGGTGTATTTCTATTTGATTAACTGCAGGTAAAATTGTTGCATAATCCCTCATAGCCTCAAGATGAGATTTACCATAATTCGAAACGCCAATTGAACGCGTTAAACCAATTTTCACACATTCTTCCATGGCTCTCCACACCTCACCTCGAGCAGAAATATCTTCAGGTGGCGCATGGACAAGATAAAGGTCAACATAATCAAGATTTAAACGCGCTAAACTTTCACGGCATCTTTGTAATGTTTCATCATATCCTGTAGCATGGACTCTTCGTAATTTAGTAACTACAAATATTTCATTCCTAGGAATATTAGAATCCCTAATCGCTTCACCAACCGCCTCTTCATTACCATAAGCAGTTGCGGTATCGATCAATCTATATCCTTGATTTAACGCGTGTCGAATAGAAGATTTACATGCTTCTTTATCCATTTGCCAGACCCCCAGACCGAATCTTGGCATCACTATCTCAAAGTGTTTTGAACCATTTTTATTATCTCTGTGACCTATCGTCACATGATCAACCATGATAATCGATCAACCTGCTAAACTTGAGTCATTCGACGGGCTGGTTTGAAACCATTGACCATCTCGAGTACTCATGGGCGAGTTGCCGGAAGGCGTAGAATTGCCGTCTGCTAGTGTAGCAAAACCAAGGCCTTCGGCATCGTTAGTAATCAGTAGATTTAACTCAGAAAAAGAGGAGATACTGCTATGTCATCGAGTTTCTGAAGTTCCAGCCTTCCCTGATTTTTGGGCATTTCCAGGAGGGGGGGTTAGTCGTGTCGATAGAAAAGTTGCAAAGGAAAATCCAGACTGGTTAAATCATACTGATGACCCGGTTTCAACTATAACTTTGTTGAGAGAATTGGTTGAAGAAGTGGGGTTTTCACCAGATGGTAAAGGTTCATTGGAATTAGTAGATTCCGATATCCAAAATAGCATTTGTGAAGACAAAAATATTTGGGGAGATTTAGTGAAACAAAATAAGCTAAAAATTGAGAATTTTGATTCCCAAATAATTGCGGTACGTACTATGCCTCCTTTGGCGCCTGTTAGATTTACGAATACTTTCCATCATTTATCAATAGGTGATTCGACAATCGAACCTAGATTCCCCGAAGGTATATCTGAATTTGATGAATACAAGTGGTGGCAGCCGAAAGAACTACTCAAATCTTGGTTAAAACATGAGGTAAGACTGCCTCCACCTCAAGTTACTTTGATCAGAGATATAGTTCAGTCAATTGAAGAATATGGTGATTTAGATTCTGCTTTTGAAAGTTTATCTGAAAATCCTTCAAAGGGCTATCATGTCTTAGAGTTCGCACCAGGCGTTGAATGTGTACCCTTACCTACTCAAACGCTACCACCGGCAACCCATACTAATTGCTATGTTTTAGGAATTGCAGGAGGGGAAAGAGTGATTGTAGATCCAGCGGCGAAAAGTGAAGAAGCACTAGATATATTAAGGAATAAAGTCAAAGAAATTGAACTTACAGGAAGTAAAATTATTGCTACAATATTTACCCATAAACATCCAGATCATATTGGAGACTTGATGAAAATTTCAGAAATATATCAAGCACCCATATGGGCTAGTAAAGAAACACTAGAAATAATTCCTCAATTTGAAAGCATTAAGGCACTAAAAGAGGGAGATATCTTTGAATTAACTAAGGAAGGAAAATCGGCACATTGGAAAATAATAGAAACACATGGACATTGCCCAGGACATATCTGTTTAGCGGGAGACGCAGGAGTTGTTAGTGGGGATAATGTGACTGTTATTGGTACTATTCTTGTACCTTCAAGCGATGGTGATATGAATCAATATCTAGATGGTTTAGAGAAAATCAAAAGTCTCAACCCACCCTTATTATTCCCAGGACATGGTCCGTTGTCTGCGAATCCTCAAAGATTATTGAGTAGATACATAAGGCATCGGAGGGAAAGACATCAAGCAGTTTATGATGCTGTGAAAGACAATTATACTGAATTAGAATTCATTGCTAAGAAAGCATATGAAGACACCCCTGAAGCACATCCAATGTTGTTAATTGACCAAACATTATCTCATCTAGAAGGACATATTAAATCTGGGAAGATAAGGAAAGAGAATGATAAATATTTCCTAAATGGGTATTAATTACCGTCTGATGGTATAATATTGAAATAGGGTAGTATCGCCTAGGTCATACAATAAATAGGAGGTTTGAACATGGCTGATGAGAAATGGTGGGATAAAGAAGGAGAAAAAAAACCAAGTTCGAAAGAAGAAGTTCAAGAAATGATGAACCATACTGAAATGATGGAAATCAAAAGAGAAGAAGAAATGGCACAAGCACAGCATAAATTCAATATGAGCGAAATAAATCAAGAAATGTTGGGGACAAAAGCCGGAAGTCCAACTCCGGCATTACCGAATCAACCAGATAAAGAAGGACCATTTAGTTGGATGACGGATGATCCTGGATATCTATTCTTAGCAATTATTGTTTCTTTGGGACTTATAGCATCAATTCTTGCTTCAATATTGACGCCAGATGTAGATGAGGTATGGGGAAATACCTATGGTACGGTTCTTGAAGGAACTGAGTGGATTGAATATGACGATTCTTACGAAGATTGCGTTTATGATGATTATTACGATGAGTATGATTGCTATTGGGTATACGAATATAATTGCCATGCTGATGTCTACTATAATTACACAATATTGGGGACCGAATATTTTTCAGAAGGTGATTTATTCTTAGGAACTTGGGATGACTACTGTTTGGAGATTGTTGAGAATGAAATATTGCCACTAAATGATACTGTAGATGTTTGGTACAAGATTGATGATAATAAAATTAGTCAGCTTGAACAACCCAGTGATATAGGTGGGTTTTTGGGATGGTTTGGACTATGTTGCTTACTCCCTATTTTGCTAAGTTTACTATTCTTCATGTATTTTGAGGGAAATAATGACCAATATGAGAATTCAGACCCTAACGATGGTAATGAAGTTCATCATTACCATCATGGTGGAGGAATTATGGGAGGTGTTTATTTTGGTAGCCCATGGTATAGGAGACCATGGTTCCATCGACGAAGGAGTAGAAGGAGAATATCATTTGGTGGTGGTCGTCGTTCAAGTGGTGGTGGTCGTCGTTCAAGTGGTGGTGGTCGTCGTTCAAGTGGTGGTGGTCGTCGTTCAAGTGGTGGTGGTCGTCGTTCAGGTGGCGGAAGAAGATCTCGTTGATTTTCTGAACTATATATTGGATGTGAAAAAATGGAAACACATTGGGAAGGTATTCCCAAACTTCCAAATTGCGAAGGTAAAGAAGAATGGATTAAAGTTTCAGAAAAAGTATCATTGAGAGTTTTTATTTGGAAACCGAATAATAAGTCACTGAGAGAATTATCACCAATAGTTATGGTTCCCGGATGGGGCTCGGTTTTTGAAGGATGGAAGCCTTTACTTTCGGAGTGGGTAGGGAGAAGGCCAATAATATACATTGAAACAAGAGAAAAATCAAGTGCTATTTTTGAAACTAAAATGAAAATAAAGGACTTTCAAATGAGTAATTTCACAAATGATATTACAGAAATAATAAGAATTCTTGATTTGAAAAATGATGTTCATTTCTTCTCATCATCCCTCGGTTCTACAATACTAATCGATGGATTACAATCTGGAACTTTAGACGGAAGAAGTTCAATATTCTTAGCTCCGAATCAAAGGTTTAAATTTCCACTTTGGGCCAGAATATTGATAAAGATGCCATTTCCTAATTTTTCATTGAAATGTCTAATTAAGGCGGCGATATGGGGGGTAGAACGTAAAGTGAAAGAAGAAGGACAAAAGATTCGTTATCGAAGAACACTATTATCACAAAATTTTGAGAGAATTAGATTATCTGCGAGATATCTAATGAAATATTCATTACCAGATAACCTGTCAAATATAATTATTCCATGCGCAATAATAACCGCAGATTCAGATAAATTACATGAACTAAAGGACGTAGAGAGAATAGCAGATAGAATACCTAATGCAAAGATGATACAAGTCCCTTCCAATCAATATGCCCATGAACCAGATGTACTAAAAGAGATAGAAGAATTTCATGCATCTATATAATCACAGTACATAACCCAAAAGCGATTGCCTGATGAAGGATGGCACTTACCGGATAATGAGTGACATGCGTGAACAGGCCTCATCTTTTGACGTAGCACGTATTGTGCGTGAGCTTTCAAAGATGATAGGTTCTAGAGCACGAAAGGCATACCAACCCCATTATGAGCAGGTTGTAATAAGATTAAATCCGAAAGGATCACCATCTTCTGATTTAGTAATAGTAAGCGGCAGAAGACTATATCTTTCTCAACGTGATAGACCAATGCCATCACAACCATCACAATTCGCAATGGTCCTTAGAAAACATCTCAATAATTCGAGACTTATCGAAGTTGAGCAATTAGGATTTGATAGAATTATATCTCTAACTTTTGAGCACGGAAGCGGGAAACTAAAGTTAATAATAGAACTTTTCAGAGATGGTAATGTATTACTTCTAGATAATGAAGGAATAATTATCCAACCGCTCACACATGCGAAGTATGCAAGTAGATCGCTGAAAAGAGGCGTGGAATACGTAACTCCACCTGCCGCAGTAGATCCAAGAGAAATGAATAGAAAAACATTAGATAAATTACTTGATGAAAGTGATGAGGATCTAATTAGAACATTGGCAGCAAGAGGAAACCTTGGTAGAGTCTATGGAAGTGCAATTTGTGCTTCAGCAGAACTAGATGAAAAGTTAAAGGCTAAAGAATTAAATGATGACCAAAGAGATAAACTAAATAATTCAATAAAGACATTATTAGAAGAACTGGCAAATGATAAATCCAGTAAAATGTGGTTCGAGAATAAAGAAATGCTGGATTTATGGAAGAATGCTGTTGACAAAACGAGTAAAGATAGTGCAGCAGAGGGAATCAAAGAAATTGCACCTATTGATCTAAGATATTTAGAACAGGAATTATCAATTGAAATACCGACACTGTGCTCTGGTTATGATTCAGTATTTGGACCCCATGATGCGTCCGCATTTATCCGAAGAGAGGAAGAGAAACTAGTTAGTATAGGCCAAGATGACGGTGAGAAGAAAGCCAAATTAGAAAGAAGAGCTGACCAACAAAGAACTGCGATTGGTAGGTTCCTATCTCAAGCGGCTATAAATCAAGAATTAGGCAGAGCAATGCAAGAAAATTGGACGCATTTAGAAAATATTATGAAACAATTTAATGATCAAATTTCTAAATTCACCTGGCAAGAAGTTGCTGAGAAATCTAGAGAAATTTCATGGATTGACCGATTAAATCCAGAAAAAGGTACTTTCGTGGTTTTTCTTCCTGATGATGAGGGAGAACCTGGCTCTAGTGTAACTCTTTATGCCAATAAATCAGTACACCAAAATGCTCAAAGATATTTTCGAGAAGCAAGGACTTTGAAAGATAAATCCAAAGGTGCAGAAAAAGCACTCAAAGATACTGAAAATTCCAAATCGAGGCAAGAAAAGAAAAAGGCGAAAGATGTTGCAGCAGGGCGTGTTAAAAGTCTTCAAAGAAGTAAGAAATTTTGGTTTGAGAAATATAGATGGGCGATTCTGGATGGTGGACATATACTTGTAGGAGGCAGGGACGCTAGAGGAAATGACACAATTGTTAGGAAGCATCTCAATTCTAATGATCTTTACCTTCATGCAGATTTACATGGAGCACCTTCATGTTCATTGAAACTAAAAGATGGTTTTAGTCCATTAACAGGTATTACAAATCTTCCAGAAGGAGTAATCTCATTACAAATTGTTCAAAACTTAGGTGAAGGAATAGAGGATGCAAGAGATTTAGATGAAAAATTATTCTCACAAGCGGCACAAATGGCAGTTTGTTGGTCTAGAGCATGGGGTAGTGGAGGGGCAGCAGCAACTGCTTTCCATGTTAGGCCCAGTCAGGTATCAAAACAAACAGAAAGTGGGGAATCTCTTGGAAGAGGAGGGTTTGTAGTAAGAGGACAACGCACATGGCATAGAGATTTACCATTAGAATTAGGAATGGGTATAGGAGTCATCAATGGAGTACCATTGCCAATATGTGGAACTGTGGAAACGATCTCAAATATATTTGAAAAATGGATTAAAATAACACCAGGGAGAGAAAAGAAAGAAGCAATAGCAAATAAAATCGCTAAAGCTACTGGCCTGACTCAAGACGATGTTTTGGCATCGCTACCACCGGGTAGTTGCGCCATAGAAGATTATGGAATAATGCAGAAAAACTAAGACGTTCTAAGGCTCCATTCGGGGGCAGTTATAGCGTATAATACACTATCGACATATTCGCCATAGAGTAACTCCCTGTCTTTTATGGTGCCTTCTAATCGCATACCTAACTTTTCTGCAACTTTACGACTAGCTAAATTATTTACACCGGCTTCAATGACAAATCGATGAATTCGATTATTAGAAATTAAATTATCAATCATTGATTCGCAACAACGAGTAACTATGCCATTACCGGTTTTATCCTGAGATATCCAATACCCAAGGCCACATGATTTATTATCCCAATCAACCCAATTAATGCTAATAGTGCCTACTATCAAATTATTATTCTCTTTAATTAGCCAAACTCCAGAACTCCCTTGTAACCGATTTTTCCTAGAGAGTTCAATGAACTCAAGTTCATCACTTACTGACATATTGTAGTCAAGCCATGGCAACCAATTACGGAGGTATTGCCTGTTACGGTCTACCAATGAGAATAAATCAGAAGCATCTTCAGGCGTTGGGACAATAATAGATAAATTATCGTCAACAATTATTGTTGGAGAAAATATAAATCCTAATTTTTTTGAACTATTGGTGGACTTAGAATCATCAGCCATATCTGAGGGTAAAAGCAATATTATTTGAAAGATGAGGGGAAATAGCACTTTTTAGACTAAAAAATCGGAACGGTCGCGACAGTAATGATTCAAGAGTAAAACGCTATCGGACGAGCATGAGTGAGCAAACGAGTGATGAGAATTGGACCTACGGAAATTATCTACAATTGGAAAAATTACTAAGTTTACAAGGTGAAGAAAGAGGCATTTCTTCAGATGAAATGCACTTTATTATTGTTCATCAAACATTTGAATTGTGGTTCAAACAAGTGATTAGAGAGTTATCTGAAGTAAGAGATATACTATCTAAAGAACAAGTGCCTGAGATTGATATCCCGAAAGCAGTTGAACATCTTGGTAGAACTACTGAAATTTTCAAACTGATGGAAACACAATGGGGAGTTATGGAAACTCTCACTCCGCAAGGATTTCTGTCTTTCCGAGATGGTTTAGGTTCAGCGTCGGGTTTTGAGTCTTATCAAATGAGAAAATTTGAAATTCTATTAGGGTTGAAAAATGAAGATAGATTATTTGGAATGGATCCACTAGATACATTTAGGAAATTGGCAGGAAATAGTGAAAATGATGCGGCTATACTATTGGACTTGGAACAAATGTCAGTAAAACCATCACTAGAGGAATCATTAATGAAATGGATTTCAAGGACACCAATTATGGGCTCTATTTACGCCTCTGAGAATGATCTTGTGGCAGTTCAAAATTATGTGGATGCTCATTTATCAATACACAAATTAATGGGAGAATCTGCAGCCGAAAAGATGTCAGGATATGGTGTATCTGATATTGCAAAGGCAAAAGCAAGATTCAACGCAGGTCATGAAAGCGCTATTTCATTTTTGATGCCGGAAGGGAATTTGAGTAGAGCAAGAGCAAGTTTATTGTTCATAGAATCTTATAGAGAATTACCTCTTTTGTCTTGGCCACGAAAATTAATAGATTCAGTAGCCGAACTTGAAGAATCAATGGTTAAATGGAGGCATTCGCATGCTAGAATGGTTGAGAGAATCATGGGTAGACGTATAGGGACAGGAGGGACTAGCGGAGTAGATTATTTAGACAAAACTTCGCAATATAGAGTATTCAAAGATTTATGGGCAGTTCGGACGATTCTATTGAAATCGCAAAATTGTCCAAAGTTAATCAATCCTGAATTTTATAGTTTTAACTCAAATAATGACTCATAATAACTAGTTTCTTAATCGCACTATTCAAGACCATAACCTCACTCGATGAGTTATGCCTAAAGCCGTGATATGTGCTTTTGTACGCACTCCTCATGGTAAATTTAGAGGTGCTCTGTCAAAATATTCTGCTACAGATTTAGGATCTAAGGTAGTCAAGCAACTTATGGAAAGGGTAGATTTAGATCCAAAAAGTGGAATAGTGGACCAAGTTTACATTGGTCAGGTTTTACAGGCTGGTTCTGGACAGGCTCCTGCAAGGCAGGTCGCAATAAATGCAGGATTGCCATATTCTACCCCCTGTACGACTATCAACAAAGTTTGTGGATCAAGTCTCAAGGCAGTAATGATCGCTGCTAGCGATATAATTTCAGGGCATGCAAATGTGATTATAGCAGGTGGAATGGAATCAATGACTAATGCACCATATTTCATCAACAATATAAAAAAAGGAGATGATGTGGAATTTGATTCTCTAAAATCAATCATGGCTCATGATGGTTTAACAGATGCATTTGATGGGACTACAATGGGTATGACTGGAGAAATTGTTGCCTCAGAATACAGTCTTTCTAGAGAGCAATCTGATGCATACGCTGTACGCTCTCATGCACTAGCTAATGCTGCATGGGAAAACGGATGGCTCTCAAATGAAGTAATTGAAATGGAGGAGTTAAAGACTGATCAAGGAATTAGACCGGAGACAAATATGAATACTCTCGGAAATTTGCGGGCAGTTTTCAAAGAAAATGGTCAAGTAACTGCGGGAAATTCTAGTCAAGTTTCGGATGGAGCATCGGCAGTACTAGTTTGCTCAGAGAAAAAAGCTAATGAACAAGGGTGGCCAATATTAGCTGAAATATTGGATTATACAACTTCGGGAGTTGAACCTAAGAGAGTAATGGTTGCACCAATATCAGCAGTAGAAAATCTTCTCAAGAGAAATAATTTAGATATTATGGATATAGATATTGTTGAGCATAACGAGGCTTTTGCTGCTGCATCAGTTGCGGTACAAATAGCACTAAAAGTACCTGAAGATCGATTTAATGTCCACGGCGGGGCGGTTGCATTGGGACACCCATTAGGTGCAACAGGAACACGTTGTCTAATGACCACAATTAATGCATTAAATAGAACCGGCGGAAATAAAGGAATTGTTACTATTTGCCTCGGCGGAGGTAACGCAGTTGCCATGTTAGTAGAAAGAAGATGATTCCTGAATCACCTAATTATCTTCCCTAAAACGTCATTTAATGAGACAATGCCCTTATGTGGGGGCCGCTGGCCGTTCCGCATCATGGTTAAGCCAGCAAGAGCACATACCCGCTTCGAAAAAGCAAGAATTATTGGCGCGAGAGCACTGCAAATCAGCATGGGTGCGCCTTTATTTGTGAATGAAGATGAATTGAGAGATAAATTTAAACAAGAATTAATTCAACTCTATGGTGTCGAAGACGCTAAAGATAGAGTTGTTCTAGATCCAATGAAAATTGCAACCTTAGAATATGTCCTAGAAAGAATTCCAATTGATGTTGAACCGCATCTTAATGAATAAAACAAGAATATACCTATGATAATTAGGTTGTGAAATAGTGAGATTCGAAAGAGTCAAGGTCGAAAAACTCACGGCTGCCCTAATTGTATTAACAGTAATAGTAATCGCAGCTGGTGGTGTAATTAGAATTTATGACGCTGGAGAATCATGTCCTGACTGGCCTACATGTTTTGGAACATGGGGGTTCGATATATCAGAAGAAGATCAAAATGAATGGTTTGAAGAAAACCCTGATGAGAGAGATTCTAGAGGTTCTTGGCTCACATATACTTCTTTCCAAATATTTACAGAATGGATTCATAGACTTTTAGCAGGAGGCGTACTAGGGCCGTTGGTTTTACTCAATTTCTGGTTAGTAGGTAAAGACGAAGAATTATCTAAAGAAGTTGGAATAGTATCATTAACATCAGTTATTCTGATATTATGGCAAGGCTTCTTGGGATTTTTAACTGTTAAAATGGATAACCTACATTGGAGTGTAGCACTTCATTTAGCCTCAGCATTATTATTCTTGATGTGCCTGATATGGATTTGGTTAGCTACACTTAGAGATAAAGAGGAATTACCTACTTGGGTGATGTTTGATCCGATTCTAGCAAAAAAATGGAAGAATCGGATTACGTTACTATCTTTTGGAACTTTTATCACTTTATTTGTGGGTGTATTTGTTTCAACCACTCCAGGGGCTAACCAGGGATGTGGAGTGTTAGGATTCCCTAATTCTTGGCCTTTGTGTAACAGCTCATTATATGAAGGAATCACTAACTTTGAAGCACAATCACAGATCATACACCGATTAATAGTTGGTATAGTAGGACTGATTCTTCTCTTTACAGGTTATATTGTTTGGAAAGAAAGTGGAGATGAAAAGTATGGCACACTAATATGTAAATGGATTTGGTTTTCCACTATACTTTACTTATTGAATATGGGGTTAGGAGGATTATATGTCCTTTCTGCTAAATTGGAAGGAGATGGATTAGCCGTATATTTTGAGTTATTATCATTTTTACACCTAATGCTAGCATCATTGACTTTTGTAATTATAACAACCCTATTATTGGCTATCAATATAGTCACACTCTATAAAAAAAAATTAATACGTGATAATAGCAATCAATGAGTTTCAAAGACTAGCGACAGTTGGAGTCATTATGTCAGAGACAGGGGCGCTTGGAAAGACACTCTGGTCTTTGACTAAACCAAGAGTTGTAGTACTCTTGCAAATCACAGCAATGTGTGCCATACTTAGTCATGATTTAATTGAGGCAAATACAATAGATTCTCAAACTTTGAAAAATATGATCATAGTCTTCATTGGAGGATATTTAACTGCAGGAGGGGCTAATTGCATCAACATGTGGTATGATAGAGATATAGACCCAATGATGAAAAGAACTGCAAAAAGACCCCTGTCTGTAGGAGATATATCACCGAATGGAGCACTAATATTTGGAATAATGATGTCCTTAACCGGAACTATCTGGTTTGTGCAAATGGCCAATGAAATCGCGGCATTTTGGGCGCTCTTTAGTATACTATTCTATGTTTTCATATATACAATATGGCTCAAAAGAACCAGCACACAGAATATAGTCATAGGAGGGATTGCTGGTTCAACACCACCAGTTATTGGTTGGTGTGCTGCGGAAGGAAACTTAGAACTATCAACAAGTTCATTTCAAGAATTTATAAATTCAGTTTTTGATATTGGTGGTTATATGCCATGGTTTATGTTTTTACTGATATTTTTATGGACTCCCCCTCACTTTTGGGCCCTAGCACTATATCGTTCTGAAGAATATGAGAAAGTAGGAGTACCAATGATGCCAAATGTCAAAGGAAAACAAAGAACTTTATCAGAAATGAAAATTTATTCGATAATGCTGATACTACTGTCACTAACTGCCCCTTTTAGTTACTATGAAATTGAATATTGGTCAGAGATAATTAATTTGAATATAAATAATTCTTTAATTATCTTGAACACTATGACACTCAGTATCTGGTACGCATTAACTGTCTGGAAAATTGATGTAATGGAAGATAAAGATGAGAACGACAGGATGCCAACAGCTTCTAATTCATTCTTTGTTTCTCTTAGCTATCTAGCATTCATGTTTGTTGTTCTGGTTTTATCAAGTCTAGAATTAGAAGGATCAATAATAAGTTTAATATTAATAACATTTGTAATATCACGTAATAGAAGTAGTAAAAAATAATTTTCATATTTACTAAATTGTAGGAATATAGAATAATAATCCGATGGATTCAAACACCTAGTAGTTAGTCCATGAATCGTAAGAACGGAGAGGTCAGAGATGAAAGAATCAGAACTAATCTATGATTGGAATACCATAGACTATGAAATTAAAAGAATTTCATCTCAGCATCCACATGGGGTTTGGTTCGATGATGAAACTTTAAGAGACGGATTACAAAGCCCTAGTGCAAGGAACCCTACTATTGAACAAAAAATAGAATTGATTGATTATATGGAAAAATTAGGCATCCAGAAAGTAGACTTGGGATTACCTGGTGCTGGACCATTTCACATTGAACATATTGACTCTATGCTCTCGCATATGACAGAAAATTCATATGAACTGAGACCAGGATGTGCTGTGAGAACTTTAGTTAGTGATATTGAACCATTGGTAGATCTTCAGGCAAAACACGAAAGACAAATACAGGCAAGTGCTTTTCTAGGAACAAGTCCTATACGCCAATATACAGAAGGATGGGACATGCAAAGAATTCTTGCTACTGCTGAAAAAGCAGTTACATTTGCAGTTGACAATGACATACCAGTAATGTTTGTAACCGAAGATACAACTAGGAGCAAGCCAGAAGAAATTAAGCAAGTATATACTCGTGCTATAGAGCTTGGAGCAGATAGGATTTGTATATGCGATACATGTGGTCATGTGACTCCTAATGGTGTTAAAAAATTACTAACTTTTATTCAAGAAGAGGTAATACCAGATTCAGGTGTAAAACGCAGAGATATCGAAGTAAACTGGCACGGCCATCAAGATAGAGGACTGGGAGTTGCAAATAATCTAGCGGCAGTCGAAGCAGGTGCAGATGTAATACATGGAACAGCATTAGGAGTAGGTGAAAGAGCAGGAAATGCACCTTTGGATCAGACATTGGTTAATCTAAGTCTAATGGGTGTGATTAACAACGATCTAACTTCACTTAATGATTATATGCAAAAAGCACATGAATATATTGAAGTTGCTCTTCCAAGAAATTATCCAGTATTTGGAAAAGATGCATTTGAAACGGGAACTGGTGTTCATGCTAGTGCTGTAGTTAAAGCAATGAAAAAAGGGGATGATTGGCTTGCAGATAGAATCTATTCAGGGGTGCCTGCACAAGATTATGGATTAGAACAAGTAATACGAATTGGACATATGAGTGGGCGTTCGAATATCACTTGGTGGCTAAATAAAAACAATTATCAAATAACTGATGATTTAGTGGCACATCTCTTTGATGTCGCAAAGAAACAAAGGCGATTAATGCTTGATGAGGAAGTTCACGTGGCAATTGCTGAATGGAAAGATCAGTGATGTATTGGTAATGCAAAACTAACGAATACCTAAAGCCTCATTGACCTCGACAAGTACATGCGTTCTGCAATTGTCGCCACCTTGATTTTACTTTTGGGATCATTTTCGGGTTTAGTATCTGCAGAATCAAATATCAATTCAGAAGCTATAGATGATAACGATTTGATCATTTCTACTTATTCTATAGCAGTACAACTAGCATTTGAAAGAGTATCAAATTTAGATCAGTATAGTATTGAGGAATTAGAAAATACAAGGCAATGGTTAGTAGTAACTGAGGAAAATATAGATGAACAAAAATTGTTTCCTTCAACACCTACCAAAATCGAAAAGGCTCCGATATTACGTGGAGCATACATCTGGACTTATGATGCACCAGCAAATTTAGTAAATGTTCTAAATAAACTCCTACGAGATGGATATATTGAATCATTTTCACCACTTATTACCAAACAACAAATTACTCGTTCATTGCCTAATGATGAAGATTTTGATGACCAATGGCACCTCCATAATACTGGGCAAACTTCAGGGTTATCAGGAGAAGATGCAAACGTAACTTCAGTATGGAATTCATACACAGGTGTCGGGATAATAATTAGCGTAGTAGATGATGGGTTAGATAAAGATCACCCAGACATTTCGCCAAATTATTCACCTATTCATTCTTATGATTGGTGCAATAGTGATTCTGATCCAACGCCAACTAGTGGAAATGGCCATGGTACAGCAGCAGGAGGAGTTGCTGCAGCTGCTGGAAATAATACAATCCATGTATCGGGCGCTGCTTATGATGCAACATTGGCAGGATCAACACTGATTGCTTGCTGGAGTGGGGACTCGACAGAGGCTGATGCTTTGAGCTTCCTAAATGATGAAATTGACATCTATACTAACTCGTGGGGACCATCGGATAATGGACAAACATTATCTGCACCTGGACCATTAATGCTTGCTGCATTTGAAGAGGATGCTTATGAAGGAAGAAACGGACTGGGAAACATAATTACATGGGCTGCAGGAAATGGCCTTACATCTGACGATAATGCAAATTATGATGGATGGGCTAATAGTAGATTTACTATTGCAGTTTCTGCTATTACTCATTATGGCGAACAATCATATTATTCTGAACCAGGAGCCAATATATTAGTTACAGCACACTCAAATGGAGATGGCGAGGCAATAACAACTACTGATATTCATGATGATCCTGATAGTTCATCAGATGATGCAGGATACAACAATGGAAATGTAACTCATACTTTTGGAGGGACTTCTAGTGCAACTCCCTTAGCAGCAGGAGTCATAGCATTGATACTAGATGCTAATGAGAATCTAACTTGGAGAGATTTGCAACATGTATTAGTAAATAGTGCCAGAATGAATGACCCAAATGATTCTAGTTGGGAAATTAACAGCGCTGGACATGATGTTTCTCACAAATATGGATTTGGTGCCATAGATGCAGGTGCAGCCATCGCTTTAGCTGAGAATTGGACGAATGTAGATACTGAAGTAAATCAAACATTTGGACCATTTACGCCATCTTTTTCGATTCCAACCTCGAATGATTCTTGGAGTGAATTTAATGTTCAAGTTACTGAAGACATAAGTTTAGAGAGTATAGATATAATAGTTGATATTGACCATTCTAGCAGAGGCGACTTAGACATTATCTTAGAATCCCCAAATGGGACTCAATCGTGGCTAGCAGAAGAGCACAATGATGGAGGTAATGATTATTCGAATTGGTTGTTTAATACTGTTCATCATTGGGATGAAAGTAGTTTGGGAACTTGGACATTAAAAATCAGAGATACAACTTCCGGAACATCAGGAACCCTAAATTCATGGCAGATGATAACTCACGGAATGGATTTAGACTTCGATCATGATGATGATGGGTTATCTGACGAAAATGAAACTTTAATTTGGGGTACTGACCCATATAATGAGGATACAGATAGCGATGGAATAAATGATTATGATGAGATATTTGTATTCATGACTAATCCCACTCTAGCAGATTCTGATTCTGATGGGTTATCAGATTTACAAGAGATTTCTATTTATCTAACAGATCCAAATTGGTCTGACACAGATAATGATGGACTTACGGATGGGGCAGAAATTAATTTGTGGCAAAGTAATCCCTTGATTTTTGACGCTGACGAAGACTCTGATTTTTACTATCATTTCAATGATTGTAACGACCAAAACGCTGAAATTAACCCAGGGAAACCTGAAAAATTAAATGGATTTGACGATAACTGTGATGAATTCATAGATGAGGGATTCAACTTTACTGACAGAGATAATGATGGGCTGAAGGATTGGTCTGAATATCACATACATAACACCGATTACAAAAATTCGGATACTGATGGAGATGGACTAAAAGATGGAGAAGAAGTAAATGTGTATGCCGATCAAGGAGCGGATCCGTTAATTTTTGATGTGGATTCGGACCAAGATAGTTGGTATTGGTTCCAAGATTGTGATGATAACAACGTTTACAGATCACCAGGACTTAGTGAAATATTAGATGCGATTGACAATGATTGTGATGATGAAATTGATGAAGACTTTATTGATTTAGATTCAGATGCAGATGGATTGTCGGATTATGAAGAATATTACAACACTTCAACCAATCCTAATGATGGCGATACGGACGATGATGGTTTACCTGACGGAATAGAGGTAAACACATATGCTGAACTTGGAGCAAATCCTCTGGTTTTCGATGAAGATGGGGATGCAGATGGTTGGTATTGGTTCCAAGATTGTGCCGATGATGACAACGAACGTTCTCCGTCACTAATTGAAGAATTAGATAAAAAAGATAATGATTGCGATGGGGAAATTGATGAAGACTTTCTTTCAATTGACTCGGATGCAGATGGATTGTCTGATTATGAAGAATATCATAATATAAATTCCGATCATAATGATGAAGATACTGATAAAGATGGGATAAATGATGGATTAGAAGTATTAGTAAAGATGTCTGACCCCCTGATATTTAATTTTGATAATGATGAAGATGGATTTTATGACTTCGAAGATTGTATGGATTCCGTCTCAGAAATTTACCCAGGCGCAACTGAAACTTGGAATGGGTTAGATGATGATTGTAACAATTTAGTAGATGATAACCTAAAACGTCAAAACCTGATATTAACTGTCCCACAAACCCAAATAATTCACAATTGGGATGCTGTAAATAATACTCTAATTTTTGGCTTGAATAATATCCCTGCACAAGTAAATACTGAAATATCATGGGAAATAGGTGGCTTTGATTTATATGAAAATGTATCTAATGGAGGTACAAGATTAGTCATTAATTCACTAGAATGCCACAAAAATAATGATGAACTAACAAATCTATTATGCGGAAATGGAACTAGTAGCCAAGAAATAAAGGTAACAATTGTAGATTCGGGCATCACTACAGAATTAGTATGGGAAATTGAGATGGTAGTTTGGATACCGCCGCCAACAGTTATTGAAAATCTTTTATCATTTCTCGGTAGTGGTATTGGTTTAGCATTCTTGGCAAGCATAATCTTAGCAATAGTTTCCATTGGAGCGTTCATAAGTTGGAGAATATCGCAGAAGAAACGTTTGGAAGAAGCATATTCAGCTTATACAATCCCGCCGGCAGGAGTTGATTATAGAACTGAGTTCTCTAAAACAGAACTACCTTCTGCTCCGGATTTATCAATATTAGAAACTCAAATATATGCACCTAAATCAAATACAGATTTACCAGTATTACCTTCATCAATACCGATTATGAATATTCCAAGTAAGAAGATTCTGGAAGAGGATATTGTGAAATTAGTAGAAATTCCGTCGAAAATCATTAAAGATGACTGAATTTAGGATTCTTCTTCTAAGGAAGAAATATCACTATTCCCCCATTCTGCATCGGGACTACCTCCAGACCATTCGCCTTCAACAGAAATATCTTCCACATCATCATCTTCTCGCCAAGGAGGTTCCCCATCAGAGCCACTAATAATTAAGCAACCTTCGTCATCGAGTCTGTTTTGAAGAGTCTTAATCCCACTTTTCATAGGTAAAAGGTGACCAATAGGAGTTCCTGCGGTTACAAATGGGTGTGTGGCTGTACAAATTAGTAGCCCTCTATTAGGTGAGAGTACATCATGACTAATGCCGGGTCTTTCCGGATCGGTAATTGTAGCAACTATTTCTCCCTCATCAACAAAACTACCGGCTGGAGCTAGGATATCCAACAGGCCCCCTTGATCAGACCTAAGCCAGACAGAACCAGAAGCTAGAATTCTAAAGTATGGCCTGTTAGGATATCCAGGTATCATCCTTAAACCCCTAAGTACATTCAATATTCCATAAATTGCGACCTGAACTGATTCGGGGTCTGCCTCGTTGGACCCACCTCCCTCGTAGGTTATGCAACCAATTCCAGATTTGTTTGCAGTTCGTCTCAGAGAACCTTTTGGGCCTTCATTATCAAGTATAGTCTCTATACCAAATGATCTTGCTATTCGATTACTATCAGGATGGGCAAGGTTTGCCCTAATTTGAGGCATATTGGTTCTACCCGGAGCAGCAGTATGCAAATCAATAATGTGATCTGAAGTCTTGACTATCGATTTCCAAACACGATTAGCAACTCGAGATGTCGTGTTACTTTCATTACTCCCAGGAAAATTTCTATTCAAATCACGTCCATCTGGAAATTTACGACTTTGCCTACGGTATCCAGGAATATTCACAATAGGTATGATTCTGATTGTTCCAGCCATTATTGAAGGATCTATGTCTTGTCCTTCTCCAATGAAATTAGGGCCACAAAGGTAAGTTAGAGCCAAGGGGCCTACAAGTTCATTTCCATGGACTGCACCTAAAATTGTAACTACAGGGCCAGGTCTAGATCCGTGAATAATGGTTACTGGAATAGGCCATGAATCTCCTATTTCAACATCTAATAGACTAAAATCAACTTTTCTCACTGAAGCTGGTTTAATTCTTTTACGGTCAAAAAGATGAGGCTTTGACCCTACTCCCCGTGACCATTTTCTTGGAGAGGATGATTTTTTGCCTCCTAATGCTTTTTCAATCTCTTTACGGCGCTTCTGAGACAATTGATTAGCTACTTTCAAAGGTCTATGACGTCGTCTTTTGGCACGCGGTGCTGGTGACTCTTTTGGAGCCGCAGCAGGCAATTTTTCTTTATCCTCAGTAAGAGACAACAATCTCCGGAGAAGGTTCTTAAATTAAGATAGTCTGATGAATGAGTTATGGAATCATTCAATTCCTTTGACCATGTGTGAACTATCATGAACGATGTTAACGACTTATCAGTTCAAGAGAAATATGCACCGAATAGCATTTGCTTTGGATGTGGGCCTGCAAATGAAAAGGGGCTTAGAATAAAATCATTTAGAACAGAAAATGGGCTTGAAATGGTATTTGAAACCAAAGTTGAACATCAAGCATTTCCAGGGATTATTAATGGAGGAATAATCAGTACATTATTAGATTGTCATGGGAATTGGGCTGCTACTATGGCATTAATGGATCAAAATGAGAATGATGAACCTCCTTGTACAGTAACTGCATCATTTAGTATGAAACTTAAGAGACCTACGCCCACAAATACCAAATTAGAAATAAGTGCAAATATAGCAGATATTTCCGAAGACAGGGCTGATGTAAATATGATTTTGGTGGCTAATGGCAAAGTGTGTGCGACTGGGAAGGGCCTATTTGTTGCAGTTAAGAAAGGGCATCCAGCATACCATAGGTGGAATTGACCTACACGGCATCCTTTAGAACGGCCGATTGTAAGAATGTTTGTGGCGTACTCTGGCGGAGGTTCGAAAACGAGTATCGAAAGATTAGGACTATCTTCAGATTTAGTTGATTTGTTGCAAAATAACTGGGGTATTAAAGAATTATATCCACCTCAACAAAGAGCATTACCTTCCGCTCTTTCTGGAAAAAACATAATGTTAACGATACCAACTGCAAGTGGTAAATCTCTTGTTGCTCATCTTACTATTGCTCATAGATTGAGAAATGATTTAAAGGGACAAAAGGCGCTTTATGTTGTTCCTCTAAAGGCTCTAGCAACAGAGAAATATAATGAGTTAAAAGAAATTGCAGATGTGGTTGGACTAAAAGTTGGACTTGCGATTGGGGATAGAAGTGGAGAGAATAACTCGGTTGAAAACTCCGACATATTAGTTTGTACAAGTGAAAAACTAGATTCACTACTTAGAAATCGTGCGAAACTAATCTCTAAAATAGGCATCATCGTAAGTGATGAATTTCATTTACTACATGATCCCAGAAGAGGTCCTACATTGGAAGTCTTAATCTCAAGGATTCGACATAAGAGACCTAGTGCCCAAATTATTGCATTGTCGGCCACCGTTGGAAATGGTGAAGACTTAGCTAAATGGTTAGATGCTGAACTAATATATTCTGAATGGAGGCCAGTAACTCTTCATTCAGGAACTTTAACTGATTTACAAGTAAAAGTACATCGGATTGACGGGCAAGGAGGCGATGAATGGCCAGACCCTAGATTTATCGAAGGAACTAATGGCAAAAGTTTGCAAGCAGCACTAGATGACACAATAAAAGAAGATGGACAATTATTGGTATTTGTAAACTCCAGAGTTGGAGCACAAAAGGAAGCTAGAGAATTATCCAAACATCTTCTAAAAAGAATGGAACTAGATAATGAGTTTCAAGATGATATGAAAATAGAAAAACTCAAAAAAATTTCAGAATCACTAAAACAGAGGGAAGATGCTTCCGCCTTAGGAACGAAGTTAGCAGATGCAATAAAAGGAGGAGTTGCTTTTCATCATGCAGGATTAAGTACAGAACAAAGAAGTAAAATTGAGGAAATGTTCAAACAGGGGGATTTGTACTGTATAGTAGCAACTCCAACCTTAGCCCAAGGAGTAAATTTACCTGCCAGAAGAGTAGTAATTAGGGATGTTAAAAGATGGAATACTGCTGCTGGAAGAAGCATGCCTATGCCAATAATGGAAATAAGGCAGATGTTAGGAAGAGCGGGGAGACCGAAATATGACCAAAAGGGAGATGCTTGGATTCTATCGAAAAATTTTGATGAAGAACTAAAATATGTAGAGCACTTTCTATTAAGTGAACCGGAAAAAATTACTTCTAAACTAGCTAATCCAAACGCCCATAGTGCTGAAGAAGACCCTGCTTTGTTGACACATATTCTTTCATTAATAGCTACTAGTGATATGAATGATAGAAATGCTATAGGGAGATTTTTTAGCAAAACATTTCTATCCACTCATATGGAACCAGAAGCTCTAGAAAATCAAATAGATAGAGTGATAAAATGGCTTGTTAAAAACGACATGGTAATCAAAGAAGGCGAGTCAGAAGAGGTTAGAAAAAGAATCTTATCAGAAAAAACAACAAAATCATCTAAAGAAGATTGGAATGATGATTTGCCATCTTGGGCAAGCTCTGCATCTGAAGTTGAAGGAGTAAATATTCACATTAAGAAAGAAGAACATGTATCGGAAATAACTCATAGAAAGGGTCCAGCAATATTCGGTTTTAAAAAAGCTAGCAGCTATGAAGTAAAGGAAGTTGAACATCCAGATACTCAGGCAATGGTTTATTCAGCAACTCCACTGGGAGTAAGAGTATCTAGATTATATCTAAATCCAATCTCTGGTAAAATAATTAAAGATGGATTAATAAACGCAATGAGAGTTTTGATTGGTCTTGACAAACAGAGACAAATTTCGCCATTTAGTTTGCTACATTTAGTCACCTGTACTCCTGATTTTATACCATTATGGCCACAAAAGAAAGATCTGGGGAAGATTCAAGATGCCTTATTTGGGCACGGAAGAGAATTACTAACAAATAGTGTTGACTTAGATGATGAACGGAGAATGAAAGGAGTTTTAGTTTTACAATCTTGGATTGAAGAATTAAGTATAAACGATCTAGAAGACGAATGGAATGTCCAACCCGGAGATCTAAGAAGTAGAGTGGATTTAGCAGAATGGCTTCTTTATTCCACTCGAACTATTCTGATGGATGATTCAGAATTAATAAGTATGGATAAAAAATCTCATCGAATATTATTTGAAGCAATAGATGAAATGCATAGGAGAGTAAGATATGGTTGTAAATCAGATTTACTTGCTTTAATTTCATTGAAAGGGGTAGGGCGAATAAGAGCCAGAGAAATGGCAACTCTTCTAGGGGTCTCAAATCTAAGTGATGTTGCATCTTTAACAGAAAATGATAAAATTAAACTTTCTGAATTAAGAGGTTGGAGTATGAAGTTAGTGAATAACGTGGTAAACAATGCATCACAAGTTGCTAAACGTGTATAATGACCCTCATCATTCTTGAATTAGAGCCCATGGGAGCATGTGGCAATACACGACCAGATGCCTTGGTTCCCTGCGTGGGGGATGAAATTTAAAGACCAAATTACAGATACAAATGAGACTTTGTCGTTGTTTAATCAACATAAACCAGATAATCGGTGGCTACTTTTAGCGTTTGATGCTGCTGCAAGTGAAAAACATTTGTGGACAGCATGGTATTCAATGCGGAGAAACAAAGAAAGAGAGAAAATGATTGCGAAAAGTTTAGACGCTGAGTTTATCAGATTAATAGCAGGAACACATCAGGTAAAAATTGCATTTAATAATGCAGGAATAAGAAGCAGAGATGATTTGGCTTGGATTATCAGACTACCAGAATCTGATATAGGAGATGGAATAAAGGATGTTGTTATTAATCGAGATTCCTACAATAATTATGATTCCGAAGCAAATATATTAATTGAAAAAATGAATGGAGAGTTAATGAGTCAAAGACCCACTCCCACTTTGAAAGGATTGACGAGAATTGGTTATGACAAAGAAATAAATATAACCCATTCTCTTGAAGAATATTTCATTCTACATCTTGTTTCTTCAAAAATATAACTTTAGAGAAAAACTCAGAGGGGCAAACTGATAGGCAAGAGGTATGAGCACCGGATAGGGATAATATGGCGAAATACTACGGTTACAGGAATTGTTCACATTGTGAAATCGAATGTACGCCTGGAAACTATCTAGATTATAGTGGTAAAAGATACTGTACTGCTTGTTGGATACAACATGAAAATCCTGACCATCCCGATCTAGAGGCTATAAGAGAAAAAGTGCAACAAGCAGTTACAGTTTGGAAACTTACAAAATATTCTCGTAATGAATATCCCCTTCCTGTTGGACCAAAATCAGTCAATAGGAGATGAGAGTTAATGAAATTTGTACCAGATGATTTTGATGCTTCACAGTGGGAAAATATTGAGCCTTATGTTAATGATTTACTACAAAGAAAATTAAGTTGTTCCAGTTGTTTAGAAACACTTATCTCGGACTCATCAAATCTAGCAGAACATATCTCAGAAACGGGAGCTTTATTTTATATTGATATGACTTGTGATACAGAGAATGATGAGAAAAAAAATGCTTTCCTAAACTTTGTAGAGCATGTCCGGCCTAAACTCTCAGAATTTTCAGACAAATTAAATCGAAAAATAATAGATCATCCATCTATTGAAGATTTACCTACAAGATATGACCTAATGATTCGAGGAATTAAATCAGATATTGAAATATTTAGAATTGAGAACATACCTTTAGGAGTAAAGCAAACTAAACTAGTTACAAAGGCTCAGGGAATTACGGGAGCAATGACTGTTGAATTTGAAGGGAAAGAACGAACTTTTCCTGAAATGAAAGCATATTTGGAATCTAATGATAGAAAACAGAGACAGAATGCTTGGAAATCAATGGTAAAAAGATGGATGCAAAATTCTGATGAATTGTCAGAAATTTTTGATGAGTTAATCGGTATCCGTCATCAAATTTCCTTGAATGCAGGGTTTGAATCATATACGGACTATATGTTTAGAGCTATGCATCGATTTGATTACTCAGTTGAAGATTGTTTGATATTTCATAAATCAATTGAAGAAGTTTGTATGCCTATTATAAAGAAAATAAATTCTGAAAGACTCTCCGCTTTTGGTTTAGATATACTATCACCTTGGGATGTAAATGAAAAATCAGGTAGTGGGCCGGATGTCTCTGGAAAACAGCCCCTGAGGCCCTTTGAAACGGTAGATGAAATGGTTGAAAAATTATCTAAACTATTTCATAACATGTCTAATGATTTAGGCATTAAATTTGATAAATTAGTAGAAATGGATACTTTAGACCTTGAAACAAGGAAAGGAAAAGCACCAGGTGGATATCAGTATTATCTAGAAAAAAGTAGAATCCCTTTCATATTTATGAATGCTGCAGGTTTGCAAGGTGATCTTGAAACTATGATTCATGAATCCGGACATGCGTTTCATTCACTCTATTGTGGACACTTAGATCTAATTGATGAAAGAGATTATCCAATTGAATTCGCAGAAGTCGCATCGATGTCAATGGAACTACTAACACAACCTGAATGGGATATTTTTTATGAGAAGCAGGATGACGCAAATAGAGCAAGGATTAGTCACTTGGAAGGCGTAGTTTTTCTACTACCTTGGATTGCTACAATTGATGCTTTTCAGCACTGGATTTATGCAAATCCAAAACATACTAGAGATGAAAGAAAGAACCAATGGATTTCTTTGAGAGAAAGATTTGGATCAGTAATGGACTGGAAGGGAAATGAAGAGTTTAGAGAATTATCTTGGCAACAACAAGGGCATCTATTCGGAGTTCCTTTCTATTATGTAGAATATGGGATTGCACAACTTGGTGCATTACAATTATGGCAAACACATAGAAATAACCCTGAAAAGGCACTAAAAAGCTATTCTAACGCTATGAAATTAGGGAATACTAAAACATTACCTGATTTATTTGCCGCAGCGGAACTAAAATTAGGTTTTGATGAAGAACATCTATATTCATTGATCAATGAAGTTGAGATTGCTATGTCTGAAATAGAACATTAGTCGGACAAGCCTGAGTCTGAAAAATTAATCTTTCAGACCCTCGGCTGTCACGGTAAAGACCGCTTCACCTTCAGGAAGGTTAGGGCTGTCAATAAGGCGCGCAATACGCCTACCACCCTTAGATTTCCTTAGATAAAGTCGGAATGTGCTTGCGTGACCAACGATATGGCCACCTATTGCTTTCGTTGGATCGCCCCATAAAGCTGCGGGATTAGACATGACTTGGTTAGTGACTAATATCAGAGCATTTTGAAGATCTGAGAGTTGTTTTAATTCTTTCAAATGGCGATTTAATTTTTGTTGTCTAGGGGCTAACATACCGCGACCAACATATTCTGCACGGAAATGACTGGTTAAGGAATCTACAATGACTAACTTAACATCGATAGATTTAGACATTCTTTTAATTTCATCGACTAATAACATTTGATGTGCAGAGTTGTATGCTCTAGCTACGTGAATTCGGTCTAAAGCATCATTTGGATCTATACCTACTGCTTCAGCCATTTGTGCTATTCTCTCGGGTCTGAAGGTGTCTTCTGTATCAATGTAAAATACTTCTCCATTTAGTCCACCCTGAGAAACTGGAAGAATTGTGTTGACCGCCAATTGAAGAGCTATCTGTGTTTTACCACTTCCAAATTCACCAAATACTTCACATATTGATTGTGTCTCAAATCCACCACCTAATAATTCATCCATGGCGGCAGTACCAGATGTCAATTTTTGTACTGTCTGACGTCTTTCAAGCAATGCATTTCCACTAATGAAACCACCAATATTCGCTAATTTCTTTGCCGCCTGAATTATCTTGGCTGAAACTGCTTCTCCTAATTCTGCTTGTTCGGCTAATTCCATTGGACTCATGACCGCTATAGCAAGTAATCCTTCAAATCCAGCTTCTCTAAGTTTTTCTGCTGTGGCAGGCCCAACGCCCGGAAGATCTTCAATGGTCATCTCTGGCTCATCTATATCAATCGTTATTTCATCATCATCCATATTTTCACTTGCAGTTTTCTTTGCCATCTAATCACCTTTTTATGATACTAGGGGACATTAGAAAGTATATGAATTAATGAAAGACCCCTATTTATTATTGAAAGTGAAAAAAAAGTGAAATGGAGTTTAGTTTCCTTTTTTTTCACTTTTAGTTTTTATTTAGTTTTGGTATCGAGTGGTGGATTTGAACCACCGGTCTCCGGGTTATGAGCCCGACGAGATAACCTGACTACTCCAACTCGATAGATAACCCTGAGACCTTACTTATTTGAAGTCCTCTAGAAAGATGAGTTGCCAGTATGTCCAGATGATAACAGTCATGTGGTGTGTGCGTGCCCACGAATACTGAGATTAGTATGGGGCATGGAATATTGATACAAAATGCCTCAATGGTTACTGGGGGAAGAATCGTTGAAGGCGACCTAAGAGCAATTAATGGTATAATAATGACTATTGCTGAAGGAGGAGGATTGGTTCCAGAAAGTAATGAGCAAGTAATAGATGCAGAAGGGCTATTCTTACTACCAGGGGCAATAGATCCACAAGTTCACTTTAGAGAACCAGGGAATCCAGAGAAAGAAGATATTGGGAGTGGTAGTAGAGCGGCCGTAGCAGGGGGAGTTACAGCCTTCCTTGATATGCCAAACAATAACCCTGTTGCTACAAGCCTAGCATCTATGCAATCGAAAATTGACTTGGCTGCAAAGAATGCCGTTAATCATTATGGATTTTTCATTGGGGCAACCTCAAATAATTTATCCGACTTACAAGATGCTTGTGGAACTCCGGATGCACCAAAACATACCGAAGGAGTCTGTGGAATCAAAGTATTCATGGGTTCAAGTACTGGAGATTTATTAGTCCATCAGCAAGAACATCTAGACAATATTTTTGCTAATACTGGAGGCATTATTGCAGTTCATGCTGAAGACGAAGATAGGCTGAATCAACGATGGCCCGAGTTTCAGCATAGAACTGACGTAGCTGCTCATGCAGAATGGAGAGATACGGAAACTGCACTTATTGCAACTAAAAGAGCTTCTGAATTGTCTAAAATACACAAACATAAGTTGCACATTCTTCATCTGAGTAGTGCGGAAGAAGCTAACTGGTTAGCAAATAATAAAGATGATCTGATAACGACTGAAACATTACCTCAATACCTTACTTTTGATGAAAATGATGTTTCAAAAATTGGAGTGAGGCTGCAAATGAATCCGCCAATAAGATATGCTGAAGATAAAGATACTTTGTGGAGGCGACTAAAAGACGGAACGATTGATTGTATTGCTACTGATCATGCACCTCATACCTTAGAAAGTAAAATCCTAGGCTTCCCTAAGGCACCATCAGGAATGCCGGGAGTAGAAACTTCATTGCCAATGATGCTTACACACGCTGCTAACAATGTATGTACAATTGTAGATGTTGCTAGATGGATGTGTGAAGGACCAGCAAAAATTTATGGAATGAAAGGGAAAGGAAAAATTCAAATTGGGTATGATGCTGATTTAGTTATTGTGGATATGGAAAATTGGAAAGTTTTCAGAGATTCGGATTCATGGACTAGAGTAGGGTGGACCCCATTAGATGGCATGTCGCTCACCGGATGGCCAATTTACACGATTGTGGATGGAAAGGTTGTTCACTCACGTACAAAGAATAGTGGACTAAGAGGAAACAAAGTGGCATTACCTGGAAGTTCGGGAAGACCTCTGATTTTTGAGTAATGGATTTTTACTCGATAACATCAGCATCTTCTTCATAATAATAATTATTTTGCTCGTGCCCAGGTAAATCTAATTCAACCTGAACAGACATATCATCAATCTTGTGAACTGCTGCCCCTAATGCTGAAAATGAATAAATATATTCACCCATAAAAATTGAACGGCGTATGCTGCTTTGAGAACCCCACCAGTAATACCCCTCATCTGAATTATAAAAATCAGAATGATTGGCTGTACCGTGCAAGCTTAATGATTCATTAGCCACATCAACATTAATCATCTCAAGAGTTGATACAAACTCATAACTGTAAGAAGTTATTCCGGAAGCGTCAGTTTCGTATATAGATCTATGAGTTGAAAGAGGAACTGCTAGCATCTCTTCTGGGGCCCAATAAGTGAAGGCTTTGTGTTCATAACTAGCCTCTGACCAAGACCAAGACCAACCACATGAGATAATAGTTTCACAATTCTCATCAGTATAACCGGGCGATAAAGGTTCAACATCTGAAAGTAAAGGATTGGAAGGATCACTAACATCAAATAATGATATTTGGGTTATTGACCAATCAAGACCTAGTCCATCTTCTCCAGGTCCGATTCCAATTGTAAGTAGATGATTATTATCAATCGGATGGATATAAGTTGAGACACCTGGGATTTCTAATTCACCTAAAATATGAGGATTTAGGGGGTCAGATAAATCAATTACCCATAGAGGATCCATGTTTTCAAAAGTGACAAGATACCCTCTCTCACCTACAAATCGGGCACTCCAGATTGTTTCATTAGGTGCGATATTTTCAATAATACCTACTTGAATCAAGAAATTACATGGTGAAGTGATACAGTTCACCCCTTCATATTGTAAAATAGTAACTTGGTTACTAGGACCTGAGAAAATAGGTTCTCCATCTTCATCTAATTCACCATCTAACCACCAACGCCCCCATGCATCTGAGGTCGAAGCAATTCTAATTGAACCTTGAAATTCACTCATTGAAAATTGATCTTGGACGGTACCTGAGACTCTGCCTGAACCAAGATAGGATGTGAAATTACTATCAGATATGTCAAATGCATGAATATTTGTTGAGTCTTCAAAACCATTGTTTCTCCAGAACCACCACCAATCAGCAGTTGGTTCGGCTAATAGTAGAACATTGCCAGAAGAGTAAACATGAGCCCAGCGAGAAGTTATATGGTCAACTTCAAATTCCACGTTTTCCTCAAACATTTTCATTGTCATAATAGTAGTTAATCCGCGGACAGTAGTATCAGGGCTTGCCGAGAACTCACTACAATCATCAGAATAGATAGAAGTTGCCACATATGTACCATCAGAATTTCCTTGATACATTTGAGGAACAAAATCTGCCAGAGTTAGTGATTGAATCACTGCCTCATTAGAATTAATTGTATCTAATAAAGACTGGTTCCAGATATTCATTCTTTCATGTGTATCTTCAATTTGGTAATAACTATCGGGGAGATTAACCCATGTTCGAATTCCTTCGAAGTATGTATACAAATGTGTTACTGAACGAACCGTTCCATCAACTAACCTAGCTGTATGATAATTTCCTTCTATAAACAATTCTTTCTCAATAACTGGATCTAACTTATTGCTAATATCAACGATAGTGTACATTACAAGACTTTCATATCGTGTGTAGGAATTAGTATAGTCAAGACCCTTAGAATCAGTATAGGTGTAACTTACTTCATGTCCCATTAATTCAAGTAAGGGGTGATTAGAAGGAAGGTTCCAATAATTGATACTGGAAGTGATAACAAGTCTATCCCCTTCTAGCATCATTTGCATAGGATTACCAAGCATAGTTGTATTTGATAATAAATTCAACTCACCAAATTCAGGGACCCCCAGGATAAGAAGTTGATTACCATTAATCATGTAAATATAGTGACCATCAGTTTTAATGAAATCTGCTTCATCGACACCTGATTCTTGGTTATTTGTCCCTGAATACTCTCCAGTTCGATCATCACTACTAGAATCTGTTGTTGAATCTGATGCTCCGAAGTCACCAGATTCAGCAAGCATTATGTCATCAACGCCACCAAATCTTAACCAATTTGGAGACCAATGATAATATGATTGCTGATCTAATTGAACCAACATTTCCTCATGTACTGATTGTTTCAAATCATCTAATAAATCACTACATTGTTGGTAACTTACTAACTGAGGAGTTCCAAATACCCGCTCAGATAAATTGAGTTGGGGGTATTCATCGTCAATTGAAATAATAGTATTATCAATTTCATTATTAATATCCTCAATAACTCCTAAACAACCAGAAGAAATTAAGATAAATAATACAAATATACTTGTAAACGGATTCTTGCTCATATAATTAGCCAAGTAGTTAACCATTATCAACGAGTTGGTATATTGATTTGACAAAAATCAAAGAAAATACCGATTAATCAGGGGGAAATTAAGAATCGTACCTATCGTTGCCGGATTACCTTCCTCAGATTCATCATCTGTTGTGGCAGTCGATGTTTCAACGGCTTCGTCTGCATTGTCGGAGCCGAGGCTTTGAGTGCCCGCTAAGAAAATTAGCGCGGCGATTTGTATGTCCAATTCCTGATCCATCAGAGGACTATTAAGACATCGTACACTTAATATAAATCTCTTTTTGAGTCATTACTGCTTCAAACAATTAGTTGAAAAAAATGGTAAAAAAGAGCGTTTACCCCTATTATTGATGATTCTGGAAAGAATACGAGAGATTCAAAGCTTCAATACCTAAATCAGTAAGCATCCATTTAGGCCGCTTTGTTTTCAAATTAGAATCGATATAATCAGATCCCCTAAGCTCAGAAATATGATAATTCATCAATTGACGGGACATGGAGAGTTTCTTGCCAATTTCCGAATTAGAGAGCCCAAGTTTTCCAGAATTTGATAAAACTTCGAGTATCGCTAATCTAGTACCCATTATAGGATTACGTATATTTTCTAATTTAGATTTAGAAATCTGTGAAATAGCATATCTTCGAAGTTTACCATCTTTCCAAGATATTATCTTTCCATTTTTTTCTAGTACTTGTAAATGATAAGCAGATACTCCATTGGCTAACCCCAAAGAATCCCGTAATGCAGAAAAATAAATACCTGCATTGGCCTCAATATATCCTAGTAAACGCCCCCTAGTAAGGAGATCCTCGCGATTCTTACTCCTAGATATCATGGGAGTCAATAAAGAAATTAACACAGTAATTCTAAACACTTCTGAGAATAATGCTCCGAAAATAAGAGAGGATAGCCCTCCGGCCCCTAAGAAAATTAGTCCAGAATACGTGTCTTGAGATTGTTTATTGCTAGTCGGGTTAGTGGTAACTTCCTCTTCGGAAGGACCATCAGATGCAAAATCTGCTCCCGCTGGTTCCGAAAGTCTATCAGATTCTTCTGAGTTTTCGATCAGATTGTCATCATAATTGTAGTACATCACACTACCAAATACTAAACAGGATGCGGCAAAAAGAGTGAATAGACGCACTGCGAAAACTTCTCTCATATGTATGCCACTGAAGTATAGCATATCATAAACTTGGTTAATTGTTTTGACATTTAGAGTCGTCGTGTTGAAGAAGTGAGGCTCTTGTGTGTGAGCGAAAAACGATGAGCGGAGGACTAGGGGGCGACGTTGGAAATTCAGAAGAATATGCTGAGTCTATGCTGACTTCGGCTCGTTCTGTAATACGTACTTGTTTACAAATCCGACCTTTTGAACCTGTTTTAATTGTCACAGACCCTGAAAGTTCAGTTATAGGTAGGGCCTTGTATGAAGCCTCGGCTGAAGTAACAGATAGAACCCTAATGATGATGATGCCTACATCTCATAAAAAAGGAAGTGAGCCGCCAGACTATGTGGCTGAATTAATGAGAAAACAAGATGTTGTTATTCTAGCTACAAAAAGTTCACTAACACATACAAAAGCTAGAATAAATGCTTCAAGAACCGGGAGGACCAGAATCATTTCAATGCCGGGCATTAACGAAAGTATGTTTTCTAGTGGAGGAATGACTGCAGATTATAATGCCCTACAAAAAGAACTATCAAGCTTAACCTCAATCTTTCGAAGAAAAAGAGACGTCAGAGTCACGTCTCCGGCAGGAACTGATATTAAATTTAGTATTGGAGCGAAATGGAGAACTGATGATAATGGAATTTGCAATAGACCAGGGCAAGTTATGAATTTACCATCAGGACGAGTTTTTGTATTTCCTAAAGAAGAATCAATGAATGGGCAAATCGTCATTGATGGTTCTTGGGAGGGGAATATAATAGAAGACCCCATATTTATGCAAGTTGAAAATGGTGTAATTGTAAATATTTCAGAAGGCCATATTCCTGAACAAATAAATTCAATATTTGGGGAAATAAGTAAACCACTTAATAAATCAAAAGCAGCATTAGTAAAAACAGTCGCAGAATTTGGTTTTGGGATGAATTCAAGAGCAAAAGTTGTTGGTAATTTACTAGAAGATCAAGTAGTTCGTGGGGCTGCACATTTTGTGTTAGGAGATAATTCTGCTTATGGAGGTAAGAACAATATAGGGTTACAAATGAGAGGAGTTATCTTGAAACCAACAATTGATTTACAAGATATTGATTTGGTTAAAGATGGGAAAATAGTAGCTCGAAGGAAATGATAAAGATGAGAGCTTTTCTTTGGTGTAACGGCGACATACCTAGTTTAGAAACAAGAAATATACTAACACTAGACCAGAACTCCTCCTTGTTTGGAGTAGATGGAGGGACTACAAAAGCCATTTCTTGTGGCTTCTTTGTCAAAGAAACTTTCGGAGATTTGGATTCAATCAAACAAAATGAGATAAATGGAGAAGTAACAAGATTACCAGATGACTCATTTAGTGATTTAACTAAAACAATCCTAGAGTTATCCCAGAGAGGTTATTCAGAATTTGATATTTTAGGGATCGATGGTGGTTCCCCTGGGCATATTCTAGGAATATGGGGGTCATTAGTTGAGTCTTCGCCGCAACTGAAAATACGATTGCATCATCACAATGCCATATCACATAGGATTACGCCTGAAAATGGTAAATTTCAAATTCATATGGAAAAAGAACAGTTATTTTCAGTTTTTGCTTTGTCAAAATGCAAAAAAATTGTCATTAAAGGAGCTAAATGGGAAATAGCAAGTGAAAGTTTAGAACTGTCTACAAAAGGGCTTCACAACAGAGGAAATGGTGAACTTTTAACCATCAAAGGTGATGGAGTAATAGCATTAATAATTGAAAATTAATATTATTCTTCGTCATTAAGCGATTTTGGATTTTGAGAAAGTAGTAATGCTATAGGTCTTGTACGAGGGTCACTTTCTAATGCAATTTTCATAATTACAGCAAGAGGGACCCCGAGTACTGCCCCCATTATTCCCCATGCCCAGCCCCAAAAAGAAACTAAAATTAGCAAAACAATGGGAGACATGTCAAGTCTTTGACCTGATAATTGTGGTTCAACAAATGCACCCCAAGCTTGTTGATTTGCTATTAACAAACCTATCATAATTAAAGCAGTTGTAGGTTCTAATAAAATTAAAGCAAGAATTCCAGGGGGAATCATTGAGATTAATGCGCCTATATATGGTATAAAGTCAAGGAAAAAGGTAATTGAAGCCCAAAGAAACCAGCCAGGAATTTGTAAGTACCAAAGAATTATTGCAGCAATTATTGCTTGACCTAAAGCAACAGTAGCTCTTGTAATAACATAAGTATTAATTCCTGCTCCTGAATTAGATGCTATTTTCTTAAATCTATCAACTTCTCCGGGATAAGCTGCCTTAATGCGATTAGGGAGCGTTTCGGCTTCAAGTATAATAAATAAGAGAAATATGAAAATTGTAACTGCACTAGCAGTAAAACCAGCAATAGAGCCAACAAAGTTAGTTGCAAAGTCCGTGATAACATCAATACTAATTAATTCCTCGAGGCCAGAGGTGTCAATTTCATATCCAAAAATCTGTATAGCTTCAAGGTCAGACATTTTGTCAGTAAATGCCGTTGTTATTCGAATCTGAGTGTCTTCTTCTGTAAATTCAGTTAGATTCGAATAAAGTACTTGAGAAGCTAAGAATAATACAAGTCCTACAATAGTTAAGAGGACGCCATATGCAAGGAGTGGGTGTCCAAATCTTTGTTCTAACCAATTAGCAGATGGCCTAATCAACAAGAAAAGTAAAGTTGCAATTACGAGAGGTTGGATTACTGCTTTCAAATGTATAATTGCAAGTATAGATATGAACAATATCACTAATATATCTGATACAGTACTTACCGGAATCCCTCTGAAGGTTCTTGTAGAAGTCATGTGCGTCCCCAACCCTGCGAGGAGTTTTGATTGATGAAGGGTTTCCCACGAGAGATTAAACTCGATTGTATATTTTAATGAAATAATCTGCATCCATCTCATATGTAAATTTTTCAATAACTCTTTTTCGGCCTTCAATTCCTTTCTTATTTAATGCTTCTTTGTTTTTTATTTCTTCGAGAATTGTTGAAGACATTGAGTGAATATCTCCCATAGTAAATAATGCTCCAACTGTAGAGTCGACCATCTCAGGTAATGGACCATGATCAACAGTCACAACAGGAGTGCCAGAAGACATCGATTCAAGAGGTATTAACCCTTGACCTTCATAATAGGATGGATAAACGGTTAGATCTGCATTTCTAAATAATGAAGCTAATTCCAGAAATGACAAGCTAGATTCAATATAAACTGATGAAGATATACCTAATTTCTTTGCCTGTTTTAGTAAACGTGATCGTAAATGACCTCGCCCTACTATTACTAATCGAGTCTCAGGCATCTCAGAGTTAACTATTGCAAAGGCTTTCAACAAAGAACCATATCCTTTTCTAGCCGCTAAACGCCCTACTGCAAGTAATAGAACCCCCTTTTCAGTGCATCCAAAACGATTTCTTAGATCTTTATCAGGTGATTCGCTAGGAGAAAACATCTCAGTATCAACACCCCAGTGAATAACTTCACAATCCCAATTTTCAGGGACCGAATAACGTTTTAAGAAATCTAATTTAGTAGCTTCGGAATTGGCAACGCATACATTAGAATTAATCACGGCTGCATTCTCAAATCTTGCATATCTATTGGCTGTCAACAATATTGCCAAATCATTAGGATTAGCCCAGACCGCTGATTCTTTCTGCTTGGTAGCGATAACCAAGCCATCTTTCTCCCCGAGCCAAGAACCATGTAAAGATGAAACAACAGGTGCAATATTATTCTTACAATCCTCAAACTGTTGAGTACTCCAAGATATCATTGGACAGTGTAAATGTACTACATCTATGGATTTTGATTGATTTAATTTTTTCAACGCACGAAGAGCAGAGCGCCCGTAAGATCTAGTGAATTCCATTGGTAATCTTATCCAACCAACTGTGATTACTTCAATACCATCAATAATTGGAATCTGTGCACCACCACCATTTCTAGTAATAATAGTCACTTCATGCCCTCTGGAAACTAGGGCAGATGAGAGATGAAAAACTGTCGAACCCATACCTCCCCAACGTGGAGGATATTCAGCAGACAACATGGCGATGTGCATACGGTATCATGCCTGCGTTTAGATAACCGGTTTTCAAGCGATTGGACACAGGACACGTATCAGTTTGATTCAAAGAGGTAACAATGGTCGCATAAACGAGAAATATGACAGAGACGCTTCCCGTGCACGTCACCGTAGTTATCCCTACGAGAAATGAAGAAGCTGCAATAGTTGACACTATCCGCTCAATACCAAAAGAGGGATGGTGTGAAAAGCTTGATTTTCTTATTATAGATGGGAATTCAATAGATAAGACCAGAGAATTAGCTGAGAGAGAAGGAGCTAATGTCTATCTTGAATCACGTAAAGGCTATGGAAGGGCATATAAAACCGGATTTTCAATGGCCCCTGGCGACATTATAGTAACAATGGATGCTGATTGCACATATCCAGGAGAGGAAGTTCCCGCTTTGGTTAAAAAATTGATTGATGAAGACTTATGCTGGATATCTTGTGATAGGCTAAAACGTGCGGAAGAAGGTTCGATGCCTGGACTTCATGGATTCGGGAATTGGGTTTTGTCAACAACAGCAACAATTCTTTATTGGTATGGAATACATGATTCTCAAAGTGGAATGTGGGTATTTAGAAAATCAATATTTGAAGATGAAAGAGTCAGGCCGAAACATGATGGTATGCCACTATCTCAGGAGTTTAAAATTCGTGCACGTAGATACTTAGGAAAAAAGAAAACCACAGAAGTCAGCGTACCATATCGTCCCCGTGTAGGTGAAGCAGAAATTAATACCTGGGGAGATGGACTGCTGAACTTAAGATTCCTCTTTACTCACCGTCTGGGGCTAACACAACAAGTTACACCATGGGGCCCATTATCAACAGAACAAAAAGAAAAATGATGAGAAATTATTCATCGAATTCGTCAACTAAATCTCTAGGGTCGAATGTGGACCACGATTCTATCATCTCAAGATCTTTGGCTAATTCTTTGCGGCGATTGGAAGAATAAAATGCTCCAATTATAGAGGAAAACAATACCATGAATATCAATAAAGGTAACCCTCCCGATAATAACCATGAAATGAGATTTCCGTCTTCTTCGAATTTAATTGGTAATAGTTCGAAAAGAATGGGGCTTACTACTTCTCCATCAATTGCCCAAAGTTCGACCTTCACAGTACTGCCGTCGTCAATTAGCAGAGCAGTTTTCAAAGTCCATATATTGTCTCCAGCAACTAAATCACCCAAGGTACCATCGTCTCTTAACTCAAATTCTTTTTCAATATCACCTGCTTTAAAACTACAAAGGACCAGTTGAGTGGTGCCATCTAGGTCATCTAATTTTACAGTAATAAAGATAGGATTTACTTTATCATATTCTAACTTTGCAGGATTTATTGATAATTCAGACAGAATCGGAGAGCTAGATCCTATTGTCAAATTAATAGAAACAATATCAGATACCCCTCTTGAATCTGTAACCATGAGATTAATTTGTACTGGACCGGGTGAGAAATATACCGAAATTTCTTCTTTATCGCCAATTTCTGCACCATCCCCTAAACTCCATGCATAGAGAATGATATCTCCATCATAATCAAATGAGGGTGAAGCATTGAGTATTATTTCTCTACCGGGAGGTATGTACTGACCATCTGAGAAATCTCTTATTCCCGCTATAGGACCCGTCTCATAAACAGTCAAATATTGAGAATAAATAGATACTCTACCTGTTGAATCTGTTAAAATAAATGAAAGTTCGTGGACACCCGCTGGAATATAATCATTATACCAATATTCATTGGTCTTATCCTCAAGTATTGGCTCAGAAATAAGGTTCGAGAATAAGGAAACTGTAAATTCATCCCCATCTGGATCAAAAGACTCTCGGAAATCGAATAGAATTGGTAAATTAGAATATACTTCAATATCTTTTTCAGGGGAAGTTAAGATTAGAATGGGAGGTGATTGTTCAACAAAAACAGTAGTTGAAAACATCGCATTTCCTCCGTCTCCATCATCGATATAAAGAGTGATGAGATGATCACCTTCGGGCAGTCTGGCATTGAACTTCCATTCACTTCCTATGGGTTCAGATAGTAAGTCGCTTTGCCATAATACACTTACTAAATCTTTACTGGAATCTGAAAAATGATTGCAAATTAGTCCAGTACTATTATCTAAGTCAGAACAAGCAATATCCCAATCTCCTGAACCAGAAGCATCAAACGAAATCAAAACGCCTGAATTAGTAGAATATCCCTCACTAGGGTGTGAAATCAGAGCAATAGGGGGTGAGTTTTCCACCACTACAATTATTTCAGAATTCGTCCATTGTCCTGCATGATTAGTGAGGTCATCACTAGCATACATAGTAATTTTATGAGTTCCCTTGGAAAGAGTTCCTGACCATTCAAGTGAGTCTGTAGGAGTTAAACCGGAATATATCAATCCATCAATGTCGCTCCAAAATTCAAACTTTATTTCATCTCCTTCTGGGTCGACAGTATCATTGCCATCGATAAGTAAGATGTCCTGAGATTTCGTTCCTGTTCTTATAATATTCATTAAAGCGGTTGGTAACTCGTTGAATAACTCGACATGGAAGGTCCAAGTTACTGCTGTATGTATACCATCAGTAGCATAAACAGTTACAGTAAATTGATTTGGAGCAGAGGGGAATGTTTTGTTAATTTGATCAGGACACTCAGAAAGATAGGTTTCCGTCTCTTCATAAGATGCTTTGATCCAACAAGTTAATTCATCATTTTCAGGATCGGTTGTACCTGCTAGATCAATATTAACAGATGCTGTTTTGCCAAGATAAAGAGTGCCCCAGGCAGATATGTCTGGAGTGGTGTCTACTGTAAGTAAAGGTGGGCTATTGGTTAATTCAATAGAACGTTGCTCTACAGCACAGTTATTCGAAATGTCACATACCTCAAGAGTAATCTGATGATTACCATCAGAAATACATTGAATCAGATTATTTGCTATTATGATTGAATTATTATCATTAAACTGACAAGATGTTGTTATGTCTCCATCAATGTTACTTAACCAAGAATAAGTCATCAACTCATTATCTAAATCCCATGACGAACTGGCATCAAAAATAACCTCTGAACCACTTGCGTATACTGCATCTTGATTAGGTAGTGTCCAGATTATTAGAGGGGGTTGATTAGATATTTCTAAAACACAAGTTACTACAATATTTGAACTTAATTCCCTGGACTGAGTATCATTATGTACTGAATCATAATCACAGCCTGTATAGACATTATTTTCAGATGACCACCCATTAAGAGGGGTCCATCTCTTACCTGTAAAGGGGCCAAGAATTTCAATTCCCTCATAAGGTAACGTACTAATATATTCAGATTCATATTGATCAAAAGTTAAATTTACAGAAGAAAAAGGTATGTGATTAAAATATTGATTAACTACATGAGCTTCTAGGAACCACATCTCATCTACAATATTATCCTCTGACTCGAATAAAGGCTCACTCATTAATGACGATGAAATCCATCGTAGATGACTACTAGATTTCATTAAGAAATAATCTGAACTATTGGAACTAGAAATAAAATATGAATCAGTCATATTCACAAAACTAAGATCAAGACTGGGTGGAGAATTGCATTGGAAACCAACATTATTAACCAGTAATTCTGAATGATCCACCAAATCAAGACAGCTATTAGCATTATCAATATTAAGTACACTATCATTTAGGTAGGAGACAAGGGAACCCTTCGCATTCCAATAAAATCCACTATTATTTCCATTAATATCTAAACCAGAAAGTTCTGCATCTACATCATTTAACTCAATAGCATAACTATTAGAATTAGATGAATTTAAATCGATTGTTAAATTCTGAATAATTATATTCCCATTTTGTGAGAGTCCTGAATTATCAATGTCAAGAGCTGGTGAATTAATAGGATTAATTATATCTAAAGAAAGAAGTTGCAAGTCAATACTATCTTTTACCGTAACTCCATACTCATCATTGATAGAGGTGCACATAAAGCAAGAAACATTTTTTCCTCCACTCATAACATCGTTAGACTCAACGAAATAAAAACCGGAGCCAAAATTTGCCGAGAATGAACCTATACCATTACCAGAAGTTACAATATATTCTAATTCCACGTTACTTGAATCTCTGATTGAAACACCGTGACCAGCATTATTCATACTCAAAACTGCATTAACATCAGGATGGAATTCTCTGAAGTCCACCCCACTTACTCCATTCCCAGTTATCTCCCAATTAGTTCCGCGAACACCACCTTTCCACATTAGGACTCCAGGCCCAGAAGAATTTCTTACTACTAAGTTATTGATAGTTGGAGGCCCCGAGGTTCCCCAGTTAGATGCTCGCCAGAATAAACCTGCTCGATCATTGAAAGGGATTGAAAATCCTTCATCTCCATTATTTAATAATGTCAAATTATTAACAATCATTGAAGAATCAATCATATAGGCCCTAAAACCAACTACTGGATTATTCTCTATTAGAGCACCTTGAATTTTAATTCCACTAGTGTTTACATCTAAAGCCGCAACTCCAAGACCTGGTGTTTTTGCATCATTTCCTCCTGTTCCTCGTATAACTAGATTGTTAAAAATAGCATTTATAGGCAAATTAGAGAACTGACTATGATTATACTGTTCGACCATAACTCCTCTATACTGACTATCTTCAACAGTGACGTTTGTAAAGGTCGGTCTTGTATTCCATCCTTCGGTGATATCTCTAACATAAATTCCATTATCTGAACGTTTAACATTAGAATCCATTATCAAAGGTAAAGAATCTTCAATCCAAATACCTGCAGCTATAGATGTAGTAGCACCACTAACATTAGTAATTTGTAAATTAGAAATCAGACCTCCAGAATTGCCCCAGTAATTCAAACCACGAGTAACTAAATTATTTATTAATGCACCATTAATAATTGGACTGGAGAAAGCACCCACCGATACTCCAATACCTTTCCTCCAATTTGTTTCTAATGGAATATCTTGACCTCCTCCCTCAATTACAAGATTATTGATTCTTGGAGATGCCGAATCAAAAATATCTATCGCTACAAGATCCGCATTTTCTATTCTTAAATTATTAAGGATTGGATTACTGTTATAGATTGTTACACCATACTCTGAATTTCTAATAGTGAGATTATCAATCTTCGAACCTAAGCCATTACTTGATGAATTAAAGACAATACCATCGTGATTACCTAAAATTGAATTCAGAATAACGGGAGACGAAGAAGTGCCCTGTATTGTTATTCTCCCTGCTACTAATATATCCTTATCGTCACCCAAATTAATTGTCGTTCCTGCTTCGACAATCAAAATATCACCACTCTCGACAGTATATCCATCTACTAAATTTACAGTTCCAGACCATATGGAAGTGGCCTTTGAAGAAGAAGCGATTGAACTAGCGGGTGCTAAAGCAATCGTAGATAAAAGAAGGAGGAAAACTAGTATAATCGCGTGCCTACCTCGGCGATGAATACTTTCATCCATAGTATAACGGCTCTGCAATAGCATATATCAATGGCGGATAAATGAGTACAGATATAAATCGTAAGAAACGAGCCATAATAAGCGTAACACATGGCGATACAAGATTGGAGATTAGGGGAAAATGAGTACCGCTTTTGTTTTATTTAAGTGCCAACCACAGAGAGAATTAGAAGTTTATCTCGCTTTATTAGAAATTGATAGTGTAACAGAGACTCATGTAGCATATGGAGAATATGATCTTGTAGCGAGAATTGACTTCGACGACGAGAGAGAAATGGCAAATACTTTGATTGGAAATATGCGATCAATACCAGGAGTCCAGAAAACTGAGACATTAATAGCAGTGGAGGTGGAATAATGGCGGTTGGATTTATTCTAATTACTACTGAACCAGGGTCTGAAATTCAAGTTCGAGAAGAAGTAAGTAAGATTAGTTGTGTAAAAGGACAATGGATAGTTTTTGGTAATCATGACCTATTTGTGAAAGTTGAAGCTGAAAATGAGTCTAAATTAACACAATGTATTGTACAAGAAATTCGTGCAGTAAAAGGAATTTCTGAAACTAGAACATTAATTGGTGCGGAAATCTAACTAAATTACTTTTGTTAATTCTTCGAGAAGTTCATTGGCAGCAATAACGCACTCAGCAGTACGGAATCTGTGAATCGCTTCCTGCCAAGATGATAGTCTTAGATTAGGATGTAATACTCCACTCCAATACCAACATTGGGCGATTGTGCGACGATATGCGGCGAAATCTTCTCTTAATGGTGTTTTGAATATATCATCATGTGATTTTTCGAGCCATTGCGGATGATTTCTGCGTGTTACTTCAAGGGCTGCATGAATCATTCCAATCTTCTTTAATGGATCTAAGCATCCCTCAATGAATAAACGAGCTGATTGTAATGAAGAATCTAGTAGCTCAGGCGTATTTGATATCGCTAGTCTTGCACGTATGTCTAACAAAGAAAGAGTTTCTTCATCATTTGCAAGGATAATTTCTAATTCGGATCTAGATTGAGAGGCTAAACTTAAATCGGAAATATGTAAAGCAATTGCATGTTTCAATAAATTTAATGAAAGTTCAGCAGTATGGAGATCTCTATCAGATAAACCTCTAAAACTTATTTTATTGATTTCTGCAAGTATTTCATTTGCTAACGATTTATTTAATCTACCGGGTAATCTATCATCATATTTTCTAACTAGAATTGAGATTTGAGATCTAACTCTCTCGGGAGAAGATAATTGAGATAACGCTTGGTTTTCCAACTCAATTGCAGATTCAACATCACCTCTAATTCTAGACAAACGAGCCATTAGTAATTGCTTTTGGGGACTGATGTCAATATTCGATAAATGATCTTCAACAATAGAATATTCTGCTCTTTCAAAAGCTAAATCTACTGCATGTATTCGGAGATTAAGATCATCCCCTAACTCTAACGCATCTTCAACTAATAATGCAGCAGTTGCACTATTATCCTGTGAAATCAAAGAGATTTTATCAATTAGCCATGATTTTTCAACACTCTCAGATTTTATACGATGGTAAGCTTCTATCCATAGAGCCCTAGAACCGTCTCTTTCTGACCAATTAGCAGCAGCGTTATTATGGAGATTTTTGGTTTCATCTTCAGACCATAATGATCTGCGTACATTTCTTATTAAATGATGAGGTTCATATTTTTCATTGGTCCAACGAAGAATAGCGAATTCATCAAGTTCGTTAGTTCCCTCCGAATTAAATAATTCATCTATTTCGAGTGGTGTTGGACTTATACTTAATTCATCTAATGTAGATATCCCATGATTACTTAATTTCTCAATTACTGTAGATTCAATAAATTGCTGAACTGCCTCAACTTCTGCAGGCAATTTACTGTCTGGTTCCCAGAGATGTAAAGCGAGAGGATGTCCGCCTAATGCACTTACAATTTTAGTTGCTTTTTCTTCGTTTATATCTTCTGGAAGGATTAAACGCCCATCCTGTTCCGAAATACCTGATAAACGATAATCCGAAAAGCCTTCGATTAAAGAAAAGGGATTGGGGGAACGGATGATTACTAAAATTGAGGCTTGACTACCACTTAATTCTTGTAATAGTTCTCTGATATTATTGATATGCCTAGAATGCACCTCTTGAATTTCATCTATGACTAACAAATTCTTATTCTTCCCTATGTGTGAAGTCAATACTGACTTATCGCGAGGTGAGTTTTTTCCGGTCCATTGACGAGAAATATTTGAAACGTCAGTATTAGAATATGAGGTGGCCCACCTAACTGTCCAACCTTGATGGAGAAGTTCGGCCACAACACCTCTGGCAAGACTTGTTTTACCAATTCCAGGTAAACCACTTAGGAATATATTATCCCCCTTAATTATTAATCTGTGCAAATCTTTGAGATCTTGATCTCTCCCGAATAATTTCGTTAAACTAGGTATTTGACCATATTGCTTCCCAGTTCTTAATGAAGGTTTGATTTCAAAAGAATTCGCTTTAACACGGCCATTAGAAGTTAGATGAACAACTGTACGTTTTCTAGAACCGCCTCCTATAACATGAGTTGTTCGAGTAAATACAAACCCTTCCTTTTCGAGTTTCATTAGTGGCTTATGAAGGCTGGAACGGACTAAACCAAGAGATTCTGCTAATCCGGGTAATGAAAGACTTCTGGGGACATCCCAACTTCCCTCAAGTTCCTCACTAAACTCAGAAAGTCGGGAAAGGATACGCCTCTCGGTGTCGCTGAGCATGACCCTCGAATAGGTCTAGGGTTCATGGGCATTCACCTACGCCGCATCATACAGTTATGGCACTCGAGAGTAGTGATTTGGACCTTCCAGCTAATCCTGGGGTATACCTTTTCAAGGAAAAAGATGGGCGGGTGTTATATGTTGGTAAGGCAAATAATCTCAAAGAGAGAGTGCGTTCCTATTTTTCTAAAAATCCTAGTAGAAATATGATACCGAAGCTCATTCAGAGATCTGAAAATATAGATTTCATCGTAACCCAGAATCCTGCCGAAGCACTTGTGCTTGAGAGGGGGTTAATTCGAAAACATAAACCAAGATACAACTCAAGGTTAAAGGATGATAAATCATTCCCATATATCTGTCTTACAAATGAAGAGTATCCTCGAATTGTTTACACTAGATTTCCATCTGATGATCATCTCAGATGGGGGCCTTTTCCAGACGCAGGAGCCGCAAAAAAAGTAATACAACTTATTAGAAGACACTTTGGAATAAGAGATGAAGACTGCCGTGGTGCAGATGGATGTCTGGCGATGCATATTGGTTTATGTAAGGGGCCATGTATAGACCCTGAGGGATATGAAAAACTGGTTACTGCAGCAAAAGAAGTCCTAAATGGAAATGCTGGGGAATTAATTCAGAAATTGAATAAAGAAATGGAAATATATTCGCAGAGTCTAGATTATGAGAACGCTGCAAAAACTAGAGATCTAATATCTGCTATTCAAACAATTATATCCCAACAAATCATCAACTCTAGATTTTATCAAGATTGTGATGCAGTAGGTTTTGCTTTTCGAAATGATGTAGCTGTAGTAGTAATACTTCATGCCAAAGAGGGTAGAATACAAGGAGAAGTAAATTATCCATTAATTCATCGTGGAGATACTGCTGAATCAGTTTCACTAGTTCTCTCTGAACATTACTCTGATAGAAAACCTCCAAAAACAATACTTCTACCAACCCCAATAACAGATGTTATGAAACAATGGCTTGAGGATAGAAGAGGGGCAAAAGTAGAGACAAGAGTGCCAAAAAGAGGGGAATTAGCGAAATTACAAAAAATGGCTAATCAAAATGCTGATTTCCAAGTTGTTAGGCATAAAAATAAACATTCAGGGAATTTGGAGAAAATTGCGGCAGACGATGGAGCAAATATATTGCAATTAGAATCATTGGATCATATTGTTTGTTTCGATATGGCGCAACTTCAAGGTTCTGAGAGAGTAGGTGCATCGATTGTTCTTAGGAAAGGAAGACCTTCAAAAAAAGAGTACAGGACATATCGTGTTAATACTGAGGCATTAGATGATCTAAAAATGATGTCAGAAGTTGTTGAGAGATGGAGTAAGAGACAAGATGAATGGCCAGATTTACTACTACTAGATGGAGGGAAAACACATCTTGATACGATTCACAGAGTTTTAGAAAAACACGGATTAGATAACGCATTTCCAATAGCAGCATTGGCGAAAAAAGAAGAAACTATATTTCGTAAAGGAAAAGAGCCGTTAATACTTGATAGAAAAGGTAGAATTTTAATTCATTCAAGAGATGAAG
>Ga0114993_10000207_pt1 | contig 67320 bp, 55 predicted proteins | sample ArcticOcean_MG_C_FD_87042 | JGI IMG/M metagenome (GOLD analysis project Ga0114993, IMG submission 87042) | Marine microbial communities from western Arctic Ocean - ArcticOcean_MG_CB2_150 | ecosystem: Environmental > Aquatic > Marine > Oceanic | place: Arctic Ocean: Canada Basin | collected... | reverse complement strand
GCCATTCCAAAGACTATGAAAAGACCACCGCATCCAGCGAAGCCATGATCTACATCGCCATGATCAACCTGATGTCCCGACGATTAGCTAACCAGTAAAGACCGTTTGAAGACACGTTCTGAGAAAAGCAAGCAATCGCCGAATCCCGACACGTTCGGCGAAAATTCGTGGAACTTTACCGCGAACGCCACAGTCTGACAGAAGCGATTGTCTCGTCCACCGGCTTCCTTTCGATTTCAGATGGAGAATTCCCCCATGTTCTCTCGCCCGGCTGTTCGCCTGTTGATGGCGGTTTCTGCTGCACTGGTTTGTGGCATTCTACTGCGAAGCGGAATTGTGGCTGAGGAAGCACCACCCAAACCGAAGAAAAAGCCGACGGTGACCCAGATTCTGGGTGGCGAGAACCGTTATCTGACCCACGTCAGCACCGACAAGCCGATGTACAAGCCGGGCGAGACGGCCTACATTCGCGGCGTCGTGTTGCGGGCGGGCAGTCATCAGCCGCTGGACGAGAAGGGGCAAGTGTCGGCCCAGATTCAGGTGGCCGGTCCGAAGGGCAACATCGTCACCACTGGCTGGGTGCCATCGCAAAACAGTGTGCTCGGATTTTCCTGGAAGGTGCCGAAGGGGCAGCCGGGCGGCGAATATACAGCCAAGGTCACCTACCCCGGCACAGGGTTCGCACCAGCCGAACGGAAGTTCGACGTCCGGGTTTACCGAGCACCGCGGCTGAAGAACCAGATTGTCTTTGTTCGCGACGGTTACGGGCCGGGCGATATGGTGACGGCGGCACTGCAGAGCGAACGGGCTGAAGGGGGCGTTCCCGCAGGGGCGAAGGTGACAATTCAGGCGTTCGTCGATGGTAAGACCGTCTTCACCGGACCGACAACCGTCGATGCCGACGGTCGCTGCTCGGCACGGTTCCCGCTGCCGAAGGAAATCACGCGCGGTGAAGGAACGCTGGCATTCATCATCGAGGATGGCGGAATTGTTGAGACGGCGAGCAAGACGATTCCCATTTTACTGCAGACCGTCGATTTGCAGATGTTTCCGGAAGGGGGCGATCTGATCGCCGGTTTGCCGGCCCGCGTTTACTTCGAGGCGCGCACGCCGACCAAAAAACCGGCCGACATCGCCGGCGTAATTGTCGATGAACAAGGCGAGACCGTTGGCGAATTCCGCAGCGAACACGAAGGCCGTGGCCGCTTCGCTTTCACGCCCAATGCGGAATCGAAATACTCGCTGAAGATCACCGAGCCGTCGGGCATCAAGACGATATTCCCACTGCCCGAAGTGAAAGCAACCGGTGCGGTCATCACCGCCACCAAATCGCGTTACAAGTCGGGTGAGCCGGTTCGATTGCAGGTTGCCAGCAGTTCCTCGCGTGCTGTGAAGGTAACGTTGAGCCAACGCGAAGTTGAGGTTGCTTCGACGACGATGGATATCGCGGCATCGAATCGAATCGATGTTGTATTAGAACCGCCGGCAAATGTTGACGGCGTGTTGATTGCGACTCTGTGGGATGAGCAGGGCAAACCGCTGGCCGAACGGCTCGTGTTCCGCCAGCCGGAAAAGAGCGTCAACGTTGTTGTGATCTTCAATGAGAAATCGTACACGCCCGGATCGGCGGCCAAACTGACGGTGCGGACCACCGACGCCGATGGCAAACCAGTTGCAGCGGTTGTCGGTCTGACCGTCACCGATGACAGCGTTTTAGAGTTGATCGAAAAACGCGAGCAGGCACCACGTCTGCCGGTAATGGTGCTGCTCGAAAACGATGTCCGCGAACTGGCCGACGCGCACGTTTACCTCGATCCCCATAATCCCAAAGCGCCGCTGGCCGTCGATTTGTTGTTGGGAACGCAGGGGTGGCGGCGGTTCGCGTTTGTTGAGACGACGAAGTTTCTCGCCGCTCACGGCGACACAGCCCGACGCGTGTTGGCACTCAGGCTGCAGATCCAACGTGATTCTGGTCAATTGCTGGGTGCATCCCGCGGCAGACGCTTCAACCTGAATGACGGATTCGGATTTGCACCTCCCGGTGCTGATGGCGCGGCCGCCCCGCCGCAAGGCGCGGCGGAAAGGGATAAAAAGCCACAGGCGGCCCCGGCACCCCAGGCCGCTCAGGTTCCAAAGGATGCCGCAGGACCGCCGGAAAAGAGACCCGTCGTTGCTGCCGAACGACCGGCCGCCGTTGCAAGACCAGCAGAGCCGGCTGCCAAGCAGCAATTGCGACAGGCGCTGGCGAAAGCCGATTTGGCCAAGAAAGCCAAATTCGGTGCTTTCGCCGCCAAGCCGCTTGGCAACCGCCGTATGAAACGAATTGCGATGGTGATGGTGCGGGAATTCGCCCACCAGGTGCGAAAGGACCGACAGCCGAACGATCGGGTTGATTTCACCGAAACCCTGTACTGGAATTCCGGTATCAAGACCGATGCGAAAACGGGTGAAGCAACGGTAGCCTTCGGCATGAGCGATGCCGTAACCAGCTTCCGCGTGCTGGCCGATGCGTTTGGTGCCAACGGTACCGTCGGCGGCGGCACAAAAGTGGTCGATTCCATCGAGCCGTTCTATGTGGAACCGAAGTTGCCGTTGGAAGTCACCTCGGGCGATGTGATCGAACTGCCGTTGGGCATCGTCAATTCGACGCCCGACATGTTGTCGCAAACAACGCTGGTCGCTGTCGCCAAAGGTCTCACCATCGCCGAGACAACACCGTTCGATCTGCCGGGCGAAGCACGCGTGCGGCGGTTAATGAACATCGCTGTTGGAAACATCAGTGGCGAAACCGACTTCACACTGAAAGCGACCGCCGGACCGTACAGCGATGCAGTAACGCGAAAACTCAATGTCGTACCGTTGGGCTTTCCGATTGAAATCGCTCGCGGCGGAATGCTGAATGCCGACGAAACACGGACGCACGAAGTCACGATTCCCGCACAGATTGTGCCGGGCAGCATCACCACTGAAGTCCGCGTTTATCCGTCGCCTATGGCCGGCATGACCGAAGCGCTGAAAGCGTTGATTCGCGAACCGTACGGCTGCTTCGAGCAAACCAGTTCCAGCACCTATCCGCTGGTCATGGCACAGCAGTATTTTCAGTCGCATGTCGGCGTCGATCCAGCGTTGATCGAACGCAGCAACACGATGTTGGAAAAAGGCTACAAGCGATTAATCGGCTACGAGTGCAAGCAGGGCGGGTTCGAGTGGTTTGGTGCCGATCCCGGACACGAAGCGTTGACCGCCTATGGCCTGATGGAATTCAGCGACATGGCCGAAGTGCGCAATGTCGATACGGGAATGATTTCCCGCAGCCGGGAATGGCTGTCGGGTCAACGCGACGGCAAGGGCGGCTTCAAACGCGAACGCCGTGCCTTGCACACGTGGCTGGCCGACCCCGACGTCTCCAACGCGTACATCACCTGGGCGCTGCTGTCGGCTGGGGAAACCGGTCTCGACCGTGAAGTCGACGCAGTGAAGGGAACAGCCAAGGCGAGCCAGAACAGTTACGTGTTGGCGTTGGCGGCCAACGTGATGATGCTGGCCGAAGAGACCGAAGCGGCCACCGTACTTCGCGACCGACTTGTCCAACTGCAGAACAACGAAGGCGTGGTTGATGGGGCGACGAAATCCATCGTCGGCAGCGGCGGTCAGGCACTCGCCATCGAAACCACCGCGCTGGCGGCACTCGCCTGTTTGGGCGATGCCGAGTACATCGACTTCACCGACAAGGCCATTCGCTACTTGGCTGAAAGCTGCAAGGGGGGCCGTTACGGCTCGACGCAATCGACGGTTCTCGCACTCAAAGCGATTGTTGCCAACGACAAGGCGATGGCACATCCCAAATCGCCCGGCCGCGTCCAGCTTGTGGTCGATGGCCGCCTGTTCGGGACGCCGGTGAAGTTCGACCGCAAGACGCAAGGGACAATTGAACTGCCCGACATGTCCCGCATTCTCACTCCCGGCAAACATACGATTGCGGTAAAAATGATCGACGGGTCGAGCATGCCGCACACGGTCACCATCCGACTATTCAGCACGCGGCCCGATTCATCAACCGACTGCAAAGTGACGTTGGAAGTTTCTCTCGCCGACGAGCAGATCGCCGAAGGCGAAGTGACCGAAGCCCGCGTTCGCGTCGAGAACAAGACCGAAGAAGCCATTCCGACCCCGATTGCCATCATCGGCATTCCGGGCGGATTGGAAGTGCGTCACGATCAGCTGAAGGAGTTGGTCAAATCGAAGCAGGTAGCCGCCTACGAAGTCCGCGGCCGCGAAGTCATTCTCTACTGGCGCGACATGGCCGCCGGCCAGCAGCGCGAGTTCCCGTTAAGTCTCGTCGCCGCCATCCCGGGGAGTTACTCGGGTCCGGCCAGCCGCGCGTATTTGTATTACACCGACGAACACAAACAGTGGGCCGAACCGCTGCACGTGGAGATTTCGGCGAAGTAAGTCGGAACGATTCCTGAGAAGAAACGAAAAATCCCAGGGGCTGCTCGAGCCCCTGGGATTATTTTTGTGCGGTGACAACTCATCTTCACAGGGAAGACGCGTCGTTGGTCCGACTGTTTACTGTGTGATCTTGCAACCCACCAATGCCGGCTTGAGTTTGGTCACGCCGCTGTCGGTGACGCCCGTTCCGGTGAGCCGTATCGTTTTGCAATTCTTGAACGCTTTCAGATGTTCCAGACCGGCGTTCGTCACTTGCGTGTCGGTCAGGTCAAGGAATCCCAGGTCTTTGAGAGCCGTCAAATGTTCCAACCCGGCATCCGTGATCTCGGTACCGGCGAGATGCAACTGGACAAGACTGGTCAGGCCTTGAAGACTCTTCAGCCCGGCGTCGGTGATTGGTGACTTATTCAGTTTCAGCTTTGTGAGACTGCTCAGCCCCTTGAGGTGTTTCAGATCGGCATCGCCGACTGGCTCTCGGTTGAAGTACACCGAATCCACACCGCTCGTTCCACGCCAGACGACGTCCGCACCAAGTTTTTCAAGCGCGGCAAGCGCTTTTCGTGCCGCTTTCATCTGCTTCTCAGTCATACACGACTCTCGAAATCACGTGAACTACGATACAAGCGAACCCTTCGCCCCACAGCCAATCCATCACGACAACCCCACTCTATTGGAAATCACGGTCGGAAACAACCAGATGCATCCTCTGCGCAGGGCGGCTCAGTTATTCACAATGTCTGCGGGGTGCCTGGGGGAGAAGCGGAGTCTTCGGAGCGTATCCCGCGGTTCTAGAATTTGAAAGTTGCACGAGCGTTCGCTGTGGCATCGAAGACTCTGCCACAGGCACCCTCCCAAGATACCCAGCGTGAATAATTGAGCCGCCCTGTCACTCGCCACCGCGCACTGCGAATCGCCCCTTCACTTCCTGTAGAATCCAGTGTTTTGAGAAACTGCCTCAAAGCACACTGGACGCCGATGAGCGACGTCACTCAGATTCTTTCTACCATCGAAGGCGGCGACGCACAGGCCGCCGAGCGGCTGTTGCCACTGGTTTACGAAGAATTGCGCAAGCTGGCCGCCCAGAACATGGCGCAGGAATCGCCTGATCACACGTTGCAGCCGACGGCTTTGGTGCATGAAGCCTACATCCGGCTGGTTGGTTCCGATGATTCCGCAAATGGACAGCATTGGGACGGTCGCGGGCATTTCTTCGCCGCCGCCGCCGAGGCCATGCGTCGGATTCTCGTCGAAGCATCGAGAAAAAAGGATGCTGCGAAGCGAGGCGGCAATCTCCAACGGGTTCCCCTGGATCCGAATGATGTCGCAGAGTTGACGAATTTGGAAGACGTACTCGCCATCAACGAGGCGTTGGAAAAGCTCTCACAGCACGACGCCCGTGCGGCCGAACTCGTTAAACTACGCTACTTTGCGGGATTGCCCACAGAATCTGCCGGCGAGATTCTCCAGCTATCGCGATCGGCCGCATACGAGCAGTGGGCCTATGCGAAAGCCTGGCTACGGCGAGAACTGCAAACGGAGGAATCTGCAGATAATTAAGAAAACGCTGCGATTTCCCCGGACAAATCCGACACCGTCTGCGCATCGTTATCTGATAGTCCCCAACATCAGGTTCAATTCCCACGAACGAAGAATTGGCCAAGACGGCCTTCCTGGCGTGCCTCCGTCTGGATTCTCCGGAGCAGCGCGAAAGCTATCTGCAGGAAGCGTGTGAAGACGCTTTGCTGCGGCAAAATGTCCGAGAATTGCTCGACGCGCATGACGGCAATGGGTCGTTTCTCGAGCAGCCTGCCGCCGCACCGGCAGTTACCGGTGGCGAAGAAGCGGTGCGCGAGCAAATCGGCACCCCGTTGTACATGTCGCCCGAGCAGGCGGAAATGAGCGACGTCGATGTCGATACCCGCAGCGACGTTTATTCGCTGGGTGTCGTGCTGTATGAACTGCTCGCCGGCAACACGCCCTTCGACCGCGAAACGCTCAAGCAGGCCAACCTGGTCGAACGCCTGCGGATCATCCGCGAAGACGAACCGCCCAAGCCGAGTGCCCGAATCAGCACACTCAAGCTGGAACAACTCAGCACAATCAGCAACCAACGCGGTCTCGACCCACGAAAATACGCGCACACTCTCGCCGGCGAACTCGACTGGATTGTGATGCGAGCGTTGGAAAAGGACCGCACCCGGCGGTACGAATCGGCCAGTGCATTTGCGGCCGACATCGAGCGCTACCTGGGCGACGAACGCCAACTGAGTTTCAACTACTTTGGACGCTGGCGCGGCAGCCGGGCCGTGCCTTCACCCGCAACGAACTCATGGATCGTTGTCGCGGTACCGATGCTCCCTCGTTCGAGCGGACGATCGATGTCCACATCCGCTCTCTGCGGCACAAACTTGAGAGTTCGTCGGGAGTGATCGAAACCGTAAGAGGTGTCGGTTACCGCTGCCGGTCGGAAGAGTAATCACCGCCGGCTTCTTGTCCTTCTCACGGATGCGAAAACTCCGTAACCGCCGTCGCACGCTCTTCGACAAAGACTCGTCGCGTCCTGCTCATGGAAAGAACTGCCGGATGGGTTTATGCTACACCCACGGACCAGCCGTTCCAGATTCATGGGAGACAGGAATTGACGACGTCGAACTTGAAAAGAGTTTGGTCATCGAAGTGGGCTGTTTGCCATACGCTCACATCGCTGCTGATTGGATGTGGAGTCTTGCTTTGCACATCGACCTGTCAGGCACAGGGCACTGTTGCTGTGGAAGAAGCACCGCAGCCGCTGTCGCCGGCCGAGGCAGTCAAGCGGTTCAAGGTCGCCGAGGGTTTGCAGATCAAGCTGGCTGTCTCCGAGCCTCAAGTCAGCCAGCCGTTGTCAATCAGTTTCGATGAGCGCGGTCGGATGTGGGTGCTGCAGTACCGGCAATTCCCCAATCCAAACGGCTTGAAGCCGATCAAAGTTGATAACTGGCTGCGAACCAAATACGACAAGCTCCCCGAGCCACCGCCGAAGGGGCCGAAGGGCAACGACCGGATTTCGATCTACGAAGACACCAACGGAGACGGTCGCGCGGATACCGTCAAACACTTTCTCTCGAACTTGAATCTCGCTTCCGGAATGGCCGTGGGATACGGCGGCGTGTATGTTGCGCAGCCGCCCTATCTGTTGTTCTACGCCGACCTGAATCGAGACGATGTTCCCGATGGCGATCCCGAAGTGTTGTTGCGCGGGTTCGGCATGGACGACGCCCACGCGTTTGCCAATTCGTTGACCTGGGGGCCTGACGGTTGGCTGTACGGCGCGCAAGGCAGCACGGCGACGGCCAACATTCGCGGCGTCGGCTTTCAGCAGGGTGTGTGGAGATTTCATCCGCGCACCAAACAGTTTGAACTGTTCGCCGAAGGGGGCAGCAACACCTGGGGTATCGACTTCGATCAGTTCGGCAACCTGTTTGCCGGCGGCAACACGGTCGAACCGCTCGTGCATCACGTCCAGGGGGCGTATTACGTCAAAGGATTCGGCAAGCACGGTCCGCTGCACAATCCCCATGCCTACGGCTATTTTCAGCCGGTGAAACATCACGGCTATACCGGCGATAGCCTGACCGGCGGATTCGTTCTCTATCAGGGCGGCGCATTTCCCCCACGTTTTAACGGCGCCTGCATTGCCCCCAACACGCGCCACAGTGCAAGCCGTTGGAGTACGGTGGAGACGCGCGGTTCAACATTCGCCACCCGCGCCGTCGGCGACTTCATCACCACCAGCGATATCTGGTTCCGTCCGGTCGATTCGACCGTTGGGCCGGACGGTGCTCTATATGTCGCCGACTGGTACGACTACAACATTTCGCATTCCTCGCCGAAGAACCGCAGTAAGTGGTATCAGCCAAGCCGAGACGACGGGCGCGTTTGGCGGGTCGCCCCCAAGGACGTCAAGCCGATTCCGTCCCAGCGAATCGATTTGGGCGCACAAACCAGCGACGAATTGATCGCTTTGCTTTCGCATCCCAACGATTGGTATGCACGGCAGGCCCGGCAACTGTTTGCCGAACGGCGGGACCGATCGATTGTCCCCCGACTCAAAACGATGCTCGCAGGCAGCGACCAGCGACTCGCGTTACAGGCACTGTGGTCGATATACGTCAGCGGCGGTTTCGACGGGAAACTTGCCAAGACGACATTGCGCAGCCCGCACGAATATGTTCGCGCATGGGCCGTCAGGCTGCTCGGCGACGAACGAAGCGTTTCGCCCCGGTTAGCGACACAGTTGGTGCGACTCGCTGGTAAGGAATCGAGCCTCATTGTTCGCAGCCAGCTGGCATGCACGGCGAAGCGATTGCCGACCGACGCGGGAATCCCCATTGTCCGCGAGTTGCTTCGCCAGGACGAGGACACGGAAGACATCCACGTGCCGCTGCTGCTGTGGTGGGCGATTGAAGACAAGGCGATCTCTGATACCAATGCGGTGTTGCGATTGGTCGAATCGTCCGATGCCTGGCAGCTACCGCTCGTGCGGAAGTTCATCGTCGAACGGCTCGCCCGCCGGCTGACGGCCGAAGGCACGGAAGACGGTTTCGCAGCCTGTGCGCGGCTACTGGCAATGGCGCCCAGCAATGCCGACGTCGATCTCATTCTGGCTGGAATGTTGAAGGCGCTGTCTGGACGCAGAATCGAGAGCGTTCCGAAATCACTGAAGTTGTCGCTCGACAAATTAGCGAAACGAAGACAATCCGATCCGAGAGTCATGCAGCTCGCATTGCGAATGGGAGCTTCGACAACAGCCGCCACACGATTCGTCGAAGACACCACTCGAGGGGCCGGTGACCGGGTCGCCATCATCCGCGCGCTCGGCGAAACGCGATCGGTGGGCAGTACCGAATCGTTGCTTCGACTGATCGGCCGCCGCGAGTCGGATTCGATTCAGACCGCGGCGCTGTCGGCGCTCGGTTACTTTCAGGACGACGGCATCGCCGCCGAGGTCCTCTCCACTTACAAAACCCTCAAACCCGGTGCGCGGTCGCAAGCGATTGACTTACTGTCTGGCCGCCCCTCTTGGGCAATGCAATTGCTCGCTGCCGTCGAGAAAAAGGCGATCGACCCCAAGCAGGTCACGCTGCCGCAAGTACGGCAATTGCTCCAACACGATGACAAACGGATTCAAACGGCTGTCGTCAAAACCTGGGGCAAAGTCCAGCTGGCAACGCCGCTCCAAAAGCAGGGCCGCATCTCAGCGGTGACCCAGTTGCTTTATCGAGGCAAGTCCGACACCACGCGCGGATTGATCGTCTACGAAAAGACCTGCGCAAGCTGTCACAAACTGCACGGCAAGGGAACGCCCATCGGCCCCGACCTCACCGGTGCCGAGCGAAAAGACCGCCAAAAACTGATCCGCAACATGGTCGATCCCAACGCCGAGGTCCGACCGCAATACATTTCCCACATCGCCGTCACCACCGACGGCCGCGTTCTGACCGGCCTGTTGGCAGGCTCGACAGCGGAAACGATCACCCTGCTTGACGCAAAAAACAAACGCACGATTCTCAACCGCGCCGATGTCGAAGAACTACGCGAGTCCACCGTCTCACTAATGCCCGAAAAACTACTCGACGAGTTAACCGACCAACAAATCCGCGACTTGATCGCCTATTTGCAATCGGCCGGTCCGGGCAAGTAGGCGGTCCGAAGAGTTCCGTTACTCGGTTGGCAATGCATCAATCATCCTGTCATCACCCTGCAACCCGACGAGAAAACCATGCAACATCATCCTGCGTTTCGCACGACGGCAACTGAATCGGGCATCAACCGCCGGGCTTTCATGCAAACGGTAGCGTCTTCGGCGGCGGTTGTTGGTGGGCTGACTTTGAGTGAAGCTGCTCATGCTGCGCCGGACGCCAAGCCACCCATCATCGATACTCACATGCACGTGTGGGCCAACGATCCGCAGCGGTACCCGTTTCCGCATCCGTATTCGAAGGACTTCAAGAAGCCGCCGCACGAGGGGACGGTCGAGATGTTGATGAAGGACATGGACCGGCACGGCTGCACGCATTCGGTTCTGGTCCAGGTCATCTATCACGGCTGGGATAACACTTACGTGGCCGATTGTGTGAAACGGTATCCGAAACGCCTGAAGGCTCACGGGCTGATCGACCCGACCGATCCCAAAGTGGCGGAGAAGATGGAGTTCTGGATGAAGGAACACGGGCTGCACGGCATGCGGTTCAGCGCAATCTACTACGAGAATGGCAAGCACGGCGGCGACGGTTGGATCAACGCCAGAGAAACGCATCGGCTCTGGCGTAAAGCCGAAAAGCTTGGGGCCGTGTTCAACTTCTTCATTGCACCGAAGCAACTGCCCAAGTTGGAAACGATGGTCCGTGCCCATCCGAAGGTGCGGGTGATTATCGATCACCTCAGCCAGATGGATCTGGGGGCTGAAGATCCCGAGCCGGATTTCCGTTTGCTGCTCGCCATGGCGAAGTACCCCAACGTGTGGGTGAAGGTTTCAGAACTCAGTTCGGTCTCAAAGTCGGGCAAGTATCCGTTTCCCGACGCCTATCCGCATGTGAAACGAGTTTACGAAGCGTTTGGTCCGGATCGCCTGCTGTTCGGAACCGGGTATCCAGGCGCTGCCCGTGCTGGATACAACCGCCCGCCATTGAACAAGGAAATGGACCTGTTCCGCAAGGAGATTCCCTTCTTCACGCCGGAGGATCAGGAGAAGATCCTCGGACGAAACGCCGCCCACCTGTGGGGCTTCGGCTCATCGACGTGAGGCTTGTGCGATCGGTTCGCTCTGCGTTGCTTCACTATTTCACGCTTCGCTTCCGTCACATGTGATGCGCCTCGTGTTCTATTTGTTCGCAATTGGTATTGGTTCAGGAGTTTCATTATGCCAGTCTCCAACACAAATCGTCGAGAGTTCTTCCAGACGACCGCGCTGCTTACCGCCGGTGGCCTCGCGAGTTTGCCCCGGTCTGCATCGGCTGACGAAACGGTGCAGAATTCAGCAATGCGAAAGCTGAAGATTTCTGCTGTGAAGACGTATCTCCTACGTCACAAATTAAAACGCCCCTTCGGGGTTTCGGTGTCGGTCCCGCTCGACAAGTTTCGCCAGACGCTGCTGGTCAAAATCGAAACCAATACCGGACTGGTTGGCTGGGGAGAAACGGCTCCGATTAACGGATCGCGTGGAACGATCGACGACCATCTTGCGCCGCGTTTGATCGGACAGAATCCGCTCGAACATCGAAGGCTTTGGCGACTGATGTGGGGACCGAATTTCGGAAATGCGTTGGCCGTTGGAGCGCTGGACATGGCGATCAACGATGTGCGCGGCAAGGCGCTGGACATGTCCGTTGCGGAACTGTTTGGTGGACGATTACGCGATCGCGTTCCTGTGTATGCATCGGCGATGAATTACGTCGCAGGATTGGAGCCGGAAGATCACTTCTCCCAGGAAGCGGCCGCGCTCGTAAAACAAGGCTACCGTACTTTGAAGATGCGGATTGGCCGCTACTCTGTCGCGCGTGAAGCAAAGGTCGCTGCAGCAATTCGCGAAGCGGTCGGCCCAAAGATTCGACTGATGGCCGACGGGAATGCTGCCTATACGATGGCCACCGCCGTGCAAATGGGGCACGAACTGCACAAGCTCGGTTTTGAAGTGTTTGAGGAACCGTTGCCACAGTCGCCGAAGTACACTGGCTATGAAGAATTAAGACGTAAGCTTCCGCTTTCGCTGGCAGCGGGTGAAGCCGTGGATTCGCGGGCCAGCGCAAAAGAGTTGATCGATCGGCGGGTCATGGACATCATCCAGCCGGACATCAGCCTGTGCGGGGGAATCGGCGAGGCGTTGTTCATCGCCGAAATGGCAAGCCTCTCGGGCATTCGCTGCATCCCGCATTGCTGGGGCGGCGACATTATCATCGCTGCCACCGTTCAATTGCTCTCACTGCTGCCCGATCCACATTGGGGGTTCCCCACCGACACACCGATGCTCGAACTCGACCAGTCGGAAAATCCCTGGCGGAACGGACTTGCCCGGAAACCAATTCAAGTGCGCGACGGTCACGTCAACGTGTCGAGGAAACCGGGACTCGGAATCGAAGTGGATGAAGACGTCGTGAAACAGTACGCCGTGTAAACCAACCTCAGCATACGAAAGGTGACGTCATGCCACCTCGGCGACAACTGGCGATCACCGTTATCGGGACCATCGTCGGGGCGGCGGCGCTCCTGTGGTTCGTAAGGATGGGTAGAACTCCCGCCGCGCGGACAACGCACGACAACCGACAACGCCAGATCACAGCGGACGACAACATCGACACGTCTCCACTGGCCAGCCAACGTGACGTCATCATTGTTGGAGCAGGTATCTCCGGCCTGACTGCCGCGTTGGAACTGGGACGTGGCGGTGCGAACGTCACCGTGATCGAAATGTCGTCGGTTTTTGGCGGCCATGCGGTGATGTCGCAAGGCGGTGTTTCGATTGTGAACACGCCGGCTCAAACTATCGAGGGCATCACCGATAGTCCGGATTTGGCGTACAAGGACTTCATCGACTGGGGTGAAGACGCCGATGCCGATTGGGTCCGCTATTACGTCGATAATTCGCGGGAGGAAATTTACGATTGGCTGACGGATCTGGGCCTGCAATTCGACGGAGTCCTGACAGCACCGGGCAACTCGGTCAACCGCTTTCACCAACCGCGGGGTCGAGGCATCGGACTCGTCAGCCCGATTTATCGGGAATGTCTCGAATTGGACAACGTCGAATTCGTCTGGAACACGAAGGCCGAACAACTACTGACCAAGGACGGACGCGTCGTCGGCGTGTTGGCGCAGAACGTGCGAGATGAACAGGAACGTGAGTTCCGTGCGCCGGCCGTCATTCTGGCGACGGGGGGTTTCCAAAGCAATCTGGACATGGTCCGCGAATTCTGGCCGCAGGAGTTTCGGTTTCCCAAGCGGATTCTGGCCGGCTCCGGCCGCAATTCCCTCGGCTCCGGACACGAGATGGCCCGAAAGGTCGGCGCGGACCTTGTGAAGATGGATCATCAATGGAACTACTTCACCGGCATCCCCGATCCGCGTTATCCGAACAGCAACCGTGGCCTGAGTGCGGCAAACATGCACGGCATCATCGTGAATTCGCAAGCGAAACGATTTGCCAACCTGCATGGCTGGGCCAAGGAAGTGATGCCGGTCTTGCTCAAGCAGGATGACGCCACTCTCTGGTTTGTTTTCGATGAAGCCAGTAAGCCGAAGTTTGTCATTTCCGGATCGGACTGGGCCGACTTCAACGTCGTCGAACGGCTAGTTTTGAAGAACACGGAGCTGGTGAAGTCGGCCGACACCCTCGACGAACTGGCCCAGATGACGGGACTTCCCAATGTGAACCTGACCCAAACAATCCGGCGTTACAACGAGTTGGTTGAAAAAGGCGTGGATGAAGATTTTGACCGATTCGGCCCCGAGCAGTCGGACTATTCCAACTCAGCGTCTCCGAAACTCGAGACGCCACCGTTCTACGCGATGCAGGCTTTTCCCTTGACGCGCAAGAGCATGGGAGGCGTTGCCATCGATTTGGACTGCCGCGTTCTGGACAAGAAGCAACAGCCAATTCCGGGCCTGTTCGCCGTTGGCGAGTTAACCGGTTTGGCGGGCATCAACGGCAAGGCGGCGCTGGAGGGAACCTTTTTGGGACCGTGCATTGTCACTGGGCGCGTCGCGGCGCGGTTCCTGCTGAAACAACCGGGGGTGGCAAAAACCCTGCCGACGCGTGGTGACACGCGCTGCGCGACCTGCCACGACCTCAACGAGTTGCTGTCGGAGCCTCGACCGGGTTATTGGCATTTCGAGAAGGTCCACACGGTTGTCTCGCAGCGCGGCACCGACTGCCGCCACTGCCATGCCGAACTCGCACCGTATCGCGAAGACAATCACCACTTCAACCAGCAGGCGCTGACGGCCAGTTGCGTTTCCTGCCACGTGGCGCAGGAGTGAAAACCGGCAACTCGTCTCACAAGGCCTGTGCGTGAAACTCGTTCACTCGGCGTCCAGCAGTTTCTCGAATTCGGCGAGCAGTGGGCGATACGCGAACTCATTCAGCACGGCAATCAGGCCGCGGTCACTTTGATCGGTTGCGACGTCGGCGACGGTGGTGATGGTGTCGTACATCGATTCGACGGCCGTCTCCAGATGCTCGATTGTTTTTTCGGTGTCGCCGTTTTTCTTTGCAATCGCCGCCTCACGGGTCGCCTTGACGGCAGCAAGGTATGTCAGAACGTATTCACCGCGTTTGGCGTAGTAGAATGTGATTTTGGTGGCGCGGGGGTCGATGGAACCGTTGACGCGATACAGTTCAATCATCATCTGCGTGTAATGGTCGTTCGCTTCCTGCCACCAGTCGGGAAGTTTTTCCGCCCGATAGTGTTTCATCAGCATTCCCTTGACGGGAAAGGTGAAGCCGATGTCGTGCTTGTCGATGAGCGCAGTCGCCTGCTGCAGATGCTGTTCGCCCAACCACATCCGTTCGGTGGCCGACTTATTGTCGGTGATAGTTTCCCACAAATCGAAATAAGAATCCTTTGGTGTCAGGTCGGCATGCCAGGCAGACTGTGCGAGAAAATGGACCGACGAGTCGAGTTCGGCGGGGATCCAGTACCGCGTCGAAAAACCGTCCCAGCCCAACCTCTTTAACTCGTCCATCAGCGTGCCGAGGCTTCCCAGCGAAGATTGCGGCAGGATGCCGACGTTGTCGTCGGCCAGCGTGAGGATGAGTTGCGAACGCACTTTCTTTGCCGGTACCAGGGCCAGCAATTCTTTGTGTTCGGCCACTCGGCGCGCGGTGTAATCGATGAAGTGCAGCGTCGCCGCCTCTGCGGGCAAGATACGATCGAGCAGCGGAAACAGCGCCGGATCGACGCCCGTAACCACAAGTTCCACCTTGCCGCCATCGGCACGGGTGAGCAGCGATTCGTCCTTGAACAGGTTGTTAAGGAAAGCGAGCGCTACGACATTTCCCTTCAAGGCTTGTTCGCCACGCTTTCCGGACGCAATAAGTTTTCGGTCGCGCGCGGTGGCGACCAGCTGAGCGAGTGTGACATCGCCGAGATCGCGCTGAGACAAAAGTTGTTTCCATGCCTGCCCGGCATGCTGGTCCCATTCGGGGAATTCGGGCAGCGTGAGGTATAGTTTTTCAATGCTGGGATACGTTTTAAGATAAGCACGAATTTTCGCCGCAACGGCCTGTTTAAGTCGCTTGTCGTTCGGACCTTGTTTCGCGCCGGGCAGAATCGTCAGCTGATTCAAACCAGTGGCCACCTGCGATCCGGGCAGCACTTTTTGGAATTCGCGGGGGAACTCCAATGGCGAAATCGAAATGCCGACCGTCATCCCCAGTTTGCGGGCTTCTGCGATGATGCCGCGGGCGTGCTTGATGCCGGCGGCGGTCATTTCGTCGTGACCTGTCTTGCCGGCGAAGTCGGGATTCTCGAAAACCTTTGCACCGCCGAAAGCTTTCTTGCCAACCGTGTCGCCATCGACGCGAAATCGATCGCCGAACCACTGTGTGGCCGTCTGTTTTTTCACGCCGCCGAATTCATAATCGACGAACGGCTGCCACGGATAGACTGACAGCATCAGATCGTTGTACTTCAGCTTGGCGAGTTGACCGAGAAACTTCTTGTGATCGGCCAGTCCCCAGGATTCCGGGCCGATGCAGAAATCGTTGATCGTCCGCCAGGTGCGGGTCCGCAATTGCGGTTCGAGTGTGACGTCGAACCCGTCGAGCTTCAACGGTTGTTTCTCCAGCGGGAAGATGTCCTCTCGCAACATGTACCGCACACCGAAGCGCTGCCCCAATTCGTACGCGGCCCACAATGTTGCCTCGGGAGTATCGCCGCCAACCACCAGTGCATTTGCGTCGCCGGTTTGAACGCTCTTTAGCACGATGCCCTGGTCGGTTACCTTCGGCCAATTCGATCCGATAGTCTGCTTGAGCGCGGAATTGGTTGCCGGACTGCCGATGAGGACAATCTGTTTTGCAGCAGCGGGTACCTTGTTCGTCGGCACGACTTCGACGTTCTGAAACAACCGACGAAACTGTCCGGCCAATTCTGTTGCGGCGAAACGTTCCAATTCCGGCGCCTTGGCATCCGAAACGACGTAAACTCGTTCGACGTCACTGGCGTGCGAAATTGATTGACCGACGGCGAGGATCAATGTTGCGGTGATTAGGTGTCGGAACATCAGCGGTGACCCCACGTATTTCAGGCGTATCAATTTAGCCCCGTGTGAATACACACGGGGGAGCGTTGAATTGGGTTGACGGCTTGTTTGCCGCTTGACAGTTGATTGAAGTCGAACGCGGCCCGCCGTGTATTCACGGCGGGCTAAATATTTTCATGACTGCGCACAACGTTCACTTCCCGATGCAGTACAACTTCTTCAGGGTGCGAATATAAATTCGTCCATCGGAAATTGCGGGCGTGGCGATGCAGCTGTCGCCCATGTCGTTTTTCGCCAGGATTTCGGGTTTGGGGCCGGCCTTCAAAACGACGATGAACCCGTTTTCTCCCGTGACGTAAATCTTTCCATCGCCCGCAATGGGCGATGCATAATAGTTGCCGAAGTTGCGAATGCGCTTGCGCGGCCAGGCGGTCGAACCGTCCTTGAGGTTGAAGGCAGAGGAAATGCCCCCCTTCTTGACGACGAACAGGCGGCCGTTGTAAGCCAGCGGCGAAGCGATGTTCGAGGGGGCTTTGCTGTCCAGATTCCACAGCAGATGCGTCTTTGTGACATCGCCTTTTCCGCCGCCGCGAATCGCCTGAATGATGTTGCCGCCGCCGGCCATGTTGGTCGGTGCCTGAAAAGCGGCATCGATTTCGTCTCCAACCAACTCGCCGTCTTTGTTTTTGTCGCCCTTGTCGAATTTTTTCCAAAAGACTTTTTCAAGTTCTGATTTTGTCAGCTTGCCATCCTGATTCGTGTCGCGCCATTGCAGCAAAGCGAATTTGAGGACGCGTTCAGTGTCGCCGTAACTTTGCAACGACATGTAGATCGTGTCATCGACAACCACGGGCGTCGTCATAATTGTCCGCAGCAGCGAATTGCAGGTCCACAATTCTTTTCCCGTTTGCGGATCGTACCCCTTCATTTTTCCCGAGCCGGCCAGTACGAGATCGGTGCGGCCGCCGGCCGTGCACATGACGGGCGTAGAGAACCCGCCCAACATCTCGGGTCGTGGCGTTTTCCATCGCACATCGCCCGAGTAACGATCGAGTGCGACCAGGAACGGATCGAGGTCGTCGTCGATGTTGAAGATCACCAAATCTTCATAAACGATCGGCGAATTCGCCGGCCCCCAACCCATTAAGTAATGCGGCATGGCGATGGGGTGTTTCCACAGCAGCTTTCCATCGGCTGCATTGAATGCCATCACGCCCAGCGTGCTGAAGTAGACATAGACGCGGTCGCCGTCGGTCGCCGGTGTCGATGATGCGTGCTCGTTGGGCGGTGTGATTTCGGGCACTTTGCCCGCCGGGAATTCCTTCTGCCACAACTTTTTGCCCGATTTTGCGTCGAACGCCATCACGGCGAACGTCTGTTTGTCGAGCATGGTGGTCTCGAACACGCGGCCGGAGGCAATTACCGGCGATGCGATGCCACGCCCCAATTCGGCCGACCACAGCACGTTTTTCTCATAAGAGAATTCGACGGGCAGCGGTTTGTTGGCGGTGGAAACGCCGGTCGAATTCGGACCGCGAAACTGTTTCCAGTCATCCGCAATGGTCACCGAAGTTACCGCACAGCAGACGATCGCAAGCAAGGCGATTCGAATCGAATTCGGCAGGCAAACAATTGGCTGTGATGGCTGGCGTTTCATTGACGCGCTCTCCATGCTCGGCGAACAACACGAGAAGCCGCGACTTCACAAAACTTTGCGGCCGATGAAATGCACTCCCCCAGAAGCAGGAGAGCGATCACGATTCAGCCTATCTCGATCAAACAGCAGACGCAACGCAGAACGACGATGTCGTCGAGACGGAATGCGCAGAAGTCGATTGCCCCGGCTGTCGTCAGTTGCTATTGCTGTGGTGCAGAAGAGGATCGCGCCTGAATCTCAGAAAGATCGAACAATGCAACTCGAAGGTAAAACGGCACTCATCACCGGAGCGGGCCGTGGAATTGGCAAAGGGTGTGCCGTCGAACTGGCCCGCGCCGGTGCGAATATTGTCATCAACGACCGTCCCGGCAGCGCGGACGCCGCATCAACGGCCGACGAAATTCGGTCGTTGGGCCGCGAGGTAACCGTTGTGGAAGGCGATGTCTTCTCGCGCAGCGGATGTGAACAACTCGTCCGCGATGCGCTGCAAGCGGTTGAGCGCATCGACATTCTCATCAGCAACCCGGCGTTCGGCGTGAGATGTCGTTTTCTCGATTACGATGCCGACGATTTCGAGCGGGTCATTCAGGCAACGCTCACCGGCGGGTTTCACATGAGCCAACTCGTCGCGCGGCACATGGTGGAACAGGGTGGTGGGGGCAAGATTGTTCTAATCTCCAGCGTGCAGGCCGAAATGCCGATGGCCAACAGTGTTGCCTACGGAGCCGCCAAAGCGGGATTGAACCACATGGCACGGACAATTTCGGTCGAGTTGTCACAACACCGGATCAATGTCAACGTGATCGAGCCGGGCTGGATCGACACTCCGGGTGAACACGAATCGTTCGGCGAGGAAGTCATCCGCCGCGAAGCAGCCGCGCTTCCCTGGGGCCGATTGGGGACGCCGACCGATATCGGTCGCGCAGCCGTATTTCTGTCATCCGACGCGGCCGATTACATCACTGGTTCGGTGTTGTGCGTCGATGGCGGCTTCCGATTCAAAGACTGCCGCGCGGATGACATTATTCCGGTGCAGAAGTAAGGCAGGCGTTATTACTCGAAGCTCCGCTTCGATCAGCGCGCAATCACGGCATCGATCGAAGCAACACTTCACGAAACCGGGTACCCAAGCCGGAGCTTGGGTACCAGTGAAGACTGCCGCGCGGATGAGATTATTAAGACATTAGCAACGAGCGATTGATGTCGGCGAGTTTGCTGCAGCCGGTCGAGACCATCGCGTTCTCAAATTCTTCGCGCAACAACGTGAGAACTTTGCGAACGCCCGCTTCGCCGTCGGCTCCCAATGCCCAGGCATAGGGACGGCCCACGAGTACGCCCCGCGCGCCGAGCGCAAGCGCTTTCAACACGTCGGTGCCGCGACGGATTCCGCCGTCCATGTAAACTTCGGCGCGGCCTTTGACGGCTGCGACGATGTCCGGCAACATGTCGATGCTCGCCGGCATGCCGTCTAGTCGGCGGCCACCGTGGTTCGACACAACGATGCCGTCGATTCCGAGCGACACCGCCTTTTCGGCGTCGTCTTTACGCAGCACGCCTTTGATCAGCAATGGAGTTTTCGTAATCGACCGCAACCAGTCGAAGAAGTCCCACGAAAGCGAAATCTCCCACGCCTGCGCATTGAAGGCCTGAACTTCCTCGTTCGACATTTCATTCGTCACCTGATTGTAGCCAACGTCGCGCAGGTGTTTGACCAGCATTTTTTTCGGCAGCGAAAATCGGTCGCGGCGATCGGCGTCCTTCCATTCGCCGAGATCGACGGTGACGATGATCGCCTCGTAGCCGGCTTTATCAACGCGCTCGACGAGTTGACGCGCGACGGCACGGTCTTTCGGAACGTAAATCTGGAACCACTTCGGTCCCGCTGCAGCCCGTGAAACTTCCTCGACGCTGTGTCCGACGCTGCTGCTGACGGCAAACACCGTTTTCGCGGCTGCGGCAGCCCGCGCCGATGCGAGCGCTCCTTCGGGATGAAACATCCGCTGCGCGGCCACCGGTGCCAGCAGAATCGGCATGTCGATCTTGCGCTTGAGTACCGTCGTCGATAGGTCGGCTTTCGAGACGCCTTTGAGCAGCGGCGGAAACACCTTCATCCGCCGAAAGGCTTCGACATTTTCCCGCAGCGTGATCTCATCGGCCGAGCCGGTTGTTATGTAATTGTAAGTCGCGTTTTGCATCCGCGACTCAGCCAGCTTCTGGAAATCAGCAACGTTGACCGGTTCGGGCATGTTCGGATTCGTCTTTCCTGAGGATACTGCCGCACCTTCGGACTTCACGGTTTCATTGGCGGTCGTTTTATTCGTGGCGGGATCATCGGTTTCCGCCGCGTCAGCGCCGAGCAACGGCAATGTGCCGGCCCCCATTGTCAGCAGTTGTGTGAACGCTCTGCGATCCATGTGTGATCTCTCCCCCGCCGAACAACGCCCGACATCGAAGGTCTTGTGAAATGAATGTTGCTCCGCTCACTGTACACCAGAAGTCCGTCAACAGCGAACCGTCGGCTTCAAGAGCACTCGCCAGCGGCCTGTCGAGCCGCGATTTGCAGTCGCTGGCTTGTCATGCTGTAACACCCTCCGATATGTATGGTGCAGCGGTTTGGTGGCCGGGGCTGGAGTCTTTACGAAGCCCCGCCCCTGTTCGTACTCAACGGCCGCGCGTCGAGAAACCTGGTTTCTCGAAGAAACCGGGTTTCTGATTCAACAACCGGGACTTCCTTTCGGTCCAGCCCCGGCCACCCGACCGTCCATTTCGACAACCTTCACACGGTACCCGCATGACAATCCAATTCGACAAACGCGACTGGTCGGCATTGACGCTGGGCGAGCGGATTCGGCAGATTGAAGTTGGGGGTTACCTCGTCCTGCCGAACGTCATCGATCCTGAAGACGTCGCCCAGCTGAAGCTGGAAACATCTACGTTGGTGACGACGGGGGTTGATTACAGCGAACACCAGCGCGGATGTCCGAACCTTCAGTTTCGCGGTGGACGCATTGCCGAGCTGATTGCGAACCCGCCTGTTGTTGATTTTTTGCGGGTACTGTTTGGCGATGACGTGATTCTGATGTCTCACGTTTATGCCCGCAGCGAACCAGGGCATCCCGGTATCAGCCTGCATGCGGACGGGCAACCGTATGGATCACAGATTTTTGGTTACGCAGGGAGTTGCCCGTTCCTGGTGCGGGTGCTGTATTATCTCGACGATTTGACGCCCGAGGTTTCCCCGTTTCGCGTCGTGCCGCATTCGCATCTCAGCATGCATGCCGATGCCAATCCCTACCTGCGGTACGAGTCGCATCCGGAGGAAGTGGCGGTCACGTTGAAGGCGGGTTCGGCCGTGCTGATCAATCATCGTGTCTTTCACGGCAACTTGCCAAACGTCGGCGACGTGCCCCGCGAAATGCTGGCGTTGGGTTTTCGACCCGGATGGGCGGGACCGGTGGCGGATGTGGAGGAATGGGATGCCGCCGAGGTGGCCCGTTTATCGGAATCGATTCAGCCGTTCTTCGGCAGTCGCAACAAACGCGAATGGGACTTTGCCGGCGGGAACAAGCCGACGAAAATGGCCAGCGAAGCGCCCGGCATGAACCCCAGCCGCTGGCAGCGCGACTAAAAGAAGACGGCCGGCGACAGCGTATCGCAGCAACAACCGATCATCGGCGCCGCATTTATCCGGCTACGGTTATCAACATTCTGATTGATCTTCTGCCAAATGCGGATATGCTCGTGGAAAGGTTCCATTCACCAGGGAGACTTTCTCATGCCTCGAAGCACCCGGCGTAGTTTTCTCCAGACGTCTGCCAGCGTTGGTCTTGGCATTGGTCTTATGCCTTGGCAAAGCGGCAGAGCATTTGCTGCCAACGACAAGATCAGCATCGCCTGCATTGGGGTTCGCGGGCGTGGCAACTCGGTGATGAACAGCTTCGCCGCCGAACCGGACTGTGAAATCACTCATATCTGCGATGTCAGAGAGTCGGTCCGCCGTCAGCGCGGCGCTGAGATGAAACAGAAGACCGGGCGGATGCCCAAATTGGTCAACGACTACCGAGACCTGCTGAACGACAAATCGATCGACGCGTTCATGGTGGCGACACCCGACCATTGGCACGCATTGCTCACAATCGAGGGTTGTCTGGCCGGCAAAGACGTTTATGTCGAGAAGCCCGCCAGCCACAACATTCTCGAAGGCAAGACGGCAGTGGCCGCCGCCCGCAAAACCGGCCGCATGGTGCAAATGGGAACGCAGATTCGCAGCGCTGCGTTCCTGAAAGAGGCGATTGACTATGTGAAGAGCGGTGCGCTTGGCAAGGTGATTTACGGAAAGGCCTGGGAGACCGCTCGCAACGGCGCAGTGCATCTACCAGCAGACAGCAAGCCGCCATCCGACATCGACTACGAGATCTGGCAAGGTCCGGCCCCCGCGCGGCCTTACAACAAGTCAACCGTTGGAAGCGCATGGCGATGGCTGTTCGACTATGGCACCGGCGATTTGGGCAACGACGGCGTCCACCGCATCGATTACTGCCGTGCCGTGATGGGGCTGGACGGCATGCCCGATGCGATCTCCTGTTCCGGCGGCAAGTTCTTTTTCAACGACGACCAGGAATGGCCCGACACCATGTTGGTCAACTACGAGTACCCGGGCAAAGTATTGCAGTACGAAATGCTGCTGTGGTCGAAACCTCAAATACACGGTGCCGGCGAAGGGGCCTATATTTACGGCGAGAACGGCTGGGTGGTGGTGAGCAACTCTTCATGGAAGGCTTACGATGCCGCCGGCAAACTCGTCAAGCAGGGCAGCAGCGACGTGGGGCAGCAAGCGCACATCCGAAACTTCCTCGACGCGATTCGCAGCCGTAAACGCGAATCGCTGAACCAGGAAATCTATTCCGGTCACGTCAGCACCGTGATGTGCCACGCCGGCAACATCTCCTGGCGGACGGGAAAGAAGCTGCGACTCGATTCCAAGACGGAAACCTTCGACGACAAAGAGGCAAACCAATACGTCGGCCGCGAGCATAGAAAAGGCTTTGAGCTGCCCGACATCGTCTGACGGCAACCGCTTCAGACGCTGAGACTATTGCGGCTCGCAACTGTTAACGGTCGCGGCGATAGTCTCTCCTGCGGCTTGAACGAAAACGTTCGTACCGGGGACGAGGAACTGGCTGCGCAAGTAGGCCAGCGCGACGGGCGAATTCGTGGTGGGCGAAACGGCGGCCGATGTCACGCGGCCGATCTCCTTGTCACCATCATCGGCGACGATCGCAGAATCCGGTTCCGGAACCGGCCCGCTTATCAGCTTCAGGCCGCAAAGTTGCCGGTTGACATGGCCCATCGCATCGAGCCGGGCAATGGGTTCCTGGCCAAGGTAACACCCCTTCGTAAATGAGATCGCCGCCTGGCTGCGGCCGACTTCCTGTGCAAGGTTTTCATCGCTGATATCGCGGCCGTAAAGCGGAAAGCCCGACTCGATTCGCTTCGCTTCGAATGTCTCCGGACTTGACTCGACGAGACCGACTGCGGTCAATTCGTTCCGCGCGTTTTCCAATTTGTCTCGATTAACCAGCAGCAGAAAGCCCGGTTCATTCAGCCAATCGACGCGCCGAACTGCGGTAAACGTTTCTCCGGCGTCCAAACTCGAATGCCCGTTGAGCCCGAGATTGCCCGCGTCAATTCGCACTTTGCTCAACGCATCAGCGGCCGATGAACCGCTAAGAAAGAACTCGCAAAATTCGTCGGTGCGCGAATTCAATGTCACGTCTTCGGTGATCAGGTAGCGGTCGAGATGTGCGAGCAGCGTTTCATCGGCTCCCGGCACGCTGTCGATCCACAAGGAATCGGCCGTCGCGAAGACGAAAATGTGACCCAGCACCCGGCCTTTGATATTCGTGATAAATGCTTCACAGCCCTCGCCATTGCCGAGACGCTTGATGTCGTTCGTGCAGAAGTTGTGCAGGAACTTGACCCGGTCACTGCCCGTCAATTCGATTTGGGCGCGACCGGTCAAGTTGAAGAAAGCAGCAGCGTGGTCATCGTGGTGCGTGTCGGTCATGGTGGTATGTGATCCCACGGGGAGCGACCCGTTGGCTTTCGTAGGCGGCAATGAATATCAAACGATTCGGGTCATTTCAATCATCAAGTATTGGGTGCCACTGGCGACACGCCAGTGGCACCCAACGTCGGTCGAAGCTCGACGCGGCATTAGCGTTCGGCGGGGGTGAGTTTCAAATCATCGACGCACAATTTCCCCGTGGCACCGTTCAGGCCAACCTGGATGACGATCTCCCGCGTCTCTTTGGGGAGTGTCATCTTGCGTGAAACGGTTTCCCAGTCGCTCGTCCCCAACCACGAACCGAACAACAAGTCACCGACTGGACGGCGAACGGAATCGTAACAGTGAATAATCAGCCCCGGTCGATTGTACCGTCGCGGCCCCTCGGCCGTGTTGTCGTACTTCACTTTCAATGTGACCGTCAACGCGCTCAACTTGCTGCCGTCGCACGCCGTACCCTGCAACATCTGCGCGATGCGATTGCCGCTGTCGTTTTCAAAACAGACGAAACGCTCACCATCGGGCGCATCCTTCTTGATGAGTGTTGTTTGTCGTTGATAATGCCAGTTGTCGGCGCGGCCGTCTTCGTTCTTGTCGAATTCAAAACTTCCGTTCACAATTCGCGGTTTCAGGGGATCGGGTTTCACTTCGCGTTTGTCTTCAGAAATGCCGGTCATGGGAACGAACAGTGTCGGCAGCAATCGCTTCTGTTCCAGTTTGCCATCCTTCTTTTCGAGCAGATAGAACACCTGCTGATACCGCTCGCCCAGCGGAATGATCATCCGGCCGCCCTCTTTCAATTGCTCGACAAGCGGCGCGGGAATTTTTTCCGGCGAGCAGGTGACGATAATCTTGTCGAATGGAGCGTGTTCGGCCCATCCCTTGTATCCGTCGCCGATCTTGGTTTTGACGTTACGGTACTTGAGTCGCCGAAGTCGTGTTCCCGCTGCCCGTCCCAGCCCTACCACGATTTCGATCGAGTAAACTTCCTCGCACAAATGCGATAGCACGGCCGCCTGGTAGCCGCTTCCCGTGCCGATCTCCAGTACCTTTTCCTTCGGCTGCGGGTCGATGGTCTCAGTCATGTAGGCGACGATGAACGGAGGCGAAATCGTCTGCTTGTAGCCAATAGGCAATGCCGAATCAAAGTACGATTGAACGCGCAGACTGCGTCGAACGAATTCATGTCGCGGCACTCTCCGCATCGCGGTCAACACCCGCTCGTTCTTAATGCCTTCTTTAACGAGGTAATTCTCCACCATCTTCTGTCGCAGTTCGGTCATCAGATCGCGCTGCTGGGCATGCACACTCGTTCCGCAACACGCGCACATCGCTGCGATGACGCTCCAAACACAGGTCGGAATCAATTTCATAACGTCGCTCCTGTCTTGTTTGCCCATTGCTACATCTGCAGTATAGCCTTTCCGGCGGACCCAACGCGACATCATCTTACCGCCTCGCCGCGCTACTGGCCCGCTCGGTTGACGATGAACGGCCAGCGGACGAAAATTGTAAAAAATGAATACATCTCTCAGCCGGGACAATGCAATGGAAAACCATTTTAAGCAGATGACAGACTTCTTCCACAAAGTTGGTGCCGTGGATATCGAGCATTCCGAAAAGTCCTACATGGCGCACGGTATTGGCGTTTACAACGATTTGAAGGCGTGGGGTTGTGACGAGGGGATTTGCGATGCCGGTTTGTTTCACTCGATTTACGGCACCGAATTGTTCCAGAAGTTTGTTTTTCCGCTGGATCGCCGCGATGAAGTGCAAGCACTCATCGGCGAACGCTCCGAGCGGTTGGCGTACTTGAATTGCGTGATGGATCGCACGGTGTTCGACAGCACCGTGGCGAATGCCGACGGGCCAAATCACTTTCGCGATCGTTGCACGGAGGAAGAGTCCGAACTGCCTGATGACGAATTCCACGACTTGTGCACGATCCACGTTTGCGACTGGCTGGAGCAGGTCGAGCGTTCGCAGAACTGGGATTACCGACGTCAGGGATACTACGATGCCGCTCGGATACTGGGAGGGATTGCAGCAGAATCCTACGACCGCGTTTTCGCCCATGAAGCCACGACATAATTGTGTGTGAGTCATTTAGCCCCGCGTGAAGACACACGGGGCCGGCGCGGAATTCGCACAACGGTCGCCCGCCAAATGAAATGGTACACCGCCCGCCGTGTTTTCACGGTGGGAAAAACACGAGTCAAGCGATTCAAGAACCTGCAACCGGTACAACACCATGCCCAAACGCATTCTGCTCGGTGGACTGTTTCACGAGACGCATACGTTCCTCGAAGGCACAACACCGCTGGATGAATTTAGTGTTCGCCGCGGCGACGAATTACTGAGTGCGCGGGGTGACGGCTCGCCGTTGTCCGGTGTGTTGGAAGTGGCCGACGCATCGGGCTGGAAGGTGATTCCAACAATCGACATGCGGGCCACGCCCAGCGCAACGGTGGACGATGCCGTCTTCGATTGCTTCTGGGATGGATTTCGGTCCGGCTATGAACGAGAACTCGACGAGGGAATCGACGGCGTCTTTCTCGTGCTGCACGGCGCGATGGCATGCGAGACGATTCTCGATCCCGAAGGCGAATTGATCGAGCGGGTTCGCGCCCTGCCAAACGCGGTCGACATTCCCATTTGCGGCGTCCTCGATTTGCACGGCAACATTTCTCAGTCGTGCATCGAGCAAACGCAGGGACTCATCGCCTATCGCTGCAATCCGCACACCGATGCCCGCGAAGCAACCGTGAACGGTGCGAAACTGCTCGACCGAATTTTGACCGAAGGCTGCCAACCAGTCTCGGTTTGGGCGCAGCCGCCGGTCATGTGGCCGCCCACCGGCGTCGCAACCGGCGACGTCCCAATGAAAACACTGGAAACGAAAGCACGCGAGATCGAACAGATCGATCCGGATATCGTCGCCGTCAATGTGATGGCCGGTTATTCGTTCGCCGACACGCCGATGACCGGCGTCAGCTTTGCCGCCGTCACGTTCGGCGACCCCGACATCGCACGGCACCAACTTCAGAAATTGTGTGACTGGTCCGTCGCCAACCGTGAAGCTGGCGACGTGCGCGACACGCCGTTGGCCGACGTGATTGACGAGATACGAGACCGGGCGGCGAACGGGGAAGGCCCGATTGCCGTCGTCGAACCCTCCGACAATATCGGCGGAGCCGCACCGGGTGACGGCACGAGCATTCTGCGGGCGCTCATCGAACACCAGATCGACAACTCGGCCGTCATCATCAACGATCCGGCCGCTGTTGCCGCGCTACAGAAACTCTCGCCGAGCGAACGGGCGACGGTTTCCCTCGGTGGAAAGGTAAGCCGTTTGTCGGAGGGGCCGGTCAACATCGAGGTGGAACTGCTCTCGACGAGCGATGGCCACTTTCGCCTGGAAGATCCGCACAGTCATCTGGCATCGATGGCCGGCATGCAGATTGACATGGGGCCTTGCGCCACCGTGCGACATAATCTGGAGACAGAAGGAAGCGGTGTGCGAATTCTGCTCACCAGCCGCAAGACGCCGCCGTTCGATCTCGGCCAACTTCGCAGTCAGGGCATCGAACCGGAATCGCTGTCGGTCATCGGTGTCAAAGCGGCCGTCGCCCACCGACAGGCATACGACAAAATCATCACGGCCAGCTACACCGTAGATACACCGGGGCCATGTTCCAGCGATCTGCAGACGTTTCCGTTCCAGCACATCCGACGGCCGTTGTTTCCGCTGAATGATTTGGCGTGACGGGCCGGACATGTATTTGGCAATTATGGCAATTTGACAACCTCGCCGCCCGCTTTTGTGAAGAGGGCGTTGAGCGTTTCGGCCGTGATGTCTGCTGGGAAATAGTGCACGCGTCCGTCACAGAACACTGCCTGGAAACCACCGCTATGATGCCCCACCAGACCCTGCATCGGGTTGTCGGTGGAATAAGTAAAGTCGTCCGGCTTCGTCCAGGTGACCGCGCGTGAATAATCAGCATCGACAACCATCAGAGTATTCGACGTCCCATCGGTCACATCCCGAAATCCGATTTTCTGAGAACCATTAAACACGGCCTTTTCGCCCGACACACCCAGATACGTCGTCGTTCCCGGTTTCCGGTTTCCGCCGGGGCAAGCGAACACTGCTGGCATTTTAAAAACCAGTCTGAAGTTATGCGGGCTGTCCCACGGTTCGTCCAGTTTGAACTGCTCGTAAAGTGAAGCCTGGCCGAGAACCGGCAACAGGTGGACCCGCCAACTCAACAGCGGTTTGCCATCTTTGTCCGAACTGGCCGCACTGGGGAATCGTTTAAACGTGTCGTGATGATTGTGAATTGCCAACGCGATCTGTTTCAGGTTGTCCTTGCACTGGGCGCGGTGCGCTGCTTCGAGTGGCTGGACAAGCGGATTGTTGATCCCGGTACTCGGCATTGGGTTGCCGGTTGTTGGGAAGTTTCCATCGCCTGGAACAACCGCGCCGGGGACTCCTCCCGGCATGCCGCCACCCATTCCGCCCATCAACCCCGCCATCATCAACGGTCCGGCTTGTTCCTAAATGGTGTTGATGTCCGAACCGGACACGCTCGCGTTGACGGCGAACGTTGTGCCGTTGGCCGATACTTTGACCTTGCCGAGAATCGACTTTGCGACATTGAACACGCCAGCAGCGCCGGGTGGCAAACTGGATGTTGCTTCAGAAAGTTTTTGCCGTCCCTCTTCGAGCAGTCTGCCAATTTCCTTGTGAGCGGTCTCCGCGTCCGCTGCCTGATTGAAATTGCTCTGCCATTCAAGTTCAACACCGTCTGTAAACGTCGCGCCAATGCATGTCGCAACGATTTTTCCGTCCAGTGTTTCCGTGAGCCTCTTTATTTGATCGGGCAACATCGCCAGCGACTCGTTGTCCTGGCTCGTTAGTCCGCCGACGTCTTTGGAAACCACGACAATCAGCAGTTGATGTTTGTTGTTGATGAAGTCGATATCTTCGCGACGTTGTTCCTTGTTTCCCCGTTCGATGGCCGCTTTCACATCGACTTCAGGTCCGATGACCAGCGTCTTGCTATCGGGCAGAAACAGAGAAATGGACGCGTCGGCTGCCCCCGGGGCAGGATACAGATAGTATTCCTGTCCCGCGTGGGTCGTCCCGTTTGTCGATCATAATGTTCGGCGGCTTCAAGTCACGATGCACGACCCCCTGTTTGTGCGCGTGATCGAGTGCCGAGGCCAGCTTGCGGACGATGCCGACCACCTGGCGTTCCGCAGGCAGCTTTTCTCGGTTGACGTAGGCGGATAACGTGCGGCCCTCGATGTAGGTCATGGTGAGGTAATGCGCCCCGTCCACTTCGCCGACGTCGTACACCGGGCAGATGTTTGGATGCCTGAGCGTGGCCGCCGACCGCGCCTCGCGATAGAACCGCTCCAGCAGGTGTGAGTCCTCGTTCTCGTCGAACTTTGGAATCTTCAGGGCGACCTGCCGGTCAAGTTGCACGTCTCGGGCTAGATAGACCGTCCCCATTGCACCCTGGCCCAACTCGCGCAACAACTGGTAGCGGCCGAACTCTTTCAAGATCGATTTGCGTTTTTCAGACGGTTCGGCCATCGAATCAGCTAATTCACCAGAAGGGATTTTTTCGCGGTTCGGCCCGTTCTTCGAGCAGATACCTCGGTTGCACCGTGGGCAGCGAATCGGCAGAATCACCGAAGCTGGCGTACGATGGGCGCGCTACGTTGCAACGAAATCCATCCGTGCATGCATTTGACCAAGTCCCGGTTACGATTACAACTACTTTGGTTAACTCGACAGACGATTCGCTGTGCGGCGTATATGCCGTCATCGACGAATTCCGCGACCGGACCGAAACTCAAGGCTGAATTGCTGCAGCCCATTTGCTAACCGTCGATACCAGTCAGACTCTCTAACGCCTTGCGAGCGATTTGCCGCACGAAGGGGCGCTCGTCTTCGGCGAGTTCTCGCAGCCGTTCGATGGCCGGTTGCGCGTCCTCGCCCATTGCGATGAGCAACTTGTAGGCCCGCACGCGAATCTGCCGGTCTTCGTTGGTGAATTCGATAAGCAGAAACGGGATGAGCGGTTTCGCCTCGCCGCCGATGGCCCACAGTGATTCCATCGCGTGCATTCGCACTTCGACGTTTTTGTCTTCCAGAGCCTTTGTGAGTGCCGGGACGGCCGATTTGGCCGGAGGGCGAATCTTGCCGAGACTTTGTGCGGCACGCCAGCGGACCTCTGCGTCTTCATCGGCGAGCAGTCGCGCTAACAGTTTCGTCGCCGCTGAACCAATCCGGGAAAGTGCGTCGGCCGCTTGATCGCGAACCGCCGCCGATTCGTCGAAAACCAACAGTTCGGCCAGAGTGGGGATGGCAACGTCGGCCATCGGCCCGATGGCCCCAATCGCGGCCGCTGCTGCACGTCTCAGGTTCTCGTTCGCCTCGCCGGTGGCGCGTAGCAGTGCGGGAACGGCTGCGGAGGCGTTCGGCCCGATGTATGCTAACGCCTCTGCTGTTACCGTGCGCAATTCGAGTTTTTCGTTCGCGGAATTCAGCACCTCGATCAGCGCGGGAACGACGGCCGCATCTGCGATCCCAATTTGCGATAGGGCATCGATCGCGGCGAGCCGATCGGCGATGCGGGCCGACTTGTCCTTCAGCCTGACAATGAGTGCCGGTGCAGCCGACTTCGCCACCGGGCCGAACAAGGCCAGCGCCTTGGCCGCCCATGGCGACGCGGCATCCTCGTCGTCGCCTGTGTCGTCGAGCAGTTTGACAAACAACGGGACGGCCTCTTTGGCGGGAGGTCCGATGCGGCCCAGCGTCAGCGCCGCCTGTCGTCGGGAATACCAGGGGGCTTTGGAATCAGCCGCGATCTCTATCAATCCCTTTACGGCCTTCGCGGCGGCTGGATCAATGGGGTCGAGATCTTTGATTCGCTGCCGCCATTCGGCCAGAGTCAGACCGTCGTATCGCCGTTCGGCTTCAGTCGGTTGAGTCTCTGTTAGCCGAACTGTCTCTGCGACGGCTGGATCGGATGGAGATTGCACGACGTTGGGTACAAGGTTGGGTTCGACGGGGGCCGTCGGCGTCGAGTTCGCTTGCGGTTGGTTCGCTTGTTCGCATCCGACGATCACCGCAACGATGAGTGCGCACGCCGCGACGCAGTGCGTCGCAGACTTGCGTTCCCGCGCGGGAACGTGGGAACGTGGAACACGTCTCACGGGAGGGTTCGACAAATCAAATCTCACAACAGCGTGCGGAAATACTTCAGGTCAGTCGCCGTCTGCGCGATGCAGCCATCGGTGTCGAGTCGGCGAAAACTATGCGAACTCTTGTATTCGCTGTGCAGCGAATACGGCCCCTTATAGTTAAGCGTTTTCAGTGCATCGACAAACTGCGGCAATGGGCAGATACCGTCGGCCGGCGGCACGGTGCGCGTTCGCCACAACTGTTGCCCGTGCTTGTCGCGTTTGTCCTTGGTCCAGTCGAAATTCTTGACCGAACAGAGTGCGATCCACGGGGCGAGCAGGTCGAGCCCCTGCCGCCATCCGTCGCGGCCTCCTTCCAACGCCATGTGCAACGGATCGACATAGGCACCCACTTCCTCCGGCGTGAAGTCTTCAATGAGCTGGAACAACTGCGTGCCATGCGAGGGAATGAAATTGCCCGAGTGAATGTGGATGCAGGGCAATACGTTGTAACGACCGGCCAGCTTGACGACGCCGGCGATTCGCTGGCGAACCTGTTTCAACTCGCGCGACAGCTTGCCGAATGTGGTGTAACGATAATAGCCCAGCTTGATCCGATCGACGCCAACCTCCGCGGCAGTGGCAAGTAACCGTTCAGCATCGGCGTCGGCATCGGTGATGCCCGTCGTCAGGAACAGGATTTTCGTGCCGGCGGCTTTGGCAGCCTGCGCGGCTTCGGGCAATTTGGTGGCGACCTGTTTTGGGTCGATGTGGCCGCCGCGACGGACGGTCAGGTCGAGTCCGTCCAGCCCCATATTTTTGAAGATGCGGCAGACCTCCGGAATCGACCGGTCCTGAAAACTTTTGGTGAAAGCGCCGACCGGCGGCTGCGCTGCCGCTTCGCTGGAATCCCCCTCGGCCGCAAGCGTCGATGACGTCAATAGATGCGCCGCTGATGCAGCGGTTGCAGTCGTCACGGTGTCTCGCACAAATTGTCGACGATTCACTTCGTTCATTTTTCGGATCTCCCGGAATCTCACGGAACGACGGTCATTGCATCAATTTGGCTTGAGTTCGGCGTTTGCGCCGCCGATGCCTCCCTTTGTGGACACCGAAACCGCGTGAATGCGGCCCACAGAGTCGCAGACAAGGTCGTTACTCACATGATAACCGCCCGACGATGGAATGTCGTTGCTTTGTTGGTTGCTGCCGCCTGCTGTTGCGGTTGTGACAGCGAAGATCCTGCGGTTGCCCGTGCGACGGCGATGATCAATCGGTATCCAGAAAAACCGCGGGCTTACAATCGGCGCGGTGTTGCCTATGAAGAATTAGGCCGCTTTCAGGATGCGATTACCGACTACGACCGCGCAATTGAGATTCAACCGGACGCGCCCAATTACTACTTCAACCGTGCCAACGCCCGGTCGAGTCTCAAACAATTCAAGAAAGCAATTGCCGATTACAACCGTGCTATTCGTCTGGCGCAAGACGACCCCGATTACTTCAATAACCGTGGATTCGCCTATGCTCAATTGGGCGAATTCGATCGTGCGATTGAAAACTACAATGCGGCCATCTGGCTGAAACCGGGCGATCCCGACTATTACTTCAGCCGCGCAAAAGTGTACGACAAGCTGGGCGACGTCAAACGTGCCGAGGCAGACCGCGCGACCGAAGAGAAGATCATGTCGGCATTCACAGCCGAAGCGGCCGCCAGCGATGCATCGGAATGAGGAAGGCGCGACCACTGGTCACGGCTTGACTAAATGCCGAGCCCTGTTCAACCTTTCGCCCTCCGTTTAGAGTAGGCCGAGATGTTTGACTGAATCTTGCCACCACTCGACGCGGAAAATCGATGATTGTTAGTTGGAATTGGCTCAAAGAGTATGTTGCGCTCGAGATGTCGGCCGAGGAGTTGACGCTGCGGCTGACAATGTCCGGGTTGAACCTGGAAGGAACCGAAGAGCGGCCGGACGATCTGGCGATCGACTTGGAAGTGACCAGTAACCGACCAGATTGTCTCGGACATATTGGCGTTGCGCGGGAAATTGCCGCGTTGTACGACCTGCCGTTGATGCAGCCCGATCCACAACCGTCGACCGCCGACGCAACGACCGCGTCGGCCACATCGGTCGAAATAGAATGCGACGACCTTTGCCCACGGTATTTCGCCCGTGTCATTCGTGGTGTCAAAATTGGTCCCAGTCCCGGCTGGCTCCGCGATCGGCTGGAGACGCTTGGCATTGCATCGATCAATAACGTCGTCGATATCACCAACTACGTGCTGATGGAATCGGGCCAGCCGCTGCACGCGTTCGATTTCGACAAGCTGCACGGCGGACGAATTGTTGTCCGTCGCGCCAAGCCGGGCGAGAAGATCATCGCCATCGACCAGCGCGAGTACGAACTTGACAACGAGATGTGCGTGATTGCCGATGCGGACCGTCCGGTGGCCATCGGCGGTGTGATGGGCGGGCTGGATACGGAAATTGGCGACGGCACGGTCAACGTGCTCATCGAGACGGCCGACTTTGCACCTCTGTCGATTCGTAATACGGCCCGCAAGCTGAACCTGCACAGTGATTCATCCTACCGATTTGAGCGGGGCGTCGATCCGGCCGGACTCGACTGGGGAAGCCGCCGTTGTTGCCAGTTGATTCTTGAAATCGCTGGCGGAGAACTTCTGGATGAACCGGTAGTTGCCGGAAAACCGGTCGATGAAACTACGCCAGCGGTGACGTTGCGATTTGCTCAATTGAAACGGATTCTGGGCATCGAAATTCCAGCCGCCGACGCGATCCGCATTCTCAAGGAACTCGGACTCACACAACAGGGCGAAGCGACCGCCGACAGCGCCGCCTTCGTTGCACCCCCTTGGCGGCGCGATCTGACACGCGAGATTGACCTGATTGAAGAAGTCGTCCGTATTTACGGCTACGACGAGATTCCCGCCGACGTGCCGGTGCCGCTGATGCTGAGTACGAAGACGCGTCGCGACCGTGTCGCCGACACCGTTCGCGATACGCTGACGGCCGCCGGTTTTTTTGAAGCGATCACGATGTCGTTCGTCAGCGATGATCTGTGCGATTTGTTCACACCGCGCGGCGACATCCCCCGGCTGAAAGTTGAGCATTCCTCACGTAAGCACGAAAACGTCCTCCGCCAGAGTTTGATTCCCAGTCTGCTCGTTTCCCGCCGCGAGAACGAACGGCATGGAACGCCCAACGCCGAACTGTTCGAGATTGCCCACGTTTATTTGAAGGCCGAACCGGGGGCGGGAACCAACACCGGAACGGAAGTTGTTGGGTCTCAACCGGGCGAACCGCAGATGATGGGGTTGGTCAGCGGACGTTCGTTTGCCGACGTAAAAGGGGTGGTGCAGGCGGTTGTGAAACGGATGAACGGCTCGGCGAGCTTCGATGTTCGCCCGTCCGATGTCAGTCAATTTGCGCCCGGCCGTGGCGGCGAAATCCTGTTGAACGACGAAGTGTGCGGGTGGCTGGGCGAGCTGGATCGCGAAGTCTCCGACAAACTCGATTTGCGCGACGCGGTCACGGTGGCCGAGTTCGATGTTGCCGCGATTGAAGCAGCCGCCGAGTTGACACCAACCTACACGTTGCTGCCTCAGTTCCCCGCGATGGATCGGGACCTGAACTTCATGCTGGATGATTCGGTCGCCTGGAGTCAGTTGGACGACGTGGTCCGCGAAGCGGCCGGCCCGTTGCTTGAAACGATTTCGTTCGGAGGGCAATATCGCGGCAAGCAGATCCCAGCATCCAAGAAGTCGTACATCGTTCGCATCACTTACCGAGCGCCCGACCGCACGTTGACAACCGAAGAAGTGGATGCAGCGGTTCAAGGCGTGGTGACGGCATGCGAGTCGAAACTCGGCGCATCACAACGATAGGCTCGTAGTGACCGCATTCATTCGGTTTTGATACGTGTTGATTCATGGGTGCCACTGGCGGCACGCAATTCGGCATTCAGAACTGCCTCGCGCATCGCTCGACTTGAGCAGGAACTGTTCTGACGGACCGCTTTTCCCCGGTTCGAAGGTCCGGTTATGACGAATGTATCGGCGGATCGACGGTGACTGATTCTGCGCGCCGGCCGAACCGATATTACCGGCATGATCGATAACGCCCTTGAAGAACTGGCCGACGTACCCCATTGGCAACCACTGCTATCCGCCTACCGCGAACGGCAGCTGGCAGAGCGCGCAGCCAATCCCGAACATGAGGGCTGGATTCCGCGAATCAGATCGCTGATCGAAACCGACGGTGAGCAGCTATCTCAACTGCACGGGCGGTTGATTGCGGTTGGGCTGCTCAAATTTGAACTGGGCGACATCACCAGCGGCATGTCATACCAACTCAGTTCGCTGGGCATCCGCGCACTGTCGATGTCGGAAGACACTGCGGCAGATGTCGCAATCGAGCCTCAATTGGAATCCGATGACGAGAGGGCGGCGGCGGCGTGACTCCCACGAAACAATCCTGAAGCACAAATGAAGGAAATTCCTTCGCTTGTACTTCAGGATTTCGTGGACACAAGGGTTGAAGTCGCGCCGGGGTGAAATCCACCGGCGCGGTTCGATTCCGTCCGTGTATTAATTGCGGCTCGTCGCGGGGTCCCAGCCGGCAACGACGGCGTCGGGAGCCAGCACGTAGATCTCAACCCGGCGATTCATGGCACGTGTCTTTTCGCCCGTGTTGGGAGTTGCCGGCTGAAACATGCTGTAGCCGGCGGCACCCATGCGGGCTTCGTTGATGCCCGATTTCGACAATGCGAGCAACACCGAGTTGGCACGGTTTGTCGAGAGATGCCAGTTGGTCGGATGCTTGCTGGATGTTGAACGCTTGACGATTTTCTTGTCGTCGGTGTGTCCCACAACGAGAATATTTAGTCGCTTGGCGTCTTCGGCGTTCATAATGCTCGCGAATTCGTTGAGCAGCGGGGATGCATTGCGATTGATTTGCGCGCTGCCGGAAGAAAACAGAATGTCGGAGTGAAACTTGCTGACGCCGGTGTGTGGATCGAACTCAAATTCCGGGTACTTCTCATCCAGTTCCTGGAATCGACGGGTTGCCGAATCGGAAAGCGGACTTTTCTGGTTGCGGGCATTGTTCAGCAGGCTGATGTAGCGCTCTTGCGCGGACGAGAGGCCCGACTTGAGGTTATTGACGCGCTGATTGGCCGTTTCGAGACTGGAGCGTAAGCCCTGGTTTTCGGCCGCTAGCTTTTGAGCCGTGTGCTGCGACTGTTGCTGCTGGGCAGCCAACCCCTGATTCTGCTGATGCAGATCGAACGCCTGCAATTGAGACGCCTGATAGTGCTGGTAAGGCACCATGTTGCACGCCGTTTGTCCACAGACAAACAACCCGACGAAACAGAACAGCGATGTGCGCATCGAGGCAGACATGAAGGATCTCCTTTGCGTCGCTCGAAACAGACAGAGTGTCGGCTCGCAAGAGGCTCGGAGGCAGGAGCAACCGAATCCAAATTGCAAACAGACATTGCCCAACGAGTGACAATGCAGCGATCGATTGTGATGTTTTGGTGTGTGTTGAGAGAGGGGAGACTTTGAACCGCCTGCTTCCGTTGTGAGTGTGCGGAGAACAGGACTCGGATCGAAGTCGGCGGCGTTTATAGCGGCTTCGCGAGATTGTGCCTAGAGGAAAGTCGCAAGTTTTTCACTGTGGCGTCAAGTCGCAACTGTGTGCCGTAAGGGTCATTGAATTCAGTATTTGCGCAGGAAAACCAAGTCACGGTTCCACTGAATGGCGTTGGCTGCACTAAAAAAACTTACGAAAACCCATCATGCGCTCGTTCGTCGATCGACCGCCGAATGCGGTCACTACGAGCCTGCCTAACGAACATCGCCGCCGTTGCCACACATACAGCGGCAAACGTCTTGCCTTTTCGGGTGCTTTCGGTGAGAATTGGGCTTGTGGGTTGATGATTCTTCACATCTATCAAATCAATCCGCAGTCTCACTTCGCTGTTTCATTTCTGATCGCAACTTGCTGCATAGGATTGCCGCCGGTTGTGGGTGCGGATTTCAGGTCATCTCTCATGAGTGATCGCCGCCGTTGCATCTTGAATGGTCAAACCGACACGCAACTGCCGTGCCGCGGGCCACCTCTCCGTTCTGCTTTCCCATCCCATTGTGTTGTTGCACGCAGAATCGTTGTCGGCCCGTTCTCGGTGAACGGCCAAGTTCCAACTTTTCACAAAGTGATGGAGGCACGACATGCAACGAAACAGCAAGTTTCCGTCGATTTTCAAGTCTCTCTACACGCACAATCCGTTTTACCTGTTGAGCACTTGTTTTGTTTTGTACGCGATCAAGAGAGCATTTCGGCCCGAGTTGATGGGGTACATCGATCCCTGGGCGTTAATGGCGTCGCTGACGGGATTCACCATGCTGGCCGCCGTCACCGCATGGGTCGTGGTGCGATTCGGCAAAGTGTGGGAAGACGCCCGCTCGATTGTGCTGGTCCTGGTGCTGATGTTCCTGGCGATGTCTGTCAGCTTCGATGAATTATTGAACATTTATTCCACCGAAGCGATCGGTCTGCTCACATTGGGATTCTGTTTTTCTGTCATCGTGACCGAGGCGCTGTTGAGAAGTCTAAACATCCGTTTTCCTGCCTTATTTCGCATGCCATTCTACCTGATGCTGGCCTTGTTCTTTTTCTATCCGGTGTTTGTTTCCCACGAAGTGACCGGACTGGGGCTGACCGCCACTCGCTGGCGAATTGCACTTTTCCCCACCATTGCCGGGGCGATTTCGCTGTTGTTGATATTTGCCATTCGGCGTGGAACAGCCTACGTTTCCCGGAATGGGACACCGTGGCGATGGCCCTGGTTTCCGTGGACGTTGTTCGCCTTTCTGGCGCTGGCCGTCTGTGGTCGCTCGTACAGTTTGAGCATCTCTTTCGACACTTCCGTCGGCCTCGTCACCGACATGAACAGCCTGTTCGGCGGATATTTTCTGATCCCGTTCTTCCTCGCGATACTCGTTTTGCTGCTTGAGATTGGAATTGTCGAGGGCAAACAGAATCTGCGCATGGGGGTGATGGCTGCTGCTGGTTTGTTGTTGCTGCTGGCGTTGCCGTTGCGCGGTTTCGACCCGACATTTGCCGAGTTTCAAACGACGTTTGTTAGAGCGCTGGCATCGCCGTTGTTTCTGGCTCTGTTGGGCCTGTTGGCGTTTTATCTCTACGCCTGGTTGCGAGGCATTCGCGTGGCTGAAGCCGGAGTGGTGACGACGCTGCTGTTGGCAACCGTTGTCGGTTCGAAGACGTTAGGCATGTCGTCACTGACGCTGCCCGTCCTTTGGCCATTGGCCGCGCTGGCGGCCATGCAATTGGTGTTGTCAATTGGTCGCCGGCGTTCGATTCACGCTTTCGTCAGCGCGTTGTGTGCCACTGCCGTTCTCACCGCCTTGATGTGGCAGCCAGAACTATTGATGTATCGCCGCGTTGCCGCTCACCTGTGTGGTGACGGCGTTGTCGATGCAGACGGTCGGCGTTGCCGAGTCGGCGATGCTCGCCTACCTCGTCGGCATGACCGGGCTGGCGCTCGTGCATTGGTTCTTCACAAGCCACCGCTGGTATCTGGCTGCCGGTTTGCTCAATGTGGCTGGCGGAAGCGGCGGGATTTCGTGGATGGCATTTCGGCAGTTGCGGGATCAGATGGGCGCCGAAGTCATCCAGCCCTTGTTGTGTGGAACGGCCTGTTTTCTGTTGGCCGCCCTCATCAGCGCCCACAAGGCGGGAGCCTTCAACGGGTTCCTGTTTGGGACGAAGAACCGAAACCTGAACGATTCGGATTGAGGCGAGTCAGCGCGCATTCGAGAAATCCGGTTTTTCCAACAAACCGGGTTTCTTCGCGTGATCTGCCCGTTACGGCGACGAATCGTCTACCAGTCGGACGATCGATTCGGCGGCGAGTGCCGGTTCCAGCGGTGCAGCCGATGCGGCTTCAATTCGTGCGCGATCTCGCCGAACGACGGCACGCGCATTTTGCGGACATCGGGAAGATTTGGCGATGGGAGTCGGCTGAATAGCGGCACCTGCTGACAACCAACCACCAGCAGACAAAATGCTGCAACCAGCCCGAAACGTGCAAATTGGCGAACGATCGTCATCGCTCCACCTCTCTGAAAAAGATGTGTGAACTGTCCAAGACCGATTAGACAAGCGGCGCAAGATCCGCCCAAAGAACGGTTGCACGCATTGAGTGCACGAACCGCCGAGGAGGACTGTTTCAGGATGTAAAATCTGGATTGAGAGTAATGAGGGGCCGCGAAGGTTAGCAGAAGCGGCATTCTGCACCAAGACCGGTCTGCGGATCGCCAAATCGGAACATGAAACCAGCCCGCAGCGCAAGTTTTGAAGTTGCGCACTTGGCTTGACGGGAGACAATAACCCCAAGTATTTGAGCCTGAAGCGCAAGCGAAGGAGCTTGCTAGCATCGCCCTGGAACCACCCTTCGCTTGCGCTTCAGGCTTCGATAAACAGGGGGTTTTAGTCCTTTCACCAATCTGAACACTAAAATGCGCAACTTCAAAAAGCGCAAGTGACGGTCGAGACGGCGATTGCGAACGGAAACCCTTGCTTGCGCTGCGGGCTGGTAGCGCGGCGGGCTGGTAGCGCTGCGAGGTTGTTGCCGATTTATTCGTCGTCAATCGTTCGCATGTGGCCGTCCCAGCCGCGGGCGCACATCGCCCCGTGAACGCGTTCGGCACGTTCCATCGCCCGAATCAACAACATGCCAAGCAACTGCGCGGCCGACGTCCAGCGATGCCACAGGCTGACGCCGCCGAAACTTCGCGCACGGCGTGCGACTCGCATTTTGTCCAGTTCGTCCCACAACACAAAAATGTAGCGGTACATGAAAGACAGCATGGCGACGATGATCGCGGGAACCCACAGCCGGCGCAGCGTGACCAGCAATTGATCGAACGGCATGACATTCACCAGCCACAGCATGGCGACGAACGACAACGTCGTCCGGAACAGAATAGCCGCCATGATTTCCCACCCGGCCGCGAATCCCTGCGAGATGGGTACCGACAACGACAGCATGCAAACCATGGGCATGAAGATCGCCACACGCCGCGCCAGATACGGCAACGGCACGTGCGCCACGCTGTGGCCGATGAACACCAGCGACATCAACACGCCGTACGCCGGCCAGAATCTCACGGGAATCGACACGCCCGCCAGCACCATGCTGAGTGTCAGCAGCAGTTTCAGCCGCGGCGGCAAGCGGTGGCAGAGCGACCGATTACGGCCGTAACGGTCGAGGTAGTTACTCATGCGTCACATCGGCGGCTGCGGCGCGCTGCCGCAGTCTCAAAGAGCGATCAAGCAGAAACGCGATTATTAGCACCGCCAATGCGCCGATGATTCCCGACAGCGACACCGACAGTTTCTGCCAGCCGGGCAACACCGTATCGTAGTCGGCAAAGAGCAGCGTACGACTTTGCTCCAGCTTGTTGAAGTCCATCTGCTTGCTGATTGCGACCAGTCCGTCGTCGAAGCCGGACGCGAACGGAGCAACAAATGCCGCGACCGACAGCGCGCACATCACACCGACGACAATCGCCCGCCCTGCACGTGGAACGGCGCGGCCGGAATCGCTCTCGTTGGCCGAATAGAGTAGATCGGGACGCTGAGACAGCACAAAGCCGAGGACGGAACCGGTGATCAACGCCTCACCCACTCCAATGGCAGAATGCACGCTGACCATCAACGCGAACAGTCGCCGCACTTCAAACATCTCGCCGCCGGAGTGAGAGCGGCCGAATTCGAGGCAGAACAATGCGGAGGCCGCAATCACGCCCAGCCAGGCCGCAATCACTCCGCCGGCCAGCGTCCCCCGCGCTCCGCCACCCAGCAAGCGACGCACGAATGCGAAAACCGCATATCCCCCTAACGAGCCGACAACCGCCATGTTCAACACGTTCACGCCCAACGCCAGCAGTCCGCCGTCGGCAAACAGCAGGCACTGCACAATCAGCACCAACGTCACTGCAATGCAGCCGGCCCACGGACCGAGCACGGCGGCAGCCAACACGCCCCCCATGAGATGCCCCGACACCGAAGGAATGCCGAAGAGCGCGATAGGGAAATTGATCATCTGCCCGGCAAAGATCAACGCCGCCATCATACCGGTCATCGGTACGGTTCGTTCAACGAGCGAGTCTTTCAACCGGTACAGACTGAAACCAAACGAACACAGCGAAACTGCGCCGGCGTATAAGCAAACTTCCGGACTGAGCAGCCCATCGGGCACATGCATCAAAACTTCTCGTTGCGATGAAAATGGTTCTGGAAAACTCTCGACGGGCCGATTGACGCGAGGTGGTCGGCCAAACATCCACTCTAGTGGCGTTCGGCGGCGTTTGCAATTTCGCCCGAAACGTTCAACGTTTTCCCGCATACGTAACATGTGTTCGCGCGAAAACGGGACCGTAGGCGGCGTGCGGCTGGGAATCGGCTTGTCTCACGTGTTATAGTCAGTGGAGAGGGCCACTCCGAAAACCGGGGGCCGGCCGGGCCTGAAGTTGCCCGATCCACCCGAATGCTATCCGTAAGAGGACCGAATCAGATGAAACGTTGTGCGATCGCCCTGTGCTTGTTGGGGCTGCTGACAGGCGTCTCGAATGCTCAGGATGAAACGACCAAGAAGAAAGCCCCCGCTGCGAAAAAAGAGGAGAACTCCAAGTCTCCGTTCAAGACGACGAAAGACAAAGCGAGCTACGGCTTGGGGCTGAATATCGGCCGTAACATCTCCCGCAGCTTCGAGCAGGACGGACTCAAGGTTGATTTCGATCTGCTGGCCCAAGGTCTCATTGACGCCTTTAAGAAAGTCGATCCCAAGTTGAAAGACGAAGAGATCCGCGAAGCGATGGCCGCGTTCCAGGAAGAGATGCGTGCCAAGAAAGCGGCCGACGCCAAAGCGGCAGTCGGCAACAACAAGAAAGAAGCCGTCGCCTTTCTGGCCAAGAACGGCAAAGCTAAAGGCGTCGTCACCACCAAAAGCGGATTGCAGTACATCGTGCTGAAGGCAGGAAAAGGCAAGTCGCCCAAGACGACCGACACCGTCAAAACACACTACCGCGGCACACTGCTCAACGGCAAGGAATTCGACAGTTCCTACAAACGAAATCAGCCGGCCACATTCCCGGTTTCCGGCGTTATCAAAGGTTGGACGGAAGCGCTGCAACTGATGAAGGTCGGCGCGAAGTACAAGTTGTTCGTGCCGGCGGAGTTGGCTTATGGCGATAACCCGCGTGCGGGCGGCCTGATCACTCCCGGCGCCATGTTGGTGTTTGAGGTCGAACTGCTGGAAATTGTTGAGTAACCAGGATTGCGGTGACTGGTATCAAGAGCATTCGGTTTCGGGGAAACACTCGAACCGCATGAATGCGGTCACTACGAACCTCTAATTGCGAATACAGCCCGGCTCTCTTCATTGTGAAGGAGCCGGGCTTTTTGTTTTTCCGCAGGGCACGCAACGCGTTTTGTTCTCAACGCAAAGATGCAAAGGATCGCAAATAGGAGCCTGAAGCGCAAGCGAAGGAGCATGACGGTAGGTGAACGAACTCCTTCCGCTCCTTCGCTTGCGCTTCAGGCTCCTGATTTCTTGTTGTTCTTTTTCTTCGCGTCCTTTGCGTTCAAACCGAGCGCGCAAAGTGTGCTCCCGATCCACGTGTCTCCTGCGAATCGGCGTTGACACGAAATCCGGCTGCCGCTACAACCCCGCCTCTCTCACCTCCGCGTTCAAAATTCTCGCCACCCATCCAATCTGAATCGCTGAACTCGAGCGAATCACTCGGGAGTCTCACTATGCGCAAGATCTCGCTGCTTCTCACTGTAATGCTGATGGCCGGTTGCGGCTCCGATACCGACCAGGCCGGCGAAGCGGATTCCAAACAGGGGACCGCCGCCAAGTCTTCCTCGTCTAAAGACGCCTCGAAGAATGGTGGCAAGAAGGCGGCAGCCTCGAAAACGGAAGCAACGACCGCTGCGCTCGTGGAACGGGGCAAGGCATACATCGAACAGCGGCAAGCCGGCAAAGCCATCGAGTCACTCAGTCAGGCAATCGGTCTCGACGCGGAGAATTCCGAAGCCTTCTATCAACGAGCACGCGCCCACGCACTGGCTCGCCTGGATGCCAACGCGCTGGCCGACTACAGTGCAGCCATCCGGCTCGATCCGAAACGCGCCCGCCTCTACTACTCGCGGGGATACTTCTTCCTTTCCCGCCGACTCGCCGACAAGGCGATCGCCGATCTCGAGAAGTCGATCGAACTCGATCCCAAAGAGATTGAACCGATTCAGTTCCTGGGCTTGGCACACGTTGCCAAGAAGGAATACCAGCAGGCCATCGCCGCGTTCGACCAGGCGCTGAAAATTAAGCCCGACAGCAGCGATGTCTACAACAACCGGGGCTTCACGTACCTGCAAGCCAAGAAGTTTGACAACGCACTGAAAGACTTCAAGAAGGCGATCCAGATCAATCCCGAATCGGTCAATTCCTACAACAATATGGGGCTGACCTACTTCGCGATGGAAGACTATCGCAGTTCAGCGAGTAGCTTCACCAAGGCCATCGAAAAATCTCCCAACACTCCCAACTTCTACCTGCAGCGACAGGCAGCCTACTTGAAACTGGGCATGCAGAATCAGGCCGACGCAGACGGGGACAAGCTCAACTGGTTGAAACAACTGGCAGTACTGAATATTGCTCTCGCCCGCCAACCGCGGAACTCTGCCAAGTATGTTGAACGCGCCCACCACCTGCTCGACGGCGGTGAAGAATCGGCCGCGCTGGAAGACTTCAACCGTGCCGTCAAAGCCGATCCACAGTACGCCCAAGCCTTGTCCGCCCGCGCCGCGTACTGGTTCAGCAAGGGTAAGTTGGACCGCGTGATCGACGATTGCGGAAACGCCATCTCCATCCAACCACACCAGGAAGCTTATTCCATTCGTGGCGACGTGTGGATGAAGAAAGGCGACTTCGAAAAGGCCATTGCTGATTTCGTCAAGGCCAAACGCTTCGATGCGACTGTTGCCCAAGCCTACCTGATGCGGGCCAAAGCACTCAAGAGCCAAGGCAATGATGAACAGGCACGCAAGAGCTTCGAACGTGCCGTCGCCCTCGACCCCAGCATCGAAAAGTCACTGCAATAGGCGAAGAGACAAGAGTCCCGAGACAAGAGCGAAGAGTCGAGAGCCGGAACAAACTTCTGGCTCTTGGCTCTCGACTCTAAGCTCTCCGCGTGTGGCGCAGCCACACTACGACTGTTCCAACTCGCGTCGCAGCGCTTCCAGATCGCTTTCGATTTCGGCGGCGCGTGATTCGCTCGGCACCGTCGCCGATGCGTCCGCAGTGGGTGCCGCTTCGGGTTCCCCGGATTCGCCTGTCGTCAACTGCTGCTGTCGGCGTCGGGCATCGGCCAATCGGGCTTCGAGCGCATGCAGCGTCGTCGTCAGGTGTTCCTGAGTTGCCAGCGCCGCCTTGCGTTGCAAATCCAAGCCGGCAATCAGGTCATCGACCTCGCGCCGGCGGGCCAAAGCCAACCGTGCCTGGTCATCTGCACCCGCCTGAAGTTTCTCCTTCGCCTCAGTCGTCCAGAACTCCACCTTTGAGGAGTGTTCGTCGATTTCCTTGCGAATCCGCTCGGCATTCGCAGCAGCCGTATTCACACTTCGCGTTGCGCCGGACAGGCCCTCATCCATCTCGCGGATGATCTGCCCAATCGCCGAAGCCGGGTCGGCTTCGTTGGCCAAAATGTCGCTGAGGCTGCAGGTCACAATGTCTGTCAACCGGCTGAAATAACTCATTGCGTCTCTCCGGCATCGGGTTCAATCTAACCAACGGGCAAATGCTCGCCGGGGATCATTCGATTCAGGAAAATTGTCGTTGTTGTATTGAAAGTCGTATCGGTCGTCCCGAACAATCGGTTGTCCCGATCAATTGGGACATTATCAATCTCGTCCAACATTTGGGGCATGCAGCCCGCGTCGTTTTAGCTTCAGTTGCAGTTTTTCCCGGGCCAGCCGCAATCGGCTTTTAGCGGTTGCGGTCGTCGTTTCCGTGACGTCGGCCACTTCCGGCAGCGAGAGACCCGAAAAATGATGCAGCGTGAACGTGAGCCGCTGCTCGGCTGGTATCTCTTCCAGTAACTCATTCACCATCGCCGCCAACTCGTGTTGGCTGGCCTTTTCTTCCGGCGACAGAAACTCGCCGGCAATGCGTGCCAGCATGTCCTGCTCGTCTTTTCCGGCCCCTTTGACCGCTCGCACCAGCGCATCGTGCGATTGCCGTCGGATGTTGTCGATCATCAGATTACGGCCAATGCGGTACATCCAGCCGCGAAATCGCCCCACTGGCAGGTAATCCCACGACTGATTGAAAACCCGCAGCAACGTTTCCTGCGACAGGTCTTCGGCCAACTGGGCGTCGCGCGTGTTGCGATAAAAGAACCCGTGCAATGCACTCTGATATTTGTTCACTAATTCTTCGAACGCGCACGCCTCACCGCTTTGGATACGGATCATCAGTTGATCGTCTTCCGTCATCAAGCGGCTCCCATTGACCCTTTGCACTTTAGTTGTCAATCATGGTGGGGGTTGTTAATCATAATGTGTGTCGGCCCGAAACGAAACGAGTTAACGCACCGACTTAAAAGAACTCCAATCACCGAAAAATTACATCGCGAGAACCGGAACCCTGACCACCAAGACCACAATCCAACTGAATTTTGGCGCAGACGCCAGTTTCGAGTGCGAAATCGATGCGAGTCGCGTCGTCGCAGTTCCCACACCGCCGGCACCGTTGGCGGATGTCGTGGGCGAAATCCGCACTGTGCTTGCGGCCCCGCTCGATTTTCCGCCGCTCGAACAGGCAGTCATTCCCGGCGACCGGGTGCTGCTGGTGCTTGATCGTGACACGCCGATGGCAGCGGAAATCATCGGCGAAATCTGGGCGATGCTTTCCCATCGCGACGTCGATCCGGCCGACGTTACCATTCTGCAACCGGCCGCTTTGTGTTCCGGTTCACAATCCGACCCGCGGGCTGTCCTGCCTGAAAACATCAAGAATCTCGTCGAATGGAAAATTCACGACCCCACCGAATCGGAAGTCTGTGGTTATCTGGCCGCCACCGCCAGCGGTGAGCGAGTCTACCTCGCTCGTGATGTGACCGAGGCCGACGTTGTCCTTTCAATTGGCGAAGTGGCCTTTGATTCTCTCTTGGGCTTTCGCGGTACTCACAGCGCATTTTATCCAGGGCTTTCCAACACCGAAGCACTCGGACTCGCCCACGGACAGGGACACCGCGAGCTTGGCCCCGACGACGATCGTCCACTGCGGCAGATGATCGACGATGTCGGCTGGATGCTCGGTACGCAATTCTCTATCCAAGTGGTTGCCTCGGTCGGCAACGGTGCCGCGAAGATTCTCGCCGGCGCAATCGATTCCGTCTTCGCCCGTGCAAAACAGTTGCTCACGGAGTTCTGGCTCGTCGAACTCGACTCCCGGCCGAAGATTGTCATCGCCGCCATCGATTGTGACGCCGCCGGACACGATTGGAGACAAGTTGGTGCAGCGCTCGAGTCGGCCCGCAACCTCGTCGATAACGGCGGCAAGATTGTGATCCTCTCGGAGTTGTCGGCCGAAACGGGGCCGGGCATGCAATTGCTGCGCGAGAGCGAAACGCCGGGCGATGCCATTCAGCCGCTGCGCACATTTCTCCCCCCCGATCTGACTCCCGCCACGCAACTCGCAGCCGCAGCCGACTGGGCCGACGTCTACCTTCTCAGCAAACTGGACGGCGATGTTGTGGAAGAGTTGTTCATGACACCGCTGGCAAACGGCAAGGAAGCGGCGCGTTTGCTCGGTGGCGCGGAGACCTGCCTGTTTCTGCCATCGGCCCAACACACCTTCGGCCGCGTGCGACAAGCATGACCATCGCGGTGCGAATCGGTCGTTGGCTATCAGTCAGAGCAAAAGGGTGCCTGTGGCAGAGTCTTCGATGCCACAGCGAGCGCTCGTGAAATTTTCAATTCTCAAAACCGCGGGCTGCGCTCCGAAAACGTCGCTTCGACCCCAGGCACCCATACGTCATTTTCGTGTTGAAAGACTAAGTAGCCCTGTCCACGAGTTCTGACCGGTTGCTTTTCTGCTCGAATCGAGCCAAAATGGCCCAATTCCGGTCATTTCAACCGCTGAAACCATAAGTCAAACATAATACATCGCTCCAAATTCACACGAGGAAAGCTGTTACGCCATGACCAGCATCAATCAACTTGCAACGTCCGCTCTCTCCGCAGGTGAGGGCATTCTTCGGCTCGCTCCCAACTGGGTCCCTCGCTCGTTCTTGCAGCCGGGCCGACGGTTGAAACTGCACCCCGCCGACTACTACGCGCTCGGCATGCATCGCGGCGGAATCGACGAACGCTGGTTCGGTTCGACGACCGAAGCCGCCAACGAAAACCGCAACGAAGACGAAGGGCTTTCGTATTGCGTGCTGGACGGCGAACGTTTTCTACTCCGCGATGCCGTCGCCGATTTGGGGGGCGAAATCATCGGCAACGATATCTGGGACAAATACCAGAAGTGGCCCGTCTATTCTAAATTCTTCGACAACATGGGCCCCATCCCCCACCACATGCACCAGAATGCCGAACAGGCGGCAAAGGTCGGGCAGGAAGGCAAGCCGGAAAGTTATTACTTCCCCCCGCAAATGAACGCCATTGGCAACAACTTCCCCTACACGTTCATGGGCCTCGAACCTGGCACCAGCAAACAGGATGTCGTCGATTGTCTCGACCGCTGGAACGACGGCGACAACGGCATTCTCGATCTCTCGAAGGCATACCGTCTCAAACCGGGAACCGGCTGGCTCATTCCGCCATGCGTGCTGCACGCGCCCGGTTCGCTCGTCACCTACGAGCCGCAGTGGGGCAGCGATGTTTTCGGCATGTACCAGTCGCTGGTCGAAGGCCGCATGGTTCCCCGCTCGCTGTTGACGAAGGACTTCCCGGAAGAGTTTCACAACGACAACACCTACCTGGTCGATGCCCTCGACTGGGACAAGAACGTCGATCCGAACTACAAAGATTCCAACTACCTCGAACCGATCGTTTCCGAAGAGGGCGACAACTGGTGCGACCGTTGGGTCGTCTACGGAAAAGTCAACGGCGATCAACTCTTCACCGCCAAGGAACTCACCCTCCAACCCGGCGCGAAGTGCACCATCAAAGATGGCGGCGCCTACGGCTGGATCACCACGCAAGGGAGTGGCAAAGTCGAAAACCTCACCCTGCAATCCCCCGTCATGATCCGCTTCGGCGAAATGACCGAGGACGAAGTCTTCGTCACCTGCAAGAAAGCCAACGAAGGCGTAACCTTCGAAAACACCGGCACCGAACCGTTGGTCGGCCTGCGATACTTCGGCCCCGGCGCACAACCAAACGCCCCAGCCGTCGGCGATCACAGAAAGTAAGGCGTCGCAGCCGCACGAAAACCCAAACCGACAGCTTGCTGTCGAAAGCGGCTGGTTCGTTTTCGTCACGTCGAATACCATGAACATGGCAGTGCGATTTTAGTTCTTCTTCACCCTGTTGAGATAAGCCGATGGCTACCGACGCCACAACCCGGCCGATGACAACCGACGAGTTCCTACAACTAGCGGACGAAGAAGGCGTGACGCGAGAATTGATCGACGGCGTTCTAGTGGAGCGACCTGTGACGACACGAAGCCCAAAGCATTCCAAGGCGGTAACCCGCATCAGCAAGATGCTCGACAATTGGCTGGACGAACAAGCGGAGACTGACGGAGTCGTTGCTTCGGGCGAGGTACGTTGCCGATTGGCAACAGACCCAGATCTGATCGTCGGCGTAGACGTCGTCTACTATGAAGGTAAGGATGCGGTTCGGCAGTGCGAAGAAGATTCTCTCTTTGACGGCCCGCCGATCATTGCGGTCGAAGTCCTTTCACCGAGCGATACTCACGAAGGTGTCGTCGAAAAAATCCGCCGCTACTTGTCCACTGGAACCAGACAAGTTTGGATCGCCGACCCCGATTTGCGGACGGTTACGATTCACCGGGCCAATGCGAACGCGACTCTACGCAACGCCAGCCAGGATTTAACTGCCGAACCGGAACTACCGGGTTTTTGCGTTGCGGTGAGAGATTTGTTTCTGAAGAAATGATTTCATAAGGATTTGCAGTCCCGCGTGTCGATAGTCGGCGCGAACAGGAAACACTGCGCCGCCACCGATAAAGGAGCAACAACCATGACACACGCATCCCCGAAATTACACAACGCTATGTGGCCCGGTTTGGTCGGTAAGAAGAGCCAGGGTGGTGATGAGCCCGACATGTCCCTCGATCGCATGCTCGAATTGACCGCTGCCGCTGAGGTGAACGGCGTCAAGTACGACGGCATCGACTATTTCCTCTTTCATCCGCATACCGATCCCGATGCCTCGGATGATGAACTCAAGGCGATTGCCGACAAGATTTCCGCGCACGATCTCGTCGTCGGTTCACTCGTCGCGCCGGTTTGGCCGGGAACGGTTGGCGACTCGGCCATGGGCGACGAAGAAGCCCGCAAGAAGTTTGTGCTTGCCGTCGAGAAAGCTTGCCGAATTGCGAAGGTGTTCAACGAACACGGTATTCGCAAGTACGGCGTGATTCGCATCGACTCTGCCGGCAGTCCCGCCGATTGGGCCGCCGATCCCGAAGGCAACACGAAGATCATCGCCGAGACGTTCCGCGAGGCGGCCAAAGTTGCCGAGGGTTACGGTGAACGCCTCGCTGCCGAAGGCGAAATCTGCTGGGCCGGCATGCACTCGTGGAAGGACATGCTCAACCTGCTCGAAGCAGTCGATATGCCCAAGACCGTCGGCTTCCAGGCCGACATGGCACACACGTATCTTTACCTGCTCGGCTACAACGCGCCCGAGCATGCCCTGCTGCAAGAGGGTTACAGCGACGAAGAATTCAAGGCGGCTTACACCACCATGACCGACGCGCTGCGTCCCTGGACGATCGACTTCCACATCGCCCAGAACGACGGTTCGGTTCACGGTACCGGCAGCCACGACAAAACCGGTAAACACTGCCCCGCCGACGACCCCAACGGCAAACTCGACATCGTCGAATGCGCCAACTACTGGCTCGAAGGAGCCACCGAGCGTGGCATCCAACACATCTGCTGGGACGGCTGCATGTTCCCCAACGAAATGCTGGAAACGCCAGCGACCTGGAACACGATCCTCGATGTGATGATTAAGGTTCGCAACGCTCACGGATGGGATTGATGAGAGGAAAAGCGAATCACATCGTTCCGCTTTCCCCACTCCGCTTTCCGCTTTTTCATCCCAATATCAAAGGACTCGCCAGCCATGACCAAACCATTCAACATCGGCATGATCGGCTACGGCTTCATGGGCCGTGCTCACACTAACGCATACAAGCGTGTCGGCGATTTCTTTCCCGAACTCGAATACCGACCGGTTTTGAAAGCCGCCTGTGCCCGCAGTGCTGAGTCGGTCAAAGCCTTTGCCGACCAATGGGGGTACGAGTCGATTGAGACCGACTGGCGGAAACTCCTGGAGCGCGACGACATCGACGCCGTCGATATCTGCGTGCCGAATAATTTGCACAAGGAAATTGCGCTGGCGGCCATCGATGCCGGGAAGATCATTCTTTGCGAGAAACCGCTGGCAATGGATGCTGCCGAAGGCGAAGAGATGTGCGCGGCCGTCGAGAAGGCGGGCCTCGCCAACATGGTTTGGTACAATTACCGTCGTGTCCCCGCAGTCTCACTCGCCAAGAAACTTATCGACGAAGGCAAACTGGGGCGAATCTTCCACTACCGTGCCAACTTCCTGCAGGATTGGACGATCTCGGAAGACCTGCCCCAAGGGGGAGCCGGTTTATGGCGGCTGGATGCAGCGGCGGCCGGCAGTGGTGTCACCGGCGATCTGCTGGCTCACTGCATCGACACGGCCATCTGGCTTAACGGCGGCATCACAGACGTCAGCGCCATGACCGAGACGTTTATCAAAGAACGCGTGCATTCCGACACGGGAGAAAAGCAGGCCGTCAGCATCGATGATGCCTGCTCATTCCTCTGCCATTTTGATAATGGATCGCTGGGGCTGTTTGAATCGACGCGTTACGCCCGTGGCCATAAAGCGCTGTACACGCTGGAAATTAACGGCGAGCACGCTTCCATTGCCTGGGATCTGCACGACCTGCACAGGCTCAGCTACTTCGATCATCGCGACGAAGGGGCCCTGCGTGGCTGGCGAACGATTCACGTCTCCGATGGCGACCATCCCTATATGGATCATTGGTGGGTCCCCGGTTTGCAGATTGGCTACGAGCACAGTTTCGTCCATCAGGTGGCCGATTTTCTGGCAGGCTACGAAAAAGGCGAAGCCGTTTCTCCCTCATTCCGCGAAGCACTCGAAACGCAAAAAGTCTGCGATGCAGTCCTCGACAGCGCCCGCGAACGGAAATGGACCGAGGTCGGCTGACATCTGGTCGATCTGTTATTCGAGTCGTATCGTCGCAACATGTTTCTGACGATGGCTGCCACTGGCGTGAAAAACACTGGCGACACGCCAGTGGCACCCGGGTTTTCAGCAGAAATTAGACGTCGGCTAGAGTTTGTTGCGACTGAACGTTTATAATCATCCGGACAACGCCGCCCGCATATCTTTGGTCATCTGGCCAAAACATGATGGCGGCGTCCCTTATGAATCCGCTCAACTTTCTTGTTGGTGATCGCAGGAGGACAGACGAATGGAACGGCATCCCATTTCCAGGGAAGGCTACGAGAAGCTCCGCGAGGATATTCGCCGGATGCAAGAAGACGAGATGCCCATCATCACCGAAAAGATTGCGCTGGCCCGCGCCGAGGGAGACCTCAGCGAAAACGCCGAGTACCACGGCCAACGCGAAGCGCAAGGCTTAATGCAGGCCAAGATCAACCAACCGAAGGGCAAACTCGGCAGTTGCGAAATCGTTGAGAAGTCAACAACATCCGACGTGGTCGCCTTCGGTTCGCTGGTCACCGTCCGCGATCTTAGCGACGACATGGAAGAGCAGTACGAATTAGTCGGGCCGGGTGAAGAAAACTACGATGGCGAAATCATGAAGATTCTGACGTCCAGCCCGATTGGCCAGGGGCTGATGGGAAAGAAGGTCGGTGAGCAGACCGAAGTTGAAATTCCCAGCGGCAAGCTGCAAATGGAAATCGTCGCGATCGAATAGCAAGACAGCACCCCGCGCAGATGCCACTGGCGTGTCGCCAGTGCAGCGCGGTGGGCAGTGGCGATTAGTGTTCCAGAACTTGATCGAATTGAATCATCCAGACACACATGGTCGCTTTTTCGGTTTTTTGCGCGGTTAAGTTTTTTGCCGAGCGAAGAATCTGGCAGTTTGTAACCCAGGGAGTTCTTCATGTTACGAGTTTCTCTTTCTGTCGCTATCGCATTTGCCTTTTCCAGTGTCGCACAAGCCGAAGACTGGACTGAGTTTCGCGGGCCAACCGGGCAGGGGTATTCCACCGAGAAGAACCTGCCGGCCGAATTCGGCCCTACGACAAATGTTGCCTGGAAAGTCGAAGTGCCGGGTATCGGTTGGTCGTCGCCCGTTGTTCTGAAAAAACGCGTTTACCTCACAGCGGCCGTTCCACAAGGCGATGACGGTGCCGACGGCCATTCGTTGCGCGTCCTCTGTCTCGATGCCGACGATGGGAGTACCATCTGGAACACCCAGGCTTTCGAGCAGCCCAACGGGCGGAACACGCGCATCCATGGAAAGAACACACACGCCAGTTCCACACCCATTACCGACGGCAAACATCTCTACGTCCACTTCGGAACGCACGGCACGGCCTGTCTGACACTCGCCGGGAAAATTGTCTGGAAGACAACCGAACTCGTTTATGCTCCCAATCATGGCAATGGTGGCTCGCCGGTCATCGTCGATGATCTGCTCATCGTCAGTTGCGATGGTTCCGACATTGACTACGTGGCTGCCCTTGATCGCAATAACGGCAAACTTCGCTGGAAGACCTCGCGGCCGCAGGTTCCCAACCCGCGCAAGTTTTCCTTTACAACACCGTTGGTCATCGAAGTCGCAGGGAAGAAGCAACTCATCAGTTCAGGAACCGACATTGTGGCCGCCTACGAACCGGCGACCGGCAAGGAAATCTGGCGCGTCACCTACGATGGTTACTCGGTTGTGCCGCGACCTGTTTTCGGTCACGGGCTGGTTTATATCTGCACGGGTTGGAGTCCGCCAAAACTGTTGGCAATCCGTCCGAACGGAACCGGCGACGTCACCGAATCGCACGTTGAATGGAAAACACCACGCAGCGTGCCCAACACACCGTCAACGATTCTGGTGGGTGATGAATTGTATTTCATCAGCGACCGGGGAGTTATCACCTGCGTCGATGCCAAGACCGGCGAGTCGCATTGGACCAAACGCGTCGGCGGCGGATTCTCGGCTTCGCCCGTTTACGCCGATGGAAAGATTTATTTTCAAAGCGAAGAGGGTGAAGCGATTGTGATCAAGCCGGGATTGAAATACGAAGAACTGGCCCGCAACCAATTCCCCGGCGAACGAACGCTCGCATCCTACGGCATCGCCGATTCTGCGTTGTTCATTCGCACCGGAACAAGCCTGTACCGCATTCAAGAACAGTAGGAATTCCAATCTGCGAAATCTGTAACGCGATGAAACTCCGCTTGCGGTTTCGCGGCGTCAGAATGTTCTCTTTTCCACGAAACCGCAATCGAACTTCGGTCAACCGTTACGCCATCAAATACAAGACTCAGCACAATGTCACGCCGCGAACAACTCGAAGAACTGCTCAAGTCCGACCCCGATGATGTCTTCCTGCAATATGCGCTGGCGTTGGAATTCGTTTCGGCAGGCGATGCCGATGAGGGACTCAAGCGGCTCGCGGATGTCAACGACCAACATCCCGAGTACGTCGCGGCCTATTTCCAGCGGGGTCAGGTTCTCGCCGGGCAAGACAGGTCGGACGAAGCACGCGAGATTCTCACGCGCGGCGTGGCAGTCGCCCGGCAAGTGGGCGATGCCCACGCCGAAGGGGAAATGAGCGAATTCCTCGCGACGCTCGGATGATTGGCAGTTATTGTCGCCCCACGTTTTTCCCGCGAACCATCGCCGGTGGACGCGATTGTGATCGGCCGTGATGAGACCAGTTCGCATCGTCGGGGCCATGTTGCTTAAGCCAATCGCGCAACGGAACGTCGCCGTCTTGCGGATCGTACACGCCGTTGGCCGATATGCCGTCGCCCAAGATCTGCCGACGGATCGGATCGAGGTCCGGATACAGATGCGCGACGGTCATTGCATCTTTCGGCCGCATCCAACGATAGCTGTAGCCGTACCAAACGACTTTGCGCGTCACGTCGGAGAGGTTGGCGCTGCGCGAATGCCAGACTCGGCGATCGAGAAACACCGCCGATCCGGGTTCGAGGCAAAGCGGTATGGCACCGTCTGGATTCGACACGCCATCCTGGGGCAAATCGATTTCATCCTGCAGATGCGAACCGGGAACAACCAACGTGTTGCCGTGATCGGGCTGGCTGACATCGCTGAGATAGAATCCAACTTTGAGCGACAACCGAGGACGCGGCGAGCATTCGATTTCATCGTTGACGCGCATGCTGTCCTGATGCCACGCCACTTGCCAGGTCATTGTGTTCGGGTCTGCCGGAGGCGTCACGTCGAGATGGGAATGATACGAGTAAATGTTCCATCCCAAAATGCCCCACACTTTTGGAAAGATCGTTGGGCAATCGATCAGATCGACGAACGCAATGTCTTCATGGATAATATTCGAGACCGACAGAAGTTTGTCGCGGTTTTCGGCCGTTCGTTCGCGGGTGTCGATGCGATCAACAGCTTCGAGCAGTCGATCCAACGTCGCTTCGTCAATCGCATTCTTGACAATCAAATAGCCCTGCGAATCGAAGGCTTCGCGTTCGTCCGCAGATAAGCAGTTCAAAACACATTCAGGATTCATCGGATAATCTATCTCAAAAGAAATTTGTGCAGCGCCGCCCATCGTTGCAGCTCGACTAATTCTGCATCACCCTTCGAAAATCTACGATATCGCATCGCAACGGAGAATCACATCGACACTCACGAAATCCATCTTCCGACGTATCTCCCGTCACTTCAATTAGTAGCGGCTCGATTGCAACTTGCGATATACTGCGAATTCACATTTCTCTTCAGATTGCGCGCCCCAATTCAAGTCGCATTACGACTGTCCTGTCGAGGCCCCGAATGAATGAGCCGCAAGCGTCGCTGGCTGAGCTGTTTCGTCAAGCTCGTGCGGGTGACGAACGCGCTCTGGGGCAACTGTGCGAGCAACACCGCCCGTATCTGCGACTGCTCGCGCAACGGTCACTCGATTCTCAAATCGGAGTCCGAGCGGATGCGTCAGATTTGGTTCAACAAACGCTGCTGTCGGCAGTCCGCAATTTCAAGAAATTCGAGGGCGAGCACTCGGCCCAATTCGTCGCTTGGTTGCAGGTCATTCACGAACGTAACTCACTGCATCGGTGTTAAATCGGAGTGTAAGTCTTTTTTTTACGGTGTTTATTGAAAATATCGACTTTATGCTACAGTGTGTTGACAACTGATTTGACAATTTCTAGGGTAAATCAAAAGTGACAACCGGGGAGTGCGTCCCCGGTTGTCGAGCAACACCTAAACCCTTAAGCGAAGGTGCTACCATGTCTAAAGCTACCAAATCCCGCACGTCAAACAAGCCTGCAAAGCCCTACCCCGGTTTTCCTCTCACCGCGCATGCGACTGGCCGCTGGTGCAAACGCATCAACGGCCAGCTCTATTATTTTGGCCGCTGGGGAACGAGCCAAGGCGGTAAGGTCGTCAAAGTTGATAACGTCCGCGAGGCCGCTCAACAAGCCGTTGACCAATTCAACGAGCAACGCGACGACCTCAACGCCGGCCGACCGTTGCAAAAGAAGTCTGATCGGCTCACCGTCGCCGAGTTGTGCAATCGCTTTCTCGCCGCGAAGCGGGAGCGGGTTGATACCGGCGAAATCAAGCTAAGTAGCTGGCATGAATACCGTAGCGCCTGCATCAAAATTATCGATGCTTTCGGTCGGAATCGTCCTGTCGATGATGTTACGGTCGAAGACTTCAATAAGCTTCGCACCAACCTGGCGATCGGCCCGAAAGGCAGGCGTGCCCCGTCGTCGCTAGGAAAGGACATCCTGCTTATCCGCATTGTGTTCAAGTACGCTTCTGATGCCCGCCTGATCGAAAAGCCGGTTTGGTTTGGTCCGGATTTCAAAGCTCCGTCGCAGCGGATCAAACGTCAGGCACGCCACGCCAGCGGAAAGCGGATGTTCGAGAGCGATGAACTGCGGGAAATGCTGGCCAGCGCACAGCAGCCGATGAGAGCAATGATTCTGCTGGCCATTAACGGCGGTCTCGGACAAACTGACCTTGCAAACCTTCCGCAGTCGGCACTCGACCTGAATGGCGGCTGGCTGGATTATCCACGGCCGAAGACCGCAGTCGAGCGCAGAATCCCGCTGTGGCCGGAAACGGTCGAGGCGTTGCGGGAAGCGATCGCATCGCGTCCGCGAGCCAAGAGCGCTGACGATGACGGCATGGCGTTTCTGACTCGCAACGGCCTGCGTTTCGTCCGCAACAGCAGCGGCGAGAAGCAGGCCTGGGTTGATTCGTTAGCACAGTCGTTCAAAAAGATCCTGGTAAAGCTGGACATAAACGGAAAGCGCAACTTCTACGCCCTGCGGCACACGTTCGAGACCATCGCCGGCGAGAGCAAGGATCAAGTCGGCGTCAATGCCGTCATGGGACACGCTGACCAATCAATGGCCGCTGTCTACCGCGAACGCATCAGCGACGATCGGCTGCGGGCGGTTGTCGAAACCGTGCGTCAGTGGCTGTGGCCGGCGGTGTGATTTTCAAAGACTTGTGTCCGAAGATGCAGATTAGTGTTGACTGGTGAATATCGTGCTTCAATGCCATCGCCGGTCTCGATAGGCCCGGCAAGGTTGACCGTAGATGTCCATTTTACGAAATTGACCGGGACGGAATTTGTTGGATTTGGCAAGACTCCCGCGATGGGCGGGCGATTCGAGACGGAATTCGATCGGGATGAGTTGATCTCGCTGGTGCGTGAGCTTCGGCGGTAAACTAAAGCAATCGGGACGGCCGTGGCGGTTCGAAACGCGGCGGCCAAGCGGTCCCTGGCGCGATGGATGCTTCGCCTTTCGCATCGTCGCGCTGGGATCGGCCCGACTGAAGAAAGGCAGGTGCAGCATGTCGAGTATTCTCCCCTTCGCTTGTGGCCCTCACCCAGTCTGGTCCCCGATTACCAATGAGATTCACGCGGCCATTTGGGACTGCGTAGGACTGGGGAAGGTGCAGGGGTTTGTCCGGGAATGGGCATCGGATTGGGCCGCCCGGGTCAACGCCGCAGAGGGCGCGAGGCAACAGAAGTTCGCGTGCGCCCGGCAAGCCCTCCACTACCCCGAAGATTCGACGCTGAACCTGATCGCGGATAACTTGCCCGACGACTGGCAACTGAAAGAGGCGCTATGCGATCCCAAGCTCCCCGAGTTACCGCTTCCGCCATCCCATCGCCCGCGTTCATTGGCCGAGAAGTGGGCGGCCTTGAGTGCCGTGCATGACGTGTTCGACTTGAGTGGCGACAAGGTTATGCCGTGGCCGTTACCGGAGGATGATCAGGACTTGGTGGCCTTAACGGAATGGATGCGGGGTGAGGGCGGGTCGTACCTGGTATTGATGCGGGCGGCCAGCGCGTTGAGGGAAGCCTACGCCGATTCGGTCCGTAGATGGCTGGAAGACGTTAAGAAGGACGGCGACGAGCAGCCGGTGGAACTTACCAGGGAGGCAAAGGCCCTGGCACTGCTGGTGCAGCACCCCGAGTGGACCGACACCGCAATTGCCAAGTCTGTGCCGTGTAGCCGGACGACGCTGTACGACTGGCCGAAGTACATGGCAGCCCGAGAGGCCCTGAGGCAAGGGCGAGGACAAAAGCCCCGAGGGACCAAGGACGATGACGGTAATCTAGAGGCTTGGCGGTAGCCGACACTCCCAGCCGACACCCGACACTTTTGCCGACACTCGAATTGCAGAAGCCCCGTTTTTTGCGGGGTTTTCTCATTTCTTGAGCCGACACCCTGCCGACACTCGCCCATTTTCCAGAGTTACTTTTCTGACCTGGAAAGTGAGGTGCGAAGTGAAGACAAGCCCCAAACATCCCCCGCGGCCCCAGGACTGTGCTACGGCGTGGTTCGCGGTGTGGGAGCGGGCCCGGATTGACGGCGACCGGGAGCGGGAGCGGCAAGCATTGGAAAACCTACGTCGGCTGGGCGTGGTAGTTGCGAGCGCCGACGACCAGCAGGGGGTGGACCATGGGCATCGTGGCCACCATACCGCCGGAGCGCGACAAAACACCCGGCGGTTTCATAAACCAAGGAGAGATCGAATTATGGCACCCGGCACCGATGTTGGCAATGACATTTCTGTTGACGATCTGAAGATCAACGTCCAATTCCGAAACCTTTGCCCCGCACTCTCTGATGAACGACTCAAAGGACTCCGCGACGACATCATCACCGGACAATACGAATTCGACGGCCGAACATGTTACTACCAAATTCGCAAAATGATTCAGCAGTACACGGAGGCCTCTCTGAGTCAGAGCTACCTAGATGCGGTTCTCAAGACCTACCAAGAGGTTCACGGCGTCATCGACTTAATGATGCGAGACCCGCGCGGCTATTTGATCGAGCCACACACCGGCAACATCATTCCATTGGGAACGCGGAACGTCGAAGCGTATTCCGTGCCGGCGTGGCTGTTCCACACGGTTTTGTACATCGAAAAAAAAGGCATGGCCGGTTTGCTCAGGAAGTCCGGAATCGCAGAGAAGTTCGACATCGCGATCATTGCCGCCGAAGGGTACGCCACCAACGCTGCGAAGCTGCTGATGTCCAAGGCGACCGAGGGGCAACCGATAACTCTCCTGTGTCTGCACGATGCCGACCCCGATGGTAAGAACATTCACCATAATCTCGAAAAGGCTGGACTCCGCAGCGACAACATTACCGTCATCGACATCGGCATGAGTCTGGACGAAGCGATTGAAATGGGACTGGACCTCGAAGTCTTCCACCGAGTGAAGGGTCTGCCCCAAGACCTCGAACTGACGGACACAGAGCGGCTGCATTGGGAAGGCGAGTATGCGGGAGTCGTGAAGGGAAAGAAGCAGTTCCGCTGCCAGCGCATTGAGTTGAACGCACTGGCCGCCATCCCGCAGGATTTCATCGACTTCGTTGAAGCCAAGTTGGAGTTGCACGGCCTCACGAAAAACCTCGTTCCACCGGACGACGTTGTACTGAGTGCCGCCAATGACGCAGTACGCTTGGCCGCTCGCCAACAGGCACGAAGCACCATCGAACAGATAATCAATATCGAGTCGCTGTTGGACCGCGCCGCAGAAGAGATCGACGGTCTCGTCGATTGCGCCACCATTCAGTCGAGCGTGTCGGAATGGGGCATCGAGGCCGCACCTGAATCTTGGCGCGACGTCACCACACGCGAGGCCGAAGAACAGGTACGGCAGCACCACGAGCGGATAGAGACGACCGTTCGCAAGTCGCTGGAAAGCCTATGACCAACAGCCGGACTCCAACAAGGGACACACGCTTCGATGCAACAAATGATCGAGTCGGCAACAGCGGCGGCAGAGCTAACCGGCGAATCTGTTGACGATGTTCTGAACGAACACCTCAAGGACGACCCCGCGATTCTGGAAATGGTGAAACACAAGATGACGAAGTTACCCGCGTAACTGCGGTGACCGAACCAGAAAAAACGAGCGACCAATTTTCCTGGGATGACATAGACATTCCAACGAATGGTGACGGCGAAACCACTGACCATTTACCACGCCGGCGACGTTCGCTGGTTTTTAAGAATGTGTTTTTACGGAGCAAGGACATGGCAGAAACGAAGAATCAGGTGTTTGAGCGGGACGTCAATCTGACAATTCAGGAGTGGCATAATCTTGCGGTGCAAAAGGCGTGCTTTGCCATCCTTGCAGATGGCAAGACGCTGCTCCAGTACACGCTAGATGAGTCCCGCGAGGACCAATGGACCGAAGCAGAGAGGCTCGAATACTGCGGACCTGACGATCCGCTGTGCACAGAGATTCTGGCGTGGGCTCTAGTCACATGTGACATCTCGGTGATTCCGTTTCCATTGGTGCAGACAGGGTGGGACAGTGAAAACGATCGGCCAATTGTTAGTTCGCATCCAGCGTACTGGAAGACGAATAAACCAGACGTCGAAGACCAGTTAAACATCTTCCGTCCGTTATCGATTGGAGCGACAACAGTCCGCACGGAAGGTGGAATCTGATCAATATGAGCCAACCGTCGCTCGACACGCTGTCGGGCGGCGGCGGCCGTGATTGGCTCGCCACACCGTACAACTGCGCGATGGCTGAAGCGACTGGTCAAATCTGGACGGTTGGACCTCGTTAAACCCGGCGACTACGTGAATCACTTGGCCGCCGTGTATCGATACCACCAATCGCAACTCCCCCGTTCCCCCGAATCTGGAGACAACACATGAGTTGGAATTCCCACCAGCGCCGTCCACAACAATCAGTGGAATGCCCAGACAGCTATCGGGGTGACCGGCGGCGGTACGTCGAACAGGGGACCCGCAGTGAGCCAAACCCACCCGTGCTGGCTGGCCTCATGCCCATCGGCCGACGCTGGCGCGGCAAGCCCATCTCTGCGGTTCCCACCGGCTATCTGGAATGGGTGCTGCGCGACGTGCGGGGCCGGGGGAACCCTACCATTCCTCGCAGTCGGAATGACGACACCGTTCGGCCGCCCTCAGCCGCGCAAACTGCTCTCGGTCGAAAGAACCGGAGCGCGCTGGTTCACGAATTATGCGGCTCCTCAGCCTTGAGAGTGCCAGTACGGTAAACCTCTGATTTGACGGGAATCGCGTGTTTTGAATTCGCGGACGGCAATAACGGATTCAGTTCGTGCAGATCACGGGGTGCGTCGAGTGATTCAGCCGCTATTCGGAAAAACCAACGTATTTCGGGACGAATCCGCGTCCAGGAACTCCTCGGTCACGAGGTTCTAACCACGGTGGCAAATGGGGAAATAGGAACATCGAGTCTTGGACCAGTGCTGTTCGGCACGCGGTTTAGAATTGCCGGGAGAGTTGCTGTAAAGTCCCGCCTTGTGAAGCACTTCACTGTTCCTGCGCCCTGTTTTCATGCATAATCCAAAGTCTCATATCACCATCACAGGTCTCGCGGTCTATTTGTGGGGTGTTTGTGGCAGTTTCTATCGATCAATTTATTTGACATCTGCGATTACTTCCATACCGTTCAGAGCAAGCGGTTGGCTCTTAAATTCTGTATCGACAGTGAATCCGTTGAAGTCCTCAACAAGGATTGGTCCTCCAACGGAAGAATCCCACGTGCTTCGGTCGGAGTATGTGATAAACCCCGCCTGCACCCGCCCCACCGATGCGACAAGAACGATAATCGTCAGCAGACTTTTCATGGCATCCTCTTCGGGTTAATCCACAGCCATACTGCTTGCAAGCGACTCAGGGTGCAAGCCCCGATGGTAATCCCAAACTGCCCGACCCAACCATCGCGGACCATGCCGAACGGACGCTAGACGCGATTCTCTCGCCTGGGTATCGGCAATGGACGCCGGTACGCGTCGGGGTTATAATCGAGAGTCAATTGTCTGTGCTTCGCGCACTCTCCGCGGTTCAACGTCCTCGCTATGTCTTCAACTGAAACACATCAGATTCCCGACTTGGGCAACCTCCGTCGTGGCCGTCCCGCCAATGTGAAGGCATGGTCGCGACTGGCCGTTTGGGGTGGCGTGGCGCTGGTCGTTTATTTGTCATTGGCGCTTCACAGCTTATTTGGCGACGGGTTTCGGCTGCGCTATTGGGCAGTTGCGGTTGCGGTTTCCTGGCTTGCTATTACGTATTGGGCCAAGCACGCAATTGCAAATCGCGACGTGACATCTCGCCCTTTCGTGCGAATCGTACTGGTAACGTGGTCGGTCCTGCTGACGCTACTTGCAATGGATGTGCTGTACGGGCTGTACTACAACACAGTCATTCGCCCGAGCGGCGAACAGAGACGTGATGTCTCCGTCCCCGAGATCTCCGTCGTCGAATTCCACGACGCTGTCCCCAAAATGAGACGGGATCCCTTTGTCTTCACAAAGCCCCACAGTTACTACGTGGCGAAGGTCTACGGCGACCTGTGTGCGGCGTCCGACCTGCGGTCGGCGACCATCCGGGAGAAAGTGATCGAGTTTAGAGAAATGGATATCGAAGTCGATCAGCACGGCTACCGAAAGTCGATTCCGCTCTCTAAGGCCAGAATGATTTTGCTGGGCGATTCCTTCGCCTGGGGAAACGGCGTGTTCTCCACCAACAGTTTTGTGCACAAGATGAATGTGCAGAAAACGGCGTGCTACAATCTTGGTCACTGCGGCTGTGGACTTCCGTCACAGATCCAACAGCTGGATGAGATTGCCGAGTCTGAGGACATGCCGGAATCCCTTGAGTGGATTGTCTGGCTGGTGTTTGATGGCAACGATTTGGAAGACAGCGTCGATCCCTTCCTCCCGCCGGATTCATCATCCCGCATTGATGGCACGGTGTTCGACGGCGTCATGACCGCAATCGAGGCGGTGCGGTACAACTCAGTTCTCAGCCGAGCTTTGAGCGGGCAGCTTTACGTGCTGGGAGGTGATTCGCACCAGACGGTCGATGGAATCCATTTACGAGGCCAACTTTATCGGTCGAACAGTCTCGGTTACAAGCTGTTCAATCCTCCCTATGTGACGCGGGCGGCGGCATCTCTCAATTACGTCGAGAGCCATTCCAATCGAAAGCGGATTTCGAAAGCGCTGGCCCGGATGAAGAAGGTTGCCGAAGGCTTCGGCGCCCGAGTGCTGGTCGTCGTCGCTCCCTCGGCTCCCCGCGTACACGGGCCGCATTTCGAAGACTTCCCCGAGCTGCAGCCGCCCCATTTCGCCAATTTTGTTTTCAGTCTGGCCCAGGAGCACGACTTTGAGACGCTCGATCTGCTTCCCATTATGCAGAAGTACGCGGGCCGGGAACTGCTCTTTCATCGTGACGACACGCACTGGAATCCCCGTGGGCACGAAGTAACAGCACAGGCGATCGTCAATCGCCTGAAACAGCTTGCGGACCGCTAACGCGAAATACGCGAAAGTCCCCCACGCGGCCAACGAGCCGGTGCCGGCTCCAATGCAGGAGCAGGTCTGGCTGGTCCTGCTTGCTGACAATTGTCCTGTAAGGTAACCGATGGAACTGGTCCCAGGGGGGTTCGACGTCGTGGTCGGCAACGACCATGAAGCCCCGCCGCTCGGAGTAGTACAGGATAGACGTATGCCAGTAGAAGTCGGTGACGATTACGTACTCGTCCTCCGGGGTGACCTCCCGGACCAACCGCCCAACACGACAGAGTTCATAGTCGTAGTCGAACCTCACTGTCCAGTAGAGATAATGCCCGGACCCGAGAAGGAATGAGCCGAGCAGCAGGCCGGCTGGCAGCAGGCCGATGCGCAACCGGATCACCCCTGTCTGCCACAAGTGCCAAGCTCCCATCGCCGCGAGGAAAGAAAAGAGCGGCATCGCTGCGACAAGATAGTAATCGTGTACAACGAACAGATTGAAAAACGTAAAGATTGTCACGGCCGGGCCCAATACTGCAGCGGTGGCGAATCGCCGATGTCGTTGCGACATCTTCCAGGCCGCTCGAATCCCAATGATTGGAAAAAGGATCAACGCATAGGGGAAAGCGTAAGCCACCATCCGACCGGCCAGAATCAGCCAGTTCATCGGATCGAGGCGTTGTGACCACGTTCCAAATATCCATTCCCGCATATTGGATGAGGCATGGAACGCTGTGTAAGGCGACGCCAAGTTGACTGCGTTTGCATGTTGCATCCAAAACCAGCCGGCCAGCACAGGAACCGTGAGCAGTGTGAGCATGCCAGCCGCAAACGCCAGCCGCCGCTTCATCAGCCAGGAGTACGGGCGTCCCGAAAGCCCTGCCAGCCGCCACTCCGCGCGACACCGCCGCCAAAGCCAGACCGCAAGCAAAACGCCGAAAACCGGCATGACGATTGATTTGATCGCCGTCGCCAGAGCTCCCGCAGCCGTACCGACGAGCAACAGGCCAAAGCGCCGCTCGTTACGCAGAAACTCCAGACCGCAATACAACCAGACCATTGCGAAGAATATCGCGGCGAAGTCGATCATGCAGGCCCGACTCCAGAGCACACTCAACGGGCTGTAGAGATAGAACAGCAGCGCGATCAGCGGGACCTCGCTGAACGGAAAGAGCCGCCGTCCCAGCTGGTACACCATCACCGCCGAAAGATAGAAAAACAGAAGCCCCGTAAGACGCCCGGCGAGATCGACATTCAGTCCGCCATATCGCACGAGGACGCTTGCCGCGGCCTGAAAAAACGGAAAATCGACATCCAGCTGCCACGGCGGTCCGAAGAGGGGGGCCTGATAGTCCAGAAACGAAATCCCGTTCTTCGCCATCCAGTAAATCACCATGCCATTATGCGTCTGGCGAAAGCTATGAATTTCCAGCAGCGGCGACTGCAAGTGAATGACGCGGCAGAGAATCGATAGCACCACAAGCGCCCAAGCAGTCCGTCGCAGGCCGACGGGCAGTGAGCCGCCATGCGACGCTTTGGGCATCTGCTGTTCCAAATTCACAGGCCGCACCTGAAAGACGATCTCAAGACCACTTGCCATCGGCAAGCGGGACCAAAACGACGGCGGAGTTGATACCCACCTTACCCATCCGGCCGGTAGGTTGCACAAGGCTTACCTTACCCGGCAGGGTGACGGGGCGAAAGGCGTTCGGTCGCCCCGTCGATGCGCTTAACTTGATGCGCATCAGCCGGTTCATGCGTGTGGCGGTAAAGAACATGAATGACGTCGATAATGCCTCCAGCACCGGCGGGCCGACTCCCGCGTTGAAGCCCGATTATGAACAGTTTGAATATCTCGCGAGCCAGTTTCGGGAATTGCAGAAATATGGACGCCGTACTGAGTTGGCTTATGAGGACATGGCTGTCACCAAACCGGTGCTGCGTTCCCCGTCGCCAATTGACAAGGTCAATGACAAGCAAATCCTGCGCGCCGCTGAAACAGGTCATCAGTGGATTCTTGGCGAGGATGCGAAATGGACGTTGTGGACTCGGCCCCCCGTCAATCCTACGCCGGTGTTGCGGATCGCCCCCGATGGGATCGACTCGCCTGAAATGCAGCAAATAAGAGAGATCCTCGAGCTTAAACCTGTTACGCCTGAGAAAAACTTTTACAGACTCCGGAGAGACACGTATGGCCAGTTTAAGCACCCCAACGCGAGGCGAACTCGGGAAAAACCAGCAGAGTTGCGTGAAGAGATTGTCATGAGTATGCGGTCGGTCAAGGAGATGATGTTCTATCTCAGCCACGCGATTGCAGTACCGGAGTCGCATCGACGGCTGGCCATCACACTCCTGTTCGGCTGTGGCAGTGATACCGACAGTAGTTCCAACGAGACTCAACAAAACACCGCCAGTACGGATGGCCAAACTGATCCCGCAGAGACCGCTGGATTGCCGGAACTGATCGGCCAATTCGTGCAAACACAACCGGGCGCGGGAACCCGGATCCCACGTGAAAAGCTAATCGCCGACAACGCCACTTGATGGCTTTTCTCGTCGCCAGCACGCCGTAAGTCGTCATCTCCGTAAGTGGCTTAACTAACCCGGCCGGCCTTCCCGATACTGCCGCAATTAACCGAATACATTTCGTCGCTCGATTACTGCCCATTGTTGTCGTTCGTTTGTACTTGTCATCGAACGCGTCGTTACTCGTGATATTTCTAGTACAAACATGCGGTCATCGAGGTAGCGAGGTTCTTGGGCATAGAATTCATCTTCCATCCTCTGAATGGCTGATGGTCCGTCTGGTCCTGTCGCACCGCGCGACTTCAGAAATGTAATCGTACTGTCGTAGCCGTGATACTTCGCCAGGTCTAACGCCGTGTCACCATTGATGTCTTCCTCGTCTATATCAGCTCCATGGTCCAACAAGTACTCGATGATTGTTTCGGTACCAACGAGACCGCTTCTGACTGCGGAAATTATTGCTGTATCTCCATATTCACACTTCAGATCCGGGTCAACTCCCTTCTCAATGAGTTGTTCAACCACTTCGTAGTCACCAACACCAGCAGCGGTCACCAGAGCGTCGGGATCATTTACATAGCTTGGCATCGGTTCATTCATGGTCTTGCACTTTTAGAACGTGTCTTCAAATGGCGTGAACTGATGAAAGTCGCTACGACTCCGAGTCTTTGGTTCTCAGGTCAAGGACGACGGAGACGCAGCGATTAACCGCGTAGGGTCAAAAAACTCCGCCGACCGTTAAATGCAGGAGCTTCTTGCACTTCCGAAATCTGAAACATCGTAATCTCAGCCGGTTGATTCTTCG
>Ga0114993_10000205_pt1 | contig 67434 bp, 48 predicted proteins | sample ArcticOcean_MG_C_FD_87042 | JGI IMG/M metagenome (GOLD analysis project Ga0114993, IMG submission 87042) | Marine microbial communities from western Arctic Ocean - ArcticOcean_MG_CB2_150 | ecosystem: Environmental > Aquatic > Marine > Oceanic | place: Arctic Ocean: Canada Basin | collected... | reverse complement strand
CGCAGACTCGCACCGAACTGGACGAAGCCGGATACCTGGGCCTGACGGAAGGCGTAGATGCTCTGTTTTCGATCGCCCACACAACACACTGTGGGCTGCCACGGAGTATCGGGGACCGGATGACCCGCGGGCAATTCGCGCTCGCCCCACAAGCGGCCGAGCAGACGCCATTGTTGGGCGGAGTTGTCCTGGGCCTCATCGATGATGAAGGCTCGATAACGGGCCCGAATTTCACGCAAACGCGCAAAGCGCGCCTGCAAATCCTCGAACAGTCGGGTCGATTCCTCCGCCGTCAGCGCAGCCAGCTCAGGATTTTGCGTGAAACCCTCCATCAACGCCAGTGCGGCAACGATGTGGTCATCGCGCCACGGGTCATCGGGCAGGGCATCCAAGGCGCGGACGACTTCAACCGGATAGCGACCGCGCATGATTCTCGGACATCGAGCGAGCAGGAGGTCGCCCGCCAACGAGGCGACGTCGTCGAATTCGTGTACCCCTTCGCGCACCTTCAATTCGTGCAGCAGATCGAGCAGCGCACGGTGGCACAACAGGAGATCCTGCAGATGGCAAGCCTCCTCCTCCAGACCGAAGGTTCGCAGCCCATCCGGGGGACCATAGGGCAGCGGTGAGGACAGGCGCAGCGGTCGGAAGGAGGAATCGGCGGGCAAATTCGGCACCGGGAAGGGCGAGTCATCCAGCAGGAAGAGCGCACGTGCAATCGGACGGTAGGATTGGCCCATCGGTGCATTCCACAGCGAGGCGACCTCGGCTCCCAATTCCTTGGCCCGATCTTTGGCGGCGGCATCCTTGACCTTGCCCCAGGTCTGAATGCCGCGTGGCCAATCGGCGGAGTTGACGAGATTCCCTCCGTTGAAGGCACTGACCTCATTCTTCGTGTGCGAGGAGGCTGTGCAGGTGACCAGACAGAGCGCATGGACCCATAGATAGCGTTCCCATCGTGTTGCGGGCGGTCCCGCTGTGATCAATTCGTCAAATGTCTCGAAGCGCAGGCCACCGCTCAACCCAGCGGAGAGTTCGAGCGCTCCTTGGTGAATGCGTGCGAGGTTCAACCAGTTCTCACAGGTGGTGTGGATTTCATCGACGAAGGCATCGAACATCGTATCGGCTGGCGAGAGCAAATCGACGATCAATCGGTTGACATCGGCGGCATCCACGGACCCACCCGTCTCCAATCGACGCGCGACACTGTCGACGAAGACGCGGTTTGACAGCAGGGAGGAGAGGACCTTTCGCATCGCTGATCGACTCCCGAAGCGGCGCGCCAGACGATCTCGGCTGGTGACGAGTTGAGCGGCGCGCTCACCACTGACCCCAGCATCGACCGCATCCCCAGCCGAGCGCAGTCGCCACAGGCCGTCGAGGGCGCGATCGGTCAGGACGTGGCGTTCCGCCTCGGAGACGATCTCCTCGGTCGGTCGCTCGGCCAAATCGGCGCGCCACGGTGCGATCAAGCGTGAGAGGAAGGCATCGATGGTGCCGATCGGTGCATCTTCGAGCATCGCCGTCAACTGGTCGATCAAGCCATCCTGTGTGACCCGCGCATCGCGCCTCTCCCCGCCATCATCGCGGGTCGGGCCGGGCCGCAGGCGATTCAATTCAGCCCACAACCGGTGGCGCATCTCTTCGGCAGCGCGGGTGGTGAAGGTCAGGACGACGACCTCGCTCGGCAAGAGTCCCTGCCATGCGGCGAGGTCCTCACGCTCGGCCAATCCGATGCGCAGCGCACCACCGGACAATGGCGCAGGACGCGGCCCGGCCGGCAACAACCGTGTGGCGCGCTGATCCACCGATAGATAGTGCTCAATGGCACGGCCGACGATGCTCTGGGTCTTGCCCGTGCCCGCCCCGGCATCGAGGATGAGGTGCATGTCGATGGCCAATGCCAGCCGTTGACCGAGGTTCAGCTCCATTTGCTATCACCTCCAACAATCGGTGAGAGACCACAGGCCTCCTTGACCCGACACCAGGTGCAAACGCCTTCCGCAGGTGTGGCGTGGACCCGGCCAGTATCCGCAGCCGCAGCGATGGCGATGGCCGTGCTCAAACGCTCCCGCATCCAAGCGCGGAATGGGTCGCTCGCCGCATCGGCCCCCTCATCGGGCAACCGGTGGGTCATGTGGGTGAAATCAGTCACATCCCCGACGCCATTTTCGGTCAACGTCTCCGCGAATGCCGGACTCAATTCCAGGCTGTGGCTCGTGTAGGCTCCGACCTCGGAGATGCCGACCCCGATGACCAGATCACCCGGGTGGGCCACCTCCCAAGCCCGCGCATAGAGTCCCAATTGCAACTCGTCGAACAAGGCCTTGCGATGGCGACTTCCGATGTCACCTTTCTTCGGGCCATCGATCGATTTGATGTCGCGAATCAGAACCAATCGACGTGGGCTCCAATCGGACTCCGCATTCCAATCCAAGGGGGCGATGGTCGGCTCGACCTCTGGGTCACAAACATCCGCGAGGCGAATGGCATCGACCCGGTCGATGAATCCGGAGAGGTGGATGGTTCGGCCGTCCGGATGGGGAACTTCGAGCCCATCCAGCGGCCATTCCATGGCGATCGGCACGGCGTTGTGCAGGTCCAGTTCAGCCCGCAGCAATCGCCCGAGTCGACCGGTCGGTGGCATCGGGCGGGGGCTGGCCAACCAATCTTGCCACGCCTCTCTTGACAATCCGATGAGGTCGTGCCTGCGCTGGGCGGCCGTCGCATCCTCGCGTTCCAGCCACGGTGCATGCTGGCCAAGATGGTCGAGCACGTGGGCAAAGAGAACCTCCGGGGCTTCATTGAGGCCGTGCAATGAGGTCGCGCCGGCATCACTTCGCTCGCTCCCCTCCGGAAGTGACAGAGCCTGTTCGAAGATGGCACCGAGGGCGCCGTGAACCAGATCTCCACGAATCCGTGCATCGAGGTCCTCCTGTTGTATCTCGGACCGAGACACACCGAGGCGCCGCTCGAGCCAGCCCTGGCGCGGGCAGGCCTGCCAACGCTGCAAGCGACTCGCCGACCAAACATTGCGCACATGCCCAGCTCCTGCGGTCAATCCATGCCGTTCATCGAAGATTGGCAGGGCGGTCGAGGCGGGCGCCAGCGGGCGCGGGTCGATGGCGAGCAGATGGGAACGCCCCGATTTACCGCCGAGCACCGGCCAATTCTCGGCCGACCGGGGCTTGGTTGGCCCCGCAGCGCCCGATCCGGTCGGCACGATTCGCAGGTCACCGACGCCGACGAAGCGGTCGTGCAGATCCATGCTGAGGTGATCCTCATCCTCCGCCACCAAGGTCGGTTGACGGCGCAGCCGATCCTGCATCAATCCAGCGTCGAGCGCGATGCTCACCGCGTTGGGATTGAGCGGCGGAACCGCGGGCTCCAAGGCATCGCGCAAGGCGATGCCCGCCCGCTGTCGGTCATCCCGACTGCCGCGTCCGTGCAAATGGACAACCGCGTGGGCTTCGCCGGCCTGCACCGTCATCTCGATGCGGGCGGGACGCCACGACAGATGGTGCCCACGGGTGCGCTCACCCGAGGCGGTCTCCCACCGCGAAGTGTCTGTGAGGAAGGCGGGGCGGGGCACAGCATCCGAATCGGGTGCACCCTGCTGTTCGGCCAACCATTCGGCCAACGGCGCGGCGGGTTGGACATCCTCATCCAATCCGGTCGCATCGATCAGCAGGGTGGTGTCGGCCGCGTGCATCAGGTGATGCAGTACGTGGCGCGCACCTCGCAAGGGCGCATCGGGACGACACAGGTCGAGTGCGGTGCGCTCGGCCTCATCCAGCCAAGGGAGTCGTTCAGCGCGCAGGCTCCAACCTGTGCTCGACAAATGTGTGAACAGGAGCAGACTCGCCCGAGTACCGAGCGCCTCCTCGGGCGTCAGCACCCGAATGCGATCCCCGGCCTCGATGCGGGGGGGTGCGAGCAGATCCTCGGCAAGGCCCGCCATGCCCTCGATCCATCGCGACCCGCCGCGGACCGGCGTTTGGCCCAGTGCAGCCGCCGCCTTTCGCAGCCCGGCGCAGCCCTCGAGCAATCGCTGCAAAGCGCCTGCATCCGGCATCATATCCTCCCAACGCATCGCACCGGCCAGACCCGCCAACCAAGCATCCCCACTCTCGGGGGCTTCAGGAATCGGCAACGTCGCACCCGTCGCACAACCGACCCTGAACTCGGGTTCGGCGATCAACGAACGCTCGGCGGGCGTGAGCAGGGGCGCAAGGCGAGTGACGGTGCTGAGCAGCCACCATTGACTGCACTCCGCGACGCGCCCCGCCTCCTCGGTATCCTGCCAAGGTGCGGGACGTGGTGGCGAGGCCATTGCGCGCAGCCATCGCCCAAGCGCACCATGTCCGCCGAGAATGTGCCAAGATCGTGCCAATGATTCGAGTCGGTCGACATCCAATGCGGGATTCCAATCGGAGAAGAGTGGATGGGGCTCGGACTGTAGCCAAGATCCCTCGATCGCCAGACTCTGTTGGGTGCCGAGCCCGCGCAATCGCTGCATCGACCAGGCTTCCGAACCCTCTCCGATCGACGCCGATTCCACCAACCAATGAATGGCCGGTGCCGCCTTGAGTGGCTGCGCCTCGCGCGGCGGCCTGAGACCAATTCGAGCGAGACCACGACGCCAAGCCTCGGCCCGCTCGGTGCGACCGGGGTCGATGATGAGCACCTCGTCGAGAGGGTCCGCACCCTCCAACCAATCCCGCAGCACCTCGAGGGTTGCATCCACCGCCAAGCCACGACGCGGCACGAGCAGGCGATGAACGACCGAATCCAGACGCTCGGGCTGCCAGACGTTGTGATCTGGAATCCACTCGGGAACGCTCGGCTCGACATCCTGCAGGATGGCACCGTGCAATCCGAGGCGGTGATTGCCAATCTCGGCATCTCCCCGCTGACAGAGTTGGTGGATCGAGCGGAATGCGAGCAGCGAGAGCAACAACCGGCGCTCCGCTCTCGGCAGGGTTGGCATCTGGTCCATCAGGACGATACCCGCCACGCCACCGAGGGTGAATGGCACCGTGTCACTGGCTTCCAGTGCATCGATCAGCGTGCGACGAGAGACCAATGGATGGACGCCATTCATCGCCACCCCCATGCGGGCGATTCGCTCGCGGAATCCGGCCATCCCGGGCCCATTCCAGCGCCGAATATCTTCGATATCAAAGGCCTGAGCAAGACGAGCCAAGGCGCGCGTTCGACCCTCGCCCCAGCGATGCTCAGGCGTAGGGTGCAACACCGGAAAAATCCCAGCGCGCGCACCCGCCTCACACTCCGCGTGCAATAGGCGAGCACCCGCCGCATCCGAAGGCAGCAATCGCGGCAATCTCATGTCGGCATGAAGCGCCTTGCGCAACGAATCCAGCGTATGATGACGGGACCGGTCAATCGGACCGATGTCGGCCGCCTCCAACCGTGAAAGAATCTCAGCCCGAGCCGCATCCCCAGAATGCACCACCAACAACGACGGAAGCGTCGCATCGAGCACCTGCTCACACAGATGAGAGAACAACCAATCCGGGAAACGACCCGGCGGAATGTGCTCCAACGTCAATGTGCAATCCATCTGGCGGCCCCCCCGAGCATCACAGGTCGTGCGCGGGGGTTCTTCAAGGATTGTACGAAATCAATCCCGGCGCGCCACAGCAGCGGCGCCCAAGGCCAACAGACCCAACGGCGCCAAGAAGCCCGGCATCCAGCTGTCAGCCGGCGGCTCCGGATCGATGATGATCGGCGCGTATTCCCATTCATGGATCAGCACCAAAGACAGATCATCGCCATCCCAAGCGGCGGGTAAATCGAGTTGGACCTCGCCGCCCCACTCTCGGTCATTGTCTTGCAGTGATGCATTCAAGTCGATGACTGCGCGGACGACGTGGGTGTAATTATCCAGACCATTACTCCCTTCGGGGAAATATGCACTCGCCTCGACCACCATCAGCCGGTGTGTCCAGATCAAATTGTCATCCTCGAGCACATCCATCTTCCAGTTCAGCGTTCCAGAATTGTTGTCGCCGGTCCAACTGAAATCGGATTCCATCCCGTTATACCCACGGAATTCATGTTTGTCAGCAAACATCTCTGCATAATCGGATTCCAAACTCTCACCATCCGGTGAACTTCCTGCTTTCAATCGCGTTCCATCGATCACCATCGTCGGTGGGGCACGCTCGATGCCGACCGCTTCTTTCGATGCCTCGCCATACAATGCAATCCAGCGTTCATCTCCGAGTGGGGTGCCGAATGGGTCCTCGGCCTCACCGAGGAAACGGTGGAAGGCGAGAACAGTCGCATCCTCGCCATCGATCGCCGCCATCAATGCATCTTCTGCGGGCACGCAATTCTCACACCACGTCGCCGTGTAGACCTCCACGACTTGAGGGGATTCCTCCATGTTGCCACCGGCTGTCAACGTCGTTCCATCGGCTCCGGTCAGGTGGATTTCATTCCCCCCGAGAATGCCCTGGGTATCCGATAGGTCGGTCGCGGGCACACCTTGCATCGGCGCGGGCAAGAGCAGCATGACGAACAGAACGATGGGCAGGGCCTTGCGCATGACCCGACGAAGGCCATCCCCCTTCTCAATCTTCAGGCTGAGAGTGCGGCGAATGCGCCGATGGTTCGCATAGCATCATCGTCGGTGATATGCAGGTGGGTAACGACACGAATGGAATTCGGGCCGATGTCAAACAAATCGATCCCATGTTTGGCCAATCCGGCGACCACTTCTGCTGCGGGTGAATCAGTCGTGATGTAGACCATGTTGGTCTGGACCGCATCCAACTCGACGCTGAAACCATCCATCCCAGCGACCGCTTCTGCGATCGTCTTCGCACGGGCATGGTCCTCGGCCAAGCGGTCGATGTTGTGTTCCAGCGCATACAATCCCGCCGCGGCGAGCACGCCGGCCTGGCGCATGCCGCCGCCGAACATCTTGCGCCAGCGGTGGGCCTTGTCGATGAAGGATTGCGAGCCGACGAGCACACTGCCGACCGGCGCGCCGAGCCCTTTGGAGAGGCAGATGCTGATGCTGTCGTAGTCTCGCACCATTCTCGCTGCATCCGTACCGGTGGCGACGACCGCGTTGAACAATCGCGCCCCATCGACATGGCTCGCGCAATCGTTGGCTTTTGCAATCGATGCAATTTCATCGAGAGTTGACTGGGGATAGCAAGATCCGCCACCTCGATTGCTGGTATTCTCCACGCAGATCAGACTGGCATCCGGGTAGTGGGATTGCGAACCCGATGCCTTGCGGATTCCATTCTGGACATCCTGGGGAACCATGATTCCTATCTCGGCGGGCACCAATGCGATTGAACATCCACTGAGGGTTGCATAGCCGCCGCCCTCGTACTCATAGATGTGAGAATGACGTTCGGTGACGATTTCGTCACCCGGTGAAGTGTGGGTGCGGATGGCCACAGCATTGGCCATCGTGCCACTGGCGACGAATAGCGCGGCCTGTTTGCCAAGCATCGCTGCCATCTTGTCCTGCAGGGCGATGACCGTCGGATCATCTCCCAACACATCATCGCCGACCTCGGCGGATTGAATGACGGCGCGCATGGCCGCGGTCGGCTGCGTCACCGTGTCACTGCGCAGGTCAACACGGTCGGATGGGAACTCGCGCATGGGCTGGTCCAAGGCGACCTCGCACATAGCATCATGCAACCCCCCCCACCCTGCATGGACTTCAAGTGTCTGAACATCACAAGACACTCCAATGGAACGCCGACATCAAGCCATCGTGCCTTTTCTCGTGCTCATTCTGCTCTTCGTCATGCTGATCCCTCTGGGTCTGTTCACAGAAGATGATCCCGTGAATCCAATCAGTCCAGATCCTGGGCCTGAACCTGAACCTGAACCGGTTCTGCTTCTCGGCTGTACCGATGCGACGGCCGAGAATTACAACGCGACTGCGACCACAGATGATGGATTGTGCACATATCCGCCCGATCCCATTGCGGGCTGCCTGGACCCTACAGCAACAAATTACGATGCGAGCGCGACCCTCGATGATGGCTCCTGTACCTATCCGCCGCCGCCAATTGAAGGCTGTACGAATGAGGATGCAACCAATTTCGATTCAACCGCTGAAGTCGACGATGGAAGCTGCGTATTCCCACCACCAGACATTCCAGGGTGCATGGATCCGAATGCGACGAATTACGATTCCACTGCGACTGTTAATGACGGCTCCTGCACCTATCCACCGCCGCCGGTCGAGGGCTGTATGGACCCGAATGCGACGAATTACAATCCTGCTGCTGAAGTCGATGATGGAAGCTGCACATTCCCACCACCAGACATCCCAGGGTGCATGGACCCGAACGCCACCAATTACGATTCTGCCGCAACCCTCGACGACGGTTCCTGCGTCTTTCCGCCCGTCGAAGGCTGCACCTATCCCTCAGCATTGAATTTCGATCCACTCGCGATTGTGTTCAACGATTCCTGTGTATTCCCGGGCCCGCAGGCGGGACTTGACAATGCGACCATCGACCAGGCCATGGGTGAGATCAAAATCCTCGTGATGATGGGGAAATTGTCCAATCAAACACCGATTACGACGCCCGCCGAGGAGGTGGCGTTGATGGAATTCGTAACCGAATGGTATGAGGATGCATCCTTCGGCCAAGTGACATTCAACGTGACCTATACGGGTTGGTTCAACCTCAGCAGTCAGTTGCTGTGGAAGGCGCAATGGTGGGAGGAGACTTTGAATCTCGGATTCGTGCTCGAGGATTATGACCTCTATGTGCTCGGAACACAGCAATTCTATCCACCCGGCGTGAGCGCAGGCGGCAATGCGAATTCAGTCGGTGTGGGCTCTGCCACTCGACAGTTGAGCAACGGCACCACCATCCAAATCAATGGTTCAATCTTCGGCACCTACACCTTCCAACCCGGCAATGAAGGGGTCATGGTTCACGAATTCGGCCATTGTCTCGGCCTTCACCACGCGGGGTACACTTCCGGATACACTGGTCAGGAACATGCCTACCGCAACGCCGATGATTCGATGGGAGACGGCGCATTCTACGGGCAGATGCAATTCGGCGCACAGTCCAAGGCCAAACTCGGCTGGATTCCCGAGGCCGATATCATTACCACCGTCTCAAATGGGACCCATTTCATCTCGGATGTGGAATTCCCAGGCGCCGGTGGACTGCGGACCCCTATTCCCGGAGATACCACGGGTGAGCGATGGTACTGGATCGGCGCGCGCAGCGCGTCTGGAAATGGTGACTCGACCGGCGAGATCATCCAGACCTATCCGCAAAACAACCCTCGAATCGCCTATGCCAATGCACTGTTCAGTGCCGGCGCCGACACATGGGCACTCGATGCCACGCCAGAGACCCAAACCAATGCCACGGGTTTGGATACACATCTGATGCCAGGACGGACGTGGAGCGATCCGACCGGTACGGTTCATTTCACCGTGACTTCGGCCAATGAGACGGGCATCTGGGTGCAGGTGAAAATCACACTAGCGGGCGCTGCGAATCAAGCGCCGGTCATCACGAGTCTCACGGCAACGATCGATGCGAACAACCCTCTTCTCGTCCATTACAACATCACGGCATTCGACCCAGAGGGCGAAAATCTCACGGTCTTCTGGAGCGCAGCGAATGCAGCGCGATACCAACAAACCTACTCCAGTCAGAGCAGATTCGACGCTGGATTCTCCATCTCCAAGGAATACAACAACGACAATGGTCGCCGGGTCTGGGTGTGGGTCAGCGATGGAGCAGGCGGGGTGGCCAAAACATGGGTCGACGTGTTCGGCTACAACAGCACGGCGCCGATCGTCGACAACATCACCCGCTCGATCTATGACGATTTTCTGGTCGTCTTCTTCGCACACTACTCCGATTGGGACCTCTGCGAATCGACTTGGGATTTCGGTGATGGATCAGCCACACAGCAGGGCGATACTCCGATGCATACCTATGCTCAGGCCGGCGCCTACACGGTGACGCTGACCGTTACGGATGGGGAACACAGCGTCACAGTGACCCGTGTGATCAACGTCAACTGACGCGCCTTTCAAGTGCCTGAACCGAACAGGGTGGCCCATGCACCACGCGAGGCTCGCCATCCTGCTGACCTCCATGCTCCTCTTGTCAGGGTGCCTCGGCGGAACAGATCCGGTCGATGCGGAACCCAATCCCACGGACCCGATCATTCTGGGTTGCATGGATGGCCTGGCGGAAAACTTCGATGAGAATGCGACCGTCGAGGATGGGTCCTGCACCTATGCCCCACCACCTCCTGTGCAAGGTTGCACCATCGTCACTGCGGTCAATTTCGACCCCTATGCAGAAATCGATGATGGAAGTTGCATCTTCCCGGAACCACCCGTCGAGGGATGCACCGATGTCAACGCGACGAATTACGACCCCGCGGCAGAAGTCGACGACGGGTCATGCATATTCCCGCCTCCACCACCACCACCACCGGTCGAGGGCTGTACTGATGTCAACGCGACGAATTACGACCCCGCGGCGGAAGTCGACGACGGGTCCTGCGTCTTCCCGCCACCACCCGAAGAGGGCTGCACAGACCCGAATGCAACCAATTTTGACCCGATAGCGGAGGTTGATGACGGCTCCTGCATATTCCCACCCCCACCGCTCGACTTGGAGGCATTGACGATTCAGAATGCGGTCGGTCAGCAGAACGTTCTCGTCATCGCAGCCCATTATCCGGGAGAGAATCTGACCGACTCCGTCCCCGAGATTCAAGCTGCGATTGAGTCGGTCGGATCGTGGTTTTCCAACGTCTCCTACGGAAAGGTCTGGTTCAACGTCACCGTCGCCGGACCGTATGAATTATCGGACATTGGCACGGGCTCGAACGAAGTCTATGGGGCGGTCATCGATGATGGCTACAACCTCAGCGAATTCAACCGAATCATCGTCGGTGGTCACAGCCATCAGTCCACCTCGAGTTTCTCGAGCCTCGGCATCGATTCCCGTAACATCACCGACAACCAGGGAAATACCGTCGAAATCATCGCCAGTAGACTCCAGATCAACTCTGCCTTCTACTTCCAAGGGCGCGTCTACGAGATCATTCACCACGAGATGGGGCATTCATTCGGCCTTGGACACGCTGGATTCTACAGCAGTTTGACCGGGCAACTGTTCACCTATGGCACCTACAACTCGCCGATGGGATTGCCCGCCAATTTGCCATCGTTCAGCATGTCGGATGCCTACCAGATGGGATGGATTGACGAAGAGAATCTCACAACGGTCACCAGCGATGGCCAATGGACCCTGAACACCATTGAGAATGCCGATGCGAATGGCATCCGAATCCCGATTCCAAACGATGCATCAGGCGAGCGTTACTACTGGCTCACGCCACGCTCGCAAGGCAATTTCTCAACCGCCGAACTGACAGAGAATTTCGCGCCCGGCGCGCTCCACACCGCCAGTGGAGGCGGCCTCGGCACATTGGCCATCGACACCACCCTAGAAACCCACATGTGGAAGGGGGAGATGGACACTGATCTCCTGCCCGGACGCAGTTGGACCGACCCGACAGGGACGATTCACATCACCCTGCTCGAATCGACGAATGATACGGTCACCGTCAAGGTCGTCTTCGGTGAGAATTCAGCAAATACGCCGCCTCAGATCAACGACGTCACGGCGACGCTGGTCTCAACCAATCCCTACGTCTACGATTTCTTCGCCAACGCAACCGATGTCGACGGCGATGAACTGACCTATTTCTGGAATTTCAATGCCAAAGATGGTGGCAAATTTTCGCTGACAAACCATGGCGATGGACAGAGCCAGAGCCATCCCTTCAATCAACAAAATTCGCGCCGGGTCTGGGTGACTGTGAGCGATGGAGAAGGCGGTGTCACACGCGGGTGGGTCGATGTGGAAAATCACACGAACCTGGCCCCCACACTCAGCGGATACTCCCTCAATTTGTCGAATGGATTCGTCGTATTCGTCAGCAACGCATCCGATGCCGATGCCTGCATCTACACATGGGTCTTCGGGGATGGCAATTTCTCCAACTCAAAACGTGGTTATCACAACTATCCAATCCACGGCATGTACAACGTCACGCTGACCGTCGATGACGGCGAATTCATCGTCAGCTATACCGAAGAGGTCAATTCGCAATGGCCGGGTTACCCACCGAATGTCCTTCCAATCGCAGATGCAGGTGGAAACCAAAGCGGCGGTGTGAACGACAACTTCGTTCTCAATGGCAGCGGATCATCCGACCCGGATGCAGGTCCGGCGGGGCTTCGATATGAGTGGAGTTGCGACAATTGCTCAGTGACGTTTGATGGCATGAACATGACCGTGACCATCCGTGGACTGGGCGTTGGAACCTGGGAGTTCACCCTGCTGGTCTACGATGGTAGCGACTCCGTCACCGATTCCATCTGGATTACAGTAGTTTGAGTTCGCCAGTGATGGCATCGATCTCGTCCTCATCCGCAGGTCCGATCGCGACCACAGTCAACGAACCGGCGGGAATCTGGGTGCGCCCTGCATCTCGAATCGAACAGACGGGAAGATGGACTCGCTTCGCGGCATCCATCATCGATGACAGATTCTCCGAGGTGCCCTTCAGCACGACCTTCTGCTGGCCGGTCGCCATCCACACGGCCATCTCATCGGGAAAGGTCTCCGCGGCCCGTAGCGCCGCCTTGACGGAGGCATGACCGACCTGGGCGGCAATCTTCCCCTTGCCCATTTTGAGAGACGCATCGACGATGCACACCAACTTGACCGGTCCCAATGAGGACCGATACGACGCATCACCACGGCTCGGCGCGGTCAGGCGATGCAGAAACGAACGCAGTCCCATCGGACCACCCCAACAGGCGGGCCCTCATGAGCCGTCCGCTCAGGCGGCATCATAGATGCCGAATCCAGTCAAGGGTGGGGTGTAGACGTGGAGATTGATGAGGTTCACATCTGTGTCGTTGGAGACACGATGGATGTCGGACTCGTCGGCAGCACAGACCGTGCCTGGAAGGTAGATGCGGACCTCCTTGGTGACGGCTCGGCCATCTTCGTCCAGTGAGTAGACGGTCTCGGTGGATTCACCGGCGACGATGTTGAAGGCACAATCACTGCCGGTGTGGTCATGAATCGGTGTGTCTTGGCCGGGCTTCCAGGTGACGAGCACCATCTCGTAATGCTCGGTGATTTTGACGATGTTGCGCTGGTAGCCCGCGTCGGCATAGCCGACGCATTTGTCGATTGCATCGACATTGAGCACGGCCTCTTCGAGCCGTTCACCGAGTTCAGCAAGGCCAGGTCGCCCCTCCAATGCATCGAGCCACTCGACCAAGCCACCGATGCCTGTACAAGCAGCGGTCAGGTCTTCGCACTCGGATGCATCCAAGGTAACGACGACGACCATGAGATGGCCTGATGCGGCCCGGTCTTAGACTTCACGACGGACGGATTCAGCGAGCATTCTGTGGAAATGATGGGGGCCGGTCTCCTTGCTGGGAGAGTATCGGCCGCGGTCATAGGCGGTGGACGAGACGCCTTTCTGGACCCGTTCGACGATGAATTGGTCCTCGGCCTCGACCTTGTCGAGGTCCCCGCCTGCGCCCTTGCCGAGGGCGTCTGGATTGCCGACGAAGCCGTGGTAGACAATCCGGGTCTTGTCGACGGCTTCGGGAATCACCACATTGACGGACAATCCCCACGGATAGAAGTTCAGCATGAGACCTGGATAGAGCCAGAAATAGTACGCAGCGATCCGTTGGCCGGCATCCGGATGATCATCGGGCAGGTCGAAGCAGGCCTCGTCCTCTTTGGCGATGCCGACCTGCAGCACACCGCGGTCAAACAGCTCGGTTCTGTAGGTGGAGTAATCCAATACCTCATGCAAATCCGCATGCACGAAAGGAATGTGGAATCCCTCCAGATAATTCTCGACATAGAGCGCCCAATTGCAATCGATCTGGTATGAACGATGTCTGGACGCATCATGGACAAAGGCATCGACGGAGAGGAAATCCATGCGTTTGGAAACGAAGGAAATGAAGTCATCAAATCCAGAGGCGGACAGGCTGTTGAACAGCAATCCCTTCCACTCACCGAGTGGAAAGGAAGGAAGGTCGTCTGAAGGCGATGGGAAGTTGGCGACCTCATCGAATTCCGGCATGTTGCGAAAGGTCCCATCGAGTCCGAAAGTGCGGCCATGATAGGGGCATTGTAGGCGCTTCTCATCCGGAGAATTGCACACGAGCATGCCGCGGTGGGTGCATACATTCGAGAGACAGCGAACCTCATCCGAGGCGGTGAGGATCATTGGTTCGCGCAATGCATTGTCGACCGGCATCACCGTTGACAACTGTGAACGATGAGCAGCGAAATGCCATTCAGAAGAAAAAACTGAGATGATTTCAGCGAACAGGTCTGCATCGGTGTAGAATCTCGATGGCAGCGTCTGCGCCTTGCGAATATCGGCATCGATTAGCGACATCGCCTCACCTCAGAGATCGAGGTCGCCGCGGATGAATTTGATGTAGCGCTGTTCCTCGTTTGATTCGAAGGGATGGGCGCCGATGTTCACCTGATAGGCGATGCCGACCCAGGTTCCATCCGGACTGATCACGGTCTCGAAGAAGTCGTGCAGCGCGTGGGTATCGCCATTGTCCGCCTCGTACTGTGTGACCCGATGCAGAACCTCGGGTGTGCCGTCGGCATTGCGTGCTGCAATCTGGTAGTCGAAGGTGTCGTTGGCGTGGGGTTCACGGATGGCGCCGCTGTAGAGATACCATTCTTGGCCGGCGACATAGTCGCCTGGCGCCGTGTTGTCGAAGGGGATGCCGTAGAAGCTGACGACGGTGACATTGTCCTCGCTGATGCTGACGAAGGGATACATCGTGATGCCATCCCAATCCGTGGGTGTGATGTCCCAGTTCTCCCAGGTCGCGCCGCGGTCGTATGACATGGCCATGCGCACAGCCCATTCTCCTGTACCGCCGTTAGGGCAGTCCGCCCAGACGACCGCAACGGTGCCGACGCCGTTGGTCTCGACCACAGGATAGCCCTCGGGGCAATTGCCCTCGCGCGGACCGACATTGATCGGGTCGTTCCAAGTCAGTCCGGTATCATTCGAGATGCGCACCAGGACGTGGCCGGTGTTGGTGTCGGCGTTCTCTTGGGCGACGAAGACGTGTGTGCCACTGCGCTCGGGGGCAATCGTCGACCAGCCGCCGGGCATCGAGTAACACTGGGACCATTGCTGGCCGCCGTCGTCGCTTCGGTAGTACCAGTAGCGGGCCGGTCCATTGCTGCAGTCCTGGATGCCAACCCCGGAGTTTCCGAGGTAGTGGACGATGCCGTTGTTCTGGGCCTGGATCCAAGGCCGGTCATCCGCGGCCATCGAGTATTGACGGTCGCAGAATCCGCTCTCGAAGGTATTCCCTCCATCCGAAAAGATGTGGATCCAATTGTCCTCCAGATAGGTGTCGAGGTAGTAGATTCTGTCGAGTGCATCCACAGCGATATCACCCTCATCACCGAGGCAGGCCGAGCCGGAGGCACCGTTGGTGACCTGTCCTTCAAGGATGGTCCCCGGGGTCTCCTCGAAGTTGTCTGCGATGCCCCAGGTCGTGCCATTGTCATTGGAGATCCAGAACCATGAGGCGAAGTAATCCCAGCTCGTCATGTAATCCGACAGGCAGGCGCCGTCGGGGTAGATGTGCGGTTCGCCACTCAATGGATTGGCCAAACCGCCGTCGGGAGAGGACCAGCGCAGATCTTTGTGCGCCGTGATGAACATGTTGCCGTGGCCATCGATGGCGAGGCTCGGCTCGTAGCCGATGCCGTATTCGGGCAGGTCTTGGCCGTTCTGCGGGTCGATGCAATCCGCGTCTCGGGGCATGTAGATCGAGTCACCCCATGCGATGTCGACGATCGAGCCCGGCCCGGTGTCGCGGCTGTCATTCCCACCGATCAGGGTTGAGCCCCACATCGCTGCAAGGATGGTGAAGGCGATGACCACAGCGCCGGTGGCGCCGAGTGCGAGGTCCAGTTGGCGCTTTTGTCGGGTTTCATCCGCATCCATCAAGCCGTCGAGGACGGCCTCGTAGACCTCATCCTCATCGATGAGTTCGGCTTCCCACAACCCCTCTGACACGGTGATGCCTGCACGCCTTTGTGTCATGAACCCGCCGATTCCTCGGTTGGGCGCCCGTAGGGCGCAGTCTCACTTGACCAGAGAGAAGGAGCCGGTCAGGGCATCGATGCTGTGACGTGGGCCGGGTCCAAGACCGACCACGGTCACCGTGCCGGCGGGAATCTCAGTATGGCCCGCATCGCGGACCATGTAGGCGACGATGCCGGCGGCTTGGGCCTCGCCGAACATTCGTTTGAGTGCATCGAGGTGGGGCGCGGCGACAACGATTTTTCGCGCCCCATCGTTGCGCCAAGATTCCAATTGTCGCGGGCAATCCCGCTTCGCCTTCAGCGCGCATTCGACCGCGGCGTGCCCACATTGGGCAGCGAGTTTTCCCTTCGATAACGAGAGGTCTTTGCGGGTGACGAGCACCATGGTCAGAGGGTCGGGTTTTCGCGCCATTCTCAGTCCTCCACATCCAATCTCGGGATGCTCGCCAAGGGGTCCTCGGGCGCCTTGCCTGAATCCTTTGCGCCGGCGAGGAATGCTTCCCTGACGAGGGTATCCTCGGGCAGGTCGGGCAACCAACGACCGGCCTCATGGCGTCGATGTAACCACAATAGGCGGTGCAGACTCGGGGCCAACCACAGGGTGAACAGCACATTGCCGACCGCGTGCAGCGCATCGAAGATGAGCCCCGCGATGATGAATGTGGCAAAGGCGGCGAAGGACTGGTAGAGTGCCAAGGCGGAGAGTGAGACGATCCAATCGAACAGAAATCCCCAGATGAAGCCCAACACGGCCAGCGGCAGGAGGCGAACCTCGGTGCCGTCTCGGCTGGTGAGCAGAGGACGCAACATCGCAGCACTGGTGCCGACAGCCGCCCATGCGATGGCTTGGTAGAAGGTCCACGGGCCGTGGCCGAGTGCCATGTTTGACAACAGGGCGGTGAGCATCGCCACGGCACTGGCGCGACGCGCTCCCATATGCAGTCCGATCATCAGGATGAGCAAGGTGACGGGTTGTACATTCGGTAGGGCGGCGAACAGCACCCGGCTCGCACTGGCAACCGCTGCAAGCAAAGCGATCAGCGCCGCCTCTCGGCCCATCTGGATGCGCCGGTCTGCACTCCACAGCATGGTGCCGAAGATGAGTCCGAACAGCGCGGTCAACCAAACGGCGATGCCGCCGGGCGTCGCCGCCCACGTCTGCACCTCGGCAAGGTTCACGCCTCCACCTCCAACATTGTGCCATCCGCGATGTGCCAAACCCGACCGCCGCTGACCCGCGCCCAGGTCAGCAGGTCGGGGGAGTGCGAGGATATGACCACCGCACGACCGGCTTGGCGTTGTGCGTTCAACAACTCGAACAGGTCGGATAGCGTCAGATCATCGAGGCCGTGATCGATCTCATCCAGCAGGAGAACATCCGGTTCCTGCATCAACATCGGAATCAACGAGAGCCGCCGCCGTTCACCGGTCGACAGGTCGTGCACGGGTGTCAACATCGATAGATGGGATAGGCCGAGGTCGAGGCGAAGGCCAGATTGTTGGACGGCGAGGTCCTCCGCACCAAGGATGACGACGGCATCGCCAGCCAATGCCTGTTCGTGGAGCAGGGGGTGCTGCAGACTCAATTCCTCACCGATGGTCATGCCGAGCAATCGCCGGTCCGGGCTGGTCGGTAGGAAGGGCAGGCCTGAGGCGGTCGACCATTCCGAGAGCAGGGTGGTCTTGCCCGTGCCATTGTCGCCTTGGACCAGGACGAGGTCTCCGGCCTTGACCGGGTTCATCTCGTGGGTGAAGAGGTCGATTTTCGGGGGCAGGGCGAGATCAGCGCCGCGCTCGACCCAGACCGAAGGATAGTCCAGCGGCGGTTTGGCATCACCCATCTCGATCTCAACATCCGCCATGCGCTTCCAGCGGGCGTGGCGATGGGCGACGACAATCACCAGACCGCCACGGGCGCGATGTTTGACCACCGCCTTGCCCAATTCGATGAAGCCGGCCTCATCGAGATGCACATCGGCTTCATCGAGCAACCACATCGGCTGGGCGGGGTCCAAGTGAGCGGCGAGCAGCAGCCGTTGCTGCTCGCCATCAGAGAGATGTTCGGGCTGCGAATCCAACTTGTCGAGAAGCCCCCAATCGCGCAACGTCTCGAGCATCTCGTTCTGATTCCACGGGCCTGCCAGACGACGGGCGATGCGGAATTCCCGATGCACGGATTCAGCCAATCCGTGCCGGTCCGGGTCTTGCGGCACCCAGCAGGCGATCGCCTCGGAGAACGGTCCATCCGCCAGATCGACCTCACCGAGGGTGGGATGACCGGATAGATGCGCACGCCCATGCACGGTGATGGGATGCTGCCAGGGTGAAACCCCGGCGAGCAGGCGCAACAGTGAGGATTTTCCACAGCCCGAAGGGCCGCGCAGTAGCACGATATTGCCGCCGCGTAGCATCTCCTTGTGGCGACCGATCGCGCGGCCCTCGGGCAGCCGCATCTCGAGGTCCAATCCCAATTGGACCGAGTCCGAGAATCGATGCGGCGAGATGCCGTCTTCACGCACCTCCTCGCCGAGCACACCCTGAAGGAATCGATGACGGATGCCGTGGCGCCAGCGCCGCGGCGCCAAGATGCCGCGCGACTGCACGGCATCGCCGAGGTCATGGGCGTGATCCAGAGAATCGGCCAGCCAGCCCGGCCAGATCGAAGCGCGGGTGCGCAACGCCTGCCATCGGCCACCTTCCGCATCGATGAAGCCGCGCTCCTCCAACGTCGCCAGACGCCACTTCGCACTGCGCTCAAGCCGCGGCACCAGACGCAATGAGATGGCCAAGGACACCCCCAGTCGGGGCAGGGCCCACTCGAAGGCGCGAACGACTTCCGAAGGCGGCACCGACCAGGTCAACAACTGCATCCCCAGCAATGCTGTCAGCATCCGCCCGACGAGAAGTCCAACCTCGTTTGGGTCATGCGCCCCACCGAGTAGGTAGAGCATCGCACCATACAGAAGCGAGAGTGGCAGCCATACGCGAAACCAGCCGAACAACCCTCGCACACCGACCATCAACACGGACCAAACGATGAGAAGCGCGCCCCACATCAACAACTGCTGCGCGGCGAGCAGAAGCGGCAGCACAACAGCCAGCACGAGGAAGGGTAGGCGGAAATGCCGGGGCGGCCCAATCCGGGCTGCCGCCTCACCCTGCCAGCCCCATGAAGAGATTCAACCGCCTCCTATGGAGGCGAGTCGGCATCGTCCAGACTTTGAGCGTTGACCTTGTTCAGAACTGCCCAGCATCGAAATGCCAGTCGATCTCATCCCCCGGAACGACCACCTGTTCGAACATCCCGAGCGTGCCATAGCCGCCATTCAGGTCGTAGGTCCACCAGCGGTTCTCACTGCCGCCCACGGCATCTTCGACATCGGCGAGGAACGGACCCATCGTCTGCATCTCGATCTGATAGGCAGTTCTCCAGTACACATTCAACGCCTCCACCGTCACCTCCTCGGCCGTGGTCGCACCCTCGACCGGGATTGACATCAGCCAGACGCAATGGCTGCCAGGTGTTTCCGATATCTGCCAATTCGCAATCAAGGTGCCGCCATTCGGGGAACCTCGAATCCAATGCATTTCATTCTGACAATACATTGGAGCGACATCCTCAGGGAAGTGGAATGCGACGTGCACCACCCCCTCCTCTGCCTGCCAATTATGTAGGTCGCTGGCTTGGGTTCGACCGCTAGAATCGGGGACTGGGTCGTCGACAACGGCCTGACTGTAGACACTCGCAACCAAGACCAGGCCGAGCAGGAGCATCAGGGCGGCGCCGGCGAAAATCTGGCGCTGAACATCCTTCTTCGGGGCGATGCAGCCGATGAGGAAGACGAGGACTGCGCCCCAGATCGGCACCCATACGACCGCATAATTGTCCACCGGCTCAGGTTCGGATTCAGCCAATTCGTCGCGCTCTTCGACCCGCTCAGGAATGTCTTCGGAATCGATCTCGACCTCGATACCGAGGGTCGCCTCCACCTGCCTGTGAATATCGTAGGTATTGTTCTCGTCGTAGCGAACCTCCAGCCAAGAAGCATCGTTGGCGGCGGCAATGACAGTGTAATCCGAACCGCAACCAGCGGTCAGATAGCCACCTACATCGGGCACCCATTCTTCACTGTGGTTCTCATCGAAAGCCATCAGCCAGCTCCCATGGGCATCATTCTGTGGGATACAGAGGGCGAGCACCTCATTCGACGTGACCCAGTTTAGTTCACCGACGACATTCTTCGCATCATGATAGGGAGTCATGACGAGGCTGCCGTTTTCTTCATTCAAATGACTGACACCGCCATTCGTACCGACGAAATATTGCCAGGCCATCCCGGCGGATTTCGTCGACGTGCCCTCGGGAAGGATGAAGCTCCGATTCAGAGAGATCTCCGTTCCGTTCCAATCAAACAGGGCGTTAACACTCTCGCCATCACCATGCAGATGGGCGAGAATCCAGGCACTAGAGATGGCTTGAGCAACTGAGCGAATGCGCCAGGACCCACTGCGATTCAGTTCGGCGGCCAAATCGTATTCGGCGGTCAGATTCAGTTCCAGATCGAAGAAGAGGAGAGTGCCGTCTTCGGTGCCGAGGTGATATTCGCCCTCGTACGGTTCGAAGCCGATACCGGCGCGATAGGTGCGCAGGTCGGGGTCGTGATAGGCACCGAGCTGTGTGCCATTCACCTGACAGATACGGACGACACCGGTCTCGGTGGGCCAGACCACACTCTCATTGTTCAGGAACCCCCCACCGCTGATGCCCCATTGAGGGGCGGGTGTGGAGATGTTCCACGCTTCGGTTCCATTCGACAAATAGTGGGCGGTCAGCGAACCGGTGGACCAGCCGGTGATGACCTGGGATACATTTGACAAACAACCCCCGTAATCCACGGCAGGGGAATGGAGGAGCGGCGCGACCTCGAATCCAGCCGTGCTCTCTTCGTGGAGGGCTCTCCAGACCTCTTCACCGGTATCTGCTCGGAATGCGGCCAGGCCCGCGCCCTCGCCGGTCATCGGGTCACCGCCGCCCTTGACGATGACGAGTCCGGCGGCGACGAGCGGTGCGGTCGAGATGTAGCCGATGTCGACACTGGCGTTCCATTGGACCGGCGGCAGGGCGTATTCTGTGTGATGCTCGCCGCCTCTACCCTCACTGGCGGAGGCGGGCATCGAGGCGAGTAGGAAGAGAATGAGCAGGGCCAGAGCGCGGCGCATCAGATCAGCCTCGAGATCTGTTCCTTGAGCGCGGCGGAGACGGCTTTTCCATCGGCTGCGCCACCGAGTTTGCCCATGACCACACCCATCAGCGGACCCATCGCTGCCATGCCGCGCTCGGCGACGAAATCGGCCCGTTCGGCGAGGACTTCAGCCACCGCGGCGTCGACCGCACCGGTGTCGGCGGGCTCAAGGCCCCTGAGAGCGGCTTCACTGCGCATCCAGGCGAGCAGGGTGGGACCATCATCCAGTTCAGATTCGGAGACGAGGGTCATGCCATCGCGGGTCATTTCGCCCTCGGCGATGAGGTGAACGGCGGTGCCCAAGGCGTTGAGGTTGGAGGCACCATGGTCGAGCAGTGCGCTGGCCCAGGCCTTGGCGGGGAGATTGAGATCTCCGGAAATCCCGGCTGTGAAGTGGTCATCCAGTTCGGCGGAGACGAGTGCTTGAATTTGATTATCGGAGAGGTCGAAGGCGTCCATCGCCTCGAGGCGTTCGGCTCGGGAAGGGGGCATATTGGCCTTGATTCCAGCCCACTGTTCAGCTGAGATCAGGATGGGAGGAATGTCGGTTTCGGGATACATCCGGGCGCCACCGGGCAGGGGTCGCATGGCCGTGGTCGTGCCATCGTCGGGCGCGCCCTTGCGGATGACGACGTTGCGCACCTCCTGGGGGATGCGATGGAAGGCGAGTCGGGCGCGGGCAAGGACGGCCTCGAGGGCGAGTTCGGCCTGCCAGGCTGGGGCGACGCAGAGGACGAAGCATTCGCCAAGGTGGGTTGCACAGGCGGTGGTCTCGGCCTCGGTGATCCCGTAGGCCGGCAGTTCATCGGAGTGGAAGATGCCCTTGACGCCGGCCAGTTTGGCCGCACTTGCCAGCTCCCGTCCAAGGCGGGGCATTTGGGCGCCTTCGGCATCGAGTTGTTTGGTGCCGAGGTGGCCGGCAAATCCCGGCAATGCGATGCCCAGAACGACGGCCCCCGAGGCGAGGGAATCCTCGATCATCTTTGATTCGGAACCGCGGAATGAGGTGGAGACATCCATGATGTCGAGCGGTATCGAAGCGGCAACTGTCTCGGCCACCGAGACCTCTGTGGCCGCATCGTCGAGGTCCCTATGATTTGGCAGAAGCGGCAGGCTCAGTGCCGCTCTCAGTTCCTGTGCCAGGCGATGGAAATGGAGTTGGCGCGCCATTTCCAATCGGATGATTCGAGGGATCCAAGCCAGATCTTGACAACCCTTGATCTCAACACGGTCACCCGCGCCGATGCTGACGTTGAGGTCTTGGCGAATGGTGCCGAGTCCGCGCCGCACTCGACGTGTGTCGCGCAGCAGTGTGCCGAGCGCAAGTGCGCACTCCTCGGCGTGTTCAGGTGTTTGGACATCGGGGGCTGTGGCGACCTCGACGAGGGGGACGCCGAGCCGGTCGAGCGTGTAGGTGACGATCTCGCCTTCGGCGGTGGATTCGGTCTCGAGTTTTCGTGCACTATCCTCTTCGAGGCAAATCACGTCGACACCGACCGAGCCCGTCGGTGTGTCGATGTGGCCATGTGTTGCGACCAAGGTGGTGCGCTGAAAGCCGCTCGTGTTCGACCCGTCGACCACGGTTTTGCGCATCGCTTGCAGGGCCCCTACCGGTTTGGCGGACATCATTGCCGCCATCGTCAATGCGACGTCGACCGCGGCGTCGTCGTGGCCGAGCGGCGGGGCTTCATCCATCTCGATGAGGCCAGCGTTAGGTGATTGGACGTAGACGAATGAGCGGTTGCGGCGCTGCTCGAAACGCGCCGCGATGTCGATCCTGCCGCCTTCGCCACGCGCAGCTCTGAGGCGGCGGTGGGCGGTCGGCCAGGTGTCGGGAATCTCGTCGATGCCCTGCTCATACAACTCGCTCGGCTGGCGCGAGTGGAGTTTGCCAGTGGCCAATTGCTGATGCACCTCAAGGCCACACATGAAGCCGAGCGCGGCGGGGTCGAGCCCATTGGCGTCGCCAACATCACCACAAGGGTCGCCTGTCATCGACTCCGTTCCAACCCCTGCCCCCCTAAAGGGGCAGCGCAAACATCCTCAGACGAATCGCCATCGGCCGACTCGTGGGCTGAACAGCGTGCCCCGGGTTCGCAGCGTCGACAAGACACGATCCACGGTTGCCTCATCAAAGCCCTGCTCACTGGCGGCATTGTAGACATCGACCGTGCCACATTCTCCACCGAGTTCACGGCATAGATTCCGCACCATCGAAGCGATGGTTCGCTCGGCGCTCTGTGCACGCTTTGGAACACCAGAATCATCGCCGGTATTGATGTGGCCCTCATCGGCCAGATGGCGCCACAGTTTGTCCAGGGCGATGGCCTGCTCTGCATCCTCAGTCGATACGTGCTCCCGAAGGTGCAGACGAGCCCGGGCTTCGGCCATGCGCAGGGTCGCTTCGACGGCGCGTGCTGTCAATGACATGCCATCGGGTTGCGCTGCTTCCTCGGCTCGCTTGTCGGTGTAGTAGGCGACGAGAATATCCATGACGGCGGCGTCGCTGGTCGGATGGAAGTTCCGCTTGGCATGTGCGACATATTTCTTGATGAATTCAGAGGTTAGCACCTCGCGGTCATCCACATCTCGGGTGAACACCTTGTCCTTCAGCACCGAATCGGGTTCGACGGTTTGTCCGCTCTCGATCAGATGCTCGGGCACGCCCGTTCGCTTGACGCGGATGATGTGTTCGCCGATGCGACGGTCGCGAGTAGAATTGACGTTGTCCTTCAGCATCCAGACGAGGTCAAAACGGGATACCAACGGTGGCGGAAGGGCGATCTGCTTGGAAAGGTAGGTCTTCGGATCATCAATCTCGACGCGCTTGAATTTGCCATCCTTCGGATTGGCAGCGGCGAGAATCGCACAACGGGTCGGCATCGTCGCGCTGATACCACCCTTGTTGATATTGATCCGCTGCTGCTCCATCGCCTCGTGCATCGAACCGCGGTCCTCATTGGACATCTTGTCGAATTCATCGACCGCGCACAGGCCCATGTCGGCCAGCACCAAGGCGCCGGCTTCCAGTGAGAATCTACCGTCGTTGAAGGCGTCGCGAACCGCGGCCGCCGTCAGGCCCGCCGCACTCGTCCCACCACCGGTGGTGAATCGGCCGCGTGGGGAAATCTTGCCCATGTAGGACAGAATCTGAGACTTCGCCACACCCGGGTCACCGAGCAGCAAGATGTGGATGTCGCCACGGGTTCGTGTGGAATCCGCATACTTTCGGGCCACGCCGCCAAGCAATTGGAAGACGAGGGATTTCTTGACCCCCAGCATCCACTCATCACTGACGATGATCGAGGGCGCGATCGAGCGCGTGAACAACTCGACAATATCTTCGCGCTCGGAGATGGTCTGGATTTCCAGGAGTTCTTCATCTGTGATGGTGATCTCCTCCAAGGGGATGCTCTTGCGCTCACTGGAGTGCAGGGAGAGATAGACATCGAACATCGGCGTCTTCTGGTTGCCTTTCTTCATCGTGCGGACGTAAGGAATGCCATTGATTCGAACGCGTTCGCCGGGAATGTGCTTGCCCGCAAGGTCGGCCTCGGCGAGGACACTCATGCGTACCGGTTGGGAACCGGGTTGGACATTCTCAGGCAATTCCTGGACCTCGAGCCACTGGTTGTCGATCATCGTCGAATCATCGAACCGCAGGTCGAATCGCGTCTGACCGCCGGACCGGCGGCGGCCACAACCACCGTTTCCTTCGGGGCATTCCAATGGCTCATTGAGTTCGAGCTCATTTGGCTGGCCCAGTTCCATCGTATTGCCACAGGTGGTGCAGGTGAAGACCGCGTTGTAGATGCGGGGCATCAATTCGCTCACCTTGGTGACGATGACCTCCGAGGTGACGAAATGCTCGATCTCCTCGCTACTAACATCACGCAATTTACGTTGAGAATCGGGCGGTAGCAATTCGATTCGGATGCGCGGATCGACTTCGTATCCAGACTCGCGGCAGAGCGCGGCGAGCGTCTCATCCGCATGGCGCAGCACCGAGCGCGGATGCTCGAGAACCAACTCGGCGAAGGCGGGATCCCAGGCCCCAAGCTTTTCGAACGGAATAACCAGAGCAGGTGTGTCCGGCCACTGGGCGGCAAGACTCGAAATCTCGTTCGCGCATGTCTCCTGCAAAAAGGACCGCCAACGGGCGGCGGAGTCATGGACCTGAAGCATACATCTTCCTCCTCACAGGGCATCCGCATCGGCTCTCCGAGGCCTTTGAACTTAGTGGAAGGGGAGGTGTCAACCCCTTCATTTCCAGTGGAATCAGAACCCCGCGATGCACTCACTGGGGGCATCCGGCATTTCCGATGGAGGCACGGTTCAATTGGATTTCTAACAACGAGCCGAGGCAATCCCTTTGAACATCTGACCATACGCCGGGCCATGGAGCACACACGTTCTGGCAGTGATATCTTCCTCCGACTCGACCCCGGTGATGAGATTCATGCATCGATTCAGAAGACCTGCAGAATCGAAGGTGTGAGCGGCGCGGCGATCACCAGCGGCATCGGGCGCGTGCGCGATACCGACATCGGTTTCCTCGGTGATGATTCTGTTTACCACCGCATCGTCCTCGAAGACGCGTGTGAACTGCTCAGCATGCAGGGCAATGTCGCCGTCCTCGATGGGGCACCGTTCACCCACATCCACATCGTGCTGTCCGATGATGAACACACTGTTCACGGCGGGCACCTATTCGCAACGACCGTTCACGTCGTCGCTGAAATCCACCTGCGTGTGCTCGAGAAGAATGTGCAGGTGCCGATGACCCGCTGCTCGGTGGCGGGCAGTGAATTCAAGCCGTTGTCTTTCGAGAGTTGATGGCATGCGAGTCCTATTCGCCCACGGGTTCGAGGGGACGCCAGACGGTGGCAAGTCAACCTACATGGCCGAGGTGCTCGGTTGGGAGGTGACCTCGCCTGTGATGAGTGCGAAGGGCTGGAATATCGGGCAGGAGACCCAAGTGCTTCTGGATCTCATCGATGCGAACGAGTACGACATCGTCGCCGGTTCCTCGATGGGGGGTCTCGCCGCGGCCAACGCCAGTGCACTGCGGCCTGACGCGGACTTTTCCCTGCTGTTGATCGCGCCTGCATTTGGTCTCGCCGATCTGTGGCGAACGGGCATGCCTGCAGCACAGATGGACGCGTGGAAAACGACGGGTTCCATCGCCTATCATCACCATGGATTCGGTCATCATATCGAGTTGCCATGGGACTTCATGGAGGCTGCGGATAAGCTGTCCTGGCCCACCCTCAACCATCCAACGGTCATCCTTCATGGGACCGATGATGACGTCGTGCCGATCGAGAACTCACGCAAGGTGCCCGGTGTGGTCGCCCTGCTCGAGATCGAGGATGGGCACCGCATGCAATTGGCGATGCCCCACTTCGCGGCCGCGGCTGCGCTGCTCAGTCGATGATGAGGCCGAGGTCGCTTCGCCACTGGCCGATCTCGCTGAGGGTGCCATCTGCAGCCCACGTGTAGACATCCATGTTGGTGTGGCTGGTCATGCCGGTGGAATCGTCCAAGGTAATCTCGCCGGTGCTGACCGCGTATCCATCGGCGGCGAACAGAATGCCGTACCTGTTGATGCGCTCACCGGATACATCGCCGCCGGTGCCCGAAGTGGCGGCTGCTGTGCCGAGGATGAGGGTTGCATCGCCCGCCCATCCGGTGTATGCAGGGACTTCACCGCCGTAATTCATCTCGTAGACATACTTCAGTTCGTGATCGAATTCAGCCATGTCGTGGTCGATGCCCATGCGAATGCCTGTCAGGTTCGCGAGGTGTGCCGGGTCGCTGACCGCATTGGCCAGAGAGATGTCACCCATCCCGTGACCGCCAATCATCGAGATGCTCAAGCCCTGCGAAGCGATTTCCCCGAGGATGGCAGCACCCTGTGTCGAGCCGGTGAGAATGACCACAGCATCACAACCTGAAAGGGCGGTGATTTGGGAGGAGAAATCGGTCACATCGGTCGCAAAGGATTGCGTGCCACACGTGGTGTTCAACCCCGCAGCGATGGCGCTGTGGTCCTTGCCCGAGCTGTGGAGGATGGCGACATCGCCATGACCACCATCTGAGATGAGGGCAGTGAGTGCATTCGCGTGCACATCCGCTCCGGGGGATACGCGCCACAACCATCCGTAATCTTGGAGGTCTGGGTTGGCATCCTCCCAGGCATCCTCCATCGCTTCATCCGAGAATGAACCGTAGGTGATGATGGGGATTTCATTGGCTTCTCCGACGGGGAATGCGCCGAGTGCTTCCTCTGTGGAGTGGGGACCGATGACTCCAATCACGCCGGCGTTGACCAATGCCTGCATGGCACTTGCTGCGCCTGCTTGGGTGGACCCTGTGTCGGCCACCGTGAGGCCGAAGCACAGGGCACGCTGGTTGATATTGAGCAATTCGACGCCGAGTTGGACGCCGTTCTCCGCGCCGAGTGCATAGGGTGCATGGATGCCTGTGCGGGGACTCAGCATGCCGATGGTGGTGGGGTCTGCAGTCGGGCGGCAATTCGAGGAAATACCGTCCCATTCGTTCCAGTTGCCCATCTGTTCGAAGGTGGTATCTGCCTGTTCACCCGCACCGATCGTCTCGAAGCGGAACAGATCGTAATCCATGCCGGGCGTATTGCCTTGAGCATCGAAATTGATGATTCCGCCGACGCCGGAATACTGGATGCCGATGCCGCCGATCGCCGCTTGGATGTCGGCGCTTTCGGCAGAGCCCGCGGCGATGACAGCCTTGGCCATGATCATCGCCGCGTCATAGGCGGGTCCGGCATGGGCGGGTGCATCGGCGCCGTTTACTGTAAAGTAATCCGCATCGAAGCCCGCCTGGAGTGGAGAGGTGTAATTCGCCGGGAGGCCACCGACCATTCCAAGAATCGCCGTCTTGTCCTCGAGCAGGTCCGGGAATCCTTCGAATCCGGGGTGCTGGCTGCTGACCAATCGCACGCCGCCGAGTCCGGCTGCGGCGATGTCGTCGATCAGCATCGCGCCATCGGTGGCATAGGTACCGAGCACGATGTTTTCACATCCTGCGCTGCTGATCTCTGAGACCTCCTCGGAGAAGTCGATTGTATTGGATGGATAGCCGACCGTATGACAGATATTTTCCGCCCCGTAGATCTCGGTGAACGTTCGAGCATAGGCCCGGCCGTAGCCATCGTCGACGTGGATGATGCCGACCTCGGACAACTCGTAGATATTGGCCCACATGGCCGCGGCAGCAGCGGCATCAGCCTCGCTGGGAATCACCCGCCAAACGAGCCCGTCATCGGTCAATTCGTCGAGGCCACCGCTGTCGATCATCGAGGTGATGATCGGCACACCGTACTCGACAGGCTTGGTCAATCCCCCATCGATGATGGCGAGAGAGGAACCGCCGATGATGCCGGAGACACCGTCGCCTTCGATCAGGGTCCACGTGGCTTGGTGGGCTTTGGTGCTGCTCGATTCGGTGTCGAAGAAGACGAGGGTGAATTCGTAGGCGCTCTGGGCATCGTTCATCTCATCAATCGCCATCTGGGCTGCATTTTCAAGACCTTCTGCCATGTCGGCGTTGGCCCCGGTTCGGGGGGTGAGTACACCGATTTTGACATCGGTCACCGTGCCGGTGAAGACCTCGCAACCGGTTGCATCGACCTCGATGCCGGCCGGGGTGTTGGGGCAGTCGTCATCGGCGTCGAGCACGCCGTCGCCATCAGAATCCTGAGGCACGGCACAACCCGCTGCATCGACCACTGTACCCGAGGGTGTATTCGGGCACGCATCGTTCGCATCGATGACGCCATCGCCATCCTCATCGTGGATGATTTCGCAACCTTCTGCATCGACCTCGATACCGGCGAGGGTGCCCGGACAGGCATCATCGCCATTGTATACACCATCGCCATCGCTGTCATATTGAATCTGACAACCGCTTTCATCGACCTCGGCATCGGCCTCGCTGTTCGGACAATCGTCCTCATCGTCGATGACACCATCGCCGTCGGTATCACTGGCCATCGGACAGCCGGCCCAATCCACATCGGTGCCCTCCGGTGTGCCCGGACACTGGTCGATGACGTCGTAGATGCCGTCGCCATCGGTGTCCTCGCCCGGGGTCGTGTCGACTTTGGGGCTTGGATCGATGGGGTCAGAATCATCTCCACCGATGCAACCGGAGAGGATCGCACCGAACATGAGTGTGGTCATCAGCAAGACGAAGAGGGAACGTTGAGAGCTCATCAGGTCACTTCCGTGCCTCGCGGAGGGGACTGGATGTCGTATGAACACTCCTGCTCCCTCGTTCGTAGAACGAGTCGGCCATCGACGGCATCCTGAAGGGGGGCCTTGGGTTCGCGAAGACCGATGAGCGACGGTGCCGAGGGCCTGGACTACGCCAGCAGCGGCGTCGACATCGACCTCGAGGGCGCTTCGGTCGCTTCTCTGGTCGGCGCACTCGCGCGTTCGACTCGACCGGCGGGCAGTCCAGGTGCACCGGTCGACCTCCCCGGGGGATTTGGTGGACTGGTCGAATTCGGTGACAATCTATTGGCGCTCGCCACGGATGGCGTCGGCAGCAAATTGCAGATCGCCTCGATCATGGGGGATTATTCCGGCGTCGGCATCGATTGCATGGCGATGAACGTCAACGACCTGCTATGCGTCGGTGCGGAGCCGATCGCCTTCGTCGATTACATCGCCGTTCCCAAGCCCAATCCCGACCAACACGCCGCCATCGGAGCGAGCCTTGCAGAGGCCTGTACCCTCGCTCGGGTCACCTTGGCGGGTGGAGAGACGGCCAGCCTGCCCGGCATCGTCACCGAACTCGACCTCTCGGGCACGGCCCTCGGCTGGCTGCCGAAGGGCGCGGCGATCACCGGCGCGAATCTCTGTGCGGGCGATGTCATGATCGGCCTGCCCGCCAGTGGCATCCACTCCAACGGCTTCTCTCTGGTCCGAAAGGTCGTCGAGCTCAGCGGTTTGGCCTATACCGACCCCGCACCCTTCGATGAATCGCGATTACTCGGCGAGGTTCTCCTCACTCCCACCCGCATTTACGTTGATCCCGTCACCGACCTCATCGACGCCTGCCGTGACGGGACAGGGCCCTGCCCAGCCGATGCACTGCACGCCATCTGCCACGTCACGGGCGGCGGCCTTTCCAACCTCCTCCGGCTGCACGAATCACTCGGCTGGCACATCTCCAGCCCCTTGCCCCAACTCCCCGAATTCGGGTGGGTCCAGCGGCTGGGTGACATCACGGATCGTGAGATGGCGAGGACGTTCAACCTCGGCATGGGCATGGTCATCGTGGTCGAAAAATCACACGCTTCAGCGGTCGAAAACTGGCTTGGATCTAGACTGGATGGCACGGCCGCTGTGGGTGAGGTTCGCGACCACGGCCACCGCGTCACGCACGTCAACCCGGAGATCATCTTCGAGCATTATTGAGGTGAAAATAGGTGGAGGAAGAACCCACTCCACGCCTCGAATGGCTCATCTTGGCACTGGTCGTGCTGGCCGCACTCTCTCTGGATGTAGAAACCCCGGAAAAGACGCCGATGCCAGAGTTACGCCACATCGAGGGAACGATCGAATTGTCGACCCAAGATGCCATGGATTCACTCGGTTTTGAGGGATATGAGCCGGGCGCGATCGCGACGGTGGACCTCGCAGTGATGTCTGTCGTCGTCACCGACTGCTCAAATTGCAGCATCGCGCCGACGGGTATTCGGCTCTCCGGCGAGGTGATTCTGACGGAATTGATCGATGAGGGTGGGCGTTTGGGACGCATCGAAGCCGACCTTTCGCTGACCCACCTCCAAGAGGTCACGGCGGACGGATTCATCCATCAGGAATGGCTGATTCTCGATTGGGATGCCGGCGATATTCACATCGATGCTGAGGTGCACATCATTCACGACCCGCCACGCTGGCAGCCGGCGGATCGGTCGAATTCGGCATTCATGACCGCCGAAGATGGTCAAGAGAGTCGCACGGGCCCTCGGGTTCTCATCGGACCGTTGCTCAATGGGACGCGCCTGGTCGAGGGATGCCTGCCGGACAGTCGCGGATGTGAAGCCTCCCAACAACCCGACATTCGATTGGAATCGACCTATTCCACCCCGGGTGAAGTGCTTGAAATTGAATTTGAAATTAGTGAGATCAACACCCTTTGTGAGGCGGATGAATCGGCTGAATCGGTCTCGATTTGGAATACCACTGGCAGCGGTGGAGGACAGTTCGCGCCGATGGTTCTGTGGCTCGAGGCGACCGGAGTTTCGAGCGGTGGATTCAGGCTCCCCGCGGGTACGTGGACTCAAGTCGATGCTGAAAATGTTGACTGTGGTACTCTGATCGATGGAAACGGGGCACTACGGCTTGATTACGCCCTCGTTTTCGATTGATATCGAATCGGTGCACAAATGACCCACCTCCAAATCTTTGATATTGTGACAACGCAACGCGTACGCATGAAGCGCTCTGCGTTCGCCATCGTTGCCCTGCTACTTTGCATGTCTCTGCCGCCCACCTTGGCCCAGATTCCCACCTCGAATGACAACACGACCAATGCGGGAGAACCGCTCACCCTCAGCATCGATGGGACGGTGCTCACAAAGTTCGTCAGCGTCGGTGCCGATGTGCAGATTCAGGCCTTGACCCGTGGTCATTCTGAGAACACCATCGTCACTGCGAACATCATTCACTACCCGAACATGGATGCAATCGACCTGATCGCCTCTGTCAGCCTGCCCGAGGGTGGAAATTACGTCGACATGGTCGTTCTCTCACAAGTGGGTGCCCACGATGATGATGCGGACACAATGGCCTGGGAAGCCGTCTACACAATTCCAGTGAATGCGGTCGGCGGCGTCTATGGCGCCTCAATCACCGCTGAAGATGGTAACCTCAGGGTCACAGATGACCCGACCCAGTTGGCTGAAGTCTTCCGCGAGCAGATCGAGTTGGTTCTCGCCGCGGTCGACAATGCTTGGGATCGAGCCAATCCAACGCTGGACATCAAGGGCGAGTTCGATGAATTGGATATCGCCGCCGAGGACAATGGCGGCTGGGGAGTCTTCGTCACCACATCCCGAGATGAACCAGGGATTGGTGGCAGCGAACAACTGTGGGATGCGATGATTGACGCGGGCCATAATCAGTACAACATGTCGGCTGGGGCGAATTTCCTCGAAGCCTGGATGGACCTGCTCGGATCCGAGGACCAGGCGGCGCTCAGTGCGATGATCGGCGGCCTGATGGTCTATCTGGATGAATTCCCCCTACCGCGAACGCTCGATGATTTCGATGAGATGGTCGAATACATGCTGCTGTTCGACCCGATTGAGAATTTCACCCGCTTCGAAGGGACCGGCGATTTCCAAGCCGCCTATGATGCCCTTCTCGATGCGGATGAATTCTCTGCGATGAGGGATGCGTTGGATGATTTGGCCAATGGCACGAAGAAATTTGAATCCGCCCAAATTCTGATGCAAAATTTGGCCCTGCTCGCCGTCTCGATCCACCCTGAGGCCATCGCAGAGGCTGTCGAAGCCTGGGTCGGTCCTTTGATGGAGGGGGAATTCGAAACCATGACCCCGATTCAGAAGTACGTCGTCCGATGGATTGAGATGGCGTCGGAACTCAACGAGGAGACCGACATTCAAGATACAGATGGGGATGAAATTCCCGACCGCATCACCTTCCAGTATGAGTATCTTCTAGAGACCACTGAGGGTCAGTCCTGGACCGCGAAAATGGAATCTAATTCACCGTGGGTGAACGATATCATGGACGATTTCAACATGCTGCCAGAGGACATCCTCGCCCACGTCATAGAGTCAGTCGACGACCCCATTTGGGGCGGAGTCAGCGATACGATGGCGGCCTTCGGCGAATTCATGGACAACTCGACTGGTATTGAACGCCACATGTGGTGGCCGTCCGACGAGGGTGATGATGAAGAGGGCGAACCGCAGGGTACGCCTTCAGGCGTCCATTTCGAAGAACTGTACGACATTCGCACCTCGATTTACGACAAGCATGTGCTCGATCTCGGACTTGAACTCAAGTTCTGGGGTCCTCAAGAATCAGATTACCCTCCCAACTTTGTCATGACCATGACCAATGACCGAGGGGATGTTGTCAGCGCCACTCTGGCGCAGGATGATGATGAGACCCAGCGCTACCTCGGACGTCTGACGGCGACCCAGATTGAGGACACGACATGGACATTTTCACAACCGATGGCGGGCTTTGACGCTACCGACGTCTCCAACGCTGAATTCCGCATGGAATCCCTGCGCGATTCGATGATGGATGTCATGATTCCCGAAGGCCTTGATGAGACCTTCTTGGTATCCTCAATCGGTGTGCTGGTCGAGCAGGACGAATCGGTCACAATTGATTCATCTTACACCGTCGACACGATGACGTACGACCACGAGGGCGCAGTAGAAGGTGCAGAGGTCGACATCGCGATTCTGCGTATATCTCCCCAGCAAGCCGAGGGTGCCTTCGCCCAATTCGAGCCTGAAGGCGAGGTCGAGTTGACAATCTCCTCGGATCAGATTACCGGCCGATACGACGGCAGCGACCTCGATGGGGACCTCAGCGCAACCATCTACGAATTCGAAGGGGATGAGGAAAGGATGCCACATCCGCAGAGGGCCGAACTCGAGGATGAGATTGAGGTCACGGGCATGGGAACCTACTGGGGCGAGACAGACCTGCCCTCCGGAGGGGGCCTGGCCAACGTCATGACCAGCGGTACCACGGACACCGGACTCGAATTTGAGTTCCATCAGCAGGTTCCTTTGCCAGAAACCAGCGGTTGTGGGGCGTTGCGGGGCCATTCAGGTGGATCTGTTATCTACATCGATTGGTACTACTCACCATTCGTCATGTACAATGACGAAGGTCAGGTCCACTACGACAAACCCGACCTTTTGACCATGACCATCGACTGGGGGGACGGCACAACGCCCGAGGAATACTCGGACAATGCCAATCAGGAATCCGGCTGGGTGGATTACGACTACAGTGAGACCGACCCGATGTGGGCCGTCAATGATTACGACATCACAATCACCTACACAGATGTGAATGGTGGCGGGGTCAGCCATTACCTGAATTACAAGCCAAACGAGGGATTTGAGCGCGATGGCGAACGAGATGGATATGTCGAGAGCGGCTGGTGCGATCTCGATTCGTGGACAGAGGCCATGCCCTCCGCCCAGATCATTGATGGGTTCATCACCGACGGGCCTGGAGAGGTCATGGATGAACAGATTCTGCCCTCGAATGCGGATGGTGAAGCAAGCCTCGTCGCAAATCCGAGTATGGCAGGTATCTACGTCTCCATCGTCCAGTCGAAGGTAGTCCACGCCGATGGCGAGACGATGACGGGCATCGGGATGAGCTTCAGTATTGCGACGAATGGATTGGTCTCTGTGGATGGTCCGACCCTCGAGACGACCATCGCGGGCTTCGACGTGTTGAGCATCACACCGGGTCCAAGTGGCTTGGCCGACATCACGATCGTTCCCACAGGTGTGGATACTGAGGCGTACGTTGCGAAAATGATGATCGCTCCGTTGGATCTCACCGTGCCTTTCCCCGACTTCGATTACGAGGAAGTTGAAAGCGAATACGAACTCGACTTCCAATCAGGTGACACCCAACGGACTCAGGAAGTGCGCATCACCGCACCGGTGTCTCTACTCGCAATCTCGGTGGAATCGGAAGATTCGAATTTCCCAGAAGCGCTCTACGCCGCCGTTCTGCTCGCCAACCCGGGCGGATTGGAGATGACCGGGGCACTCGGTCCAGGGCAAACGACGAACATCGCGTTGGATGCTGAGACCGGTGAAGCGAATCGAATTCTCGCGATGGCCGCTCCGAAACTCGGATTCGACCCCGCGTCAATCGACTTCTCAGCCTTCACAGAACTGATCTGGCAAGAAGGAGCGCGCAATGAAATGTCATGGATGGATGCTGAACTGAGTGTCGAAGAATTCTGCATCAGCATGCGCGTCGAGGAGCAGGATTGGGGTGGCGAACACAATGTCGCCATTACCCTGCGGCATTCCCAGAACGAATGGGCGTCCATGCAGCACGATTTCAACCCCTCCGGGGCGATTCTCACCGATGGCGAGGGCAACACCGAAGCCGAGATCGAGGATTGGGTGGAACAAGAATGGGAGGATGACTCATGGGGTGCTCTCTACGATCTCGACCTTACCAGCGAGGATACGTTTACTCTGATTCTTGGCGACTTCGAGTGGATCTTCGACGTGTATCACGATGAGGAAGAGAATCACTACTACATCGATTATGACGAAGGAGATGATGACGATGGAGACAAAATCTGCTCGATGGAGGTCGGCCAGACCGATGCGGAGGAATTCGCCATGTTCGATGAGTTCTTCTCAAGCCTTGATTCGGTCGCTTGGGGCCTTGGTTCGAGCGCTGATCTGCGCCTGCCGATCCTCTCCAGTCCGAGGGATGAGTACACCGTGATTGCGGTGGCCCAGTTGGGTGAAGGGTCTGGTGCAACCGCTGTGGCCGCCCTTGGTGCACAGGTGGCTGTGCCCAATCCCGAGCCGCCGGTGATGCAGAATCTGACGCTGTCCTTCGGCCCTGCCAACCCCCTCCCGGGTGATGTTGTGCAGATCACGGCTCTGGATGAGAACTACCAACCCGTTCCCGACCTATCCGTCACGCTCATGCGCGATAATGTGACGATGTACGGCTTGATCAGCAATGAACATGGCCAAGCACACTTCGGTGTGACTGTGGGCACGATTGTCGTGCGTGTCTCGGGTGGCATGTTCCACCCATCCGAACTGACGATCATCGTCACTGAGGAGGGCATCGAAACCGAGGATGGTGAGGAATTGCCAGCCGATTCCGACGGAGATGGTGTGCTCGATGAAGAGGACGAATTCCCCGATGATCCCGATGAAGTGGCGGACACCGATGAGGATGGTGTCGGCGACAATGACGATGCCTTCCCACTCGATCCCAACGAATGGGCGGACTCCGATGGAGATGGCATCGGTGACAATGCTGAACTCGGGTCCAACTCGGGTGATGACAAGTCAAATTCAATGCTCATCATCGCTGCGGTGATCGTCACCGTGCTGCTGATGGCCGCGGCGATTCTACTCGTGTTGCGACGCCGCAGTGCTGCGGATGAGGGCATCTGGGATGACCAACTCGTCGAGGACGAACTATTCGATGCCCCGACCCAAGCGAGCGCCGGGCCGACCCGTGCGCCGCCGATGATTCAAGCCACGCGTGGACCGGCTCCAGAAACTGTCGGGACGATGAACGATGGCTACGAGACCATCGAACACCCGGTGGGAAGCGGTGAATGGTGGTGGAAGGACCCCGCGACCGGACAATGGAACGAGTGGTCATGATAACCCACAGGGCGCCTATGGCGCCCTGATGACTCCCGAACAGGGACGTGCGGCTCTACTGGTCGGCTTGCTCGCGTGCGCGGGTCTGCTGTTCGCCTTCCCCGTCGAACCGGTCATGACGACCGAGGTGCTATTCGACGATCCAGTCGACGAACGTATCCGAACAGAATCGGTGGGCCATTCGAGTCGTTCACAACTCGTTCTCAGAATTCATCACGACGATGGCGGTGCCTTGACCAGTGATCTCGGTCGGGTGAAAGCGCTGATGCAGCTCGAGCAAGAGGCGCTCGACGGGTCCAACCCCGACACATCCTGGGAGGCGGAAGACATTCGAATCGCTCGCATTCAAACCCCGTTCAGTCTATGGGAAGATGCCTTTGCTTCACGGGATCGCAACCTTTCCGAAGCGACCCGTTGGGCCGATGTACTCCAACCTGAAATCGAGATGGGTTGGTGTGGAAATGAATCGACACCCGAGGAGCGGCAGGCCTTCGAAGCCACCATCCTGTTGTTGCCCGACGATGCGAATCCAGGCGTCGCCTGCCCTGCCTTCGCCGGTGCGAATGCCAGTCAACCGCCCGCTGCGAACGAATTAATCTGGATGGTATGGCTTGAATCTGACGACGATGCGGTGGACTGGGGGGCCCTCCAGGTGTGGGCAGACAAGGTCAGCGAGAACACCGAGTTCGAGGTCACCGGTGTCGGCGTGAACATGCTATTCTCCAAGGTTCGCAGCGATGCGGTGCAGGATCTTTCACGGGTCCTCATCCCCTCCGTCATCCTGCTCGGTGCAATGCTATTCTTCGGACTTGGAAATATCCGAATCGCCGCCGCCACCCTCGGCGGTGTGATCCTGGTCGTCTGCGCGGAATTCGGGGCCCTTTCGGCTCTTGGCCACACGTTCTCTGTGCTCGATGGTATCGCGATTCCAATCATCATGGGGGTGGCTGTCGATGGTGCGTTCTGGTACTGTAAATCCTCGCGTGACCGCGATGAGGTGCGCAGCATGCTGCTGATCGCAATGATAACCACGGTGGCCGCTGTCTCACTGGCGTTGTTCGGTCCAATCCGCGCCCAACGCTCGTTGGCGCTGGTGATGGTGTGTGGCATCGTCCTGAGTTGGGTGGTCACGCGCTTCCTTCTCGAGGGGTTATTCCTCTCTCAACGGCAGGATGTGGTCGATGAGACTCGCGGAACTGCCGGTTTGTTGACGACGAAGGCGATGTCTTGGTCCTGGCCGATTGCGCTGATGGTGCTGACCTCGATCGCGCTGGTTGCCCCGACCGGTGTCGATGTATTCGGCATCGAGGATTTCCTCGCCGAGGATGACCCCGCATTGGATGATCTTGAGGATCTGCGCTCGCGCTACGTGCTCGCCTCGACAACCGTGGCCTGGATCGTGGTCGATGTCGACGGGGATTCTGTGGACGACTTCGATGCACTACGTAACCTCCAGAGTCAACTCGGAGATCACTCGAGCGTCATCAAGTTGGATTCTGGTATGCATCGGGCACCCCTTGTAATCGGTATCCCAATGGATGTGGGATTGCCTGAGAATTCGACCGTGGACAGCGCAGCGGTGGATTCCACGGGCAGCCTGCTGACAGAGGATGCTCGGCTGCAACGCGATGGAGTGACCACGGGCGTTGCGATTGCGGTACTCATCGATGGGGAAGACATCGATGCCGCGCTGGAATTCAAAGCCGACGTCGCTGCATTGCTCGAACACCACGACCTCTCCGGCAGCGTTGGCGGTGACCTGCCGATCGGTGCTGAGATTGCCCGTACATTCGAAGAGACCCGAATCACCCAGATCGTCTTGGCTGGTGCAGCCATCTTCATCGTCGCGGGGTATGTCGTTCAAGACCCGGAACGCGCCGCCCGCATCGCGGTTGGTACCATCGCGGTCGGGATTGCCGTCGACGGCATGGCCAGCCTGATCGGTGGTCGCGGTGTGTACAGTGCACCCGCGGTGCTTCTCGGCATGGGCTTCGCAGCGGATTACCTCTCCCACGCCAGTGCTGGACATGCACCGTCCCGTGCCGATACCGCTGCCCGATGGTGGTCGGCCGCTTCTTCGGTCTCGGTCTTCGTCCTCCTCTCGTTCGCTGCGTTCCCACCCGCGCAGGACACCGGCCGATTGCTGACGCTCAGCATCCTGTTCGCCGTCGTGCTCGCCACCTGCCTCGCATTTCACAGCGCGGAAACCGGCGAAGATGCCTAATCCCAGAGACGGGCCGCAGTGCCATGGAGGCCGAGGTCATCGTCGAGGGGCGCACGACCCACCGCCTTCCGCCCACCCGGGATGATCGTTCCGAGAAACAAGTTGAGCGGCATGGCAAAGGACCGGCGGATCGCGCCCATCGGTCTGTTTTTCACAACCCGGCGATGGCGGGCTGTCGCACGCGAAGTGTCCTGCTTTTCGACCATATTCTGGACACGGATTGGTTCAAGAAATCCACGGTTCATACCATCGATGCACTCTGTGCGACGGGCAGTCGAATCAACCGATGGCTGACCGAATTGCCGCCTGAAAAAGCCGAGAGACTCCTCGCCGTGGGTGTGGATCTCGATGGCGAGGCGTTGGAGTTCGCCCGCCAGAACTGCCCCGGTGCTGAATTCATTCACAAGGATGCGAGGCAAGTATTGCTGTCGAGTGGTTGGCAATGGATTGACATCGACCCGTTCGGCTCACCCTTGCCCTTTCTCGATGCGGCGATGCAATCGAGTGCCCGCAAGGCCGTGATGGAGATCACCGCGACGGATACCGCGGCGTTGACAGGGTCGACTCAGAGCGCATGCATGCGACGTTATGGCGCGCGCATTCGCTGCGATGAGATGGCGCATGATTCCGCCCTGCGATTGTTGATGGCGACCATCGCCCGAGCCGCTGCCCGCCACGACCGCGCCATCGAGCCACTACTCTCATCGTGGGATTCCCATCACATTCGGGTATCCATCCGAACGAAGCGTTCCATCGAAAGCGCCAACATCGTCGAGGAAAGTCTCGGCTATCGCATCGCTACTCCAACGGTGGAGGAGATCGAAGATTCCGTCAATGCGGGTCTACACCCCAACGGCACGCAGGAGGGACAGCCATTCTGTCTCATTCCCCTCAGTCACCCGGTGAACCGAGATGACCCACGTGTTTCTGGGCCCCTGTGGACCGGCCCATTGTTCGATGAAGCGGCCCTGGCGTCAATGACCGTCGAGCGGGCCATCGAATTGTCCGGAGATGGAGCCGAACCCGCCGTGCGCCATTGGGCAGCCGAAGCGGCGCTTGCCGATGTGCCCTCCCTCATCATCACCGACATGCTGCCCGCCCTCTGCGGTGTCAGCGGTCCACCCCGATTGGTCAACCTCGTCTCCACTCTGCAGGAAGCGGGACACCGCGCGGCCATCGCACGCTGGAATGCACCCGCCATCCGAACCGATGCGCCATGGGCTGCCGTGGTCGCGGCGACGAAGGCCTGTCAGCCGCCGATGTAGGACATCTCGACCTTCGCGATCTCGGTGGCGCCCGCCCGTTGCTCGCTGTAATTGTCATCTCGTGAAGTCCAAACTTGCGCGATCAGTGTTCCCAATTCATCATCGGATGCACCCTCTCTCAAGGGTGTCATCAAATCCAGTCCTTTGGAGGCGAATAGACAGGTGTAGAGATGACCATCGGCGGACAGTCGGGCGCGGTTGCAATCGCCACAGAAGGGCTCAGTCACACTGCTGATGAAGCCGACCTCGCCCTGATTCTCAAGATTGAATCGCTTGGCAACCTCACCTCTATTTGTTGCAGAAAGGGGAAGGAGCGTGCCCAATCCTGCCTTGAGTTCGGCGGTTGGGACCACGTCTTCCATGACCCATCCATTGGTTGTCCCCACATCCATGTATTCGATGAAACGGACCGCAATATCGCGGCTTGAGAACCGTTCGATGAGGCGCAGTACCTCGTCTTCGTTGACACCTCGCTTGATAACCGCATTGATTTTGATTGGGCCGAGTCCAACGGATTCGGCCGCTTCAATGCCGGCGAGAACCGCCGCGACCGTGTGACCCGAATCCGTGATCGCAGCGAAGGTCGTCTCATCGATGGCATCCAAACTCACCGTCACTCGGTCCAAGCCCGCTGCGGAGAGAGCCGGTGCATAGCGGGGCAAGAGCACACCGTTCGTCGTCATGGCGATTTCGACATCGTGCATGGCGACCATGGAGATCAATTCATGGAGGTCTCTTCGCAACAAGGGTTCGCCGCCAGTCAGTCGAATTTTCTCCACCCCAAGGGATACGAAGATCCCGACCAAACGGTCGATTTCCTCGTAGGTCAACACACCCGCGCGCGAGAGATAGGGGAAATCCGCACCGAATACCTCGCGCGGCATGCAGTATCGACAGCGCATGTTGCAGCGATCGGTCACCGAGATGCGGAGATCGCGCAAACCACGCCCTCTGAGGTCTCGCAAACCCGCCATAGACCCCTGACTGCACCCGGCGATGTTCAAGCCTTCCGCCAACGCTGCTGGTATACCACTCCAGAGCAGGGTATAGGCCCCGGGGGTCCCCCTAAGTCGGTCATATACTCCGGAGCACAACAACCAGATTAGGTGGAAAACCTATGGATAAGATACAAACAAATGGAAAGATGCTGGCACGAGGCCTCGTTCTCGCGCTCGCCCTGCTGATCCTGCCCCTCAGTGGCATGGCCAGCGCGGAAGCGAGTGCGACCAAGGACGCTTCAGCCGTAGACAAGTTGGATCTCGGACTCGACGCAGTGGTCGTCGATGCCGCCGACCTGAATGAATTGGATGAACTGGACTTGCAGGCTCTCGAGCTTGCAGACGCGGTATCACTCAGCGACAGCCTGAGCGCGGATCATCTCGATCTGCGCGACATTGAGGCGGTCGATGAGAACGAGGTCACGGGCGTGCTCGTGATCGTCGATACCGATGGGCACATCGCGTGGATCACTGTGGTCGTCTTCTACGAAGATGGCAGTGTGGAAGTGGACCGATACGGTCCGATGCGTTACTCACAGATGCGTGAGCGCCTCGCGAACTACGATGGTCGCCTGATCGTCAACTGGTTCGATGCCCCGGTCGACCCTGCACCTGGCTGCCCCGGCGGCCTGCTCGCGGGTCAGCTCAACGTGAACGATGACGGTACCGGCTCCTTCAGAGGCCAGGTCATGAACGCCGATGGCGACGTGATCGGACACCTCTGGGGCGATTTCGGTGAAGGCCAGTACCACGGACAGTTCAGCGCTCGTGGCGGCGACATCACCGGTGTGCTGCGCGGTCTGTACTCAGATGGCGCATTCAAGGGCCAGTGGAGCTCCGCGGACGCGGACATCGAAGGCGTCATGGCGGGTCACTACAAGACCAACGAAACCGGCGAGTCCGGCGTCTTCCGCGGCAAGTGGAAGATGGACTGCTCAGTCGACGAAGAGATCGAGCCCCGCCCGGTCCCCATCGACGTGCAGCCGATCAGCCGCAAGCCGATGCTCAAGCAGCTCGACGATGTGATGGACAAGCCCGTTCTCGAAACCGAGTCCGGTGGCGTCATCAACGTCGGAGATGCAGCTGCGGGCTCGACCCTCGGCACCATCGCACTGCTCGGTGCAGGATTCCTGCGCCGACGCATCACCGGTGGCATCTGAGACCCAGGACAACCCGTCTGTGTGTGGCTGATTGATCAGCGGATGGCACACGCAGATTGATAGAAGGCAAGCGGGGCCGTCTCATTACGAGGCGGCCCCCTTGCTCACCATCACAGATCTTGCAAAAGAGAAGCTCGCAGGCTTCGCGACCCAAGCGGACGATGCGACCGATCTCGTTCTGCGCGTGGCCATCGTCGGCCGCGGCGCCTCCGGATTCCAATACGATCTACAGCTCGTCGGCCGCGCCGATACCGCGGACGACGACGTCTTCTGTGAGGTCGATGACGTTACCGTCGCCATCGCCGCCAAGAGCGCGGTTCACATGGACGGCGCAACCCTCGATTTCAAGGAGAGCCTGATGGGAGGCGGTTTTCACTTTGAGAATTCCAATCCCATGTGGGCGGATCCCACCGAACAGGCCGTCGCCGAGGTCATCGAATCCAAGGTCAACCCCGCGGTCGCAGCACACGGCGGCACGGTCAGCCTGGTCGGTATCGACGATGGCGTGGTCGTCATCTCATTCGGCGGTGGCTGTCAAGGCTGCGGCATGGCGGATGTCACCCTCAAGCAAGGCATAGAAGTGATGATCACCGATGAGGTCGAAGGCATCACAGGTGTGGTCGACGTGACCGATCACGCTGCGGGCACGAACCCATTTTACTGATTCAACCTCTCTCACTGGGGTGAGAAATCGAGCAGAACCTTGCCCTTGTTCTTGCGATCGTGAATGTACTGCTGCGCCGCAGCCACGTCCTCGAATCGGAAGACTTTGTCGACAATCGGGGAAATTCGGCCATCCTCCAACATTTCGACGAGCCCAGATACCTGATTTCTCAGGACGACCTCGTCCTTCCACGTCCCCATGTGGACGCCGAAGACCGCTTTATTCGAAGTCATCATCTTGAACGGATTGAATTTCGGAGTGGTGAATACCATCCGCATCGCTGTCAGCAGAGAGCGCTTGCTGCCTTTCACGGCTGCTGACCCACCGAAGGCGTAGAGTCGACCGCCTGAGCGCAGCGCCTTGTAGGAGCGCATCATGTGTTTGCCCCCCACCGGGTCGAGCGCGTGATGGACGCCGTGTCCGTCGGTCTCTCGCTTGCAGACCTCGACGAAATCCTCACTCTCACGGTCGATGAAGCGCATCCCCAACGAGCGAACGAAGTCGGCTTTACCGGTCGAAGCGGTCCCGAATACCTTGGAGGCCCCGAGCGCGGTGGCGAGTTGAGCGGTCGCCGTACCGACCCCACCGGCGGCGTGGTGCACCAGAATCGAATCGCCGGCCTGGAAATTTCCCAGATGGGTCAGCATGTGATGGGCCGTCAGATAGGTGACTGGAAGCGCGGCTGCAGCATCGAATGAAATATTGTCAGGAAGCCTGAAGCAACGCTCGGCAAGCACGGCGATCTGCTCGGAATATCCATTCATTCCGCACAGAGCGACCACACGATCACCGACGGAGAGGCCGCTTCGCTCCACATCTGTGCCGAGTTCTTTGACCACACCCGAGATTTCGTATCCCGGTGTGAAGGGGAACGGGGGCACCGGTGAGTAGAGTCCCTGGCGCATCATCAGGTCGGCGAAGTTGATCCCGGCCCTGTGTATCTCGATGCAAACCTCGCCTTCACCCGGCGTTGGAGGCACGGATTCTACGATGTCAATGGCATCCATCCCACCCCGTTTGGTGTAGATGACCTGCCGCATACTCAGTTCACCATGGGGTCGTCGTTGGACGGTTTGACATTGTAACCTTCAGGCGCGGGCAGCATCGATGCACTGCGCTCGAACATGTCGCGCACATTCGCTTCGATTTTTCGTGCATCCTCAAGCAATTCATTGAGGGGAATCTCTCTGTCGAGCAACTCGCTTACCGCTTCGGTGGCGATTGCGGCTGCGCGCGCATCGGGATACATCGGATTGCACTCAGCGAGGAGTGCAGTGACGTCGAGTCCTCGACGGTCACCTTCAGAGAGGAGATAGCCCGCGATGCCGGAGACGATGCCCTGTTTCATGTGGGAAACGCCAGCGGCGGCGAGCGCCTTGCGCCCGAGGGCGTTGCTCGACACGCCCCACAGGTCGCTCTCCTCTTTCTCGCCGAGTTCAGCCGCAACCACGCCATCGATGATGATGAGGCGGTCGAACCCACCTTCGGTGAACCATTTGAGAACGGTTTCAGCGAATTTTACATCATAGGCGGAGGGAAATTGAATCTCGCTGGTGAAGACGCCGATGCCCTCGCCCTGATAGACGCGAACAGGGTGCTTGGGCACCGATTCCTGAACCAGCGCCATGGCGGGAAAATTCTCGTCGAGAACGGTGCCCATCTGATCGAGACCCATGGCGCGGATGATGTGGCTGGCAGCGATGACACCGACCATACCAGTGCTTGAAAAACCGCAGACGGCCGTGCCACCGAGGCGCGATGCATCGGCACCGCCGTGCAACACGAGCGCATATCCATCCCCCGTCATCGAATGACCTCCCTCATCGCCAACTGATGAACCCTCGCTCATTCTTCGAGGGCTTCCCAGTCCTCTTCATCGGGGAACTTGAACCACCATTGACCGACCTCATCCTTCCACCATTCCACGCCTTCATCATCGACGTGATAATCCTCGTCGTCGGTGTAATCCCATTCACCTTCTTCCTCGGCATCAGCCTCAGATTCGGCATCCTCGATTACATCTCGAACAGGCGCGGGTCGACTGCCGGCGCGCCGATCGACCTTCTTCGACTTGGTCATGCTGATCTTCGTACCCGCGCCGCCACGGGAGGTGAGTTCGTCGAGGCTGCGACCGGTCGGCATGTCGTCGAGGTCGATTTGGGTGCGAATCTTCTCGGGTTCCGGCTTCTCCCAGTCCTCGTCAATAATCTCCTCTTCATCATCGTCATCATTCTCTGACTCACGCATCAGCATGCGCAGGCCAACGAATCCGACCAGGGCGACGATGAGTGCCGCGGCTGCGATCATCAACAGGGGACTGCTCTCCTTCTCGGCGTTCTTGTTGGATCCCGTGGACTCATCCGGCCCGCCATTTGTACCGGTGGAGTCGCTCGCCTCGGTGAAGCCATAGCTGAGGAGGAAATTGCCCTCGGTTCCGACCCAATCCGTCGCCGTCAACGTCACCGTCACCGTCACCGTGCCATTGTCCAGGGTTGTGCCCTCCTGCCAGGCATTTGGGCTCAGAGTGAAATTGACCGTGGATAAATTTTCGATCCACACCGTCGAACTCGACAGGTCGTGGGAGAAGGTGGGGGTGTTTCGGCTGAAGTCGAAATCAAATTCGAGTTGAACATCGACATCATTTGGATTCTGCAGGGTGCAGGTGATCGACTGGGCTGCGAGATTCGTCTGTGTCTGTGTATTGTTGTCCAGAATCGTCCATGAATCTGTGTTGCATTGCAGGTTGAGGAAGACGAGAGTCGAGTCGTAGGTGCAGGAGCCGTCGTCGACCGCTGCGTTGGTATCGAAGTTGTTTGCAGTCGCGTCGGTGCAACCTTGGACGGGCGGCGGCGGGTAGAGGTCGATGCGAATCGTCGTCGGATTCAGATCGAGCCACCACGGCGCCTGTGGAGTGATGTCGAGCCAGCCGCCGGACGAGTAATCGATCGAGATGTCCACTTCGCCTTGGGCATCGAGGGTGACACTCCCCGATTCTCCAATCACCGAGGTGCCGTTTCCGAGTTGCCAATCGAGGGCGAGGCCGTCGAGCACGGCCTGTTCCAAGCCGAGTGGTGTCGACAGGCTCAATTCTGCGGTGCCGATACCATCCGCATCGAGTTGAATCGAGGTCGAGACGGCCTCTAGCGTTGCATCGACGGTGACGATGACGGTCTCAGCCGCGTTGGTCGGCGCCACGGTTTGCGATGCGGCACCATAGGTGCCGCCACCCCATGATGCGCTGATCTGGATGATGCCACCATAGGCGCCTTCTGTCGCCACATAATCGAGCCAATCACTCCAGGAGAGACTGGCTGAACCGGTCACACCCGTGATCAATTGCTGCGTCGTTTCCCCTTCACTCGTCGTCAGGGTGAGATCGATGGATTCGCTGGAGAGAGGAGCACCTTCGGTGGTCAACTGCAGGGAGATGCTCAGCGGAGAGCCGGCCTTTGCATTGACGCCGACAGATGTGCCATCGTCAAAATCTCCCGCGCCGGTCACGTCCAGACTGAGCATACTGGCCCGTGTTGTCTCATTGGTCGAGTACACGGGTCCGATCGCACTGACATTCCACCAAGCATTGTCATCTCCATCGACGGCCACAGCCGCTGCCCAATGATTCTGACCATCGACCAAGCCCATCACCTCGAAGTGAGTATTCAGATCGGCCACACTGACATTGGCGAACGGCGTCAGCCCGGTCGCATTGGTGAACGCATTCGTCTCGAGGAACAGGAGCGTGTAGGCCACATCGGTCGAGGCCGACGGCGTGAAGGAGAGGTTCATCGCACCACCGGTATCCCCCGGCACGTCCAAGAGCACGACCACAGGCGAATCTGGCGGTGTTGTATCAACGACCGGTGGCGTGTCGGGTACCTGCACGGTGATGATGTTGGACAAAGGCGAGAAGATTGCGAATTCGTGTTCGGATCTGACCGCATAATCCCAATCGATATTGGTGACGCTATCGGTGTCCATGTAGCCAATGCTCGGACTCTCAATCAGCGGTTGATTGATGTTGATCTGGGTCCCGACTGGTGCACGGAACAATTGGTAGTGGAGCAGGTCATTTGGACTGGTCGTATTGGTCCAAAACAGGCTGACCTGAGTGTGATCATAATCGAAAAGCGTCAGAATCGGAGCGGGGGGAGGTTGGAGATTGGTTGTTCCATGGACCCAATCAAAATGCACCGAATCCAACGCGATTGTCCCATTCTGACTGGAGGTGATGTTGAGGTTGACATTTATGTGGCCTGAACCGAGCACCATGAACGTGTTCAAGACATTTGAAAGATTGGTGTTCGTCGGATTTACCTCGACGATAAATGTGGCCGTATAGGTCATGTTGAGTTCGGATTGCGAAAAGATGCCCGCGCCATTGCTGCGGACGACTGGGGCCAAATTTGCCCAAGCGGTCTCATAGCCGTCATATGTGGTCTGCGCATTGATCAGTTCAGCTGAGACCTCCTGAATAATCATGCCTTGATCGACTTGACTCAGCGAGCTCGTGCTGCTGGCATAGCCGCCCATGTTTTTCTCGATGATACCATCGCCCTCAAGGTCCCACTCAACGAAATTCCATGCACCGATGAACAGACCGGCACTGGCTTCACCGGCGGAGATAATCTGCTCGGAGAGACCGTCGCCATCGAGGTCGACGAAGACGATGTCACGGGGCGAGGTGTGCGGATTGAAGGTGGTGGCTGAACCCAATATTCCACCATTCCCGTCGAATGCATGCATGTCGAGACTCCCGGTCTGGGTTGAATCCGATCCGTCTGGGCTGCCTTCGATGGCACGGAAGAGATCGAGGTCGCCATCGCCATCGTGGTCACCGACGGTGGCGTTGGTCAAGCCGGTCAAGGAGATCGATTGGGTGTTCCAATCGGTGCCGTTCCACGTCGCGAGACAGCCACCGCTCGGGGTTGGCCCCATCAGATCGTCGACGCCATCGCCATTCCAGTCGAAGGCTTGCAAAGGACCCCCAGTGCACTCGAAGTCCTGTGTCGAGACCACCCAGTTGTTGTTGGAGAAGTTCCACAGGGTGTTGAAATCGGTCATCATGTCTTCCTCAGCGACCGCAATCATGGTCCCATTACCAAAGAAGGCCCCCGCTGCGATGTTGGCGAAATTTTCGGCGCCCGGCATCTGGGAGCCCGAGCTGACCGTCGCCGTGATGGCTGTTGCGTAGCCACCGGCGTTGAAGGAGTGCATACCGAGGGTGCCGTCGGCATCCAATGTGACGATGTCATCCTGGCCATCGCCATCCAAGTCGGCGAGCAATGCGTCGACGAACTTCGCGTTCATCGTCAGGTTGACCGAATGCGCCCAATTGCTCGAGCCGGAAAGGTGCTGGCAGAGGGTATCCTCGGATTCATCGATGCTCAGAATGTCGGTTTGACCGTCATTATTGGAATCACCGAGTATGAATCGTTCCGCCCCTTCACAGGTGGCAATCCAATTCGTGTTGATTGCAGAACCGGTCCAGTTCAACCAGCCGATGTGGGGCCATGCAGTCCCGTTCGTGCCAACGTGGTCGGTGACCAGATAGATCGCATCGTCATGGCCGTCTCCGTCCATGTCACCCGAACCGAGGTCTGAGGTCGCACCGATGCTGCTGAATTGTGAGCCGAGGGTCGGCGTAAATCCAACGGTAATATCTGTGGTCGACATCGTGGCGGCTTGCGGCAGTCGCCATTGGCCGGCAGGGATCCAAGTCTGGTTACCGCTGAGACTGGCAGAAGTCGATGTCGCGCCGCCATCGAACTCTGTTTGTTCGCCCAATCCGCCATCACCGGGGCTACCGAGGTGCCATTCCCATTGCCCATCACTGTCGATATCAAGGGTGACTGCACCTGGGCTGGGGTCTTGGATGTCATAGGTCAGATGGAAGGTCGCTTCGCCGATCGTCGAGTTCTTTGGAATCGTGAGAATGACGGTTTCAGCGGCACTGGAATTGGTGTCGACGGTGGTGCTTGACGTGCCATCCGCAAAGGTACTCACCGTCCCCGAACTCGGGTGATCAGCAGTGGTCAATGGCATCCCCGATAGGATGCTGCTGAGCATCAGAATTGCGATGATTGCCGAGCGCGTAGCGCTTGTCGCAGGTCGGGCCATCACCCACGGGGACAACCCGAGGTGGTTAAGTCGCCTTCGGCGACCAGCGTCCGATACATTTCAGAATCCGCTTTGAACTTCATCTGCGGGCAATCACCAATTCAACCGACGTTCACCACGCCCAAGTGGTGTTTCACAACGTTAGCGTAGCAACGATTAAAGTAACCAGTCGACTGGTTGGTAGCGGTCAGGTGACAGATTGGTGGCGGGTTCGGAAGGAACTGTTGGCAGCCGTGTGCTGATCCGGGTCGGGGAAGTCGAAATCGACATCTCCGGTTCGCAGCGTGAGGTGGATGCGAAGATGATGAAAATCCGGGCTGGAGAGGAATGGTCCACCGCCATCGCCAAGGTTCGTAGCGCCCGCGAAGCGGCCATCGCCGCCGCGGTCGAAGCCGCCAAGAAAAGCGGACTTCCCGAGCGTGGCACCGCCTTCCGTTCCCTGATTGAGAACAGCAGTCTGACCAAGAAGCCCGACCAGGTCCTCGCGGCGATTCAATACCTGCGCGAGGTCGAGGGCGTGGGCGATTCTCCGCCCCGTGTGCTCAAGCAATTGTTCGACGATGGTGACCTGTCCGCACCCGACAATCTCTCCCTCTATCTGAACCGACTTCACGAGCGAGGATTCCTCGGCTATCCGCCGGGCACACCCGAGAAGAATCGATACGCGGTGCTGACGCCAGAAGGGCGGGCACACCTCGACCGCCGGTCCGGCGCCTGAGGGGCAGATCATGACCGACATCGGTCCCGGCGCGGACCTCTCGTTCCAATCGCTGATCGACCGGGATTTGCGAGGGGTGGACCTGACCGGAGCGAATCTGCGCCGCGCCATTCTCGATGGGGCGGACCTCGAGGGTGCCGATCTGTCCGGGGCCGACCTACGCAACGCCAGCATGGTCGGCACGAATGCGATGAAAACGGCCTTCGATGGGGCTGACATGCGCGATATCAAGGCCAAGAAGGCTCGCTTCGGACTGGCAAATCTGCAGAATGCTCGCCTCGACCGCGCCGATCTACGCGGCATCCGCGGTCGCTACGCCGTGTGGCGTGGTGCGAATTGGTGGGATGCGAAGTTGAACGATGACCTGCGCGCGGCGCTCTCCAAGAAATGGCCGCGCCAAGATTGAATCATTCCTCTTCGTGGGTCTCGAGCACAATCGTTGGAGGATACAGCGCAGCCCGACCCTCTGGAATCATCACGGCGATGATCGGCAACATGATGCAGAAACTGCCACACATCACGTTCAACAAATCCTGGCCTCCAAAAGCGGCCTGCAAGCCATAATCTGCAGCGACCGAATAGGTCCAAATCGGCGAGATGATCGCACCGATGACGTACAACCAACCGCCGAATGCACTCAGGTGAACACCCTTGGGTTTCCTGCGCATCATCATGATGCCACCGACCAAGAGACAGAGTGTCATCGCCGTATAGAGGATTCCGAATGTCAAAGCCATGCCCGAATCCACGAGCATCTCGATACTCGCCGCGTCCGCCTCGGCCAAACCTTCCATTTCGAGGAGTTCATCGCGCATCACATAGGATGCGATCATGCCCGCGGCGAGCAGGCTTGCCAAGAGGCTACCGAGAACGAGGATGATGCCGATGGCGACCGGAATCCCGTTGTTCGGCTTGATGGGGATGTCCGGCATGACGAGTTCTTCTTCGATATCCATCAGAACCGAACCGATCTCCTCCGACATGGTATCACCTTCGCCAATGATGTCCTTCAATCCTCGGTGCAATTCCGCAGGGCTGCGGCCAATTCCGGGGGAACTGGCTGCTTCTCGAAGCTGCGCATGTCGACGCAAACCGTCACCACGGTCGCATCCCAGCACAACCCATCCGCATTGGAGAATTGGTAGCGCCAAATGACCGAAGTATTGCCGACGCTATCAATCCACAACTTGCAGCGGATGATGTCACCATATCGCAGCGGCGCGACGTGATTTCCCTCGCATCGCACCGCCGGGAATCCAAGGTGGAGATCACCGGTGATCGTGGCATAATCCAACCCAGAGATCCGCGGCCAAGCCTCCTCGAAGAAACGATGGGCGAGATCGAAGTATTCCGGGTAGTAGACGACCTTGGCCATGTCGACCATTGGAAAGTCCACACGACGCTGCAGTTGAACGGCCATATCCCCTGACTCCCATCCCCCATCGATGAAGATGTCGGGTCCGCCATCGATGGCTCCCGCTCTTCAGCCTGAAAGGCGGACCCACCGCGATTCGAACACGGGTTTGAGGCTCCGCAAGCCCCAGTGATATCCAGGCTACACTATGGGTCCAGCGAGCCGGCGACCGGCCATCCGGTCTTAACCCGAACGGTTCAGCCGTGGGTGGAGTAGATGCGCTTTCCAGTCAAGGAGTCCTGCTGCCATGCCAATTCCTTGCAGTATCGTGGAATGAAGAAGCCGACCTTCCGCGGGGTCAACCCGTGGTTCTTCATGCGCAGGTCGATGGACAACCAGGCAACGATCTGCGAGGCGGTGCAACCTGGATTCAAGCCAACGAAATTCAATATCTCTTCTTTCAGGCGACGCAGCCTGGCTGCCTTCTGTGCTCCTTTGGCCATACTATTCCATCTGCTCTGGAGGATATATGAGGTTGAGAAGGGGCAACCCCGGGGTTCCCCAATGAGGGAACTCGGTCACTGGAGTGGTAGAAGGGTCTTCCAGCGTGGTTCGGCGAGCTTCTTCGCCTTGGGCCCGGTGCGCGTATTGGCCGTTTTGTGGGTCAGCGTGCCATGCATGCCGTGGACGCTGAACTTGATTCGGGCCTCGACGACACGATCGCGCTCGGCGAGCAGCAGGGCATCGTCATCCAAGTCAATGCTGGCGATAACGGCCTCGTCGCCGGCCACGCGCATCTCGATGCAATTACCGGACAGGCTGACGCGCGGGCTGAATTCGTAGTCGTTCGGATCATCCATCCAAACGTCGAGATCGAGCACGACCTTGCCTCGGCTCGAGACCTTTCGGATGTCAATCGAGGTGACCATCGAAGCACCCCAACAGGCTAGGGTTCAAATCGCTTCCCATGCGAGGGTGGGGGGCTCAGACGCCGACTTCGCTGACACGTGGTATCAGGACGGTGAATTCGATGATGAGTTCCCAGTCATTGCCGCCGTCGGGATCGATATCATCCACCGGCAAATCCGGGTCGGCCTCCTCGGCCTCGATGATCCACACCCACTCGCCTTGGCCAAAGCGTGCACCCGGTTGGTTGAGCAAACTCTCCATCAGGGCATCGAGGGAATCCGCAGTCAAATTGTAGGCATTATCGGAGGAGGGGTTGAGCCCGGAGCGCTCCATCGAGGCTGAGGCGTTGCGGGTGATGTTTTCCTGCTCGGTGCGAACGGTGTTGCGCCATCCATCCGCCGCAACGTCGACAGTCAGCGAGAAGTTGTCCTGAGGTAGCATCGTTGGCAGGACGTCCATGGCGAGAGTCAGCGTGGCGTTGACAATCATCAATCGACCCTCTTCGCCGGGCAGATGGGTGATGGTATGGGTCTCACCCTGGGCGAGATAACCGTCCCATTCGTAGCGCACGATGCGCTCCTCCCAGACGACCTGATAGGTCCGTGGCAAGACGGCGATATTCCAGGTGCGCGTGGCACTCGCGCCCTTTTCGTCGGTGATCGTGACCGAGCCGGACATGTTGCCACTGGAGTCGGGGGTGAAGGTGTGGATGGCGCCCATCGCATCGTTGTCATTGGTCAGGTCACCATCACGATCGGAATCGACATTCCAATCCAGGTCCCACACGGTGGTCAATTCGCCACCTTCAGGATCGCTGGACCCACTCGCATCCATCGTCACGACATCGCCGGTTCGAATCGCGGTCGGCATGGAGAGGGAAATCTCAGGGAAACCGTTGACGTAGACGTTGACCGTGGCGCTATCCTCGCCACCCTCGTCATTGGTCGCCGTGACTGTGACCTCATACAATCCGGCCTCGGGGAAGTGGTGACTGGTGTAGCCTTGGATGGTCTCGCCCTCACTGCCATCCCCGAAGTCCCAGGTGAATCCAGTGATCAGGGTCGGGTCGGGTGAGGTCGAGGTGCGGGCGTCAAAGTTGACCGATTCGCCCGCGTCGATCTGGGTCCGGTCCGCCTCGATGCGAGCATTGGGCTCGGGTGGGCCTCCAAGCCCGGTGCAGCCGGCCAACATCGGCATGAGGAATGCCGCGACCATGCACAGGCAGAGGCGCTTGCGCGCACTCAATCCAAGCCTCGCTCCCACTCCCATCACACCATCGGTCGACTGCCTCAGTTTAGAAGCGTGACGCTCAATTGGGACATGAAAACCTCTCCTTATTGGGAGTTTCTAGACCCCCAAACGGTCTGGAATGAGGCGAGAGTTCATGCACGACCTCGCACGGACAGAAGGCCGATGGCGTTCGATCCTCTGGCCGGTCAGCGGGTCCTCGGGTTCGACCTTGAGACCACCGGCTTCGATCCACGCCGCAATCGCATCGTCCAATATGCGTTGATTGGCTCGGACCGGGAGGGTCAAGCGGTGCATTTGGAATCCTTGGTCAACCCGCGGATGCGCATCCCCGCGGAGGTCAGTCGCATCCACGGCATCTATGATGCCGACGTGATCGGGGAAGGCGAATTCAAGGAACATGCAGCAGCCATTTCAGCCGCGATGGAGGGGGCGATCATCGTCGGGCACAATGTCGAACGCTTCGATTGGCCATTCCTGCGTGCTGAATTCACCCGTGCGGGTGTCTCGATGCCTCGGCCCGCGGCGATGCTCGATACCCTTCGCATCGCCAAGCGACTGAAGGTGCCACCTCGGCACAATCTCGGCGCGCTTTGCAGCCGGTATTCGATCTCCTTGGAGAATGCACACACCGCCGGTGCGGATGCGGCAGCCACCCTGCTCCTGTTGCACAAATTGATGGCTGCCAATCCGCAGCACTTTCGCGGATCAATCGAGCAAATCCTCGACTGGATTCAAGGGAATGCGAGCCGACGCGACAGTGCCGACCGACTCGGCCCCGGCATCGAAGACCTGCCACCGATCGATGGCAGTCTGGGCTGGCTACGAACCAGTGTCGATGGCATGATCATCGCCCGCGGTCGCAACCGCGGCCGCTCCGTCGTAGAAATCCAAGCCAGCGACCCGTCCTATCTGGATTGGCTGTCCTCAGCCGCCGGGCCGCTCGAAGCCGATGCGGTCGCCGCCCTCACCCAAGCCCGAGGCTGATCAGGCACGATCGATGGCGGCCTGAATGGCATAAGGGATGACCCCGAACATGGCGAAAGCAGAACCCATTGCACCGAGGAGATAGAGGAGAACACCGGCCGACAAATTGTCGGGGTCCAAGGCCGGAATCGAGAGGTCCGGTACACCACCGACCAGCAGGTAGAGACCCGCGAGTTCAATGCCCCAGACCAGAAGGAAAGTGAGAATCATCTCGACGAATAGCCGGCTCGCGACCTGAAAACCACCCATCCAACCGAGCAGGGTAATGTCGGGGCCATCCACACGGACGGAGCGCTCGCGCATCGCTTGATTGACCGAAGTCACCACGATTTGGATGAAGGCGATCGTCGTCAGACAGAGCGCCAGAAACACCAGGGTGAGGTTGACCGCAGCACCGGCGGAACCCTCCATCGATCGAAGGGCGGATTGGCCGCCCCATGCCATGGCGCCGGACATCACGAGAAGCGGCAACGCAACCATCAGAGATTGGACACCCAATGGAAGAATCCGCCGTCCAGCGAGAAGGTCTCCCCATTGAAAGTCGGGCACGGCGGCGTCCCAATCCTCCTCGATGCTCTCCACCTTGCGATCGGCCTTGCCGTGGTATTGCTTGGAGAAATAGCGCTCCCATTGCTCACCCTCGGCGTGTTCTGTCTGGCCCATCGTCGGGCGTCGCACCTCGAATCCGCCGAATGCGCCCGTGTCGCCGGGGGTCTCATCGACCACCTCCTCGTACCATTCCTCATCTTCGGGAAGGGGTTGAGTGGGTGGGCTGCGCTCCTTCTCCTTCTTGGGCGGCCCGCGACCTCTCTTGCCGCCTTTCTTCGCACCCATGTCTCTGGAACGGGGGCTCGGACTCTTCAATCCCGCGCTAGGCGAAATGGGTTCAGTTCTGTTTTCTGCCTTGGAGAAGGGGTGTCCAGGGGAGCACATCGCACCAATCGCCGAGTTTCCACGTTTCACCATCCAAACGGACGCCGCCGAGGAAGACGGGTCCTTCATGACCGGATTCTACCAGATCTTTGAGTCGGTCGAGCGCTTGGCCAGCAAAGACGGCGCCTGCCCGCTGTCCAGTCGGCGCGAGTGTGCCCTCCTCATCGATGGGTGCCATTCGCTCCACCAAGCAGATTCCATTGTCGACCTCGACCTTTTCCAGTACGGCGACCATGTCTCGGAAGATGCCTGATGGCGTCAATTCGCCTTGCTTCTGCGCCCATAGCCAGGCTGGACACCAAGCCTTCCACTCGCAGAATGCACAGGCTTCGTTGTCGGGTTTTGCCTCCATCGGCGTCTCGGTGATCCGGCTGGCCTCCCAGGCCTCAAAGGCCTCTGGAAGCACGCTCGGTCCTTCGGCGGCGAAAACCACCGAGCCATTGGAGTACCAACCCTCGGCTCGCACGGGTGGGTGATCCGGATTGTTCTCACAGAGGATATCGCGGTAGAATCGAAGTTGACGGCTGACGGTGTCGTAGAGTTCACCCGGGGGCGGTTTTCCTGTCTTCAGATCAGCGACGATCCAACCGACGACATTGCCATCCTCATCGAGGTCGGAGACGAGCAGGTCGAGCCGGCCCATCAGGCGTCCGCACGAGGTGCGCAATGTGCCTTCTGCGGCGAGAATCATCTTCTGGATGTCGCGCCACATGTCGACGCTGACCTCGGTCAGGGCGACCTGACCTGTGCGCGCCTTGGCGAACAGGATGTTCAGCGAGCCGATCAACAGTTTTCGCGCGCGAGGATATTCCTCCTGCTTCCAGCGCGGATGCCGCGGTGTCGCCATGAAGGTCTCCTTCTCACCCTCCCACTGCTTCTCAAGAATTGCATTGGCCGTGGGGGGCAGCCAGCCGACCTCATCCCCATCGCGCCCCGTCAGGTCGAGATTGCACATGTCCTCGACCGAATTGTGGACCGCGGTACCGATCGCACTGGCCATTCCGGCCTTTCGAGGCAAGCGTTGGCGTGAGAGCCAGAACTTTCGTGGACAAGAGGCGAAATTGTTCCAAGAGGAGGGAGAGAGTTGGTGGCCGCGCTCACCGTATGACCATTCCTTCATCGCCAATACGTCCCCTCCCCTGCACTCCGGCCACTGGGCCTTGTCTGCCCAACCATTAACATCACCGATGCCCGAGCATCACGCATGGGTCCAACGCCGCGGGTCAAGGTCTCGGACAGCATCGATACGGAAGGCGCGCTTGTCGTCTCCTGCTTTCCCAGTGTGAGTCACGTCAGCAGCATCGTTGCGCACTACCTCATCGAACGACTCGAATTGAAGTTTATCGGCGGTGTTCTCGACGAACGATTGCCGCCGGTCGCCCTGATTCAAGACGGCAAGCCGATGCCGCCGGTGCGAATGTATGCTGGAAAGCCAGTGTGCAACATGGAACAATGTGACAATGTGGTCGTGCTCGTCTCCGAGGCACCCATCCCGCCTCGACTCTGCCTGCCGTTGGCCGAAGCCCTGCTCGAATTCAGCCATCAGAAAGGTTTCACCGCCGGGGTCCTGATCGATGCCTTCAGCCATGCGCAGGAGAGCGGACACGAGGTCATGGACACCGATGATACCGATGAGACCCTTCTCGGCATCGGCGCGACGGATTGGGCGGTCGAACAATTGCAAAATATGGATGTTCCCCTGCTCGAATCCGGCATGATCGCTGGCATGAGTGGTGTGCTACTCGGCGAAGGTCGGCGGCGCGGCCTCAACATGATGTGCATCGTCGCCGAATCCGCCGGCAACATTCCCGATGCCCGGGCTGCGGCGCGCGTCATCGAGAAACTCAACCAAATGCTGCCCGCCATCCAACTCGACACCGAACCGCTTCTCGCCGAGGCCGAGCGCATCGAGACCCAGATCAAGGCGATGATCGCCCACCAGCTCGGTGCGACTGGAGAAGAGGATGAGGATGACGGGCCGAACGCGATGCTCTACGGTTGAAGCAAGGCATCGAGATCCGATTCCGAGAGCACATTGACCGACAGGCGATCGGCCTTGTCCAATTTGGACCCAGCAGCCTCACCCGCAACCAGATGATCCAACTTGCCGGAGACCGTCGAGACGACCTTGCCGCCCGCGGCTTTGATGCGCAGCGCAATCTCCTTGCGCGGGCGCGACAAGGCGCCCGTGATACAGAATGTCAAACCGACCAATGGACCGGAGGGCAGGGCTGTTTTTTCGACGGGTGTGATGTCCAATCGATCAGCGAGATCGCTGAGCATCTCCACCCGTGCCTGAATGCCGCTGAGCAATGATTCTGCGACGGTTTGCCCGACGCCTTCGATACTGACCAGCCTCTCGATGTCTTCCTCGCCGAGGGTGAGCAATGCATCCATCGTGCAGATTTCACCGGCGAAGGCCTGGGCCAATTCGGGTCCGATGCCGGGCAGGCCGAGGGCGGAGAGGAATTGTGCGAGGTTCAATGTGCGCGTCGCTTCCAACTGGGCGAGGACGTTGGTCGCAGATTTTTCCGCCATTCTGTCGAGTGACTCCAACTGATCCCGGTCGATTCGATAGAGGTCGGGCAGATCGCTGACCATGCCGACATCCAGCATTTGATCGACCAACTTCTCGCCGATGCCATCCATCTCGAGGGCGCGACACCAGTACAGAATCGAGCGGGCCAAGCGGGCGGGGCATGACAGGTTATCACAGCGCAGGAAGGCGCCATCCAATTCGAGAGACGTGCTGCATTCAGGACAGGAATCCGGGGGTGTGATCCGATGCGTGGGGGCCACACCGGAGAACGGCGTGCCATCGGCGTGGAAGCGGTTCTTGAGATCCTTCGCTGTCGACGGCCCCAGCGATTCGATGATCTTCGGAATCACATCGCCGCGGCGGACGATGCGCACCTTGTCGCCGATCTGGATGCCGAGGCGTTCGACCTCACCGACGTTGTGCAAGGTCGTGTTCTCCACCGTCACACCACTGACGACCACCGGCGCAACACGGGCCACGGGGGTCACGGCACCGGTGCGTCCGGTCTGCCATTCAACATCGAGCAGGACGGTGGTCGCCTCCTCGGGAGGGAATTTCCAAGCCAGGGCCCAACGCGGGTGGTGCGCGGTCTCGCCGAGCAGGTCACGCTTGACCAAACCATCGAGTTTGAAGACGACGCCATCGATCTCCCACGCCGCAGCGTCCCGGCCTTCGGTCCAGCGCGCGGTCTCGGCCAACAACGCCGCGGTCGTGTCCTCGTCCCCTTCGCCTTCGATGACGACCTCCTCTGCCGGGGTGATGCCGACGGTTCTCAACCAGGCGATGGCTTGTGAATCATGGTCAAAGGCGGGGGGTGTGGGACTGTCGGGATGCTTCTCATCCTCGGGCAGGAAATGCACATCATAGGCGTGAAATGCGAGGTCCACCGCATCTCCTTTACCAGCTTCGACATGCTTCTGTCGCAGGCTTCCAGCGGCGAGGTTGCGCGGATTCGGCGCGATCTCGGCATAGCGGGAACGGAAGATCTCGAGATGCATCACGACCTCGCCTCGAACATGGCAATCCCCCGCCCATCCCAGTTCATGTGGCACATTCGGGATGCGTAGCGCATTGGCCGTCACATCCTCGCCGCGGTCACCACTGCCGCGGGTCGCAGCGCGCACCAAGCGGCCTCGACGATACTCGAGACTCAGCGCGCTGCCGTCCAACTTGGGCTGGGCGACGAAGCGCCTACCATGTGCTGTGGTCTCGCTGACGAAATGAGCCACCTCATCCTCGGTCGTCGCCTTGTCCAGACTGCGCATCGAGAAGCGATGGTCGACCTTGACCGACCCCGGCGGTACGGCAGCACCGACCCGACGAAGTTGCGGATGCTCGGGCGAGAGCGCCTTCAACTCGTCCCACAGCGCATCGAAGGCCGCGTCGCTGATCTCGGGGGAAGCCCGATTGTAGTACAGATCGGAATGGTGAGCAATCGCCTCAGCCAATGCCGCGATACGAGCCTCGGCGGCCTCATCGGACTCGAAGTCAATCCATCCCACGCCCCTTACAGGGGCGTGGGGCTACTTGAGGGCAGCGATTCCACTCATTCCTCTTCAGCGAGCAACTCGAGCAAGGTTTCCCATTCTCCGGCCATGACCGCATCGATTCTCAGCGCTGCGGCGGTTAGATCTTCATCCTCACCACCGAGTGGAATCGGTGCGAGCCGCCACCAACCTTTGCGCTGGAGCACGATGAGAGAACCGGGTTTGTGACCGGTCCACCACAGACGGTTCCAGTCGACGCGGAACCCGTCAACCCACAGTGCATCACGGGTGATCGCATAGCGCTTCGGCACCAGTAACCACAGCCCATGAACGGAGAGTAGTACGTCGAAAATAATGACCCAATGCTGCGATGTGTGACTGCGCTCAGCGATGAACCAAGGTGCGACGGCCATCACAGCGATGGTGCCGAGCATGATGGCATTTCGGACGAATTCATGACCGACATCAGACCGCCACGCCATGCCGCCAGTGGGAAATCGCCCGATGTTCGGGATGTGCTTGCGTGCATGCAGCAACTTCCAGCCGTCGAGAACGATCACACACGCCGTCATCAGCACGACGGTCAGGGCGATGCGGTCCGATTCCACGAGCTCACCTCAGTCCTCTCGTCGGATGTCCACGTTTGAGCGCATGTAGGCGAAGATGGTGAAGACGATGATCACGGCCACACTCAACACGACCGCCGGGCTGCACACCGTGGAGACCCACGACTTGGCAGCCGTCTCACTCGCCGGTTCGCTGCCAATCTCGGGATTGGTCGGATCGAGGTCCTCGGCGTCAATCACGCCATCGTTATCGTCATCCTCATCGATGATCAGGTCGGTCTCACAGTTCGGAATGATCGAGTCGGGCAGGCCGTCGTCATCGGTATCGCGATGGGCGCATGGATCTCTGGGGAATCGGTCGCGGTCGTCTCGGATGCCATCGTTATCATCATCCTCATCGTAGACATCCGGGCCACAGAACCAGCCATTCTCCGCATCCCACCATGCCCCTTGCCCTTGTTGGGGACAGGTCGTGCCGAAATCGTCGTCCGCATCGGCGGCATTGACGGTCAGCGCGACGGTGTCATCTCCCGACGCACCGTGTGCGTCGATGGCCGTGGCGCGCAGAATCCAGTCTCCCTGTTCAAGGTCATCGATGGTGATCGCTTCGCTGTCGCCAACCAGATGGGATTCTTCGCCCGCTTCGAGGGTCCAGACCCACTCCGCAATCACATCGCCATTCGCATCGGTGGCGGTGGCGGACATATCCAGGTTCGTCCCCGCGTTCAATTCCAACAGATCCCCGCCCAATATGGTCACGACAGGGGCTGCATTGGGGCCCATCGCGATGGAGAGAATGCGTGCATCTGAAGTATCGAGCAGGAGTTGCCCCGAGGCGGGCAGGAATCCACTGGCCGTCGCCGTCCATGCCCCGTAGAGTGAATCGGTTCGGCCGCTCTCCGTGTAGGCACCGTGCCTCAGAACGAGCTCCTGCGGCCCATCATAGCTGAGTTCCTGGTCTCCGAGAATGGCCTCAAATTCGGGGATGTTGATCTGCAATTGTACAGGCACAGGTGAATCCACGGTCCAGGTGTGAGAGATGTAGAGGGTCGCTTGCCCGGTGATTTGGACCGCGCCCGGGTCGATATCGATCAGGGTCGCTGTGAACGGTTTATCCATGGCAATCATTTCGATATCCCCGTCGAGAACGCCACCGCGCATGGTGAATGGCAGGGTGTTCGAATTGATCGCGACGGCTGCGTGTAATTCGGTATCGATGAGAATCGCACCGGTGGATTCAGCATCGTCGGGTCCGCCTTCCAGACGCAAGGCGATGGCAAAGCCATCGACATCGCAGTCTTCGATCACGGTGCCAGCCGAAGGAACGCCGAGCACACTGATGCCCGCGCCAACCGTCCCATCGCTATCGACATCGATTCGCAACAACCACGCTTCGCTATTCGCGACAGAGATGCCAGGCGAACCGGTCACCACTGAATCCGATACCACAATCCCATCGGATTGTTCGATGCGTAGCGCGGCCTCTCCCGGTCCCGTCGACAGGGTCATGTCGGTCACGGCAAGGCCCGCATCGACATATTGCAGGTGAAGGGCAGGCCCGTCGCCATCGTGAGCGCTGGCATCCCAGCCTGAGATATTGCCAGAACCCTGCTGAATCCAAGCCCCATTTGAATTGCCGGATGCCAGCGTGATGTCGGTAATCTCGACCGCCGCATTTGTCGTCCACAGGCCATACATGCCGCAATCCGAGAGGATGGTTCCCGTCATCGAGAGCAGCCCGGTGACACGGACGCAGACATCGGTCGTTCCAATGATTCCGTCCGAAATCGAGACCGCGCCGCTGACCAAAACCTGCGCGTCGGAGATACTCATTCGGGACAGGGAAGCCCAGCCGCTGACATCCAGCGCGCCACCGGAGTAGAACCCATCCGACATCATCAGTTGACCACTGGTCACCGAGATGCCGTTTGAGCCCGTGCCACCGATCCATGCATCTTCGGCCTGCATGACGCCCTCCACGGTGATGCCCACCGCCGGCGCGATGGTCAACTCGACATCGGGCAATACATCGAGCGTCGTGCCCGAAGTGACGGTCAGATCACCGCCGAGGTGATACGGAGAGAAGATGGGTTCCAAGCGAACAAGACCGGTCGTCGCCCCTGGCGTCACCGTCGAGATCATGATCTCCAGCGACTCACCAGACGAAGGATCCCAACTGCGGTATCGATTCACATTCGCATGCTGCGCAACAACGGTTTTTCGCTCCGCAAGGGTCTCTCCAGAACCATCGACAACGCGCCATGTACTGATGAAGGAAGCCTTACCATCAACACCGGTCGCAACGACATTGCCGCCGACCGAAACATTCGCCCCCTCGACCACGGTTCCCGCATCGAGAATCGTCACCACGAGGCGATTTTGTTCAGAGAGAATGGCGTCGGTGCCCAAGGAAATCTGCCCAGAGGCATGACCGCCCTCCAGAATCAACTCACAATCCTGCGACATCGACAGGTCCCCATCCAAATCGGTGAACACCCAACTCCACGGATCATAGCAGGTGAACGTGATGTCGGAACTGACGGAAAGACCGCCCCCCGAACCGAGGAAGGGCACACCCGCGGAGAGGCTTGCAACCCCACCGATAAGCACCCCATCATCGCCCTTCAGTAAGCCGTTTGGCTGGATGGTCAAGTTGGCTGCATCGGGCATCGTCAAGGTCGCATCGATGAGCGATAGCGAGGCCGTGCTCTCGATAATCAAATCACCATTCAGGGTGAAATTTCCTCCCGAGAGAATGGCCTGAACGCCGGCGGGAATCGTCCAATCACCCGTCGCGGGGATCACGGCAATCTGCAGTGTCCCACCCGGCGGGCTCATCGTTGCACTCGACCCCATGCCGCTCGACGGGTCGAGCGCCTCGACAAAGGAACCCACCGACAACAGGGGCAGTGAGGTGTCACCAAACGAGTCCGCATCCTCGTCAAATCCGTGCGCGCTTGTCACAGCCCCAGGCAGTGCCGTGCCGACCACATCGGTCACGCGCACGTTGGATTCGGTGAATTGCGCCTCGACACTCACGGCGAGATTGGGCGTCCCAGTCGAACCCCACAGGAGCGTGCCATCGCCGAAGCCATCGTAGGCACCTGAAGAGGTGTAGCCCGGCATGTTGCGAATCGTCGCACTGGCGTCATTTGCCAACTCGATCCCATAGGTTCCATGGGCATTCGAAACGGTCCAATCCGATAGATGAACATCGCCATCCACCAGATCGATTCCGACGTTTGAAGACGAGGTCTCAAGGCTGTCCAACGAGATTGATCCCCCGTCGACGGTCAGCCCAGATCCGCTGACGGGTCCGCCGCCGCCCGACGCCAAAGAATCGCCCTCAAGCGTGCACTGCGCGCCACATCGGACCCCTTCATTGAAGCCCGTGATGGTGACATCATCCGTCTCGACATCGGCCCAGACGATGTCCAGACCCACCGAAGTAGAATCACTCGAATCATAGTTACGCGAAATCGTCACATTGTCGAATTCGTGTTCTCCAGAGAGCAACCGCAGACCCTGATTCCGTGTCTGGAGGGTTGAATCCTCGACCTCAAGATCCCAGCCCGAATTGATCCCGAGATCATTCGATCCTGTCGTGATCACATCGGTCATCGAAATCGTGCCCGAGCCCACTGCATCGAACAGTACCCCGTAGTAAGTTCTGAGAATCGTTGATTGCAACACGAGTTGACCATCTCCGCGTAGGTTGAACATCTGAGGGGTAGAATAAATCTCCACATCACCAATCGTGAGGGTCCCATCGATTTGCACATCGAAGGCGGAATCTACACTTGGAATCATTCCATGTAGAATGGTGATGTCTTGGATGGTGCCCGAAATTACGTGTTGAGTAATGGGGACAGGTGAAGAGGGAGACCATTCTTCTGGGGCGGTTGTATTTACCGATTCAATGATCAGACCTGCACCATCCGTGGAGGATATCATCGTATCCAGTGAAGTTGAAATGAGAAATAATTCAACAACTGCGTCGACGGTGCCCATGACCCGAATACCCCGCATAACGTAACTGGCTGATACATTACCGCGAAATGTTGAGCCAGACTCAAGGACCAATGCATCCGAACCATTTCTTGCAATGATACCTAGATTGCCGACCGTACTCAAGTTGCCTCCATTGCCAACGACAGCTGTCATCCCATTGGATGAATTGCCAAAGGAGCTCGTTGAAATTGAGTCGAGAGTTGCGGATCCATCTACGCGCAGACAGGCTGTATGGGCACCACGGCAGTGGATATCTGATTGCAATGGGTCGCCGCCGTGGGTCAGGGTTCCAAGGGCCCACACGGCCATGATGACGTCTTCAAAGGTAGAGGCATCAATGGTGAGATTTCCGCCGGATTCGACGACGAGTCCGCCGCGGGCATCACTGATGTGAGCCCATTCGACATCTGCGCTGGCACCGCTGGCGATCTGGAATCCTTCCCAGCGCGCTTGGACGGAGGTGGCTTCGAAGTGGGAGCCCCAAATGGTGACCTCATTCTGATCCGCACCTTCGATGGAAAGGTCGCCCTCGATGCGGATGGTGATGTCCTCGGTGACGTTGATGTTGGTGCCCGCCTCGATGGTCAAGGTGGCGCCTGAGGCGATGGTGACGTCTTCATCGAGGGTCATGTTGCCACTCCAGGTGACGTCACTGGTGTGGACGACGCCCTCGTGTGTGGGCGAGCGCAGCGCCTCTGGCGCTGCTGCGAGGAAGGGCGCGAGGAGGAGCGCGGTCAGGATGAGAATCGAGAGGCTGCGCTGTCGCATGGGTTCGTGTCGTTGGGGATGGGGTTTGAATCCTGCCCCGAGCGGTCAGTGGAGGAAGTAGGTGGGCCCGTCCGGATTTGAACCGGAGTCTGACGGCCCCCAGCCGTCAAGTATAGGCCAAGCTAACCTACGGGCCCGTGTTCATCTGTTGCGAACAGATGACCCGGTGTTACTCCTTCGGTGGTCACTCTTTTCGGGTCACGCTGTAAGGCGCGACATCGTCAATGAGCTCGACGTGAGAGACAAACATGCGTCGGCAGCAGTAGCGCTCGAGCCCGACTTCGTCGAGCATCTCGCCAGCATCGCGGCCGTCGTTGACGCCGTTGTTGTATCGTTCCCACAAGTGACCGATGACATGGCCGCAAGAAAAGCATCGTACTGGAATAATCATTCATCTTCACCTCATCGGTAGGACTTCTGCCACTTGGCGCGCGCGCCACGGCCCATCTGGTGCTTGGGCTCCTTGCGGCGCGGATCGTTCACGAGCAGGCTGCGGTCGAATCGGAGGAACTCGTCCCGAAGTTCCTCGTCGATTCCCTCGGCGCCGCCGTTGAAGTGCACGAGGCCGCGCGCGATCGCTGTGCGAATCGCGTCGACCTGGCCCATCTGGCCGCCGCCGGTGGTGTTGACATTGATGTCGACGGCGGCGAGGCGATTCATCGCGCCCGCGATCGTCAGGGGTTCCATCGCCTTGTTGCGGGCGAGGTCCGGTCGAAGAATTTCGATCGGTTCGGAGTTGAGGCGAACACGGCCCTGTCCCGCCTTGACGGTGGCACGGGCGATCGCTGTCTTGCGCTTGCCGGAGGTGTTGACCACCTTGGCTTGCTTTTTCTTCTTCCTCGCCATCTTCACTCAGCCTCCCATCGGACGGTGACGCCGAGCTCCTTGCTGATCTCGCCCAAACGGACGTATCGAGCGGGAAGCGGGCGGTCGATCTTGGTTTGGTCGCCCCATTCGCAGCCATCGGGCAGGTCTTCTCCGGACAGGTCCGAAGGGGTGCCGATCTCGACACGAAGCGCCTTGAGGGCGCCGCGGCCGGTGCTGTTCTTCTGGTAGGGCAACATGCCGCGCACGGTGCGCTTGAGAATCTGGTCGGGCATGCGCGGGAAGAACGGACCCTTGCGGGCGTGGTTCAACTCGTACTTGGACCGGTAATCAGTCAACACGCTGGTGCGCTTGCCCGAGACGACGGCCTTCTCCGCATTGACGATGATGACGCGCGTGTCCAGGCCGGCACGCTGGCCGGTCAGGAGTTGCTTTGCGACGATACTCGCCAGGCGGCCGAGGATTTTGTCCTCTGCGTTGTAGATGTAGGTGGTGCCTTCAACCAAGGATGTACACCCCCTTGCCTTCTGGGTTTTTCTTCATGAGGTCAGGGATGGTGACGACTTTGCCGCCAGCTGCCTCAATCTTCGTGCGGGCCGAAGTGCTGATGCTGTAGGCGGCGACGGTGTGCTTTCCCTCAACATCGCCGCTGCCGAGCAACTTTCCGGGAACGAGGATCAAATCCTCGTCCGCAGCATAGCGGCTCAGGCGGCTCAGGTTTGGTGCAGCCCAATTGCTTCGGCTCTTCTCGAGCCTCAGCGCGACGTCTCGCCACAGCGGAGCACCATTCGACCGGGTCTGGGCCTTGAGTTCACCGATGAGGGTGACAAGGCCGGGGTTGGTCTTTGTGTTCTTCGCCATATGACTCCCTCGACGTGGGTAGCCGCGCGACCGGCCCTTGTGTTATGAACCCCACGCCTGACCTTAGGCCCCCTACGGGGGCCGTGAACGGGCCAATGCTCATGTTGGTCAAGCCCCGCGCACGGTGTGATTCACATGGTTGACTGGAAGGAGCTGATGAACGAGGCGATGGAACTTGAGGCAAGCGATACCATCGCTGCCCACGCAAAATTTGGTGAGTGTGCAGCGGTCGCTTTGGCCGCGGCGCAGGCGGGTTTGGAGGCGGACGATGGCACGGCGGCGACCATGGAAATTTCCTACGGAGCACTCGCCGCCTATGCCCAGCAGGTGATGATGCGGCTGCGGGCAGAGGATCCCGAGGCGGGCGGCGTGGACCATGCATTCCGCGCCGGTCAAGCCTACGGTGTATCTTGTGTTCTCAACCATCTATTCGACTCGCTTCGCGGCAGTGGAACACTGGATGCACTGGACCTGTTCAGCGATCAGATGCACGAGGAAATCCTCGATATCTGTGCTCAGGTCGACCTCTCCGTCGAACTGCTCGACGCCAAAGGCGAGTTCATCGAGGAGGCCATCGAATGAAGCGAATCCACGCGTTCGGCCTGTGCACAACGGTGGCCCGCGCCTGTCAATGGTTGGCTTGAGTCCCTTCCCGGGGGCTTCCGCCCCCGGAAAGGCTCGTGTTGTCATTCAGCTCAGAAGCTGAAGTTGCTGTCTTCGGCATCCTCGCCGAGTCCAGCCTGCTGCATGTTGCCCTCGGCATCGACGAACTCGCCTGCCTTGACCAGGTTGCCATGTAGGGAGGCATCGTGATCTTCGGTTCGTGCGATCATGGAGTCGCCGAGCGCCATCGAGATCGATTGGGTGATCGCCGTCAGCGTGCCCATCGCCTTGTCGCGCTGAGCGAGGCCGATGT
>Ga0114993_10000204_pt1 | contig 67774 bp, 72 predicted proteins | sample ArcticOcean_MG_C_FD_87042 | JGI IMG/M metagenome (GOLD analysis project Ga0114993, IMG submission 87042) | Marine microbial communities from western Arctic Ocean - ArcticOcean_MG_CB2_150 | ecosystem: Environmental > Aquatic > Marine > Oceanic | place: Arctic Ocean: Canada Basin | collected... | reverse complement strand
GATTAATTTGATTGCACCGATTGCGATGGATGAAGGACTTCGTTTTGCAATTCGCGAAGGCGGACGTACCGTTGGAGCTGGTGTTGTAACTTCAATAATTGAATAAATGTATTTAAGAGTTATCTCGATAAAGAGATAACTATTTAGTAGTAAGAGGTATTTTAATGGACAGTCAGCATATACGGATCAGGTTAAAAGCGTTTGATCATCGGATTCTAGACCAATCAGCTAGTGATATAGTTGGTACGGCTAAGCGTACTGGGGCTGATGTTCATGGACCTATACCTTTGCCAACTAGAATTGAAAAATTTACTGTCTTACGTTCACCTCACGTTAATAAGAAGTCACGAGAGCAATTCGAAATTAGAACTCATAAACGATTATTAGATATTATTGACCCTACGCCACAGACTGTAGATGCATTGATGAAACTGGATCTCGCTGCTGGCGTTGATGTTGAGATAAAGCTGTAAGAGAATATTATGCGCACTGGATTGATAGCTAAAAAACTTGGTATGACCCGTGTCTTTGATGATACCGGTAATCATTTGCCTGTTACTTTGTTACAGATAGATGGATGTCAGGTTGTCGCCCAACGAACAGAAGAGCGGGATGGATACACAGCGTTGCAACTTGGCGCGGTTGCAGCGAAACCAAAACGTATGAGTAAGGGCCTGCGCGGACATTTTGCAAAAGCAAAAGTTGAACCTAAACAAAAATTAGTAGAATTTAGGGTTAGTTTAGATGCTATGCTAGACACAGGAGTGGAGATTTCTGCTTCTCACTTTGTCGCAGGACAATTTGTTGATGTTTGTGGAACGTCCATAGGTAAAGGTTTTGCCGGAAGCATGAAAAGGCATAATTTTAAAGGCCTACGTGCTTCACACGGAGTTTCTATATCCCACCGTAGTCACGGTTCAACAGGACAATGTCAGGATCCCGGAAAAGTATTTAAAGGTAAAAAAATGGCTGGTCATATGGGAGATGAGCGTGTGACTGTACAAAACTTACGTGTGGTTTCTACCAATCCTGAAGATGGAGTAATCGCCGTTGAAGGTTCTGTACCTGGTTCAACAGGAGGTTATGTCTTGTTAAGTGATGCTCTAAAAAAGAAGCAACCGGAAGACTTACCATTTCCAGCCTCGATTGTTTCTGGAACATCACTAGAAAAAGAAGCTGTTAGTGATGATATTGTAGAAGTTGAAACTGCTGGTTCAGAAGAGTCGTCAAAAATAAACGAAGATAAAATTGTAGAAGTTGAAGCTGCTGATTTAGTAAAAGCAGATGATGCGTCCAAGGAATAGGTTATGAAGTTCAAAGTTATAAACTTCGAAAATAAAGCCGCTGGTGAGATAGAGCTGGATGATACGGTGTTCGGATTACCAGTGCGTAAAGATCTTCTGAATCGTATGGTAAACTATCAGTTAGCTAAGCGTCGACAGGGGACTCATAAAACTAAAACAGTTGGTGAGATATCTGGGACGGGTGCAAAACCATTTAAACAAAAAGGTACTGGTAGGGCGCGGCGAGGAAGTAATCGTTCTGCCCAAATGCGTGGAGGACAAACAACATTTGGACCTACGCCACGTAGCCATGAACACGATATGCCCAAGAAAGTGAGGCGTTTAGCTTTAAAGTCAGCACTGTCTGCAAAATATGCGGAGGGTAAGCTTATTATTGTGGATCAGGCTAAAGTAGGTGATCCTAAGACTAAACCGCTAGCAAAAACGTTTGTGACGATGGGGTTAAAGTCAGCTTTAATAGTTGATAGTAATGATCTTGATAATAATTTTGTTCTGGCAACCCGTAATATTCCTGAAATAGATTTTCTTTCTCAGAAGGGGGCTAATGTATTTGATATATTGCGCCGTGATACTCTTATATTAACTCGTGAAGCGGTCGAACAGTTACAGGAGCGCCTGAGATGAGTACATCACGTAAACCTCGGGGCCGTATTAAGCTCTCTAAGGAGAGAATGTACGATATCGTTCGTTTTCCAATTATTACGGAGAAGGCTACTTTAGTCGCAGAATATAACCAAGTTATTTTTCGTGTTCCTTTGGATGCTACTAAACCGGAAATACGAGCGGCTGTAGAGGGTTTATTTGGTGTTAAAGTAGATGGAGTTAATACAATACGCCAGGTAGGAAAAACTAAAAGATGGCGTGGAGTTTTGGGACGTACTTCCGATTTTAAAAAAGCATTAGTTCGCCTCGCAGATGGTGAATCAATCGATGTATCGTCGGGCGTATAGGGAGAATAGGCGATGGCATTAAAACAATACAAACCAAATACCCCTGGACAAAGAGGTTTGGTGCTAGTTGATCGATCAGTCCTTTGGAAGGGTGATCCATTGAAACAGCTTACTGAGGGTTTATCAAAAAAAGGTGGACGAAATAATACCGGACGAATAACAGCGCGACGTCGTGGTGGCGGCCATAAACGTTTATATCGAAAAATTGATTTTAGAAGAAACAAAACGGACATTCCAGCAATAGTGGAGAGAGTCGAGTATGATCCGAACCGCAGTGCTTTTATCGCACTTCTTAAATATGAAGACGGGGAGCATGGTTATATTCTTGCGCCTCAACGGTTAAGTGTTGGTGATACTGTAATATCTGGAGATAAAGCAGATATTAAGCCCGGTAATGCAATGTCTCTTAGTTCCATTCCTATTGGTACAATAATCCACAATGTTGAGTTAAAAGCTGATGGTGGCGGTAAGCTCGCAAGAGCTGGTGGTACGTATGTACAGCTAGTGGGCCGAGATCAGGGATATGCTTTATTAAAACTTACCTCTGGTGAGGTTCGGATGGTGCGCGCTGAGTGTAGGGCAACTATCGGGGCAGTATCAAACGCTGATAAATCCAATATAAAATTAGGCAAAGCGGGACGTAATCGATGGATGGGTAAACGTCCTTCAGTACGTGGGGTCGCTATGAATCCAATCGATCATCCACATGGTGGTGGAGAGGGTAGAACATCTGGCGGCCGTCATCCTGTGACGCCGTGGGGAAAACCGACTAAAGGAAAGAGAACTCGTTCAAATAAAAGAACCCAGTCTCTTATTCTGCGTCGGCGAGCTAAGTAGAGGAATTCGATTGTGGCAAGATCTATTTGGAAAGGCCCATTCATAGATAGTTATCTATTGAAGAAAGCAGAAACTGTACGTGATTCTGGTAGAAATGATGTGATTAAAACATGGTCACGTAGATCAACAATTTTACCTCAGTTTGTTGGGCTTACTTTTGGGGTTCATAACGGACAAAAATTTATACCAGTTTCAGTTACTGAAAATATGGTAGGTCATAAGTTTGGCGAGTTTTCACCTACGCGAACTTACTACGGTCATATTGCTGATCGTAAGGCGAGGCGAGGTTAGTTATGGGCAAAAAATCTACACCTAGGGTGATGGCAGATAATGAGGCTAAAGCTGTTGTTCGTTCTCTAAGAGTTAGCCCACAAAAATTGAACTTGGTAGCCCAATCAATTCGAGGAAAAAATGTACAAATAGCTCTGCGTGATCTTGAGTTTTCAAGGCGTAGAATTTCTCAGCAAGTCAAAGTAGGGCTGGAAAGTGCTATAGCCAATGCCGAAAATAATCATCAACTAGATGTTGATCGTTTAGTGGTTTCCGAGGCTACAGTTGGTAAAGGTATGGTAATGAAACGATGGCGACCTCGTGCACGTGGAAGAATGGCTCGTATTCTGAAGCCTTTCAGTAGTATTACACTAGTCGTACGTGAACAAGAGGAGGCATAGTTATGGGACAAAAGGTAAATCCAATTGGACTTAGGTTAGGTATAAATAGGACATGGGATTCTCGCTGGTATGCCGAAGGTGCAAATTATGGAAAACTACTTCTAGAAGATCTTGAGTTAAGAAAATTTTTGGATAAACGACTTCAGTCTGCAGGTATTAGTCGAATTATTATTGAACGACCGGCTAAAAAAGCACGTATTACTATACACACGGCGCGCCCCGGTGTGGTTATTGGAAAGAAAGGCGCAGATATAGAGAAGCTACGTTCAGACGTAGCTGAGAGAACTGGGGCCGAAGTAAGCCTTAATATAGTAGAAGTGCGAAAACCAGAAATTGATGCAGTGCTAGTTGCAGAAAATATTGCCCAACAACTTGAACGTCGGGTTGGCTTTCGTCGAGCTATGAAAAGATCTGTTCAGAGTGCAATGCGATTAGGTGCAGGGGGGGTCCGTGTAATGTGTGGAGGACGTTTGGGAGGAGCAGAAATAGCAAGAACTGAACAATACTTAGAAGGAAGTGTACCTCTCCATACTCTGCGGGCGGACGTTCAGTATGGAACTGCCACAGCTCAGACAACCTACGGTGCTTGCGGCGTCAAAGTTTGGGTTTATCGCGGCGAGATTATGGAACACGATCCTATGGCTGAAGATCGCCGTCTCGGAGAACAGCAATCGGGCAATAGTCCGCAACGTCAGGGTGCTAAAGGGTAATTTAATAATGTTAAGTCCAAAACGAACTAAGTTTCGTAAACAACATAAGGGCCGTCTACACGGCATAGCAATGTCGGGAACAAGCCTAAACTTTGGCTCGTATGGCTTGAAGGCCGTAACTCCTGGGCGTGTAACAGCACGACAAATTGAGGCAGCCCGGCGGGCAATGACAAGACACATGAAAAGAGCCGGCCGAGTTTGGATACGTGTTTTTCCAGACGTACCGGTTAGTAGTAAGCCAGCCGAGGTAAGGATGGGTAAAGGCAAGGGTTCTCCTGAGTATTGGATGGTTCGAGTTAAGCCAGGCAGAGTGATGTTTGAACTCGACGGAGTATCGCAAGATATTGCTGAGGAAGCTTTTCGATTGGCTTCAGCAAAACTGCCAATACAGACACGTATAGTAAGTCGGCTGGTAGGGTAGGTGAATTGTGAAAATAAGTGAGTTTCGTGCCAACAGTGACGATGAGTTACAGGATAAAGTCACTGACTTAAAGAAAGAGGCTTTTAATTTACGCTTTCAAAAAGCTAGTGGCCAATTAGAGAATACAGCACGCGAGCGTCAAGTTCGTAGAGATATTGCTCGAGTTAAGACTGTTCTATTAGAACGTCTTAATGAAAAGCAATAAATAGGAGTTTGTAGTCATGCCTCGACGAGTTTTAACCGGTAAGGTAGTTAGCGATAAAATGGAAAAGACGGTTGTTGTCCGAATAGACCGACGTGTCATGCACCCTCTTTATAAAAAGATTATTACAAAGTCGAAAAAATACGCTGCTCACGATGAAAGCGATAACCTTTCTATTGGTGATACTGTTCGTATAAGAGAATGCCGTCCAATTTCTCGGTTAAAGCGGTTTGAAGTAATTGAAAAAGTTAGCGCATAGCTAGCATATCTAAGAGGAATATAGACATGATACAGATGCAAACTAACCTATCGGTTGCCGATAACAGCGGCGCTCGGCGGGTGCAATGCATCAAAGTGCTTGGTGGATCTGGGCACATGACCGCTGGTGTTGGAGATGTGATTGTAGTGACCGTTAAAGAAGCTATTCCTCGAGGGCGTGTAAAGAAAGGTGAAATACATAGGGCACTCATCGTTCGCACTAAAAGCGACATTCTACGTGAAGATGGTAGTACTATTAGATTTGATCGTAACGCAGCAGTATTGTTGGACGCGCAGGGTGAGCCGATCGGAACACGCATATTTGGGCCTGTAACTCGAGAATTAAGATCAAAAAAATACATGAAGATTGTATCACTTGCACCGGAGGTTTTATAGATGACCGCTGAAGATGTAAAAAATATTAAGATGAAAATACGGCGGGGTGATAACGTTATTGTTATTTCTGGCCGAGATAAAGGTAAAACTGGAGAGGTGCTTAGAGTTGATCGTGAGCGTAAACGGGTTTTAGTGCAGGGTGTGAATATGGTTAAGCGCCATCAGCGACCCACCCAAACGTCACCTGGTGGAATTAATGAGTTTGAAGCACTTCTGCACGTATCCAATGTAGCGCTACTAGATCCAAAAACGTCTAAGCCTACAAGGATTGGTTATAAAAATCTGGATGATGGTAGCAAGGTGCGCGTAGCTATTAGATCAGGCGAAGTCTTAGACCGATAGGTAATATGATGGCAACACGTTTAAATGAACATTACGATAGTGTCTTAAAACCTAAGCTTAAAGAAGAGCTTGGATTTAGTAACGATCACCAAGTACCACGTTTAGAAAAAATTGTATTGAATATGGGTATAGGTGAAGCTGCACAAGACTCTAAAAAAATAGCTACAGCTGTTAATGAAATGACCCAAATAAGTGGTCAGAAACCAGTTCTTTGTAGGGCGAAAAGGTCGGTAGCAAACTTTAAGCTACGCGAAGGTCTGCCAATTGGTTGTAAAGTCACCCTGCGAGGAGAACGGATGTACGAGTTTCTCGATCGTTTAATTACTATAGCATTACCTCGCGTCCGGGATTTTCGTGGGCTTAGCCCTAGAAGTTTTGATGGCAGGGGAAATTATGCGCTTGGACTTAGAGAACAGATAATATTCCCTGAAATTAACTATGACGATATTGATGATATTCGCGGTATGGATGTGGTAATTTGTACTACTGCAAAAACAGATGACGAAGCACGTGAGTTACTGCGTGGCTTTGAAATGCCTATTAATAATTAGGCTGAAAAGAGGCTAAGACGAATGGCAAAAAAGAGTTCTATAGAACGTAATAAGAAGCGACGGGCAATGTCTGCTCGTTTTGCAATCAAACGAGAAAAATTAAAGGCAATTGCGGGAGATATGGCGCGTGGACCAGAAGAACGTTTTGCTGCTCATATGAAATTAGCTAAGTTGCCTCGTAATTCGTCTAAGGTGCGAATTAGAAATCGTTGTGAATTAACTGGGCGTCCTAGAGGTGTTTATCGTAAATTCAGGATGTCACGTATTGCATTACGTGACCTTGCCTCTATGGGGCGTATTCCTGGTGTAATAAAGTCGAGCTGGTAAGGAGATAACGCAATGTCAATGAGCGATCCCCTTGGTGATATGCTAACTAGAATTCGAAATGGTCAACGTGCTGGCATGTCTTCAATTATTTCTCCTGCATCAAAACTTCGTGCCAATGTTCTAGATGTTTTACAGACTGAAGGCTACATTCGCGGATATAGCCAGGCGGAAATACGAAATGGTATTAGTGAATTAACAATTGAGCTAAAATATTATGATGGTGAACCGGTTATTCGTGAAATTCAAAGAGTTTCCCGTCCCGGACAAAGAGTTTATTCTAAAATCAATGATCTAGGAAAAATTTACGATGGTCTAGGAGTTGCGATACTTTCTACACCAAAAGGAGTTTTGGCTGATCATGATGCGCGTACGCAAAATGTTGGTGGTGAGATTCTGTGTCGAGTATTTTAAATTCGACCGGCTATGGAGTTTAATAAGATGTCTCGTGTTGGTAAAAATCCTGTTACTGTTCCTGAAGGAACAGAAATCCAGATATTAGATCAGCTTGTTAGTGCTAAAGGCAAACAAGGTGAGCTTACAATTACTTTGCCTCGTGAGGTGGTAATAAGCCAAGAAGGTAATCTTATTTGGTTAAAGCCTCGTGGAGATAGTAAACGGGCCAACGCTATGTGGGGTACCTCTCAGGCAATTGTGTCCAATTTAGTAGCAGGTGTTACTCAAGGTTATTCTAAGATACTTGATATTACTGGTGTAGGATATAGGGCATCTGTTCAAGGAAAAGTATTAAATTTACAGCTCGGTTATAGTCATGACATTAATTACCCTATTCCGGATGGTATCGATATAAAATGTGAATCACAGACTATTATTCAAGTTTCTGGTCCCGATAAACAGGAGGTTGGTCAAGTTGCTGCAGTGATACGCGGCTTTCGTAAGCCTGAACCGTATAAGGGAAAGGGCATAAGATATCGCGATGAACAAATACTACGTAAGGAAGGCAAGAAAAAATGAGTATTAGTGCGTCACAGTTGGCTGAACGACGTCGAAAACGTACTCGTGCTAAGCTATTAAAAGTATCAAATCTACGTCCAAGGTTGTCTGTGTATAGATCAAGCCGGCATATTTACGTGCAGGTTATCGATGATACTGCAGGTTGTACTTTGGCCCAGGCTTCGACTAAGGATAAAGAATTTAAAGGGCCTACAGGTTCAAATATTGAGGCCGCATCTGAAGTAGGGAAGCTAGTCGCTGAACGAGCTGCGGCGATAGGTGTAAAAAGTGTAGTGTTTGATCGTGGTAGTTATATATTTCACGGGCGTGTTAAGGCCCTTGCTGAATCTGCCCGTCAGGGCGGTTTGAACTTTTAAGGAATTTTGATATGGCACAAGCACCGGCAAGGAGAGGAAGACGCGACTCTCGTGAAGAAAGTGATCTCACAGAACGACTCGTAAGTATAAATCGGGTAGCGAAAGTTGTGAAAGGTGGCCGTAGGTTTGGTTTTGCAGCTATTGTAGTTGTAGGTGACGGTAATGGTCGTGTAGGTCATGGTTCAGGAAAGGCACGTGAAGTGCCTGAGGCAATACGGAAGGCTACTGAACAAGCTAAGACAACTATGGTACGAGTTCCTCTGAGGGAAGGTAGAACTTTGCATCATGATATGCGCGGTAGATTTGGCGCTGGGAAAGTTATTTTGAGAGCTGCCCCTGCAGGAACTGGAGTAATTGCGGGAGGTCCTTTAAGGGCTATATTTGAGTGTTTGGGTGTACAAGATGTTGTTTCAAAATCAGTCGGAAGTTCAAACCCTCATAACATGATTAAGGCTGCATTCGATGCTTTAACAAAAACGTCGTCTCCACGTGGAGTGGCATCTAGACGCGGTTTAAAAGTATCACAGATTACTGCACAACGAACAAATGCGGAAGACTCAGGATCAAGGGAAGCTGCAAATGGCTGATAAAAAAATAGGCCGTATAAAGGTGATACAAATAGGAAGTCCCATAGGCCGGCGTTCAGACCAGCGACAGACATTAATTGGGTTGGGATTAAATAAGATGCATCGGGTGCGGGAATTAGAAGATACACCGGCTATAAGAGGAATGACATCTAAAATTAGTCATTTAGTAAAAGTCGAGAAAATTAGCTAATTCTTGTTTTGCTTTATTGGTATATGGAAAGATAAGAACTATGAATTTAAATGAATTATCTGATAATCCTGGGGCTCGTAAAAAACGAAAACGGGCAGGACGGGGCATAGGTTCAGGCCTTGGTAAAACAGCTGGACGTGGAATGAAGGGGCAAAAGTCGCGTAGCGGTGTTTCTTTATTAGGTTTTGAGGGTGGTCAAATGCCTCTATACCGCAGATTACCTAAACGCGGATTTCATCAACCCAATAGGCGGAAGTATCAAGAGTTAACTATATTTAGACTTCAGGCTGCTATTGATAAGGGTACAATTGATACAGAAAATGAGATAACAGAAGAAATACTTAAACAATCTGGAGTTGTAAGAAGAATCCGAGATGGAGTTCGATTGATAGGTAATAATCAATTAAAATCGAAGATAGAGATTAAGATAACTAGCGCTACTAAATCGGCATCAGAATCTGTAACAAAAGCTGGAGGAACTATTACCGTAATTAAGAAGGTTTCTCCGGAAGAATCTGATAAGGAAAAAAATACGGTTGATGGTGATAATGAGTAACTCATTTTTAATGGCTTCTATAAGATTTATAGAATATTTGAGTTTCAAAGAACTCAAGCTTATTATTTAGGTTTTCCAAAAATCTGGGACGAATTAATTTATGGCAACTAAATCTGATACACTTGCCTCTAGTGTGAATTTCGGTGCTTTTGGAAAAGCCAAGGAGCTTAAACAAAGGCTTTTATTTACTTTAGGGGCTCTGATTGTTTATCGGCTGGGTACTTTTATTCCAATTCCTGGTATAGATCCGGCTGTTATAGGTGACTTATTCGCGCAGCAGTCGGACGGTATTTTAGGTGTTTTTGATGCCTTTGCTGGTGGTGCTCTTTCACGTATGAGCATATTTGCTTTAAATGTTATTCCGTATATATCAGCTGCTATTATTATGCAGTTAATGACTGCGATATCCCCAAAGTTTGAAGCCATGAAGAAAGAAGGGGCAAGCGGTCAAAAAAGAATTAATCAATATACGAGATATTTAACAGTCTTACTGGCGATGATTCAAGCTTATGGGTTATCGGTTGGTCTAGAAGGACTCAACTCATCTCAAGGGGCAGCGGTTGCAGATCCAGGGTTGTTTTTCCGCGCCAGCACGGTAATCACAATCGTTGGTGGTACTATGTTTTTGATGTGGTTAGGAGAACAAATAACTGCTCGTGGTGTTGGTAATGGGATATCATTAATTATATTCTCAGGCATTGTTGCGAATTTACCGACTGCATTAGCATCCACCTTAGAGCTTGGGCGAACCGGTGCTTTACCTGTATTGGCCATAGTAGCCTTTCTCATTATGGCTATCGGAGTTATTGCTATAATTGTTTTCTTTGAAAGAGCACAAAGGCGAATAATTGTACAATATCCGAAGCGTCAAGTTGGAAAAAAAATGTTTGGAGGGGAAGCTTCACACATACCGCTAAAACTAAATACATCTGGTGTTATTCCAATTATATTTGCAACATCTATCTTGCTAACCCCTGTATCTATTGCTGGCTTTTCCAGTGGAGGAGGAGGAGATATATTGGGTTGGATAACAGCTTATCTTGGCCGAGGTCAGCCATTGTTCCTAATAGTGTTTGCTTTTCTCATTGCATTCTTTGCATTTTTCTATACAGCCATTGTTTTTAATCCAGCTGATACTGCTGAAAACCTAAAGAGTAATGGTGGCTTTGTTCCGGGGATACGTCCTGGTGCCAATACAGCTAAATATTTTGATTATGTTCTTTCTCGGTTAACTGTAGTAGGTGCTTTGTATTTAGTGGCCGTTGCACTATTACCAGAAATATTAATTTCACGCTTTTCTTTGCCGTTTTTCTTTGGTGGCACAAGTCTTTTAATTGTGGTTGTTGTTTCTATGGATACAGTGGCACAAATACAAAGTCATTTATTGGCACATCAATATGAAGGGTTAATTAGAAAAGCAAAATTGAAAGGTCGGCGAGGTTAACGCTGTTTTAAAAGTTAGAACTTATGAATATTATATTGCTCGGTCCTCCGGGGGCTGGTAAGGGAACACAGGCTAAGATTTTGGAGGAGGCTCACGGTATCGTTCAGCTTTCGACCGGAGATATGTTAAGGTCGTCGGTGGCTTCGGAAAGTAAGTTAGGTCAACAAGCAAAGGCTGTTATGGATTCTGGAGATTTAATGCCTGACGATATAATGACAAAGATAATATCACAAAGAATTGAGCGGACCGATTGTATGAATGGATTTATTTTAGATGGTTTTCCACGTACTACAGAACAAGCAAAAACCTTGGAAGCTATGCTAGAATATAGTAATAAAGTATTGAATTTTGTAATTGAAATCGTAGTTGATGATGAGATTCTTGTGGATAGGATTAAAAGTAGAGCTGATGAAACGTCAGAAGAAGATAGGCGTACTGACGATAATGTAGAGACCCTTCGTAAAAGACTTAGTGTATATCACGAACAAACTGCCCCAATTCTGCCTTTTTATCGGGAAAAGGGTCTGCTGAAACATGTTGATGGCATGAAATCAATCGGAGAGGTTTCGAATAATATAAGGCAAATAGTAACAGCTGTCTAAGCAGTTGACCAAACGGAAAAAAAACATATAATCCGCGAGCTTCGGTTACCCGAAATTTGCATTGTCTATTTAAACCGTAACTTAAGGAGTTCGGAAAGTGGCGCGTATTGCAGGTGTCAATATTCCAACGCAAAAACGGCTTTCCGTTGCGTTGACTTACATTCATGGGATAGGACGTACTAAGGCGGAAGAGATTTGTCAGAAGTGTGAGGTCCCGTTAGAGCGTAGGGTTCATGAAATGACTGATGATGAAGTAATTCGTGTTCGTGACTCAATAGATCAGGATTATCAGGTTGAAGGTGATCTAAGACGTGAAGTAGCTATGAATATTAAACGTTATATGGATCTTGGTTGTTATCGAGGTATACGTCATCGTAAAGGGCTGCCAGTGCATGGTCAGCGCACACATACAAATGCGCGGACTCGGAAGGGTAAAGCGCGTCCTATCACTGGTAAGAAAAAAGTTTAATTAACACATTTATTGGATTAAAGCGTAATGGCAAGAGCGGCAACAACAACTCGCGTAAGAAAACGTGAAAGAAAGAATATAACGTCGGGTGTAGCGCATGTTAGTGCAACATTTAATAATACGCATGTTACTATTACCGATGCCCAAGGAAATACGATTGCGTGGTCTTCGGCTGGTAATCAAGGGTTTAAAGGATCACGTAAATCTACACCATATGCAGCACAGATGGCTGCAGAAGATGCAGGGAAAAAAGCTCAAGAACATGGAATGAAAACACTTTCAGTTCAGGTTCGCGGTCCGGGTTCGGGTCGTGAGTCGGCACTTAGGGCTTTACAGGCATCTGGTTTCGAAATTACCTCAATACGAGATGTAACTCCAGTACCTCATAACGGATGTCGTCCAAGAAAACGTCGACGCGTCTGAAATATCACGAAACGTGGGGTGATTATAATTGGGATATCATCCAGGCATTAATTTTAGTCACACTTGTTAAACTTTCTCGTGTGTATTTTTTGTGAATCGATAGTTAAATCTAGTCGATATTTAAGGTAGGCAATAAATGCTACAAAAAAATTGGAATGAATTGATCAAGCCAGACGCACTAAAAGTAGAGCCAGGCTTAAATCCTGCTCGACAGGCGACCATAGTAGCTGAACCTTTAGAACGAGGGTTTGGCCTAACTTTAGGAAACTCTATGCGTAGGGTGCTGCTATCTTCACTTCAGGGTGCAGCTGTTACAGCTATTCAAATAGAAGGTGTATTGCATGAATTTTCATCTATACCTGGTGTGCTCGAAGATATAACAGATGTGGTGCTAAACGTTAAGGAAATGGCTTTACGTATGCATAGTGAAGGACCTAAGAGAATAACATTGACAGCAATGGGTCCGGGTGTAGTAACGGCTAGTCAAATAGAAACCGGACCAGATATTGAAATAATGGATCCGGACCATATTCTCCTAACTCTGGATCAAGGAGCAAGAGTTGTAATGGAAATGACGGTTGAAACAGGAGCAGGATATGTGCCAGCTGTTCAGAACCGTGTAGCTGATGCGCCAATTGGTTTAATTCCTGTAGACGCATTATTCTCCCCAGTAAAAAAGGTTTCTTATCAGGTGGGAAATGCCAGAATAGGTGAACGTACTGATCTAGACAAATTAACAATAGAGATTGAAACTAATGGTGCAGTTAATGCAGAAGACACGATTGCTTTGGCTGCTCGGATTTTACAGGACCAACTGCAACTATTTGTCAATTTTGAGGAACCCCAACCAGTACAACAAATTGAAGTTGTACAAGAAGAACTTGAGTTTAATAGAAACTTACTGCGTAAAGTAGATGAGTTAGAGTTGTCTGTCCGATCTGCAAATTGTCTAAAAAATGATAATATTATTTATATTGGAGATTTAGTACAAAAGTCTGAAGCGGAGATGCTTAGAACACCAAATTTTGGTCGTAAGTCTTTAAACGAAATAAAGGAAGTTCTTACACAAATGAGCCTTTATCTTGGTATGGAGATTACAAGTTGGCCGCCTGAGAATATTGAAGATATGGCTAAGCGGCTTGAAGAACCATTTTAACGACTACTTACGTTAGGAGTATATTATAATGCGTCATCGTATTAGTGGGCGTAAACTTAACAGGACCTCAAGTCATCGCAAAGCTATGTTTTGTAATATGGCAGCTGCTTTGATAAAACACGAACAGATCACAACAACCTTGCCTAAAGCAAAGGAATTGAGAGGTGTTGTAGATCGTCTGATTACGTTAGGAAAAAGAGGTGATTTACATGCACGACGACGTGCTATGGCAATACTTCATGACAAAAATCTTGTAGATAAATTATTTACTTCTTTGTCAGAACGCTATGCTGATAGAGCAGGCGGCTACACACGTGTAATGAAAGCTGGATATAGATACGGAGATTCAGCTCCAAATGGAATTATTGAACTTGTTGATCGTGATGAGGATGCTAAAGGCCAAGACTCCGGTCCTTTACAGAATGAAGAAGATATAGAAACCGAAGCTGCATAAAATTATTTAAATACAAATAATGGGGCTGCAGTTTTGCAGCCCTTTTGTTCTGTGGCTTTTCTGAAAATCTCTCTAATGTAAATACTTATTTATCTGTAACCACGTGTTACTGTGTATTTATGTTTGAGTATAATTTTAATAAAAACCTTATCAAGTTGTTGTCCTTAGTTGGCTTATTTGTATTTCTGTTGTCGGGCGATGTAGTAAGTAATATAGATAAAAAAACAGTTCCAAGTAATTTAAAAAAGATAACTTATTCATTTGCACCACTTGTTAAGCAGGCTGCTCCAGCAGTAGTGAATATCTTTACCCGTAAAGCTGTAAAACGACAAATTCCGCCATTATTTGTTGATCCATTTTTTCGAAAATTCTTTGGCCAAGCATTTCCTGATATGAATCGAGAGCGTATTGAAAGGTCATTAGGCTCTGGAGTAATAGTTAAGTCTGATGGTTTTATAGTAACTAATTATCATGTTATTGCAGGGGCTGATGCAATCAAAGTAGTCTTAAATGATCGTAGAGAGTTTTCTGCAGTAATAATTAGAGAAGACCAACGTTCAGACCTAGCTGTTCTTAAAATCGAACCAGATGAAAATAAATTTCCTTATATAGAAATTGGAAACAGTGATAATATTGAAGTTGGTGATTTAGTTATTGCAATTGGAAATCCATTTGGTGTCGGTCAGACGGTTACAAGCGGGATCGTTTCTGGATTGGCTAGAACAAAGGTAGGAATATCTGACTTTAATTTTTTTATTCAAACAGATGCTGCAATTAACCCAGGTAACTCTGGTGGTGCTTTGTTAAGTATGGACGGAAAATTAGCTGGCGTTAACACTGCTATATTTAGTAGAAGTGGGGGTAGTCAAGGAATAGGTTTTGCTGTTCCAGGAAATATGGTGCGATCTGTTGTCTTTGGGGCGGATAGAACTGGCAAACTGCAAAGACCTTGGTTGGGCGCGAATATACAATCTGTTACACAGAAAATAGCGCAAACTATCGGTTTAGATAGACCGGCAGGGACGTTAATTACTGAATTACATCATCTTGGTCCAGCAATTCGTAGCGGGCTAGTTGTAGGAGATGTTGTTACGCGAATTGATGGACATAAAGTGTATGATACAGAAAGCCTTTTATTCAGGATAGCTACTAGTAGAGTAGGAGAAATAGCAAAATTATCTGTTGTCAGAGGGAAAGATATTTTAACACTTCCCTTGCTCTTAGAATCACCACCCGAGATACCTCCCCGTCAAGAAACGCTACTAAAAGGTCAGCAACCGGTGTCTGGTGTAACTGTTGTAAATTTATCTCCTGCTGTAGCTGAAGAGCGTGGATTAAACCAATTTGCAACAGGAGTAATAATTATAGAGGTAGAAAGTAGAAGCCCAGCAGCTCGGATTGGTTTTCGTTCCGGAGACATCATTTTGCAAATAAATAGTACACGTATTGTTTCTGTTCCGGACCTAGTTAAATCCACTAGATCTATCCCGAAAACATGGCATTTGGTTATTAATCGTAAAGGCCAACGGTTAACTATGACGGTATCAGGATGAAAAAAATTAATGATAAGCAACAAGGACTGTTTAAAGAAATAATAAGCAGTCCGTTGGCTGATCGAATGCGACCTAAGACGTTTGCAGAAATTGTTGGACAAGAGCATCTTATAAATCAAGATGGGATTATATCCCGTATGGTGGCCCAGAATCGATTAGCCAGTATTATTTTGTGGGGACCTCCCGGGTGTGGTAAAACTACGATCGCGAAACTACTTTCAGATTTAATTGATTTTAAATATGAACCTTTATCTGCTGTTTTCTCTGGTGTTGCAGATCTACGAAAAGTATTTGAAAGAGCTAAATTACGACGAAAGGATGGGATTCGGACTCTGTTATTCGTAGATGAAATACACCGTTTTAATCGTGCTCAACAAGATAGTTTTTTACCATATGTAGAGGATGGTACTGTTACACTCGTTGGAGCTACCACTGAAAATCCATCTTTTCAAATTAATTCTGCACTGTTGTCTCGTTGTCAGGTACTTGTTTTACATCGTATTGATGACAGTGGTCTTGATAAATTAATTTATAGAGCAGAAAATATAGAAGGAAGAAAATTACCAATCGACCTTTCTGCGCGTGAAACACTTATAAAAATGGCCGATGGTGACGGCAGGTATGTTCTAAATTTAGTAGAAGAATTATTTACATTACCTGAAAACCCGGTACTTGATGTTTCCAGTATGTTTGAAAAAATTCAAAGTAGAGCGTTAATATATGATAAAAGTGGAGAAGCCCATTATAATCTGATAAGTGCTTTACATAAATCTATAAGAGGATCAGATGTTGATGCGGCACTTTATTGGCTGGCTCGGATGCTTGTAGGTGGAGAGGATCCACACTTTATATGCAGGCGTTTAATTCGAACCGCTGTTGAAGATATTGGAATGGCTGACCCTCAAGCTTTGCCCCAAGCTATAGCTTCGTGGCAGTCTTTTGAGCGCCTAGGTATTCCTGAAGGCGAGTTATCGATAGCACATTGTGTTATTTATCTTGCTACATCTCCTAAATCAAATTCGGTTTATAAAGCATTTGGTTTATCTTTAGAGGCAGCTAAAAGCAATGGTTCATTAATCCCTCCTAAACACATACTAAATGCGCCCACACAGTTAATGAAGGATATGGGTTATGGGAAAGAATATTCTTATGACCATTCTACAAAAGAAGGATTCTCAGGACAAAACTATTTTCCAGATGACCTTACTCGTCAGAAGTTTTATAAACCTACTGATCGTGGGTTTGAGATTGAGATAAGCAAACGTCTTTCTTATTGGCAAAGTCTAAAGGATTAAATTTATTCAATTGATAATAGTGACGCTTCATTGCGTATCTCTTAACTTGTTATAAAACCAATTGATTGTTAGCTTACTACTATGAAACTTGTTATTGCCATAGCTCTAGGTGGCTCTATTGGTGCTTTGAGTAGATACTACACTACATTACTAATGGCTAATATCATTGGGTTTAGCACTCCATGGGCAACCATATTCGTGAATGTTATGGGATCTTTTGTACTTGGATTTCTAGTAGAGGTATTTGTACAGACCTGGTCACCAACAGCTGAAATGAAAGCATTTTTGACTATTGGTCTTCTTGGGGCATTTACTACTTTTTCAGCGTTTTCTTTAGATTCGTTTGAACTATATGAGCGTGGGGAGCATTTACTTATGTTAGCATATATTGTTGGTTCTGTAATGTTTTCTATATTGGCTTTACTAGTTGGACTACGATTTGGCCGGTTAATATTCTCGTGACTAAATCAATCGAGGAAGATAAACCAAGTGTACGCTTTTTTGAAGTAGATAAAGATGATGAAGATATACGTTTAGATAGATGGTTACGTCGCAGGTTACCTGATATTAAATACGGTCAATTAGCTAAATGGCTACGTACTGGCCAAATAAGGGTAGATGGACATCGTGCTAAACCAGGACAGCGTTTAATTCAGGGACAGTCGGTAAGACTACCGCCCATAAAATCACAGCCGCCACATTCCCATACTTTTAAAAATATTGTTAATAGTTATAAAACAAATTCTGTCGATTCCAAAAACTTACGCAATATGATATTATTTTGTGATAAATCTTTATTAGCGTTAAACAAACCTAGTGGACTAGCTGTACAGGGCGGTAGTAAGACTTTTAAGCACCTTGATGGAATGCTTGATGTTTTACGTTTTACTGCTTTGGAACGTCCCCGTCTTGTACATCGTTTAGATAAGGATACTAGTGGGGTATTATTGTTGGCCAGAAACAGTAATGCAGCGAGTAATTTAATTGCTCAATTTCGTGAACAATCGATGACCAAAAACTATTGGGCATTAGTAGTAGGAGTACCATTTCCTAGTTCTGGAATTATAGAACTTCCATTACTTAAATCGGCGGGACAGGGAGGTGAGAAAATGCGTCCCTCACCAGAATTAGGAAAAAAAGCTACAACTCATTATTCCATTGTTGCGAATGCAGGACAGAGTATTTCTTGGATTAAGTTAACTCCAAAAACAGGTAGAACCCACCAACTTCGTGCTCATTGCAAAGCACTTGGGACACCAATTGTAGGAGATGGAAAATATGGAGGGAAAGAAGCTTACATAGAAGGACTTCCCAAGAAACTTCACCTTCACGCAAGATCGATTGCTTTTATTCATCCAATTACTGGCAAACGCATTGAAATTATTGCTCCACTTAAAAGTCAGTGCTTAGAGAGCTGGAACATGCTTGGTTTTGACACAAGTGTAGCTTGATTTGGAAGTTATCATATTTATTCATGTACTATAGTACTACACTGAATGCTGTTATTAAAAATAATCTCTATTTACTTATTAATTTAATTTATAATTTAAGTTAGTTAAATTCTGCTAACACCTGTTGTTGGAAAATAAGCATGAAAAGGTTTTATAAAAATGCTATCGTGATGAAATCTGAATTCGAATCTAATTATTACATTTTATTAGATGAAAATCCTTTAAAAACTCCTAGCGGGAGTATCGTAGAGGTATCGAGTTTATATTTAGCAGAAGCTATATCAGAAGAGTGGCTTATACGGACTGATCAAGCTACTTTGAGTAGCATGCCTTTAACACAATTAGCAGTTACGGCCATTGATTTGATAAAGCCGGATATTAATTTTTATGCTAATAAAATAGCTGCCTATGGAAATACTGATCTAGTTTGTTACAGAGCTTCTAGTCCCGATTCATTGGTTTCACAGCAATTGGCAGTATGGCAACCTTTGATTGACTGGCTTTCAGAAAATTTTTCTTTACCTTTATCTGCAACAACTAGTTTATCACCTGTTTCACAGCCGTTGGATACTCTTAAAGGCCTTCATAACATTGTAATGAAATATAGTGTATTTGAATTGGCAGGTTTGGGGTCGGCAACTATGGCCAGTGGGTCACTGGTTATTGCACTAGCCCTATGTACGGGGCACATTGATGTAAAGACAGCCTATGAGGCAAGTTTTCTGGATGAAATATGGCAAAATGAAAAATGGGGTTATGACGAAGAAATAGAAACCCGTCAAAAAAATGTGCATAAAGACTTAGAAGTAGCTTCTCTTTTTATCGATTTATATCAAAAATCTTAAATTACTAGTATGACTCTATTACTTACTGTTATCAGTTACCTAGTGAAATTCCATATTTGGACTAAGTATTATGCAAAACATTCTTAATGAATTAGAGGCTAGGCGAGCTAGAGCACGCCTTGGTGGTGGTAAAAAACGCATTGAAGCGCAGCATTCCAAAGGTAAACTCACAGCTCGCGAACGTATTGAGTTATTGGTTGATGATGGGTCTTTTGAAGAATGGGATATGTTTGTTGAACAAGAACCTAATGAGTTAACCAGAGATATTAAACCTATACCTGCTGATGGTGTGGTTACAGGTTGGGGAACAATCAACGGCCGTACAGTATTTCTTTTCTCACAAGATTTTACTGTTTTTGGAGGTTCCCTTTCTGAGTCACATGCTGGAAAAATATGTAAAATTATGGACAAGGCAATGATTGTAGGGGCGCCAGTAATAGGACTAAATGATTCAGGTGGTGCTAGAATTCAAGAAGGTGTTGGATCACTTGCTGGTTACGCAGAGGTGTTTCAACGTAATGTAAATGCATCTGGCGTTATTCCGCAAATATCAGCTATCATGGGGCCTTGTGCTGGAGGAGCAGTATATTCTCCTGCCATGACCGACTTTATATTTATGGTGCGTGATACTTCATATATGTTTGTTACCGGACCAGATGTTGTGAAAACAGTAACTCATGAAGAAGTAACTCATGAAGAACTTGGTGGTGCTACGACTCATAATACTAGGTCTGGAGTTGCAGATGGATCGTTTGAAAATGATATAGATACCTTGAAGCAATTACGTCGATTTTTTGATTTTTTGCCATCCAATAATAAAGAAAGCCCGCCAATTTGGCCGACTAATGATCCTTTTGATAGATCGGAACCCTCGCTTGATACATTAGTACCAAAAGATTCAAACAAACCTTATGATATAAAGGAACTAATCAATAAAATTGTGGATGACTCGGACTTTTTTGAATTACAACCCGACTATGCGGCAAATATAGTTATTGGATTGACTCGGATGGAGGGACGAACAGTGGGTGTGGTAGCTAACCAACCATTAGTGTTAGCAGGTTGTTTGGATATTGACTCATCAAAAAAAGCTGCTCGATTTGTTCGCTTTTGCGATTGTTTTAATATACCGATTCTTACTTTTGTTGATGTGCCTGGTTTTTTGCCTGGAACAGCACAAGAATATGGGGGCATTATTAAACATGGAGCCAAATTATTATTTGCTTATGCTGAGGCGACAGTACCAAAGATAACTGTTATAACTCGAAAGGCATATGGTGGAGCCTATGACGTTATGTCATCAAAGCATATTCGTGGAGATTTAAACTATGCTTGGCCCACAGCTGAGATAGCAGTGATGGGGCCTAAGGGTGCAGTAGAAATTATATACCGTGAAGATAGAGATGATCCTAGCAAAATAGAATTAAGAACTGAAGAATATCGGGACAGGTTTGCTAATCCCTTTGTTGCGGCTCAGAAAGGGTTTATTGACGATGTTATATTTCCACGTAATACACGTAGAAGACTCTGTCGTTCACTTCGCCTACTTGAGAATAAAAAGCTAGAAAATCCATGGAAAAAGCACGATAATATTCCATTATAAGGCATGTTCTAGAACTATAACCTAGTGGATTGTTACTTTATTATATTAACAATGTAATTACATTTTGTTATTCGATTACTCTATTAATAGTATTTAGCAAGGATGGTATATTTTAACTTTAATTCTACTTACGCATATAATTTGTATGAATACATAGAATTAAATATAATCTTTCTCTTTTGGGTTCTTCAATTTTTAATTTATTAGTATATTGATATATGTTTAAAAAAATACTTATTGCTAACCGAGGTGAAATAGCCTGTCGGATAATTAAAACTGCCAAACGAATGGGAATCTCTACGGTTGTAGTCTATTCGGATGCTGACCGAAATTCACTCGCTGTGGAAGATGCCGATGAATCAGTATATTTAGGTCCATCGCCTGCCATTGAAAGTTATTTAGATGCTAACAAAATACTAGAGGCTGTAAAAGAAACTGGAGCGGAAGCAGTTCATCCCGGCTATGGTTTTTTATCTGAAAATTCCTCGTTTTCGAGTATGCTTAGAAAAGCCGGTATTATTTTTATAGGACCTCCACCGGAAGTTATCTCGGTAATGGGGGATAAAATTGAATCTAAGAAATTAGCAAATAAGGCTGGGGTAAGTACTGTACCGGGATATGTTGGTGTTGTTGAAAATCATACGATAGCAACAGAAATAGCAGCGACTATTGGTTATCCTGTTATGATTAAGGCTTCTTCTGGAGGTGGTGGTAAGGGGATGCGGATCGCTTACGAAGAGAGCCAAATAGTTGATGGATTTAGATTGGCTCAAAGCGAGGCGAAAACTAGTTTTGGAGATGACAGAATATTTATAGAAAAATATATTGAGAGCCCAAGACATATAGAAATACAAATACTAGCTGATACGCACGGTAACGTTATACACCTTGGTGAACGGGAATGTTCAATCCAAAGACGTCATCAAAAGGTTATTGAAGAGGCACCCTCGTTAGCTCTAGATACAGAAACAAGAGAAAAAATGGGATCACAGGCTTGCAGTTTGGCGCGAGCAGTAGGCTATCAGTCAGCTGGTACTGTTGAATTTATTTTGGATAGTAATAATAATTTTTACTTTCTTGAAATGAATACTCGTTTGCAGGTTGAGCATGCAGTAACAGAAATGGTCACAGGGTTAGACCTAGTAGAGCTTATGATTGAAATATCGGCTGGCAAGCCATTACCTTTATGTCAAAAGGATGTAAGAACAGACGGTTGGGCAATTGAAGCACGCGTATATGCGGAAGATCCTGAAAGAAACTTTTTACCTGTAACCGGAAGACTATCTACTTATCGATCTCCAAAATCTAAAATCAATGAGGTGCGTATAGATACTGGCGTAAGGGAAGGTTCCGATATATCAATATATTATGATCCAATGATAGCTAAGCTTATCACACATGGTGATAACCGTACAAAAGCTATCAATCTTATGCAAGATGCCCTTGATTCATATTACATTAGAGGTATTGGCCAAAACACAACGTTTTTATCATCAATATTATCAAAATCGCGCTTTGCCGAAGGACGTATAACTACTGACTTTATTTCTGATGAATATCCTGATGGATACTTACCACACAACCCTGAGGGTGATGAGAAAATTAAGTTTCTTGCTGCTGCAGCTTGGATTAGTAAAAAACTTAATGAAAGAGATAAACAATTTATTAATCCTAAATTGATAACGCAAAATACTGATAGTGATAGAATTGTAGTTCTTTTAGGTGCAGATTTTAATGAATTAGATATTATGTATAATCCTGAAAGTATTACTATAAAATTAAACAAAAAAGATTATTGTTTTTCTGCTGATTGGGAAATTGGCCAGCCACTTTTGGTTTTAAATGTAAATGAAGAGTCATTTATTTTTCAAACTGACCGAATGTTATCCAGTTTTACACTAACACACTCTGGTATTAAAACGGATGTCCGAATATTATCCTTGCGTGAGGCAAATCTATATAAATACATGCCAGAAAAAGTTTTACTTGATTATAGTAAATATCTACTTTCACCTATGCCTGGGCTACTTGTATCTATAGCTGTAAACGTTGGCGATGAAGTCGGTGTAGGAGAAGAGTTGGCCGTAGTTGAAGCTATGAAGATGGAAAATATATTGTATGCAGAAACAGATGGCGTGGTTAAATATATATCTGTAAAAACGGGAGACAACCTAGCCGTAGATCAGATAATTATTGAGTTCGAATAATAATTAGAGGTCTTATCAAGCCTTTATTATTTAGATAATTTATAAATAAATTTTAGCAGTATGTTTTAAAATATATTATATTTTTATGTTAGTTATTTAGCAAAGTACCTTTAAAAGATTTACGAAGACTGTTCTCCATATTTTTTTTAGTAATGTTTATGCCAAGATCTGCAAGGCTAGTAATACCTAAACTTGGATCGGAAATTCCGCATGGTATAATGCCATCATAATGACTTAAATTAGGAGAAATATTTATGGAGAAACCGTGATATGTAACCCAACGCCGTACGCGCACTCCTATGGCAGCAATTTTATCTTTGCGACCGTTGCCGCGTTCAACCCAGATACCTACTTTTCCTGTAAGTTGAGTTCCAACAACTCCAAATTCAGCAAGAGCTGTTATTATCCATAGCTCTAGGTTAGTAACATAAGAACGTAAATCTCGACCATGCTTATTCAAATCAAGCATAACATACACTACTAGTTGTCCTGGGCCATGATAGGTATACTGACCACCACGTCCGGTACGATAAACTGGGAAGCGGTGGACGTCGATCAAATCGTCAACTTGAGTATTGGTACCTGCTGTATATATGGCAGGGTGTTCTAGTAACCATATAAGTTCGGAAGCTTTGCTAAGTCGTATTTCCGAAACTCGTTTTTCCATTTCTTTAACTGAATAAGTATATGATGAAGGGCTTTGATCAGTTTTCCATTCGGGTTCTTGAGTGCTTTTTTTTAGCATAGGCATAGTCGGTGCTATAAACATTTACTAGACCTTTTATAAAATTATTTAGTTATGCTTATATATAAAATATTAGTTTACTAATTGTTAAATTTAATACCTACTTCGTTAATACTATTAATGAATTATTGTAAAGAGTGATTGGTGAATTAGTAAGTATTTATTACGTTTAATTAACTAAAGTAAAACTATTTTTTTTAAAATAATTTGTATCAAAATTTGCAATACAAGTACTTATAAAATGATAAAAAAACAATATAATAAGAAACCTTACGGGACATGGAAATCCCCTATAACGGGGGAGTTGATTGCTGGTAAAACTGTATCTCTTAATCCCCTAAAAATTGAAAATAATAACTTTTATTGGCTAGAAAGTCGCCCGTCTGAATCGGGACGAGTAGTTGTTATGCGTCAATCAGAAGGAAAGACGGAAGCACTAACTCCGTTAGGGTTTAATGTAAGAAGTCGAGTGCATGAATATGGAGGAGGAGCTGCTCTTATAACTAATGGAACAATCTATTTTGTAGACTATGATACACAACAAATATTTTGTCAAAAACCTAATAAAATACCTTACGCCATAACTAAAAGTATTAATTCTCGATTCTCTGATATGGAGTTTGATTGTGTTCGTGATCGTCTTATTTGTGTTCAGGAAGATCATAGTAAAGATGGTGAACCACTCAACAAATTAGTCGCCGTAAACATTCGGAGTGGAATCATAGAGATTTTAGACGATGAGCACGATTTTGTTTCGAGTCCACGTATAGATAAAAAGTGTAATAATCTGGCATGGCTTACTTGGGATCATCCAAATATGCCCTGGGACGGTAGTACCTTATGGACATCTGAATTATCAGATGATGGTTTATTAAAAAAGAAAAAAATAGTTGCCGGTAGTTATGAAGAATCAATTTTTCAGCCGGAGTGGATCGACAAGGAGAAACTTATATTTGTTTCTGATCGAAGTAATTGGTGGAATTTATATGAGTACACTGATCAAAACATATTATCTATTTATTTAGATGATGCAGAATATGGTTTACCACAGTGGGCGTTCGGAATGTCAACCTATGGTATTACTGGTGATAATTCTATAATTGCAGCTCGTAATCAAGGAGGCTTGTGTCAGCTAGGAATTATACGTAACTCTAATTTTGAAGTGATTGATTTACCCTATACTGATTTTGCTAATATCTGCGTTAACAAAAATAAGGTAATGTTTGTTGGTTCTTCTTCTACAGAGGTTCCACAACTTGTTTGTTTAGATATTAGCTCAGGAGATTATGAGGTTCTTAGGTATTCTAGCAAGGTAATTATTGATACGGGTTACATTTCAGAAGCAATACAGTTGCAGTTTTCTACTAGTGAAGAGTCAATTTCGTATGGTTTTTATTATAAGCCCAAAAACCTAGAATACGTCGCATCTGCTAATGAATTACCTCCTTTAATTGTTCGTGGGCATGGAGGTCCAACAGGGTTTTCCTCAGCTTCATTAAATTTGTCGATACAGTTTTGGACAAGTCGTGGATTCGCGGTGCTTGATATTAATTATAGGGGTAGTAGTGGATTTGGTAGTAAATACCGTAAAGCACTTAATGGAAAGTGGGGGGTGAGTGATGTAGATGATATGGTTAATGGTGCATTGTATTTAGTGAAAAAAGGAAAAGTTGATAAAAAAAGATTAATTATTCGTGGAGGAAGCGCTGGAGGATATACGGCTTTAGCTGCCCTAACATTTCGAAGTCTGTTTTCGGCAGGTGCTAGCCATTATGGTATAGGAGACCTAATGTCACTGTCTCGAGACACGCATAAATTTGAAAGCCGTTATTTAGATACAATTATTGGAAAATTACCAGAAAACGAAAATAAATACCTTGAGCGTTCTCCAATAAACTATACTAATCAATTAAGGTGTCCTGTTATATTTTTACAAGGAGTTGATGATAAAGTTGTTCCCCCTAGCCAAGCAGAGAGCATGGTTAGAGCTCTTAAGTCAGGTGGTGTACCGGTTTCTTATTTGTCTTTCGAAGGTGAAGGACACGGATTCCGTAAGGATATAAATATAGAAAAGGCACTAATAGCTGAGCTAACTTTTTATGGACGTATTTTTAACTTTGAACCCGATAACGTTCTAGAAAATCTTAAAATACATAATTATTAGCTCCTTAGACCAATAAAATGTGCTTATTAAGGTATTAAAGAGGTAAAGAACCTATGAAATTATATGACTATTATCGTTCTTCAGCAGCTTTTCGAGTTCGTATAGCCCTCAATATAAAAGGGATAATTCCGATTAGGGAATTTGTTAGCTTAATTAATTTTGAACAAAGAGCCGACGATTATTTATTATTAAACCCACAAGGCCTCGTTCCAACATTAGTTGATGACGACGGAACAGTTGTTACCCAATCAATGGGAATTATTGAGTATCTGGATGAAACGCGTCCCAATAAACCTAGCTTAATTCCTGATAAAGTAAAAGATCGTGCTTGGGTAAGAGCATTCTCAGGAGTAATCGCTTGCGATATACATCCTTTAAATAATTTGCGTGTGTTACGATATATCGGAAAGTCATTTGATGTTGATAATGATACTACAAATAATATCTGGTATAAGCATTGGATAGCAGAGGGCATGAAAAGCTTAGAATCTATGCTCAACTCTAGTTTGTCTACTGGAGAATATTGCTTTGGAAATCATTTAACTATGGCCGACTGTTGCCTCATTCCTCAAGTTTATAATGCTAAACGTTTTAGTTGTAATTTAGAAGATTATCCAACTGTTATGAGAATCAATGATACTTGTATGAAGTTATCATATTTTGAGCAGGCATTACCCGAAAATCAACCAGACGCTAATCAATAGTTAATTTTCGTATATATAAATAAATCATAAAGGTTATTTAGTATTACTTTGACTGATAATGCTTTAATATTTCGGCTTTTATGTCTTGAGCTCTTAACCATTGAGGTGAATCAACTCTTAATTGTTTAGTAGCACGGTCAGATAAAATTTTAGCACTATGGTAGTTTTCAGATAGTAATTCCATTTCAGATTGGGAAAGCGCCATCTCTCCCATCATACCTAGACGTCCATTAACTATACTAAGAAGTCTCCATATTTCTAATATTTTAGGTTCTTCGGTTGCTGCTAAACTAAGATGAATTTTTGCCTTTTGTAAAAGAGTGGCTTTGTTTATCTCTATTTGTGCTTTTGCTAAGTTTACACGCAGTAATGGTTCTTTTGGCGCCAGCTTAACAGATATATTATAAGGTAATAGAGAGTCTTTTATTCGACCATTCTCGAAAAGCATCTGACCTTTCAGTTCATAAAAATAGGGATTATTAGGTTGTTTCTTTATGAGAGCTTGAATGATAGGTAAAGCTTTTTGTAAATCCCCTTTTAAATAGTTAGCAATAGAGCGGGCGTAGTGAGCTGGTTCTGAATTATCAGTTTCCAATGGATAAATTTTGAAAACTTTTTCGTGGGATAGAGTAAATCCTATGATTTTAGCTCGCATCATTCTAAAGGTTTCTATCTGATTGTTTTTACTTTCTATATTAGTATAGCGCGATAAAAGAAGGTGATTATCAACTAAGCTTATACGGTCACTAGTAACTGGATGGCTTGATAAATAGGGGCTCTCCTGTTCCCTCATCAACTGTTGATTGTTTCGAATTTTTTCTAAAAATAGTTTCATACCTTTTGCTGATTGTCCGATTTTGTCTAGATATTTAAGTGCAGCGCTATCAGCTGCTGCTTCTTGAATACGGCTGTATTTAAGGAATTCCGAAATTGTAAAACCTCTACCTGCCTTGAAAACTGCTGTACCAACACCGGCATCACGAGTTGCATATCCAATTGCGGCCCCTAAAAATAAGGATAAAACAGTTTTTATTTTAGCCCTTTCTAGTTTCTCGTGAATGCGTGTGAGATGACCACCGGATATATGCCCAGTTTCATGCGCCAGGACCCCAATTACTTCATTTGGATCTGAAGCTTTAATTAATAATCCTGTGTTTATAAAAATACGTTGTCCTCCTAGGACAAAAGCATTTACTTGTGAGCTATTAAGTATTCGAATTTCAATGTTATTGATGTTTAGCCCGGCTGCATTAAAGATCGACTTTGCATAGCCTTGAATAATATTTTCAATTTCTGTATCGCGGACAACACTTATCTGGTTGCTATAGCATTGTGCGGTTTTTCCGAAAAGAAAAGATATAGTAAAAATGAATAATAATACCTTTACCCAACCTGGCATGTTATTTTCTCCATATATATCAATAACTTAATTACATTATTTAACTCTTGCAATTAGTCTGTAATATATTTTTGATTATACTTATATTTAATTTTCAATATGATAAAGAATATTAAGGTAAGAATTACTAGTATTTATTAGATCTGTTCATATAAGTAGATAAAAATATGACATTAAAAGTATCAAAACGAGGGATGATAAACCCTTTCATAGTTATGGATGTTATGAGGTCTGCCCATCGACTCGAAGAAATGGGTGCGGACATTATACACCTTGAGGTTGGACAACCAAGTACCTCTGCACCAACAAGGGTTATTGAAGCAGCGCAAAATGCTATTGATAAAGAGGTCTTGGGTTATACTGATTCACTTGGTCTGCCTTTTCTGCGTGAACGTATTGCTGAGCACTATTTAAGTTTTTATGGAGTTCTAATTGATCCATCACGTGTCGTGGTTACTACAGGTTCCTCGGGTGGGTTTTTATTAGCATTTATTTCGGCTTTTGAACCGGGTGATAGAGTTGCTTTGGCTGCACCAGGTTATCCGGCTTATCGAAATATTTTAATTTCTTTGGGCGTTGAGCCGGTACTCCTACAAACTACCGCTGCTGATAGATTTCAGCCAACTATAGAGTTGCTAGAAAGTAATGGTAAACTTGATGGCTTAATATTAGCTAGCCCTTCAAACCCAACAGGTACTATGGTTTCAAGAGAGGATATGAAGCATTTAGTAAGTTGGTGTAGTACTGCAGGTGTAAGATTAATATCTGATGAGATATACCATGGGATCACTTATGGAGCTAAATCAGAGACAGTAGCTGATTTAGATGAAAACGCTATTATTATTAATAGTTTCTCTAAGTATTTTTCGATGACAGGTTGGCGTTTAGGATGGATTTTAGTTCCAGAAGAATTGATGAGGTCGATTGAATGTCTTTCTCAAAACATATTTATTTCTCCACCAACACTTTCTCAGCATGCGGGAGTAGAAGCTTTTAATTGTGATGAAGAACTATTAGCTAATGTGGAACGATATACGAAAAATCGTGAGTTCTTGTTAAAGTATTTGCCTGCGGCTGGGTTTAGTAATTTAGCTCCTGCGGATGGAGCTTTTTATTTATATGCGGATATAACAAGTCAGTCAGATAATAGTGCTGAGTTTTGTCGTAGGATGCTATCTGAGGCTTTAGTCGCTACTACTCCGGGTATAGATTTTGATCCGTTTAATGGCAACAGGTATATAAGATTTTCTTTTTCCGGTTCCGAGACAGATATGCTAATAGCGTGTGAACGTTTAAGTAACTGGAAACCATAGAACAAATTACCTTATTATTAATTAAAAATTTATTACGTTGTTTTACTCCACCACCCTGAACGGCGTGGGCGTACTTGCTCTTTTTCTGATGTTTGTTTTTCTGTGGTACCTTTTATATCAACTTGGTTCTCTTTATTAGTTGTGTCAGTGCTATCAATTTTAACTTGTTTTTTAGTAGTTGCTGATTCAGAAATTTTTAGTTTTTCTTCTGATGAATGTGGTGTTTTCTCGGTTTGCGTATTTTTACTTTGGTCATGATCAGAAGTTTTAGTACGACGTCGCCGGGTTCGACGTTTTTTAGGCTTAGAATCGCTATCGCCATCACTTTCGCTATCACTATCACTTAAATTATCTGTAGAACTACTTTCTATTTCCGTCGGACGGGACTCGCTATTTATTTCTTTTATATTTTGTTTTTCACTATCGGAAATATTTTCTAAGGTGTCATTTACCGAATTTGTTTCTTCATTTGTTGTATTATCTGACTGGTTAGTCGTCGAAACATCATCTGCATTTCTTCTTCTTCTTCCACCCCTTCTTCCTCTTCGTCTTGATATTGGTCGCGGAGTATCTTGGTTTCCTTCATTTAGATTTTCAGAATTATTCTCAGTAGTTTTTGAAGCTTCGTTGTTCTCATTAACTTCGTTTTTATTATTAGTGTTTTTTTCACGGTGTTGAGGTTTCCGTTTACGTGAACGATCTTCTTCTTCTTCTTTAGAAGTTATTTCAATATTTCTACTGTCTATTGTTTCTGATGTTGTTTCATCTATAGCTGCATTAGAATTTAAACGCTCCATAATATAGTCTGGAGGTGTAAGCTCGGTATCAACTGTTATAAGCACTTTCAGATTATGTCGTTGTTCTATTGAGACTATCATGTCCCGTTTTTTATTTAGCATATACAGTGCTACATCAGCGGGAACTTTAACATTTACTGATTTGGAACGGTTTTTAGCGCCTTCTTCTTCGATTGCACGTATAACCCGTAGGGCAGTCGATTCAGTTGATCTTACATAGCCACTACCCCCGCATCTTACGCAAATCTGTGCACTGGCTTCGTGGATACTGGGCCTTAAACGCTGACGAGATAGTTCAAGTAGACCTAATGAGGAAATACGTCCTATCTGAATACGCGCCCTATCTACTTTCATTGCCTCTTTCATTCGTCTTTCGACAGCTGTTATATTTCGGCCTTCTTCCATGTCGATGAAGTCAATAACAACTAATCCCGCTAGGTCACGTAGACGTAGCTGACGAGCTACTTCATCTGCAGCTTCAAGATTAGTTCTTCTAGCAGTTTGCTCAACATTTCTTTCTCTTGTGGCGCGCCCTGAATTGACATCTATTGCTACCAAAGCTTCAGTTGGGTTTATAACAATGTATCCACCAGACCTTAGTCTTACAATTGGATCATATATTTCATCGAGCTGAGATTCGATCTTATGTAGGTTAAAAAGTGGTGTGCTAAGATCGGTGTGTTTTTTTACTCGTTTGGCATGAGAAGGCATCATAGTGCGCATAAGCGCTCTGGCTGTCTTATAGGCAAGTTCTCCATCAACAATAACTTCTTCAATTTCACGATTGTATACATCTCTTAAGGAACGCTTTATAATGTCTCCTTCTTCATAGATTAATGCAGGTGCAGAAGACTGCAATGTTTGTTCGCGAATATCATCCCATGAACGTCGTAAATACTCATAATCTCTACGAACCTCTGCCTTGTTTCTTTCTACGCCGGCGGTACGCATTATAACTGCTATGCCCTCTGGAATTGCTAGGTCGGCCATAATAGTTTTTAAACGTTTTCTATGCGCAGGGTTAGATATTTTTCTGCTAATTCCACCACCACGTGAAGTATTTGGCATTAACACGCAATAACGGCCTGGTAAAGATAGGTAGGTAGTTAGGGCTGCACCCTTATTTCCGCGTTCCTCTTTAACGACTTGTACGAGAAGAATTTGGCGCCTTTTAATAACTTCTTGTATCTTGTACATTCTTGTTAATTGCCGTAGCCGTTTTCGGTGAGCATCACCGAGTTCAGCAATATCGTCTTCTGCGTTATCTCCTATAACTTCAACTGGATTATTTTCATTTTCTTCGTTACCACTGGTATTCTCATGTTTAATTTCATCAATATCTATTTCATCTATTTCGTCAGAAACGCCTGATTTAGCTATTAACGCCTCCTTATCTTCAACCGGTATGCGATAGTAATCGGGATGAATTTCACTGAATGCTAAAAAACCGTGGCGGTTTCCTCCAAAATCTACGAATGCTGCCTGTAGAGAAGGTTCTACCCTCGTTACTTTAGCTAGATATATGTTACCCTTGAGTTGGCTCTTAGTAGTGGTTTCAAAATCGAATTCTAGGAGCTCAGTGTCATCTGCAACTACAACTCTCGTTTCTTCCGCATGAGTTCCATCAATAAGCATTCTTCTCGTCATTTTACTCGCTCCACGGTAGTGCTACATATATTCATATGAACTATGAATACGGTATTTACCGTTTTATGCGAAGTTTGGTGGATTCTCTCCAACCGTAGAACGGTGTAAAACTTACACCAGTACGGTGAGATTTATTTCTACCACCTAGCCAAAAGAGTATGATTTTCTTCGGCAAACTTCGATGTTACAACAAAATTAAATTACTTCTATGCAGATTCACAAGGCGACTTTCTATTTTTACTCACGTAGAACCGTAACATTTGTACCAGTTTAACATAGATAAGCCATTTAATGTATACTCCACACAAAACGTTATTAAGCTATTTTTCATAATTAAGATAGCGATGTCAGTTGGCTACGACAATGCTATTAATGCAAACTAATATAATTAACCTTATTGCGATACACATGTATGCTAGGATATACCAAGACAATGATGATGGCATTTTGTTGCACTCGGCGTAGGAATTTACCGAGAATTATCTGTTTTATTCTTGCAGTCTTGCTAGTAATAGAGTTTTTGTTATTAAGCATTGGAACTAGTACTTCAGAGGCTATGCCAGCTAAAGTTCAAGATCTGCGCATAGGTTTAAACCAATCTACGACGAGATTAGTGATAGAACTGGACCAAAAGGTTGAACCGCGTGTATTTGGTTTAGCAAATCCTTATCGAATAGTGATAGATCTACCTGTAGTAGAATTTGTTTTGCCAATTCAAAGGTTTAGTATTAGAGGCGGTGTTATAGATCGCTTGCGTTATGGCGCTTTTAGACCTGGGTCAAGTAGACTAGTACTCGATTTAAATACGTCGGCAAAGGTATCGAAAAACTTCATTCTACCACCCGATACAAATAATTCTTGGAGACTGGTAATTGATTTAGTCCCTACTAACCATAAAGAATTTGTATCTACAATGCGGCCAACTTCACCTATTAAAAAAATAAAATCAATACACAAGTTGCCTTTATCCATAGTGCCAAAATCTGTTGATATACCTACTATAGTTATTGATGCGGGTCATGGCGGTGTAGATCCAGGAGCAATCGGTTTATCTGGAGTACATGAAAAAAATGTTGTTTTATCATATGCAAAAGAAATAAAACTACAGCTGGAAACAAAAGGTGGGGTAAAGGTGTATCTTACTCGAGAGAAAGATATATTTATACCATTACAAGATAGAGTGAAATTCGCACGAAGCGTGGGTGCTGATTTGTTTATATCTTTGCATGCTAATAGTCATAAAGATTCTAAAGTAAATGGGTTTTCGGTCTATACTTTGTCAGAAAAAGCGTCTGATGCCGAGGCTCATGCATTAGCCGCTAAAGAAAATAAGTCAGACGTTATAGGTGGATTAGATTTGGGGACATATAGCAATGATGTTCAAAATATTTTGATAGATTTTACGCAAGCTAAAACAAATGAGCTTTCGGTTTCTTTAGCGCGAGATAATCTTATTTCTGAAGTGTCATTGTCTGTAAAATTACTAAATAGACCATGGCGTTCGGCAGGTTTTGCCGTTTTGAAAGCACCGGATATCCCATCAGCTTTAATTGAGTTGGGATATATTACTAATCAAAAAGAGGAATGGCAGTTGCAAAATAAGAGTTATCGGAAGAGCCTTAGTAGTGCCATTGTTCGCTCTTTATTTAAGTACTTAAAAAATAATTAATCTATATGATTACTAATGCTTTTATCAAAATCCATAAATTCGCCATAATTTTAATATGTATAGATTAGTATTAGATAAGAGCTAGGAAAGAAAATTGAAAACAATAACATATCAATGTTGAAAATCTCTCGTAATAAATTATTGAATTGGTCGGTATATTTATTTGGTGTCGTTTTTTTAGGTGGACTTATTCTTGTTGTAGCGACAATTTGGATATTCTGGCAATACGGTCGTGATTTACCTGATTATCGACAACTCACGAATTATAGTCCGCCGGTTACGACGAGAGTTCATGCTGGTGATGGTAGTTTATTAGCTGAGTATGCGGTAGAAAAAAGAGCCTTTGTTCCCGTTTCTAGTATACCTAAACAGGTAATAAATGCTTTTTTATCAGCAGAAGATAAAAACTACTATCAACATCCGGGAATTGATATTTTTGGTGTTCTGCGTGCATTATTAACTAACTTACGTAATTACGGTAAAGGTAGGAGGCCAGTTGGTGCATCAACTATTACCCAGCAGGTTGCTCAGAACTTTTTGCTTACAAAAGAAGTTTCTTTAAAACGTAAAATTCGCGAAGCAATTATTTCGTTTCGTATGGAACGTATATTTTCTAAAGATGAAATTCTTGAACTTTATTTAAATCAAATATATCTGGGGTTTGGTTCTTATGGTGTTGCGGAAGCAGCTAATAATTATTTTGCAAAATCACTTGATCAATTGATTTTAGAGGAAGTTGCTTTTTTAGCGGCATTACCCAAAGCTCCAAATAATTATAATCCTCGGCGTTACTATAATGCAGCTGTTGGAAGAAGAAATTATGTTATAGGCAGGATGGTGGACGATGGCTACGTAACTGAGGAAACTGGTGATTATGCTAAAAAAGCTGCTCTACAAATAGTACAACCTGATAAATCCCCTAGGACTGATGCCCCGTATTTTGCAGAAACAGTTAGAAGAGACTTGTCCGCTCGCTACGGAGACAAAGCTTTGTATGAGGGAGGATTATCTGTCAGAACAACACTGGATCCTCGTTTACAAAAAATTGCTAGAAAAGAATTATGGGATGGTTTGGTAGCCTATGATAAGCGCCACGGGTGGAGAGGGCCTTATAGTAAATTAAGGGTTATGGATGGATGGACGAAGAATCTAGGAAAAATAAATTTGTCGAAAAGTCCGCTAGACTGGTTTCCTGCCGTAATATTGGATATCGACGAAAAGGATACCCTAGCAACAATTGGTTTTTCTAATGGTCAGAAAGGATCTTTACCATTATCAGAGATAAAATGGGCTCGAGCTTGGAAAAAGGGACAAAGGCTTGGACCAAAAGTAAATAAAATTTCACAAGTGCTAGAGCTATTAGATGTTGTATTAGTAAAAAAAGTTTTGAAAAATGATAAGGAAAAAACTTATCTTTCTAATACATGGAGTTTATGCCAAATACCAGATGTGAATGGAGCGATTATTGCCATTGACCCACACTCTGGCCGTGTTCTTGCCATGTCAGGAGGTCTAGAATACGAGACTAGTGAATTTAATCGAGCAACTCAAGCATGGCGTCAACCAGGTTCAGCTTTTAAACCGTTTGTTTATTTGGCCGCTTTAGATAGTGGATTCACACCATCAACCTTAGTCCTTGATGCACCATTTGTAATTGATCAAGGGCCAGGCATGCGAAAGTGGAAGCCGGCAAACTATTCAAAGAAATTTTATGGGCCTAGTCCTATGAGATTAGGAATCGAGAAATCACGTAATTTAATGACGGTACGACTAGCTCAAACAGTGGGTATAGAAAAAGTTATTAAATATGCCGAAGATTTAGGGGTTATGGATAAAACACCTAGGCAGCTAAGTATATCAATTGGGGCTGGAGAGACCACTTTGTTGCGTTTGGTTACAGCGTATTCGATAATCGTTAATGGTGGTAAGAAAATAACACCTACACTGGTTGACCGTATTCAAGACCGGCATGGTAAAACTATATTTCGCCATGATAGACGCTTATGTGATTCTTGTCAGAATATAGTTTGGTCAGAAAATAAAAAACCCCCAGAACTACCAGACCCACGTGCTAAAATATTAGATTCTGCAACAGCATATCAAATGGTGTCTATGCTTCAGGGTGTTATCGAACGTGGAACAGGTGTACGTGTTAAAGAAGTTGGTAAGCCGTTAGCTGGTAAAACTGGGACAACTAATGATTCTATGGATACATGGTTTATAGGATTTTCTCCAGATCTTGCTGTTGGAGTATATGTTGGCTTTGATAACCCTAAACCAATGGGTTACGGTGAGACAGGATCCTCAGTCTCTGCACCTATATTTCGTGATTTTATGAAAGCTGCTCTAGAAGGTAGATCAGCAATTCCATTTAGAGTTCCTCCAGGAATAAGGCTGGTAAGAGTCAATGCTGCAACTGGCGTTGTTGCACAACGAGGTGATACAAATTCTATTTTGGAGGCTTTTAAGCCTGGTACAGAACCTCTGGAACTTGGTCCAGTTGTTGATGGAGGTTATAATCCACGAGATGATATATCTAATTCTATCCGAGGTATATATTAACTATATTCTGAATTATAAAGTTTTTGTAATTATATAATTATTAAATGGTTTAGGAATATTTTGATCTTAAAATTTTGTAAAATATAGGTTTAAGTAATGCGTGCAGAGATTAATCAAGTAATAGAAAGTATAAAACAATCTATGGCTTTAATGCGGAGGCATCTTTGACTGGGAGAAGTCAATTGAGCGCTTAGATGAATTAAATCACTTGGCTGAAGACCCGACCTTATGGGAGAATCGGGAACGTGCACAAATATTGCTTCGTGAACGCACACATCTAGAAAAATCAATAAAGCGAATTCATGACATTGAGAAAGAACTAGCAGAATCGATAGAGCTTATTGTGCTGGGTGAATCTGAAAATGATACTGATATCATTGTTGACGCTGAAAATGTTATTTTAGCATTGGGACCACTGGCTGATAAAATGGGATTAGAAAGTTTATTGTCTGGAGAGGCTGATACCAATGATTGTTATATAGAAATAAATGCAGGCGCTGGAGGAACTGAATCACAAGATTGGGCGCAAATGTTGGTGCGAATGTATGTTCGTTGGGCTGAAAGTCACGGCTGTAGAATTGAGTGGATTGAAGAAAGTCCAGGAGAAGAAGCAGGAATAAAGTCGTCAACTTTCAAAGTCGAAGGTATTAATTCCTATGGATGGCTTAAAACAGAAGCTGGGGTACATCGACTAGTACGTATTTCACCGTTTGATAGTCAATCACGTCGGCATACAAGTTTTGCGTCTGTATGGGTGTATCCTGTAATTGATGATTCTATAGAAGTGGAAATTGCTGATAAGGATTTACGAATTGATACTTACCGTGCATCGGGTGCTGGAGGTCAGCATGTCAACAAAACTGATAGTGCAGTTAGACTTACACATCTGTTGACCGGTATTGTCGTCCAGTGTCAAAATGATCGTTCACAACACCGTAACCGTGCCACCGCTATGAACATGATGCGAGCTCGTTTGTATGAACACGAACTACAGAAACGAGAAGCTGAAGCACAGGTAGAACAGGATGCAAAAACAGAAATAGGTTGGGGACATCAAATCCGTTCCTATGTACTACACCCATATCAAATGGTAAAAGATCTACGTACAGAGTTAGAAAGTGGTAACACACAAGCAGTGTTAGATGGAGATCTTGATAGTTTTTTAGAGGCTTCCTTGGCTAGCCATATATCAAAATAATAATAATTTAAAAATAAAAACTATGATTAATCTGAGCTATAAACTTAGTTTACTATTGTACCATGAATCTGGTATGCCTGCGCAATCTCTAGCAATTTTATTAAATGGGGGTTTGAGGTTTCCTTTAAAGAATTTTGCTACATAATTTTGCCACGCTTTTTTAGGGGGTATGCCGCGTGATGCACAGATAAAATCGAACCATACCTTTCCGATTCGAACATGTTGTATCTCATCTTTATATATTATTTCTAAGATCTCTGCAGATTTTTCGTCACCGACCTTTCGAAGTTTAACTATCATATTAGGAGTTACGTCTAAACCTCGAGCTTCTAAAACTAAAGGAACTATGGCTAACCTAGCTGCTAAATCGTGTTGCGTTGCCCAGGCAGAGTCCCATAATCCATCATGAGCATCAAGGTCGCCGTACTTCTTGTCAAAATCGGAGAGCCGCTGCGAAAGAATTGAAAAATGTTTAGCTTCTTCGGTTGCTACCTGAATCCAATCAGTGAAGAATTGTTTAGGAAGTTCTAAGCATGAAAAACGAGCAATAATATCCCATGCCAAATCAATAGCATTTAACTCTATATGAGCTAATGCATGCAACAGTGCTACTCTTCCAGAGGCTTCAGTATTAATTCTTCTCCGTGCAACTTTTGTGGGATGTATTAGCCGTGGATGTACTGGGCGTGCGGGGTACGTAGGGGGAATGCCATTATCTAGCATTAATAGAGCACCTTTATCCCAATTTTTAGATATTAGTAATGATAGCTTTACCTTTTCATCTGGGTCGGCTGTCTCTAAAACTTCAATAGCTGACGCTGTAAGAGAGCTTTCAAATATTATTTTAGCATTATTATTCAAAGTGTTTCAGCACATTTAAGAACATTTTCTACATGACCTGAAACTTTTACTTTGCGCCAAACCTTAAGAATTATACCATCTGGACCTATTAAAAAAGTTGAGCGTTCGATACCCATATATTTTTTTCCATACATTGATTTTTCTACCCAAGTACCATACGTCTCACAAACTTTGTTGTCATTATCGCTCACTAGTGTGAAAGGTAATTCATATTTGGCTTTGAAATTATCGTGGCGTTTAATGCTATCTTTAGAAACACCAATGATTGTAATGTTTTTCTTAGTAAAAGCCTGAATGTGGTCACGATAATCGCAGGCCTCTTTGGTGCAACCAGGAGTTGAATCTTTCGGGTAGAAATACAGTACTACTGTTTTTCCTCTAAAGTCCTTTAGATTAATTATACTTTCTCCATCCGCTTCCAATGTGAAGGTAGGAGCTTTGTCACCTTCGCTAATACTCATTAACTTTTCTCCTTTTCTATGTTTAAAAGAACGCTATTTCATACTATAAATAATTTATCTAGTAATATATTGACTAATCTCAATAATGATTAAAGAGTTTTATGTTTAGCTGTATTATTTTTATTGGCTATCAACAAGCTATTAGAATAAATCAGTTTATTTAGTTTTGCCTGTTATGTGCATTTAGTTATAGTTTTTTTAAAAGATGCACAGCGAAGTGATGCATCATCATTCTAAGAGTTTATTGCGCCGTGGTTTGTGTCATGGAGAAGCAGAAAAACGAAACATTACACAGGATTATTCTGCGTGATTATCAGAAGTTCTAAAATTTTATTAGTATTCATAGCTACCATATTACTTGGAATAACTATGTTAACTATTGTTGCGATCTGGCAACTAAATAGAGGGCCAATAAAACTTAGTTTTCTTACTCCTTATATAGAAGATTCTCTTAGCACCCGAGAGAATGATTTTACAGTCAATTTAGAAGAAACGTATATTTTTTGGGATGGCCGGAAACGAACTCTTGATTTACGGATAACTGGATTGGTTATTCTAGATGGTGGAGGTAAAGTTGCCGTTAATTTACCAGAATTATCAGTGCAATTAAGTTTAAGAGCTATGTTAAGTGGTGTAATTGCTCCAACGCAATTAGTACTTATTTCTCCCAGTTTAAAGGTAATTAGAACTTTAGAAGAAAAAATATATTTAGGTGTAGAAAAAATGTCTACGGATACTGTTTCTAGTCTTAATAATATTGATGAAGTCGTAGAATTATTTAAAAATCCAGAAACCTATCCATTCGTTAAATACTTAAAACGGATTATAATATCTGATTCTCAAATAAAAGTCGTAGATAATAAAAATATGCGTATTTTTCAATTTGAAAAAGCTGATATTACACTTGAACGTGATGAAAACGCTATCCGAACGCATGGATCTTTTGTTTTTAAAACAGGTAGTAAAACGAATAGGTTTGATTTTATAGGATCTAAGAGTCCTTTAAATAATAAAATTCAGGTAGGTGTTGTATTTAAAAAACTATTACCGACGACACTTATTAATTTTGATCAGAGGTTAGGTTTCCTTAACAGATATAACCTTCCATTGTCTGGCTTGATGGAATTTTCATTTTCACCTGAATTCTTGATACAAGAAATAGCTTTTAATATAGAGGGAGGTAAAGGTAGCATTATTGTTCCTGAACTATATAGCAATCCTCTATCAGTAAATAGTTTGCGGGTTAAGGCTAGAGTTAATTCAACTTTTAATAAGATTAACCTAGACGAAGTATTTATAGATGCAGGAGTTATTACGGTAAATGTTTTGGGCGATATTATAAAGGAAAATGATAAAATTAGGTTTAAAATCCATGGCGATTTTTCAAGACTATCAGTAAATGATATTTCAAAAATATGGCCTTCTAGTGTTTTGGCTAATGCTCGCAGTTGGATCGCTGAAAACATTAAAGGTGGATATTTAGATAATACGTCTATGGTGATAAATGGGACTACTGATATAGAGGATTTTTCTAAGGTCAAGCTTCAGGATATCTTTGGTGCCTTTAATATTCATGATACGAAAGTTCACTATTTAAAACCTATGGTGCCCTTGTCCCATGTTTATGGTAAAGGTGTATTTGATTCTAAAGGCATAGTAATAGACCTTGAAAAAGGTTTAATAGGGAAACTTAATCTTAGTTCAGGAAGGTTTTCTATTAGTAGGTCATCCATTAGCAATCCTAATGATTTAGCCCATATAGAGGCAACTATAACTGGGTCGACTAGAGACGCTTTACTTCTACTTGATAGCAATCCTTTAAAATTTATTTCACCATTAGGTATAGATCCTTATATATCAGGTGGTGAACAAAACGTTAGAATGGTTTTTGACTTTCCTCTAATACAGGATCTGAAAATTGATATGGTTAATGTTGCTGCTATTGCCAAACTAAAAGGTTTTAGCACCTACATAGAGAGTCTTGGTTTTGATTTTACAGATGGAGATTTCGATGTAATCGTTGATAGCAAAAGTTTAGTTGTAACTGGTAAGGGCTCTTTGTTGGGTGTCCCTTTAAAACTTAAATGGACTGAAAATTTTACTAATGCCTCTAATTTGAGGTCTCGTTATGAAGCGGAAGTTGTACTTGATGAAATAATTCAGCAAAGAATTGGATTGAAACCTCTCTCATTTATGTCTGGTCCTATATCAACGATTGTAAATTATGAGATTTCAAAATCTGGTGATGTTAATGGCTTGATAAGTCTTAATTTAAATAAAACAAATCTCTCGTTAGAAAGTTTTGATTGGTATAAGTCGGCTGGTAGATCTGGATTTGCAAATTTACAAATTTTTGGCAAAGGTGGGAGAAGAGAAAAAAATATTAAATTTTCTGTAAATGCACCAGGGTTATTAGCTGAAGGCCAGGCATTGGTAATTATAAACACCAATAATATTCAGTTATCTAAATTTAATATTAATAATTTTAATATAGATAAATCTAATTTCTCGTTACGAGGGGTTTATGATAAGTCAGGAGAAGCAAATATATTTATTAGTGGTGAAAGTTTGGATCTAAGGTCTATCGTACAAGGTGTTTTTAAAGATAAAAATAAAAATCAAATACCTTTTCGATTAAATATAAGTAAGGAAAAAGAATTAAAAAATATTTTGTTAGGCAAGGAAACTATTCTTCTAAATTCAGAGGGAAGCTTAACGCATGATGGCAGTAAATGGACAAATATTGATATCACTGGTGTTTTATCAAATGGTGGTCCAATAGAGCTAAAGATGCGGACAGTAAATGGAACCAGAAGAGTAGAAGTAAAAACGAATGATGGAGGGGGTTTGTTAAATGCTCTCGATTGGACTAACACTATCGAAGGTGGAAGTTTACAGTTGAATGGTAAATATATTGATGAAGAAGAGGATAATATATTTTTTGGTGAAGTATCTTTAGAGAATTTTAAGCTAGTGGGAAGCTCAATAGGTGTTCGAATTTTATCTCTTGCTTCATTTAGTGGAATCTCTGATGCTATTACGGGAACAGGAATATCAATGCGAAAAGCGATAGTGCCATTTGAAATGACGAATGGTGCTATAAAAATATTGACATCTAAGGCGCAAGGAGCAGGTGTAGGAGTGATAGCTGATGGTTTAATTAACCGTAACTCTAAACTTTTAGAGCTTAAAGGAGAGGTTGCACCTGCCTATTTAATAAACTCTATTTTAGGCAGTATACCTGTTCTAGGTGAGATTATCGGTGATGGTATTATTGCCCTTTCTTTTTCCGTAAGGGGACCAATTAAAAACCCAGGTATATCAGTTAATCCTTTAACAGTATTTGCTCCTGGAGTTTTTCGGAAAGCTTTTACAGGTTTTAATAATAGAAATTTGATAAAACCAAACCCGATTTCGGAATAGATGCCAGGGCTTCTAGTCAGTAAACTATTTTGTTTACACCGGCCTAATAAGTACATGTCTTTTTTTGCCGGCAGATAATTTAATCAAACCATTATTGTCAAGATTTTTATTTCCAATCATAGTCATCTCATCTTTTATCGAATCGTCATTGATGCGGCAGCCACCTCCTTTAATTAGTCGCCGTGACTCGCTGTTAGATTGGGTTAATCCTGATGTGGTTAATAGGGTAAAGACAAGTATCCCACTAGAAAGGTCTTTTAAAGAAATATCGATTGTAGGTAGACTAACTGTGCTGGTGTCTAATTCAAATGTTTCGTGCGCTGTTTGAGCAGCTGCGTTGGCGGCTTTTAATCCGTGAAGTAGCTGGGTGGCCTGAGTAGCTAGTATCTTCTTTGCTTCATTTATCTCTGCACCTTGTAAAACTTCCAGTTTTTTTATTTCTTTCATTGGTAAAGTAGTGAATAGCTTTAGAAAATTTCCTACATCACCGTCTTCTGTATTTCGCCAAAACTGCCAATAATCGTAGGGACTAAAACGCTCGGAGTTAAGCCAAACGGCTCCAGAGGCCGTTTTACCCATTTTTGCACCTGAAGAAGTTGTTATAAGTGGAGATGTCAAACCATACAAAGAGCGATTAGAGAACCGTCTGCCAAGCTCAACACCATTTATAATATTTCCCCATTGATCAGAACCACCCATTTGTAGAGAGCAGTCGTAGCGTGTTGCCAGTTCGAGAAAATCATATGCCTGTAGAATCATATAGTTAAATTCTAGAAACGTTAATGGCTGTTCTCTGCCTAGACGTAATTTGACAGAATCGAAAGATAGCATGCGGTTAATGGTAAAATGTTGTCCAACATCTCGAAGAAATTTAATATATTTTAACTCATCAAGCCAATCAGCATTATTAACTAATAGAGCTTTATTAGTTGAATCACCAAAATCAAGAAAATTGTCAAAGGTTTTTTTAATCTGTGTAATGTTTTCGTTTATCTGTATATCATTTAGTAAGCGCCTGGTTTCATCGCGACCAGAAGGATCACCAACCTTAGTAGTTCCACCGCCCATTAAAACAATTGGTTGATGACCAGTTTTTTGCAACCAATGTAGCATCATTATTGATACTAAATTTCCTATATGTAGGCTATTAGCAGTAGCATCATAACCAACGTAGGCTGTTAGCATCTTACTACTAGCATTTTTGTCGAGCACATTCATGTCTGTACATTGATGAATGAACCCTCGCTCACTTATAATCTTTAGAAATTCTGATTTAATGATAGGCATGGTATAAATTTTATTCGTAATTCTGTTTTAGGGCTATGACTATGTTATTAACGCTCATATCACATCTGAACACTATATATGTAAAGCGTATGTTTTTTTTTAATTAATTTATGAGATAGATTAATGGCGTTTAAAAAACCTATTTTAGTTATTGGCCTTATGAGCGGGACATCTATGGATGGAGTAGATTGTGCTATAATTAAAACCGATGGCATCAGTTTTGTAGAGCCAATCTCAAGTTTAACTATTCCATATTCTTTAGGCTTTCGATTTGAATTGTCTAGCATACAAGGTGGTGATGGAGAAGTTGATAGAATAGGTGCTAAATTGACCAGCTATCACGCTAAAGCTGTTCGAATATTATTAGAAAAAACAAAGTTAACAACTAACGATATTAGTTTGATCGGGTTTCATGGACATACCATTTTACATCTCCCACAAAAGAGAAGAACTTGGCAGATAGGCGATGCTAAGCTATTAGCATCACTTACTAAAATAAATGTGGTTGCTGATTTTCGCTCTAATGATGTAGCTGCTGGTGGCCAGGGGGCTCCTTTAGCTCCAATATTTCACGCTGCTATTGCACCTGGTAAAAGGCCTTTGTGTTTAATAAATATAGGAGGTGTAGCTAACGTTACTTGGATTGGCGAGATAAATTCAGATAATAGGACTACGGAATTCAGTAATTTATTAGCTTTTGATAGCGGTCCTGGGAATGCCCTGATTGATGATTGGGTTTTATCTCATTATGGAAAATCTTTTGATCGTGACGGTCGTATTGCAGCTAGCGGTTCTGTAGATGAAGAATGTCTAAATACTTTAATGTCTAATATGTATTTCAAAAAGAATCCTCCAAAGTCTTTAGGGCGTGATGACTTTAATATAGACTGTATTAGTACCTTATCACCCGCGGATGGGGCTGCAACTCTTACAGAATTTTCAGCTAATGCGATTAAAAAAGCTGAATGTTTCCTACCAGGTTCTCCAAGACGGTGGATTGTTACTGGAGGAGGACGGAATAATGCCTTTCTTATGAAATTATTGAAGCATAAGTTGAATGCTGATGTTTTAAAGGCTGAAAAAGTAGGATTGAATGGCGATTCAATGGAGGCCCAAGCATTTGCTTACTTAGCTGTTAGAAGTATACGTAAACTTCCTCTTAGCGGGCCAACCACTACAGGAGTAACAAGTCCTATTACTGGAGGAAAGTTTTATAACGCTTACTAATCATCAGATTTAGAAAGTTTTTTATCAATTTCCGGCATACGTCGTTCTAGATATGCAGTGACATTTGCCTCTACTTGTTCCAACTCATTTCCAAAAAAATGATTAGCACCTTCAATTAGTTGGCTTTCTATAACAACGTCGCGTTGTTTGGCCACTTTAGCTATCATTTCATCTATAGAATCTGGTGGTACAATTTCGTCTTTATCTCCGTGTATAACTAGACCTGAAGCTGGACAGGGAGCTAAAAATGAAAAATCATACATATTTGCAGGAGGAGCTATAGAAATAAATCCCTTTATTTCTGGTCTTCTCATAAGTAGTTGCATACCAATCCACGCACCGAAAGAAAAACCAGCTACCCAACACTGCGGCGCGTCGGTATGAATTGTTTGTAGCCAATCTAGTGCCGAGGCGGCATCTGATAGCTCTCCTTCACCACGATCATAAACACCTTGACTACGTCCAACTCCACGAAAGTTAAACCGCAGAGTAGCAAATCCACGATTAACAAATGTTTGGTATAGCTGATAAACAACTTTATTATTCATTGATCCCCCGCGCTCAGGATGCGGGTGTAGTATCATGGCTAATGGTGAATTTGGCTTTTGAGCCGGATAAAACTGGCCCTCTAAGCGTCCTTCTGGTCCCTTCATTATAACTTCAGACATCTCTTTCCTCTTCATCAAAACTAGTTGTCTAGTCTTTTAAATCTACAAACTTAACTTTTACCTAATCTAGACTTCAGTCTTTGCAGCTAATACTTGACCACAGTAGTAAGGTAACCTATATGCCGGTTAGGGATAGCGGCTCTAAATGTGTATGTAGAAAAATTATTTATTAGCTGTATATCATAAAGGTAGTCATGTTCTACAAGGACTTAATTAAAGAAATAGATGCGTATATGGAGCGCGATCCAGCGGCTCATTCTCGTTTAATGGTGTTTGTTAGCTATCCCGGTCTTCATGCAGTAATTTGGCACAGAATGTCTCATTGGTTATGGAGTTTGCGTTTATTTATTTTAGCTCGTTTAGTTGGTAATCTCAGTCGTTGTTTTACGGGTATTGAAATTCATCCTGCAGTTGTTATTGGTAAGAGGTTAGTCATAGATCACGGTATGGGCGTTGTTATAGGAGAAACTGCAGAAATTGGTGATGATGTAACTTTATATCATGGAGTTACTCTGGGAGGTATAACACCTTCTATAGAAAGTGAAAGACAAAAATACGTAAAGCGGCACCCCACAATCTGTGATGGCGCTATTATTGGTTCAGGAGCCCAGGTATTAGGGCCACTTGTTGTTGGTCGTAATTCAAGGATTGGAGCAAACGCTGTGGTTACACGTAATGTTCCTGAGGGGGTGACTGTTGTTGGAATTCCGGCAAAACCTGTTGAAGAAGAACTAACTGATACAGATCACTTTGCTGCCTATGGAACACCAACAATAGATACGCCAAATCGAGAAGAAATCTTAATAGCACAGTTGCTTGGTGAAGTGAGCTTGCTACGCCGTAGAATTGAAGAGTTAGAAAATAAAACAGCTGGAGAGAATTATGAATCTCCGAATAATTCAGAAAATGAAATTGATCTTGCCGATGTTTAGCATGGGGCGAGAAAGACTTCTTTATAATAAGAGAATGTGGAGATTATTTTGAAGCTGGGTACTAAAGGAAGATATGCAGTTATGGCGATGGTTGATTTGGCCATGTATGATAGTAATAAACCGGTTGCGTTGAGAAAAATATCAGAACGACAAGAAATTTCATTGAGATACCTAGAACAATTATTTGTAAAATTACGTCGTTCTGGTCTTGTTAATAGTATGCGGGGGCCTGGAGGGGGTTATAAATTAGCCTTTGATCCTCGTAGCATTAATATTTCTGAAATTATTAGTGCGGTTGATGAGCCACTAAAAGTAACCAGGTGTGAGACAAGAGGACTGGTAAGCTGCATGAGTAAAAAAAGTCGCTGCCTAACTCACGATTTATGGGATCAATTAGGTCAACAAATTATGCTTTATCTAAGTTCTATAACTTTAGCAGATGTGTGTAACGGGGGTATTTTGGGTTATGACAAGCTAGATGAAGTAATAACCACGGAAATAGCCGCGGAGTAGGCTCATATGGATGTTTACCTAGACTATAATGCTACAGGTATACTTCGACCAGAAGTTGTGATCGCCATGCAGGATACATTTCATCTTTTTGGCAATTCTTCCTCAGTTCATCGCTTGGGGCGTTTGGCTAGGAGTGCTATTGAAGAAGCTCGTGAAAAAATTGCTTCTGTTGTGGGGGTGTCGCCGACTGAAATTATTTTTACTAGTGGTGGTACTGAAGCGAATAACCTTGTGCTTAGCAATAAAGATATTCCTGTATTTATTTCTGCAACCGAACACGACTCAATCAACGCAGTTCGCTTAGATTCGAAAATAGTTAATGTAGATATTAATGGGGTAATTGATCTAGAGCATTTAGAGAAGATGCTGGGTTATACCGATAGACCTTCGATGGTTTCTGTAATGTTGGCTAATAATGAAACCGGAGTATTACAGCCAATACAACAGGTAGTTAATGTGGCACGGCGTTTTGGGGCTATAATACATTGCGATGCCGTTCAAGGACTTGGCAAAATACCGTTTTCTTTTTCTGAACTGGGTGTAGATATGTTAACTATTTCAGCTCATAAGATAGGCGGCCCTAAAGGTGTTGGAGCATTGATCGTCAAAGAAGGAGTTGATTTGCCCCCTTTACTTGTTGGAGGAGGACAAGAAAGAAATCGTCGAGCTGGAACCGAGAACATCACTGGAATATGTGGTTTTGGTGTTGCTGCTTCTCTAGTGCAATTAGCCCTAGAGCAGATCCCTGATTTGGAGAAGATGCGTAATAAAATTGAATGCGGGGTTAAAGCAGAAATACCTGAGGTGACTATCTATGGAGAAGAGGTGGCTCGCTTGTCTAACACAAGCTGTATTGGACTTCCGGGTTTGAGTAATGAGAGTCAAGTAATGGCACTAGACCTGGCTGGTGTTTATGTCAGTGCTGGATCAGCATGTTCCAGCGGTAAAGTTACGCCAAGCCATGTTTTGAAGGCTATGGGCTTTAATGATGTGGCCGCCTCTAGCGCCATAAGAGTCTCTCTTGGTTGGCAGACGACTGAGAGCGACTGTGACGCTTTTGTTACTACATGGACTGAGATGGCGCAACGGATACTTGATTCCAATGAGTTATGTGGATTGGTGACCTAGGTGCATGAGCTATGAACCAGAGTAAAATCAAAAATTCAGCTAGTTCGAGTAATCCAATGAGGGTCTATTTAGATTATCAGTCTACTACTCCTGTCGATCCAAGAGTTATGGAATGTATGTTACCTTGGTTTACTGAGTATTTTGGGAATGCACATTCTTCTCAGCATTCCTTTGGACTAGAGGCTGCGGAAGCAGTAGAAGAGGCTCGCAATAAAATTGCTAGAGTTTTGGGTGCTGAAGGGCGTGAAATTATTTTCACATCAGGAGCCACAGAGTCAAACAATCTAGCCATCAAGGGTGCCTCACGGTTCGCAAGTCGGTATAGAAAAGGTAAACATATTATAGTTCTTGAGACTGAACACAAATGTGTTCTCGAGTCATGCACTGCTTTGGCTGGAGAGGGCTTTCGTACTACTATACTTAAGGTTGGCACAGATGGTTTGGTTGACTTAGATAAATTGGCTGATGCTATTCAAGAAGGTACTGTACTAGTATCAATTATGGCCGTTAATAATGAAATTGGTGTCATCCAACCACTAGAAAAAATAGGTCAATTATGTCAAAAAAATGGAATATTATTTCATACTGACGCTGCTCAGGCAGTGGGTAAAATAGAAGTTAATGTAAATAATATGCACGTCGACTTAATGAGTGTCTCTGGTCATAAGCTTTATGCACCTAAAGGCATTGGTGTGCTCTATATTCGACGTCGTCCGAGAGTCCGTTTGCTTCCTGAAATTACCGGTGGGGGACAAGAACGAGGAATGCGCTCAGGTACTCTGCCGGTGCCGCTCATCGTCGCAATGGGAGAAGCTTGTAATATAAGTGACAAAGAGATGTATAGTGAATCTTTGCGTCTTATTGAATTGAGAGCTTCTTTATTGGAACAACTTAAGAATATGATACCGGATTTAATTATCAATGGAAGCATGAAGGAGAGAGTGCCAGGTAACCTTAATATTAGTTTTCCAAATACGAATGCTATGGATTTAGTTAAATCTCTTAAGGATGTTGCAGTTTCTACTGGTTCTGCATGCTCATCGACTTCTAAAGATCCTTCTTATGTATTAAATGCACTTGGTCTGTCGCCTTCGATAACGAGAGGGTCTATAAGGATCGGTTTAGGCAGATTCACGACCCAATCCGAAATAGATTATTCTGCAAGAAGTATAGCCAATCAGGTTTTGACAAAAAAAAATAACGAAAAAGTCGCGGCAGAATGATTGTGAGGAAGATAAATGTCTAAAGACGTTGAAGCTATTGAGCGGGCGAAATCAATTAGTGAGCCGTATAAATACGGTTTTGTCACTGATATTGAAGTTGATTTAGCTCCTAAAGGACTATCTGAGGATATAGTTAAGCTAATTTCAGAAAAAAAATCTGAGCCTAAGTGGATGCTTGATTGGCGACTAAAGGCATATAAAAAGTGGCTAGAAATGACACCTCCTGAATGGCAGAAGGTTAGCTTCAAACCAATCGATTATCAGGATGCATATTATTATGCTGCCCCTAAGACCGGCAACAAACCAAAATCACTCGATGAGGTTGATCCACAACTGCTGGAAGTCTATGAAAAACTTGGAATTCCTTTGAAAGAACAAGAAGTATTAGCTGGTGTGAATGGAGCGCCTAAAGTAGCTGTAGATGCTGTATTTGATAGTGTTTCCGTAGCAACAACGTATAGGGCTAAGCTGGAAGAAATTGGGGTAATTTTTTGTCCAATATCAGAAGCTATACAAAATCACCCGGACTTGGTTAGAAAATACCTGGGTTCAGTAGTTCCTTATACAGATAATTATTATGCGACATTAAATTCAGCGGTTTTTACCGACGGCTCGTTTGTCTACATTCCAAAAGGGGTTAGCTGTCCCATGGAATTGTCAACATATTTTCGTATTAACCAGGAGAATACAGGTCAGTTTGAGCGTACCCTCATCATAGCTGACGAGGATGCACAAGTTAGCTACCTGGAGGGATGTACTGCACCAATGCGTGATGAACATCAGCTGCATGCTGCTGTTGTAGAACTGATAACTTTAGACAATGCTGAGATAAAATACTCAACAGTACAGAACTGGTATCCCGGCGATGAGGCGGGTGTTGGTGGTATTTATAATTTTGTTACTAAACGCGGGGCATGCCGCGGAAAAAACTCAAAGATTTCATGGACTCAAGTAGAAACTGGTTCAGCCATTACTTGGAAGTATCCTAGCTGTATTTTACAAGGAGATAATTCAGTAGGTGAGTTTTATTCGGTAGCAATTACAAATAATGCTCAGCAAGCCGATACTGGCACTAAGATGATACATATAGGTAAAAATACTAGCTCTAGAATTATTTCTAAAGGCATTTCGGCTGGACGTGCTGATCAAACTTACCGAGGTTTGGTTCGTATGCAGCGAGGTGCAAACGGCGCGCGCAACTATACACAATGTGACAGTTTATTAATTGGTGATAATTGCGGTGCACATACAGTGCCGTATATTGAAAGCCAGAACCAAAGTGCTCAAGTTGAGCATGAAGCGACGACAAGTAAAATAAGCGATGATCAAATGTTTTATTGTAGACAGCGTGGTTTGACCGAAGAAGAATCAGTTTCGTTAATTGTAAATGGTTTCTGTCGAGAAGTTTTACAAACGTTACCTATGGAATTTGCAGTTGAAGCCCAAAAATTAGTTGGGATCAGCCTAGAAGGCAGTGTCGGCTAGGGCCGACAAGACAGGGACAATTAAATGGCGTTATTAGAAATACGAAACCTTCATGCGAGCGTTCATGAAAAACCAATACTTAATGGCGTTGATTTAACAATTGATGCTGGTGAAGTGCATGCCATTATGGGACCTAATGGCTCTGGAAAGAGTACTCTATCTTATATTCTTTCTGGTCGCGAAGGTTACGAAATTACTGAAGGTGAAATTATCTATAATGGATCAAATTTACTTGAGATGGTTGCGGACGAAAGAGCACGGGAAGGAATATTTTTAGCATTTCAATATCCGGTTGAAATACCAGGTGTTGCCGGCTTAACTTTTCTTAAAACAGCAGCTAATGCCGTACGAGTTCACCGAGGTATGGATGAATTGGATGCTATGGACTTTCTTAAATTTGTTAGAGGTAAAGCTAGCGCACTTGATATTAGTGATAGCATGCTCAAACGAGCTGTAAATGAAGGTTTTTCTGGCGGTGAGAAAAAGCGTATGGAAATTCTTCAAATGGCAGTTCTTGAACCTTACCTTGCAATTCTTGATGAAACTGATTCTGGACTAGACATTGATGCTCTAAAAGTTGTTTCTGACGGTGTTAACAGTTTTCGTAATTCTCAGCGTAGTATACTCTTGATCACTCACTATCAGAGACTTTTAGACTATATAGTGCCGGATAGAGTCCATGTTTTAGCCAATGGTCGTATAGCCCAAAGTGGAGATAAGAATTTAGCGCTTGAGTTAGAAAAAAATGGTTACAGTAAATTTATGAAAGCAGTGGAGTAAGAAAATTGCCGGACGGTACTGGATATATTCAACCCTTTGTTGACCAAGCAATTAATGGTAGCACAATAATACCTGGAAAAAATGTTGAATGGTTGCAAGATTTACGTAAAATGGGAGCTGGTGTTTATACAGAACGTGGCTTGCCAAGTCGTAGAGATGAGTACTGGCGCTATACCAACTTAAACTTGCTTGATAAAAACGAATATAAGCTTCAAAATACTGGTCGTTTAATTGATGTGCCAAGCTTACCGCATAGGGCTGTAACTGAATTAGCAAGTTATCGTATAGTTTTTGTGAACGGATATTTACGACCTGATTTGTGTGTACTAGACGATATGCCTGATGGAGTATTAATCTCCGGTCTCGGTGATATGATTGCCGCAGCTCCTGAAAGATTAGAACCTTATCTGGGCAAAAACATTAACTTCGTTGATATGCCTATGGCAGCATTAAATACCGCGTTTATACACGATGGTTTGTTTCTGTTTGTTGATTCAAGTGTGGAGCTGGATAAGCCAGTACATTTACTATCTATAGTGGTACCTGGTAATACGCCAATAATGGTTCAACCGCGTAATTTGGTCGTTCTTGGGGCTGAGTCCAAGGTAACATTAATAGAAAGTCATATAGGAAATCCTGGTGTTGGCTACTTTAATAATATTGTTAGTGAACACACATTGGGAGATGGAGCACAGCTTAACCATTATACATTTCAAGAAGAGAGTACCTCCGCAGTTCATATAGCTGGTTCAGCATTAAAACTAGGAGCTTCATCTAGTTATGACGGTTTTTTACTTCAAAGTGGGGGATTAGTCGCTCGAGTTGAAACACGTGCATTATTAAATGGCATTGATGCAGATTGTCGTCTTGATGGAATATATCTGGGAACTAATAATCAACTATTAGACACAACCACGTATGTTGAGCATGTTGTTCCAAACTGTCGCTCTCGCCAAGTTTATAAGGGGGTTTTGGATAAAAGCTCTAGGGGTGTTTTTCAAGGTAAAATACATGTATGTGAAGGAGCACAGAAAACTGATGGACACCAGCTTAGTCGGGCGCTGTTACTTTCTAATAGAGCCGAAATTGACGCTAAGCCAGAGTTAGAGATTTATGCTGATGACGTTAAATGTAGTCACGGTGCTTCAGTAGGTGAACTAGACTCAGAGTCATTATTTTATTTAATGAGTCGTGGTATTACTTTTGATGAAGCCCGTCGTATTTTGATAGAAGCTTTTGTAAGTGAAGCATTATCCGAAATTCGTCTTGACCAAGTAGCAGAAGATTTCTCTGCACATATTCGTAATTGGCTTCAGGCTAATATTAACTTTTCAGAATTAGCATAAAGGTTACGAATATGCGATCAGTCTCTAATGTTAAAGAGAAAGCTGAACCTTTAGATATAAAAAAGGTTAGAGAAGACTTTCCTATTTTTAGGCAGTCTATGAATGAATCCCCACTAGTTTTTCTTGATAGCGCTGCTTCTGCTCAGAAACCTCAGCAGGTAATCGATTCGATACGAGAAGTCTATGAAAATGAGTACGCTAATGTGCATAGAGGGTTATACCAATTAAGTGAATTGCTAACGCAGCGCTATGAAGGTGTACGAGATACGATCTGTAATTATATTAACGCAGAGCATAGTCATGAAATAATTTTTACTAAAAACGCGACAGAATCAATTAATTTAGTTGCCAATAGTTTTGGTCGTACTTTCTTAGAAAAAGGCGATGAGGTTGTTATTACCGAGCTGGAACATCATGCTAATATTGTTCCTTGGCAGTTGCTGCGAGAAGAAAAAGGAATTGTTCTTAAAATAGCTCCGATTGATGATACCGGAGATATAATTATGTCTGAGTTTGAAAAAATCCTTGGCCCACGTACTAAACTGGTTGCTATATCTCATATGTCTAACGTTTTAGGGACTATCTTGCCGGTTGCAGAAATTACTAAAATGGCTCATTTGGTAGGAGCAAAGGTACTGGTAGACGGCTGTCAGTCGGTAACACACATTCCTATAGATATACAGAAACTGGGCTGTGACTTTTTTGTTTTTTCCGGCCATAAATTATACGGTCCTAGTGGCGTAGGTGTTTTGTATGGGCGTGAGAATATTTTAGAGAAGATGCCACCATATATGGGTGGTGGAGATATGATATCATCAGTAACATTTGAAAAGTCAACATGGGCTAGTTTACCACATAAATTCGAAGCTGGTACACCGGCTATAGTGCAGGTTATAGGTCTTGGAGCCGCAATTGATTATATAAATTCGATTGGTCTTAAACAAATTAGTATCCACGAACATAATGTTTTAAAGTATGCAACTCAGAATCTACTTAAAATTGATGGACTGCGTTTAATTGGAAACTCAGTTGAGAAGGCTAGTATTTTATCGTTTACTCTAGATGTTGCTCACCCTCACGATATAGCTACCATTATTGATCGTTCTGGTGTAGCTGTAAGGGCAGGGCATCACTGTGCACAACCGTTGATGCAACGTATGGATATACCGGCAACAGTTCGTGCTTCCATTGGTATGTATAATAACTACACTGATATAGATTTACTTATAGAGGCAATAAACAAAGTGCATGAGATTTTTAGCTGATGGATGATTTAAGAGAACTATATCAAGAAGTGATTCTTGATCATGGAAAACATCCCCGAAACTTTAAGGCTATAGAAGATGCAACCTCTACAGCACATGGGAGTAATCCTCTATGCGGAGATCAGCTCACTATTTATATAAAGCTAAGTGATAATGGGCTACTTCAGGATGTTGCTTTTACTGGCCGAGGCTGTGCTATTTCCATGGCTTCTGCTTCTATGTTGACCGAGTTAGCTATAGGAAAATCAGAATTAAAAATGAATGAAATATTCAACGCATTTCACGAAATGTGTATTGGTTCTGGTGAGGCTAGTGAATTAGATGAAGAACTAGAAAAGTTGCAAGTGCTATCAGGAGTAAAAGAGTTTCCAACTCGTGTTAAATGCGCCACCCTGTCTTGGCATACGCTGATAGCTGCACTTTCCGGAGATATTGAAGTGACAACAGAGTAGGTATAGAAAATGAATGAATCAGGAGGCCCTAGTCTTGCTGACTTTATGCCAAACAACGCGAAAGCAGGAGAACCGGTTGTAGCCAGATTAGGGTCGCCACTGGCCCCTGGTGTAAAGGTTAGTGATAAGACGGAGATTATTAAAGCTCTACGGACAGTTCATGATCCTGAAATTCCAGTAAATATATATGATTTGGGTCTTATCTACGATTTAGAAGTAAAAACTGATGGTACTGTTATTATCAATATGACTCTGACGGCTCCAGCCTGCCCAGTGGCCGGTGAATTACCAATTTGGGTGGCGCAAGCAGTCAGTGATGTTAAAGGTTGTGGTGAAGTTGAGGTGTGTTTGGTCTGGGAACCAAAATGGACTATGGACCTTATGACTGACGAGGCAAAACTAACGCTTGACATGTTTTGAAATATCTAAGACTAAGTGGAAAGAAGGATAAAAGTACGATGACCAGCCCTATAATTACCATGACGGATGCCGCGATTGAGCGAGCGAGATGGTTAATGTCGTCTGCCAATCCTGATGTAGTCGGACTGAGAGTTGGAATCAATTCACGCGGCTGTTCGGGCCTATCATATGTAGTTGAGTATGCAAGTGAACGTCGTCAATTTGAAGAACTTATAGAATATGAAGGTTTTTCTGTATTTATTGATCCTGCAGCGAGCATGTTTCTTATTGGATCTGAGATGGATTATCAAGAAGCACAGTTCCAAACTGGATTTACCTTTAGTAATCCTAATGCAAAAGGCACGTGCGGCTGCGGGGAGTCATTTCACGTATAGTTCTAATTTAGAAAATATTCAAAATAATTTTAAGGCTATATTTTAATGGCGACAATGACTTTTGTTCTACCTAATGGCGAGAGTCAAGAATTTGAGGCTCCGTTAGGGCATTCTGTTTTGCAAATAGCCTGGGATAACAATATTGATATAGAAGGAGCATGTGAAGGAGCTTTGTCGTGTTCTACTTGTCATGTTGTTGTTGAGAACGAATGGTTTGATATGCTAGAAGAAGTTACTGAGGACGAGGAAGATATGCTAGATCTAGTTTTCGGACTTAAAATAACATCACGTCTAGGATGTCAAATTATTATCACTAAAAAGCTTGATGGTTTAACTGTGATGTTACCATCTGAAACGCGTAATATTTTACTAGAGTAGAGTATGATTACACAACCTCAGTCTAATAATAAGTTGCATACAAAATTGCGGAAGGAAAATAACGAGCTTTGGCAACAATACGTTATTCATCCATTTGTTAAAAAATTAGCAGCTGGCACGTTGCCTATGTCTAGTTTTAAATATTTTTTGGCCCAGGATTATTTATTTCTTATTCAGTTAGCACGTGCTTATGCTTTGGCAGCTTATAAAAGTGATAACTTAGATGACATAAGTTCTTGTGCCTTAGGCATGTATGCAATCATAGATTCTGAAATACAATTACATCTTGAATATTGTGCTAACTGGGGTCTAGCAAAAAAAGATATACTAGCGACTAAAGAATCTTTGGCAACTATAGCTTATAGTCGTTATATACTAGATAAAGGAATGCAGGGTGATTTATTGGATTTATATGTTGCACTATCTCCTTGTATAATTGGCTATGGTGAAATAGGCACCCGTATTGCTAATGATCCGTTAACAAATATTGAAGATAATCCATACGTTTCATGGATAGAGCTATATTCAAGTGAAGATTATCAGGAAGTTGCTCGTTCTCACTCGGAGATTATGGATAGGTTATGGAATGAACGTGCTGGTGAAAAAAGAATAGCCCAGATCAACAAAAACTTTATTCAGTCAGTACAACTTGAAGTCGATTTTTGGCAGATGGGATTAGATGCAGAAAATTAAATTGTATAATAAACAATTTTATCTTTTAGTTAGTATTTGCCATCTTCTAATTGTATATCTTAACAATAATATGTTCATTGATCCTGCGGATACGCCCATCATCCCATAATATTGGCATTGCATCTGGACCTTTATTCAAGGTGTATCGTTCTTGGGGAAATTTAGAACGCATTAGACCAGATTTTGCTTGATCAAATAATTCCTTTTGCGTGTAGGGATTGCTTCTACTTAGAGCTATCTTAGCTCCATGGACTGTTATCTTTAGTTTCCAATTATTGCTTCCATTAAGTGCTTTATTTATTCTTAGAATTAAATTTTCCACTTCACGAGATGCCATAGTAGAACGGCTAATTCTTAAATTACCGCTGACATTTAGACGAAAAGTTAGAGGTTTAATCAACAAATCTGAATCAAATCTGAACTCTTTCTTTATGGCGTTTTGCTGCTCCAAACTAAGATTATGCAGCTTTTTACTTTCTGTTCTTGCTAAACTGTCGTAGCAGTTTAGACGCTCCGTATTGTTTTTCACCGATTTACACGAGATGATACTTTGGTTCATATTTGCAAAGCTTGATTTTGAAATAAAACTAAAAAAAACAGCTATTGCAATTATAACGATATAGATCCGCATGCATGTTCTCCACGATAAACTAAGTTATTATACATTTATTATATGTATTCTCAATTGATTGGGCGTAAATTTTACTTTTTTTTAATAAATAATTTCTACTATTTGCTATCCACGATAGTAAGCCTATATTGCTAATTATGGTTCAATCGATCAACAGTCTTGGTTTAGCTAAGAAACCTAAAGATACAAGAGTTGTGGTCGCCATGTCTGGCGGGGTGGATAGTTCTGTCACGGCAGCCCTTCTGCATGAGCAAGGATATGATGTAGTTGGTATCTCACTGCAACTTTATGATCATGGTGTTGCTATTGGTAAGTCTAAGACTTGTTGTGCAGGTCAAGATATTTATGATGCTGGAAGAGTAGCTGACCGTCTTAATATACCGCATTATGTTCTTGACTATGAAGAAAAATTTAAGGTCGACGTAATTGATAAATTTGCGAGTTCATATGTAAAGGGAGAAACACCAATACCGTGTATATTATGTAACCAGACAGTTAAATTCCGAGACTTAGTTAAAACTGCACGGGAAATAGATTCTGATCTTCTTGCTACTGGACACTATATTCGTAGAGTTGATGATGGAGGGCAACAATTGCATCGAGCAGTTGATCACTCTCGTGATCAGAGTTATTTCTTGTTTTCCACTACACGTGAACAAATTGATTATCTTCGTTTTCCTCTTGGAGGTTTTACAAAAGTTGAAGTACGTGATCTGGCACGTCGTTATGATTTAATAACCTCTGAAAAGCCTGATAGTCAGGATATATGCTTTGTGCCCAATGGTAACTATGCCGACATTGTCCAGAAGTTGCGCCCTGAATCTGGAGAACCAGGAGACATAGTGGATAAATATGGCAATATTTTGGGCCGCCATAAGGGTATAATTCACTATACAATTGGTCAGCGCCGAGGTTTGGGTATTGGTGGGCGGCCAGGAATTTCTGAAAATGATTCTATATTATATGTAATAAGCATAGAAGCTGATACTTGTAGAATTGTGGTTGGAAATAGGTCAGATTTATCTATAAAGAAAATGTTTATCAAAGAAATAAATTGGCTTGGTATAGGAGATTCGCCTTCTCCTACTGGAATTGATATTTCGGTCAAAATACGATCCACACAAGAGCCAGTTTTAGCTAGGCTTTACGGTGGTTTGAATGGTCAAGGAAGGATTGAATTAGTAGAACCGGAATTTGGAATTGCTCCGGGACAAGCAGCAGTGTTCTATGATGGTACTAGGCTTCTTGGAGGGGGATGGATAATAAGAAGTGAGAGTATTTCACAGGTAAGAGCATGAGCACGTATGTTTTGGTTCATGGTGCTTATCATGGGGCTTGGTGCTACACTAAATTAGTTCCTTTATTAAAGGATGCGGGGCATATAGTTATTGCAGTAGATTTGCCGGGTCACGGTAAAAACCCCACGCCTATTCATCAGGTTACATTATCTAATTATGTTAACCACGTTTGCCAGATAATAGATTCACAACCAGGTCCAGTAATACTAGTAGGCCATAGTTTAGGCGGTATAACTATTAGTCAGACAGCCGAACAGCGATCAAATAAGATAAAATATTTAGTATATTTAACTGCTATGATGCCAAAAAACGGTGAATCACGAATGGATATTTCTGCACGTGTGAATGAAATCCCAAAGGTTGCACAAGCGAGGGTGTCGGTCGCAGGAGGGTCGGCTTCAGTAATTGGGGCTGAAAGTATAAAACCTCTCTTCTATGAAGATTGTTTAGAAGAAGACATTGTTTTTGCTAAAAAAAACCTAGTTCCCCAAGCTACACAAATTCTGTATGCCGAGGTCAGCTTGTCAGATAATAGCTATGGGAATGTGCCTAGAGTGTTCATTGAATGTTTAAAAGACCAGGCAATTCCGTTACAAATGCAGCGTCGAATGGTTGCCGACATGCCTTGTGATAGAGTATTATCGTTGAATACCTCTCATTCGCCTTTTTTTTCTGCACCTGGTGAATTAGCAGTTCACTTACTCTCATTAAGTTAATAAATTTAGATTTTAAAGGAGATTAAACATGTTGAAAACACGTAACCCATCTGACGTAGCGCCTCCAGGAGGATTATATAGCCATTCCGTTGAGGTTCCTGCTAATGCTCGTTGGCTCGTAACAGCAGGTCAAGTTGGCATGGCTCCTGATGGTGCTATTCCAGAAGGTTTTGAGGCCCAGCATGATCAGATCTGGAAAAATACTATTGCAATTTTAAATGATGCGGGCTTTGGAGTTGAAGATATAGTGAGAATCAATGTTTTTTCTACTGATCCAACAGGTTTACCTCATGTTATGGAGCACCGTAAAAAATACCTTAAACCAGATCATACTCCTGGTTCAACGTGGTTGGTAATAAGCCAGTTAGCCAATCCCAAGTTCGTTGTAGAAATGGAGACTATTGCGGCTAAAGCCGATTAGGTCAGTTTTAAAACAGATTTAATTTATAGTTCTTTGAGTATGCATGATGTCACGCAGAGCCGTTATAAGTCAGGGGCGTGGCCCTATGTACTACTTATTGCTGCATCTTTTATTCTAGCAACAAACCATATTGTTGGGCGAACAGTACAGGGTTCTCTGCCACCTATGGGTCTTGGATTTTGGCGTATAATAGTTGCCTCAGCTGTTTTACTACCTTTTTATTGGAAGCCATTTATCGAATCATGGCCTGTTATTCGTAGGCATTGGAAACTATTTCTGGTTATGGGAGCTGCGTTGGCTCCATTTGGGAATGCTTCAGTTTACCTTGCTTATAATTTTACTAGCGCGATAAATGGAGGTATTGTTGCTACTGTTCAACCTGTAGCTACGGTGGTTTTATCATATTTTTTGCTTTCTGAATTAATTAATAAGGTTCAGGCAATAGGTGTTCTAGTAGCTGCAACTGGTGTTCTTGTGATTTTGTCTGCAGGAAATCTTGATATTTTGTTATCTTTTAAACCAAATATCGGGGATCTTATTATGCTGGCCGCTATGTTTGGCTTTGCTGTTCATAATGTTCTTTTAAGACGCTTGCCAAAGGGTTTAAGTGGACCGGTTATCTTACTTGGCGTGCAACTATTTGGGGCTATAGTAATTTTTCCCATATATGTAGTAGAAATGATTGTTTATAAGCCGATCCCATATACAGCGGAAGCTTTAGGTACGATTATATGGATTGGTGTGGTTGTAGGTGTATTTGCTGTAGGGTTCACAAACTCTGCAGTACTTTCGTTGGGGCCAAATAAAGCAAGTATGTCTAACTATTTTCGTGCTGTATTTACAACTGTATTAGCAATTCTAGTACTAGGAGAAAACCTACAACTATTTCATGGTGCGGCTTTTTTACTTGTGTTTGCTGGAATTTTTCTTATGGGTCATCAAAAGAGGCATAAAACTTATTTATAAAACTGTGCTATAGTTTGTGTAAATTAGTGAGTCACTGCTTGACACTTTTAAGGGGGCTAACTATATCCGGTTTTCGTAAATTTCTTGGCGGAGTAGCTCAGGTGGTTAGAGCAGGGGAATCATAATCCTCGTGTCGGGGGTTCAAGTCCCTCCTCCGCTACCAAAAAACTGCTAAAAAATGAGAAAATTTCTAATATTATTGTTTATATAACGTATATATTCCCTAGATTTATATTGTCTCAAATTATTAGAATACATTTTTAGAAATATTTCTTTGTCTATTTTTTCAGGGTATATTTAGATATTAGTTCCGGTTTAATAGTTTCTGTACGCAGATAAGCTAAAACTAATGGAGAATATCATGAATGATATATTTTTTAAATGCTTAAGAAGTAACCTCTAAGTTTATCTGGTAAATGTAACTCTATTGGGAGAGTTTTAAATGAAGGAACTAAATTTATTGCGTGATTATAAAGAAATACGTGATGGTCACAATCTTGAAATTCCTGAGTTTTATAATTTTGGTTTTGATGTAATTGAGAAGAGAGCTCTAGAGGCCGATAAAACGGCTTTTATCTATGTTTCTAGAGATGGAAGTAAAATTGAGAATCATAAATTTTCTGACTTAAACAGTCATGCTAACAGATTTGCTAATGTTTTATGTCAACTTGGCATAAAAAAAGGTGATTTCGCTTTCGTAATGATTCCTCGAATACCTGCCTGGTATCAGGTTATGATTGGCTGCATAAAAACTGGCGTAATAGCTATGCCTGGAACTAACCTGCTTACATCTAAAGACATAGAATACCGTATCAATAAATCACATGCTAAGCTGGCTATTGTAACTTCAGAATCGGCCGAAAAGATTGATAACATTCTAGCTAACTGTCCAAGCATACAGTGTTTAATAGTTATTGGTGAGGATCGTGAAGGCTGGATAAATTATAAAAAGGCCTGTGCCGAGGCCTCAACACACCTACTACGAGAAGATGTTCCCAAAACTCGGGCCGATGATACCATGCTTGTTTATTTTACTTCAGGTACCACGGCTTTTCCCAAGATGGTTCCGAGAGATTACGGTTATGCTAAGGCGCACGCCATAACTGGCGATTATTGGATGGACCTGAAAGAGAATGATATCCACTGGACTCTGTCAGATACCGGTTGGGCAAAGGCTGCTTGGGGTATGTTATTTCCACCATGGTTGGTCGGCGCATCTATAGTTTTATATGATGGTGACCTTCGGTTTGATGCAGATAAACATCTACTTTTAATTAAAAAATTGTCTGTTACTACATTCTGTGCTCCGCCGACTGTGTATAGAGTTTTTGCACAGACTGATCTATCTAATTATGACTTAAGTTCAATTCGTCATTCTATTAGTGCAGGTGAGCCTTTAAATCCTGAAGTCATGCGCGTATGGAAAAATATGACGGGTACTGACGTTTATGACGGGTATGGACAAACTGAAACTATAAATATTGTAGCTAATATTCCCGGTATGGAGGTGCGTCCTGGTTCTATGGGGCGTCCTGTTCCTGGTTTAGAAGTAGATATAATTGATGATAAGGGAAAAATAGTTCCTGATGGAGATGTCGGTCATATAGGAGTAAGGCTTACGAAGCCCTATCCACCCGGACTTTTCAGAGGTTATTATGATGATGAAGTAGCTAATGCTGAGTGTTTTCATGATGGCTATTACTTTTCTGGAGATACAGCTACACGAGATAGAGAAGGTTATATTTGGTTTGTTGGTCGATCCGATGACATTATTTCTTCTGCCAGCTATCGGATAAGTCCTTTTGAAGTTGAAAGCGCTTTACAGGAGCATCCAGCTGTAGCAGAGTCAGCCGTTATAGGAAAACCAGATAAAATACGAGGATCCATAGTAAAAGCCTATGTAATTCTTGCTACAGGATACAAACCTTCTCTTGAATTAGAAAAGGAAATACAGAATTTTGTTAAGCAGCATACAGCTCCATATAAATACCCCAGATCGATAGAATTTCGTAAATCATTGCCTAAAACTGTTTCAGGTAAAATACGAAGAGTTGAACTTCGGGCGGAAATTGAGGCTGACGAATAGAGCAATATTATTTTTTGGAATGTAAATTTTAAAAGAAATTAACCTTAATTTAATGAGATTGTTATGGCCAATAACGGGAAACTGACGATTAGATTGAATGCAAATGATAATGTGGTTGTGGCTCGGACTGAAATTCTTGCCAACACTGCTATCGTAGAAGAAAATGTAATAACTAAACTTTCTATGCCACGTGGTCATAAGATTGCGACGATTTCTATTCCCAAAGGAGGTTTTATTAGAAAATATGACCAAATTATTGGTTTTGCCATGGAAAATATTTTGCCTGGTGACCACGTTCATACGCATAACTGTGAATTTAGAATGTTTGATCGTGATTATGCATATTCAACTGAATTACGGGAGACGCAGTATTTACCTGAAAGTCAGCAGCGAACGTTTCAGGGGTACAAACGTAAAAATGGTAAAGTGGGAACCAGAAACCATATTGGCATTCTAACTTCGGTCAACTGTTCGGCTACGGTTGCTCGTTATATTGCAGATACATTCAATCAAACTGATCGTCTAAGTGAATACTCTAATATTGATGGGGTTTCAGCTTTCGTTCATGCTACTGGGTGTGGCATGGCTGATTCAGGCGAGGGCTATGAAAATTTACAACGTACCTTGTGGGGATACGCTCAACATCCAAATTTTGCTGGTGTTTTAATTGTAGGATTGGGTTGTGAAGTTAATCAGATACCATTCTTGCTCGATGCATATGGATTGGAATTAAACGATTCTTTTCAGACTATGACGATACAAGAATCAGGCGGTACACGTAAAACTGTTGATGAAGCTGTTGAAAGAATTTCTAGTATGCTTCCTGCAGCAAATAATGTTTTTCGAGAAACAGTATCTGCTAGTGAACTTACGGTTGCATTGCAATGCGGTGGTTCGGATGCTTATTCTGGAATTACTGCAAATCCAGCATTGGGTAATGCTGTTGATAGACTAGTTATGAATGGTGGCACAGGGATTTTATCCGAAACTCCTGAGATTTATGGAGCTGAACATCTGCTAACGCGACGGGCTGTTAACCAAAGCGTTGGCAAAAAATTAATTGAAAGAATTCGCTGGTGGGAAGATTATACTGAACGTAATCATGGTTCTATGGATAATAACCCTTCCCCAGGAAATAAGGCCGGCGGTTTAACTACTATATTAGAAAAATCTCTTGGAGCTGCAGCCAAAGGTGGTACGACAAATTTGGCTGCCGTTTATAAATATGCGGAACCTGTTGATACCAAGGGATTTGTTTTTATGGATAGTCCGGGTTTTGATCCTGCCTCCATAACTGGCCAAGTGGCTTCGGGCGCTAATCTGGTTTGTTTTACAACTGGAAGGGGGTCAGTGTATGGTTGCAAGCCTTCACCTTCAATAAAGTTGTCAACTAATACAGCAATGTATGAGCGAATGTCTGAAGATATGGATATTAATTGTGGAGTTATTGTAGATGGTGAGGCAACAGTTCAGGAGGTGGGAGAGAAAATTTTCAACTACTTTTTAGAGATTGCTAGCGGCCAGAAATCGAAATCAGAATCTTTGGGGTTTGGTGATAATGAGTTTATACCGTGGCAAATTGGTGCAGTCATGTAAAAAATTAAGTTATTTTTTATTGTTTAAGACTTTGTTTACTTAAATATCGAAAGTCATTAACGGATAAATTGATCAACATAGTCAGTACCTAATCCAGATTTTTCATACCATGACCTACAGAGGTCAATCTTAGTGAAAACGTCATCATAACCAACTTGCTTACCAGCTTCATCAATATAGATTACCGGGCCCGCATTATTGAAAAAAGTTATCATTTCATCATCGCTTTCAATTATTAAGGTATGTGTCTCGCCAGGAGGTTCATACACGTAAGAGCCAACTGTTGCAGTCCACGTGTGTTCTAGATAACGCCAGCAACCTTTTATAACATAACCATGTACAGGGGCTGGATGACGATGACGACTTAGCATGCCTGCTCGCCGAACCCTGAGAAGATCTGTAAAACCGCCAGATCTCGTGTCCAGCATAAGTGGACGAAACCAAACATTATCTGCCTGGGGCACCCAAGCTCGTTCATCTTCTGGCTCAGCTAAAGTAATAATTTCTTTGGCGGCATTTTGATGAATGTTTTTATTAGTTAAATTTTTCATAATTTATGGGTCCATAACTATGCAATAACGTTATCGTTGCTACGTAGATTGCCATACATAAACTGATATTGCTCACAAATTATTTGTGTTTTGTGGATTTTAATGGAATCTAGATAATCCAATAAATAATTACGAGAAGTTGTATCAGTAATATTTGTGTCTATACCTTCGACTAAGATAGCCCATTCGATATTTTGTTTAGGGTCAGAAGTTTGGTTAAAGGCACTCGCTAGCCGTTTATCAGCTTCAAGGTCAACTGAAACAACGCATGAGCCTATGATCCCTGGCGTTTTATTAATCTCTTCTAAAGCATAATTTTTCAGCCAATCTAGTAACTTAGCTACCTTACTGGGATCAGGAAAAAACCTTATAAGAGCTAAGGCAGAACCCATTCCATGAGTGCGGTCAACTAAAACGTTGCAGGTCATACGATGCCACTTTGTGAATTGTGGCATTATAGTTTGGCTCAATTCAGATGGTTCTTTAAGTACATCTAGATAATCTTTAGATGCTATATTATTTGAATCAAGTGCTTCGTAGGTTGTTAAATATTTTATATTGGCTTCTATTGCCTCATAACGACGAGCTCGACGAAAACCTGGAATATTAATACGTTCATCTAAGTGCTCGTTATTATACCATTCGTTAAAGTCCTGTTCAATTTCGGAAGGAACTTCGGTGAATGTCATTAATAAACCTTTGCCGTAAAGTTGCATGTTTTTCCTTTCTTATTGGGTATTATAATTATCAAAGTCTTCAAAATGTTTGTAAACACGATTCATATACCAAGAGTGAAATTCTTGAAAGGAAACTGGTTCGTATAAAGGCGGTTTATCAGCGTCTGTGCAAGTGGGTAGGCAAGAGCACTTCTGCTCAAGATTAGGGCTGAAGAAAAAAGGCATAGAATAACGGTCTTTATTTATTGGTGGTATAACTCGATGTGGTGTTGCACGAACAAAACCATTACTCCAACGCTCTAATAGTTGGCCAAAGTTAACCATAATAGCCCCATCCGGTATTTCAGGCCAGAACCATATGTTATTTGAATCTAAAATCTGAATACCGGGCTCATTCTCCTTAGGCAAAAATGTCATTATGCAGGTATCAGAATGAGCACCTAGTCCATATTCATTGGTCAATAAGTCTGGTTTTGGAGGATAATGAATTAACCTTACATAACTATGTGGATTACTAAAGTAAGGTGAAAAGTAGTCAGCAGATAAGTTAAATACCCCTGCCCACAGAGGTAATATTTTAAGGGCTAGCTCTGTCATTCTGCTGGTGTAGGCAAGAGCGGCCCTTTCAAGTCTAGGAGTGCTACGTGGCCACCGATTCTCTCCGAATAATCGAGTGCCAGAAATCACATGGGGGTTATTAGGTTGGTAATCAGTGCCATAGTTAAACGCTTCATAATTATCAATTTGTTCTTCAGTATGATATCTTGATTTTCTTACAACTGTTGATCTAAAGGGTAGGTAACCTCTTTCATGTTTATCAACTTTTAAAGTTAATTTTTGATGTTTTGGAAGGTCAAATAATGATTTTGCTTCTTCTTGTATATTTCTAAGTATGTTGGGTTGTATGCCATGGTTGACTATACACATAAATCCTAGATCTTCTGCGATGTCTCGGAGTTGGTTTTGCAGGTTATGTGCTTTCAAAGCATTATTGGATAGGTAAGGACCTAGGTCGAGTATCGGTAAAGACCGTTTCTCGATATTTCGAACTTTGGATGTAAATATTTTATTTTCTTCAATAATAGGAAAATCTGACATAGGTATTACTTCTTTTGTATCATAATTATTACAGTTCAGAAGGTGATATAAATGTTACTAACTCTGTGTCATCGCTTGCAAGGTTTTGCCAGCTATTTCCTTTAAGTTGGAAGATAGCCATAGCGGCTGTTGGAAAACCTTTTTGAAGGTTTTTAACAGCTGTAATATTGCTTCCACAACCTGTTAGTGATTGAGCTAAAATATTTAACCCAGGATTATGGCCTATTATTAAAACTGTCCTGTGATTGTTATTTATTTTGGAAAGCTGAGTCAGTATTTCTCCGGGCCCCGCAAGGTACAAGGCCTGTTGGCTGTGTATGATAGCTTCTTTACCAATTACATTTTTAATTAATTGCCAGGTTTCTATTGTTCGTTGAGCTTTAGAAACAAGTACTATTTCGGGCAAGATTGAGTGGCTTAACATCCAATTTGCCATACCTAGAATTACGTCATGTCCTTTAGGCGAAAGCGTTCGCTTAATATCTTCCTGGCCAGGCTTATTTGCATTAGATTTTCCGTGGCGCATTATAAGCAATTGTTTCATTTGTAGCACTTAACCTTTACTATAATTCACAGATAATCAGGTTTTGGAGGCTAACAACAACATTTAGAAGTCACTCGGCCTGTCCAAAGCCCCTGAATTTTACTGATTAAATGTAACCGTTCAGTAAGTATCACGATTCGCTTTTGAATTTTATATCTAATTACTCTTATTGGTCTATAGCTAAAAACCCCTGTGAGCTTGGGATAGAAGAATTATTTTCAAGATATTATAGTATATAAAAAAAGGGTTTGACACCTTTGCCAACCGGAGGTACAAAACCGGCCACTGTTGAGAACGGTTAACCCGTTGATATGGTGTTTCCATTAGCCCATTTTTGGTGCTCTATTAGGAGCGTCGGGGGTTTTTGTGCTGTTTGACATTGTAAAGATGAACGAAGGGATGCGCAGGCGGCGGTGCGTTATAACATACACCTGCTTGCGCATTAATAATAATAATACGAAGTCAGATTTATCATATGATGAATTTGCCTTCGCTTGTGCAAGCAAGGCTTTAAGTCAAATCCATTAAGTTTTAAGTAAATTTTAATGGTAAATCAAACCTAAGAGTTTGATCCTGGCTCAGAGCGAACGCTGGCGGCAGGCTTAACACATGCAAGTCGAAGGTGAAGTTAGACTTCGGTCTGACAGAAACTGGCGCACGGGTGAGTAACGCGTGGGGATATGCCCAAAGGTACGGAATAACCGTTGGAAACGGCGGCTAATACCGTATGCTCCCTCAGGGGAAAAGCTTCGGCGCCTTTGGATTATCCCGCGTCCGATTAGCTTGTTGGTGAGGTAATGGCTCACCAAGGCTTCGATCGGTAGCTGGTCTGAGAGGACGATCAGCCACACTGGGACTGAGACACGGCCCAGACTCCTACGGGAGGCAGCAGTGGGGAATATTGGACAATGGGGGCAACCCTGATCCAGCCATGCCGCGTGAGT